>Ga0308419_1000032_pt1 | contig 114398 bp, 97 predicted proteins | sample HotsprSampleMS50_FD_203674 | JGI IMG/M metagenome (GOLD analysis project Ga0308419, IMG submission 203674) | Hot spring phototrophic mat microbial communities from Mushroom Spring, Yellowstone National Park, Wyoming, United States - 20090730_MS50 ... | reverse complement strand
AGGAGAAACCCCATGCATATGGCCGATGCCCTGATCTCCCCCGCCGTTGGCGGAACGATGTGGCTTGTGTCGGGTGGACTCCTTGCCTACTGCGCCCGCCACATTCGAACGACGGCCTCAGGTGACCACCTCACTCCGCTTATGGGCGTCCTGGGCGCCTTCATCTTCGCCGCCCAAATGATCAATTTCTCCATTCCGGCGACCGGTTCGAGCGGTCACCTGGGCGGGGGCCTGATCCTCGCCATACTCCTCGGCCCTCACGCGGCCTTTCTGGTCATGGCCTCCGTTCTGACCGTTCAAGCGCTATTCTTCCAGGACGGAGGTCTTCTGGCGCTGGGCTGCAACATCTTTAACCTGGGTTTCTATTCCGCATTCGTCGCGTACCCCTTGATCTATCGGCCCCTGGTTCGCGATCGCTTCAACAGCCCCATGGCCTGGTGGGCGGCGGTTCTGGCCGCCGTCGTCAGCCTGGAACTGGGAGCCTTTAGCGTGGTGCTTCAAACCAAAGCCTCGGGCATCACCGAGTTGCCTTTCGGTACCTTCGCCGCATTGATGCTGCCGATCCACATGGCCATCGGCATCGGGGAAGGTCTGGCCACGGCAGCGGTCATCGCCTTCGTCTCCAAAACCTATCCCGAGGTATTGTCCAGAGTCCCCGCCACTCCCGCACGAACCTCCCTTCGCCCCCTGCTGGCCTTGTTCATCCTTCTCGCCCTCATCATCGGCGGCGTTCTCAGCTGGATCGCCTCCACCAACCCCGACGGCCTCGAATGGTCCATCACCAGGATCACGGGCAAGGAAACCGTTGCAGGCAAGCCAGGCGAGATTCACCAGCGTCTCGCCGAGATCCAGGAAAAAACGGCCATCCTGCCCGACTATGGTTTCCGATCCTCCGACGCGGAATCCCCCCGCGCAGAGACCCCCAGCGAGGAGCCCCCCGCGCCGGCATGGCCCCAGGTGGACGCCGGAACAACGCTCGCAGGACTGGTCGGCGGCTTTCTCACCCTCGCGTTGGCCGTCCTCATCGGGCTCGCGGCCCGGGGTCGCCCAACGCCCGCCAACTCCACCGCTAGCAACTCCCCCTCCCCATGAGCCTTTCCAGCAACATGAGGATGGGTAGCCTGGATGAACTGTCCCGAGCGAACTTCCCCATTCACCAACTGGATGCCCGGGCGAAAGTCATGACCACCGCTGCGTTTATCATCGGCGTGCTCTCCTTCCCCCGTCAGACGCTGTCCGCCCTCACTCCTTTCGTTCTCTATCCCGTCGTGCTCGCGACCCTCGGCCGTCTCCCCGTTGGCCTCCTGGCCAGAAAGCTCCTCCTCGCGCTGCCGTTCGTCCTCGTCCTGGCGCTCTTCAACCCATGGTACAACCGCACACCGGGCCTCCGTCTCGGACCGCTGATGATTTCGGACGGCTGGATCTCGTTTGCCTCAATATTGCTTCGCTTCGGGCTGACCGTTGGCGCCACCCTGGTCCTGGTCGCCTGCACCGGCATGCACCGGCTCGGCGCCGCCCTGCAACAGCTCGGCGTGCCGCGGCTCTTCGTCGTCCAATTGCTCTTTCTCTATCGCTACCTGTTCGTCTTGGCGGATCAGGCGGACCGGCTGCGACAAGGCGCTGCCATGCGGTCCGCCGGCCGGCCGCTTCCGTTCCGGGCCTACGGCCCGATGGTCGGCCATCTCCTCATCCGTTCCATAGACCGCGCCCAACGCGTCTACCGAGCCATGCTCAGCCGGGGATTCGACGGCGAGGTCCGTCTGCTCCACCCTTCGGCGTTTCGATGGACGGATGCCGCCTTCACCGCCTTCTGGCTGCTGGCCTTCGGTATCGCCCGCCGATGGAATCTGGCGGAAGCCCTCGGCCGCCTTCTAATGGGAACCCTGGGATGACGACGCCGGCCCTTGACGTTCGGAATCTGGTGTTCACCTACCCCGATGGCACCCCTGCGTTACGCGGTCTCTCCTTCCGAATCGAATCCGGGGAAACGGTCGGCCTGATCGGTGGAAACGGTGCGGGCAAATCCACCCTGCTCCTCCACCTTAATGGCACACTGTTTCCAACCCGCGGTGAGGTTCTCATCGGGGATACGGCGGTGAGTCCGGAAACGGCCGTCTGGGCCCGTCGGACGGTGGGGCTCGTACTCCAAGATCCCGATGACCAGCTCTTCATGCCTACCGTCGAGGAGGACATCGCCTTCGGTCCGTTGAATGCCGGCTTCCCGTCAGACGAGGTAGACCGCCGCGTCAGCGCGGCGCTCGAATGCGTGAACATGACCCCCGTTCGGAAGCGCCCACCCTACCGCCTCTCGGCCGGCGAGAAACGGGCGGTGGCGATCGCGACCGTGCTGGCCATGGAGCCGGAAATCCTGGTGCTGGACGAACCGTCGTCCCATCTGGACCCACGCGCCCGTCGCCGCCTGATCGAATGGTTGAAATCCTACGATTCCACATGCCTCATTGCCACTCACGATCTGGAACTGGTCGTGGAGATCTGCTCCCGCGTCCTCGTGCTGGATGGAGGACGTCTCGTGGCCCAAGGTCCGACCGTGAATCTGCTGAACGACGAATCGCTCATGCAGTCGCACGGGTTGGAGCGTCCCCACATCCTCCGGCACCGTCATCCGCACTGAAAAAAGCGTTCTTCGAGATCGGCGTTCACCGAACCATAGGCTTCCGATGGTTTATCCGGCGGCGGCCGTGCTCGTCCGGCCGCCGAGCGTTGGCATGAATGACGCCCATCGCGCAGTCGAAGGCGTTCAGTACGCAGGGAGTCTGCAGACGGAAGAAAACGCGCACCCCGTCGCGCCGTTCTTCCACGATCCCGACGTTCCGGAGCGCGGCCATATGCCGGGAGAGCGTGGATTTATTCATGTGAAAGCGGGGTTGCAGTTCGCAGAGACAGCGCTCGCCCCGGCTCAATTCCGCGACAATCTGGAGGCGCGCCGGATTCGCCAGCGCTTTGAGCACCCGTGCCCACGCTTTCAATTCGTCCGGATTCATGATCCGGAGGATAGCGCATCAAAGGCCGAGACGGCAAAAAAAATGAAGGTCGGTCGTGGATGCCGGCGGTCCGCCGTACCGCTCGATCTCAGAGCTCCTCCGCCCCGCCCCGGCCAATCGTTGTGGAAAGCCGCATCAGATCATCCAACAGCCGTTGTACCCGGGGATCGAGGTACGCGGCCAGGTCGGAAGACACCGGTCCATAAGCCCGGAGCCGCTTGCTGTCCAATTCGGCCAGCACTTCCCAGAACCCCGCGGCGTGTCCCCAGATCCGCTGACGGACATCCACCACCGTGGAGGGGAGGTTCATGGCTTGCTTCATCTCTTCCATGACGGCCCGGAAGCGGCCGATCACGCGAAGCAGATCTCGTCGCTGCCGCGCCGTGAGCCGGTTTTGTTCCTCATAACAGACGGAGCGCACTTCTCGTCCGTTGGCGTAAGCCTCGAACAAACAAAGTGTCTCGTCGAGCAGTCCCAGGGCCGTCGCGATGCTCCGCCTTTGGTTCTCGTTGATCATGGCCGCTGTCCTCGAATACGAACCCGGCCCATACCTTATCCCCGTCCGGAGAAAAAAGCGAACCCAAGATGCGTCCCTACCGCGCCCCGGAAACACACTCAGGGGCCAAGACGTTCACACTGCACCAGCAGTCCCAACGGCAGCGGCTCCGTGGCTTTCAACTCCAGCACCGCCTGCGCAAACTTGGTGTCAAGGCGCTCCAGCCGGTCTTCCGTCCGGAATCCCCGCGTGCCCACATAAGGGGATACCTCGCGCACCACGCCCTCCCCCACCTCGCGACGCGTCTCAGCATCGCGGACAAGAAAGCGGTCGCCCGGCTGAACACGCGCTCGCCAAAACGTCTCCACGAAGAGCCGCACCTGCTGCTCGTCCCGCCCGACCACGATTCGCCCATAATCCTGTGGAGAGATCAGCTCCACGGGGCGAATATCCAGTTTGTAGACTCGACCGTCCACCGGAGCGCGCAAGGTGAGCTTCTCCCACTCGGTGCGCCGAGCCTCCAGTTCCGCGCGGGCGGTTTCGATCTGTTGTTCCTCGAGCGCCGCCTGCAGGGCTACCCGCGTGGCTTCGAACTCGGAAACGGCCTGATCGCGAGCCAGGGCACGTTTGCGCGCCAGTTCGTCCTTGGTGATGGCCAGTCGCCGCACCGCTTCCTCCAACCGGGCTTCCGCAATCCGTACCGCCTGAGCTTCCAGATCGTCGTCCAGCCGAATCAACACATCCCCCGCGGATACCATCGCCCCTTCCCTCACGGCCACCTCCACAACGCGCCGGGCGTAAAGCGGGCCGACAAAGACTTCGCGGCCCAGCGGCTCGACCAGTCCGTACAAACGCGCCGGCGCTTCCTCCAGCACGGGCGCGCGGAACGGTTCTGGCGGACAAGCCGCGCGTCGTAGGGAGAACCGGATGGTCGTAAGACCCACAATCGCGACGAGGATTATCCCTAAAATCCTAATGATAGAACGGAGTTTCATGACAAGGCCCCTTTGGATTCGGTATATCGTTCCTGCGTGTCGGAGACGACCGCGCCGTTTTCCATTTTGATCAGCCGGTCCGCATACGGAAACACACGGGCATCGTACGAGACCACGCCCACCACGCGGCCGTCTTCCACGGCAATCCGCTTCAAAATATCCATCACGGCGCGGCCGCTGTCCGCATCCAAGGCGGACGTCGGCTCATCGCACAACAGAATCGCGGGATCCTTGATCAACGCTCGGGTAATGGAGGCACGCTGTTTCATGCCGCCGGAGAGAAGCCGCGGCTGCATAGACGCCGTGCCCGATAATCCCAGACTGCTCAGCAACGCCTCGATCTTTCCGGAGACACCGGCCGGCGGCCGGGCGCCCTGGACGCAAAGCGCCAGCCGGATGTTTTCCGCAACCGATAACCCCTCGATCAGCATCGGCTGCTGAAAAACAAATCCAAACTGCCGCAGCCGAATCCCCGCCGTCTCGTCGTCCGCGAGCGCCGTGACGTCGCGACCGTCCAGCAGAACCCGACCCTTGGAAGGACGAAGAACCAGGCCCATGATGGAGAGCAGGGTGGTCTTTCCGCTGCCCGAGGGCCCAGAAAGGACCGTCAGAAAACCGGGGACAGTTCGAGGGTGGTCGGAAAAAGCACCCGCCGCAACTGGCACCCGTCGGAAAAGTCTTTCGCGATCTGTTCCAGCCGGAGATGAACCACCGTCCTGATCCTCCCCCTTGGCGCTAGTGGAACACCGATGCCGGATCCGCCTGCAGCGCCACTCGCAAGGAGATCAGGGAACCCAGAGTGCTGACGGCCAGTGTGCCGCCAGCCAACAGCGGCGGCACATACGTGGGAAAATAGCTCGGAATGTCGGACCCGCCGGTCACTTCGAGCAGCGCGGCCAGCAGCAGAAATCCTAGATACAAGCCGATTCCGGTAATGATCATCGCTTCACTCATGACGCCCACGGCAATATCCCATCGCCTCGCCCCCAGGGCGCGCATGACCGCTGCGATTCCATAGTCCCGGCCCCACAGCCCCCGCGCAATACATCACCCGCGGTGCACCTATGTAGCGGAGCCTTGATCAAAAAACCCCATTTTGACCTCAAAAATGAGTGTCTAAGGCCCCATAATGAGACCCCGAGACGATTTAACCCCTTGCACCTCAAGGAGTTCCCGCGGATAAACCACGACCGCCCATTCGGTTTACGCTTGACCCACCCGGCCCAGCATTTCATTATCCCCTTCCGCCGTGATCCTCGCCTTTCCAGTTGCCAGTGTTGACAAGCCGGCGTACCGCCGACTCATGTCCGCTTCTGTCGTCCTGTTCTCGGAGGGAAATCCATAATCATGAAAAACCCACTGATCGTTCCTGAACTTCTGGAACTGCTCGAGGCGAACGATCGGGAGACCCTCGAAGAAATCGTCCACGCCATTCACCCTGCTCGACTGGCCGAATTCGTGGCCGCCCTCAAGGACGAAGACCTCTGGCGCTTCCTTTCCGCTATTCCCAAAAAGGCGGCTGCGGCCATCTTTTCCAACCTCGACCTGGACCGCCAAGTCGAACTGGCCACAGGGGCCAACCGCCAAGCCATGGCCCGCCTCCTCGAGGAACTCCCGCACGACGACCGGGCCGACCTTGTCAAAAACCTCGACCCTTCGGTCGCCGATCAGATCCTTCCTCTTGTCGCCAAAGCCGATCGGGAAGATATCCGCCGCCTGGCCAGCTTCGAAGAGGGCACCGCCGGCGCCCTCATGAGCAGCGATTACGCCACGCTGCACCCCGACATGACCATCGAGCAGGCGTTGGCCCAGATCCGACTCCAGGCGCCCTCCAAGGAGACCATTTACTACATTTATGTCACCGACGAGCAGAACCGGCTCGTTGGCTTCGTCTCTCTCAAGGATCTGATTCTTTCACGCCCGGATCAGAAAGTCCGCGACATCATGCATGAGGATGTCATCACGGCCGAACTGAACGAAGACCAGGAAATCGTCGCCCGCAAGATCGAAAAATATGACCTCATCGCCATTCCCGTCATCAATGCCGAACGTCAACTCGTCGGCATCGTAACCCATGATGATGCGATGGACGTCATCCGACAGGAGCAACAGGAAGACGTCGAAAAACTCATGGCCATCAGCGGCGAACACCGGGCAGGAGAATACCTCCGAACCCCCTCCCTCCAGCACTTCCGGAACCGGGTGGGCTGGGTCCTCATTCTCGGCATCCTCGGTCTCTTCTCCGGTTTTATCGTCCAGCAGTTCGAAACCCTGCTGATGAGCTTCGCGATTCTGGCCGCGTTCATGCCCATGCTGGCCGATACGGGTGGAAACACCGGCAGTCAGTCCGCCACCCTCGTCGTCCGAGCCCTGGCGCTGGGCGAAGTGCGCCCTGCTGATTTCTTCCGTGTGATCGTTAAGGAGCTGAAAGTCTCCCTCCTGTTGGCGGCCGTTCTGTCGGTGGTCGCCTTTCTCCGGGTGTGGCTCTATTACCTGGCATCTAAAACGCCCCCCCCAGTGACGGTCGTGCGGATGGGCGCGACCGTCTCCCTTGCGCTGGGCATCCAGGTCGTATCGGCCACCCTCCTGGGCGCCATTCTTCCCCTCCTCGCCGCCCGGTTCAAATGGGACCCCGCCGTCGTGGCCAGTCCCGCCCTGACCACCCTGGTTGACATCACCGGCCTCTTCCTCTTTTTTACCGTGGCCCGAGTGTTGCTCCCGATCTGAACCCCCTATGACGCCCCCTTCAGGTCCCTCCATCCCCCCCGCGCGCGACGTTGATCTCATCGCCGCGGGAGCCGCGTTCCGCCTGCCCGGCCGGTTCGTCCGCGGCGGCCCATACGGAAACGGCCACATTAACGACACCTTCCTCGTGGAATACGAAACGACCAGCGGCCTCCGGCGTTTCATCCACCAGCGAATCAACGATCGGGTTTTTCCCCATCCACCCTTGATCATGGAGAACATTCAGCGGGTCACCTGCCACCTCCGCCGCAAACTGGAGGAACGCGGCGTTCCCGATGTGGACCGGCGGACGCTGACGCTCGTACCGGCCGCCGATGGGCGCGCCTGGTGGCAGGATCGCGAAGGCCGGTTCTGGCGAACCTACCTATTCATCGAGGGGGCCTCTTCCCACGAGGTCATCACCCACCCCCGCCAGGCCCGCGAGGCCGCCTCCGCCTTTGGCGCCTTCCAGGCCATGCTTCGCGACCTTCCCGGCCCCCGCCTCCAAGAGACCATCCCCCGCTTCCACCACACCCCATCCCGCTTCGCAGCCCTGGAACAAGCCATCCGGGAAGATCCCTGCCACCGCGCCGCTTCCGCCCAGCCCGAAATCGCCTTCTGCCTGGAGCGGAAACCCATCGTTTCGACGCTCCTCCGCCTCCACGAAGCCGGCCTGATCCCGGAACGCATCACGCACAACGATACTAAAATCAACAACGTCCTGCTCGACAACCAGACCGGGGAAGGATTGTGCGTCATTGATCTGGACACGGTCATGCCCGGTCTCTCGCTCTACGACTTCGGGGATCTCGTCCGGACCTGTACCAGCCCGGCCGCCGAAGACGAACGCGATCTCTCCCGCGTCACCATGCGCCTGGAGGTATTCCGTGAACTGGCCGCCGGATACCTCCAGACCGCTGGCGAGGGATTGACCCCCACGGAGCGCGACCATCTCGTGTTCGCCGGCAAACTCATCACCTTTGAGATCGGTATCCGGTTCCTCACCGACTACCTCATGGGGGACCGCTATTTCAAAATCAAGCGTCCAAATCACAACCTGGACCGCTGCCGGACCCAACTGGCCCTCGTCGCCTCCATCGAGCAGCAGGAGGAGGCCATGCACGACTGCCTCCGGTCGCTGCCGTGATCGTTTTTTTATTGCACTACACGGATCGTTTGTCCTAACATACGCTTTCGTTGGCAGGCAAATCCGGCATCCGGGATCTGGCCGGGTGGTTTGTCCGCCACAAGGTATTGTCCGACAAGGAGGGAGAGGCAAGAGAAAGCGAGCCAAGTCCGTTGTCCACTGTCTGAGAAGAACCCTGTGATGGAAAGTTCAATCCTGTGAATATCTACGTCGGAAATCTATCGTACAGCGCCACGGAAAAAGACCTCCGCGAGGCGTTTGGAAAATTCGGCGCCGTCTCCAGCGCATCGGTAATCATGGACAAGATGTCCGGCCGCTCGCGCGGATTCGGCTTTGTCGAGATGCCCAACCGGGAAGAGGGCCAAAAGGCGATCGAAGCTCTGAACGGAGCCGACATCTGCGGCCGGGCCGTCCGCGTCAACGAAGCCCGGCCGAAGGCCGATCGGGAGTCCGCCCAAGGTGGCTGGGAAAACCGCCGCGGCGGACGTTCCCGCTGAACCGACTACCGTCAACCCACGGGAGCCGTCCGCCCCCGAGGCGGACGGCTCTCCTTTTTTCGCCCGAGGCTGTCCATGGAATTTTTTGAAACCGTTGTCCGCCGTCGCAGCTATCGGGGTCCCATGAAGCCCGAGCCTGTCCCCCGTGACGATCTTCGTCGGATCGTCGAAGCTGGCCTTCTGGCGCCTTCCGGCTGCAACGCCCAAACCACTCGATTCGTCATCGTGGACGATCCCGCTACTGTAGAAGCCATCAAAACGATCGTCAACCGACCCTTTCTGGCGACCGTACCGGCCTTCATTGTCTGCGTGATGGATCCCCGGTCTCGGCCCAACACCTGCTCGTTTGCCGTGGAAGATTGCGCCGCCGCCACGGAAAACATGCTCCTCGCGATCACCGCGCTCGGCTATGCCTCGGTCTGGATCGACGGCGCGCTCCGCGCCCCCGCCATCAAGAAGGCGCTCGCCGATCTCCTCCATCTCCCAGAAGGTTTCGAAGCGCGAATTCTGCTCCCCGTCGGCAAACCCGCCGGCGAAATGCCCCCGCCCAAAGAGCGGCTTCCGTTTGAAAAGCGGGCCTTCTTCAATCGCTTCGGAAACGACGACGCCTCACCCGCCCCATAGATACATCAGCCGCGGCAACCGCGGCACCGTAAGCGCCTGCCAGAGGGCAAGGCCCGAACGGCTCATCAACAGCCGTTCCAGCCAGGTCAGACGCGACTCGTAGCGGAAGACCCGGACCGAAGGTTCGCCAAGCAGTTCGGCCGTCTTCGCCAGCGCATCCTCCCAATACCCGATCTGATCCACCAGCCGCGCCTGCAACGCCTGTTGGGCCGTCATAATCCGCCCGTCCCCGACGGCGCGAACCTCCTCCTCGGTCAACCGGCGCCCCCGAGCCACCAATGCAATGAATCGGGCGTGCATTTCGTCCACCGCTTCCTGAAGCAACGCCAGCTCGCTCTCCCGAACCTCTTTCAGCGGATTCAGCAGATCCTTGTTCGGTCCCGACTTGACCGTGACATCCCGGATTCCGAGCTTGTCCGCCAGTTCCTTGACGTTCAACGTGCTGATGAGCACGCCAATACTTCCAGTCAGCGTCGTCGGATGCGCCACAATGTAATCGGACGCCACCGCCACGTAATATCCCCCCGAGGCGGCCACATCACCCAGCAACGCAACGACCTTCCGCCCTGGTTTCGCCTCTTTAAACCGGATCAGCGCGCGATAGATCTGATCCGATGCCGTCACCTCGCCACCCGGACTATCCACCTCCAGAAGAATGGCGCGTACCTCCGAATCCACCGTGGCATCCTGAATGCAGGTCAACACGTCCGCCACCGGATCCGTCGCTCGCCCGATCAGCCCGCCGCCGGCCTCCCGAAGAATCGGCCCCCGAATCGCGATATGCATCACCACCGCATCACCCGATCCATACGACCAGACGCGGGGCAAGCGGGGATTCTCATCCACGCCTCCTTGTTCGGATCTCCGCCCCAACCAAAACCCTTTTCCCTTGGAGGGTCCAACCCCAAGATCGGGTGAAACCGTGAACACAACCATCATCGCGGCCAGTCCGGCCATCAGCACGGCCCCCAAAACCATCGCGATCATCAAACAACCGGACCCCGAACGAGGCGTTGTCATGGCAATTTCCTCAGGCTTGTTCGAATCATACCCCCTGCGTCCGTCCGCCGTCAATCCCAGCGGCGTTCGTTCTTTTTGCCTTTGTCCTGACCTTGGCTGTCGCTATAGTGGCCTTATGAAACCCTCCCGGCTGTTCACGCTCACCCTCGCCCTTCTTGCGTCGCTCACCCTCGCCCGGGCGGACGATCTGGTCCTGGCCTCCCACGGACTCTCCCGCAGCGTCATTCTCGCCGACGCCGTCGTGATGGCGCCCGATCGCTCCGGCGGCCGGCTTTCCTTCCCGGAAGCCGAAGCGGAACGTCAACGTCAACGGCTCCGGGAGTCCATCCTCGACCTGGCTCGCTGCCTGGAACAGATCAGCGGCGCGCCCTTTCCCATCGTCTCCAACCCGCCCCCCGCCGACCTCGAAGGCCGTCTCGTCATCCGCGTCGGTGCCCCCGCCGCCGCCTTCTTCGGCGACGTGGGCCTTTCAGCCCCCTGGCGCCAAGCGTTCCGTCTGGTGGCCGATCCTCGCAAAGGTATCGGCCTCTACGGGGAATCCGATCTCGCCTCCAGCTATGCCGTATACGAACTGCTCGACCGCCTCGGGGCCCGCCGGTTCATACCCGGGCCCATGGGCGAAATTCTCCCCCGTCGGGATCCCCTGACCGTGCCGGCCACTGACGAACGCCTCGCGCCCTATACCACCTACCGCGGCCTGTGGTACGCCGATGAGGCCTTCAAACGGAGAAATCGAACCGGCGGGCTGCTCCTTTCGGCCGGTCATGCGCTCGAACATGGCTATCTGACCAAGGAACAGCTCGCCGAACACCCCGAGTGGATCGCCCAGTACGCCGATGGCCGGCCCATCCCTGGCCGCTTCAAGTGGAGCAATCCCGCCCTCGCCGACGCCATCGCCAACCGGATCATCACCCTCCAGGAACAGGATCCCAAACCCTCCTGGTCCCTTTCCCCCGCCGACGGCATCCAGTTCGACGAATCCCCCGACGATCGGGCACTGGATACCGGCGATTTCGACCCCGCCTGTCAGACCAACTCCATCACCGACCGCTACCTCGTCCTCGCGAATCGTATCGCCGCACGCGTATCGGCCCGTTATCCCGACCTCCTTCTGGGCTTCCTCGCCTACGCCAACTACATCCGTCCCCCTCTTCGGGAGACGGTTCATCCCACCCTCGTGCCCCAGATTGCGCCCATCACCTACAGTCGAGTTCACCCGATGAACGACGACCGGGTGCCCGACAACGCCGCACTCCGGGCGATCGTGGAGGGATGGGGAAAAAGGTTCGCCAGACCAGCGTCTACTTCTACGCCTTCAACCTCGCCGACACCCTCTCCCCCTGTCCCATGCTCCGAAAATGGGCGCACGATATTCCATTCATCTACGAGCACGGCCAATGCCGCTTCTGGCAGCCGGAAACAATCCCCAATTTCGAAACCTTTCTCCAAGCCCAATACCTCGGGCTCCGACTGGCATGGAATCCCCGCCAAGATCCCCAGGCCATTTATGACGAAATCAACCGCCTCTTCTACGGCGCCGCCGCCAAACCCATGGCCGAATACTGGGACTTTGTAGACCGCGTCTGGGTCGAGACGCCCGAATATTCCGGATGCGGCTTCGGCCACCTCCGCCGCTGGACGCCCGACCGCCTCCAGAAGGCCCGTGCGCTTCTCGATCAGGCCCGCCACGCCGCTGAAACGGATGCCGAACGGTTCCGCGTGGGACTCGCTCACGAGTCGCTCTCCCTCTTCGAATCTTTCCTGGCCATGAGGCGCGATCTGGCGGAAGGTCGGTGGACAGGGCTGGGCGACCGGTTCGAGGCCTGGCTGGAACAAGTCAAGCGGCTGGCCGAGGACTACAAAGAGTGCTACGCTTTCGGGAAAGTGCCCTGGTCCACCCAAACCATTGGCGGCGGGTATGCCCGAAGCTTCTTCGGTGTCACGCTGAAGGAAGCCCAACGCCTCCAGGAGACTGCGGCGGCTCTTCACCCCGACGCGCCGCTCCGCCGGTTCCGCTACCAGCCGGATCCCGACCTCATCGGAGAGGCCGCCGGATGGGCCGGAACAGAGTTCGATGATCACGCCTGGAAGGAGACGGACGTCACCACCGAAACCTGGTCCTCCCTCGGCCTTCACAGCTATATGGGAACCGTCTGGTACCGCGCTACGTTCACACTGCCCCCCCTGCCGGAAGGAGCGCCCCTTCGACTGTGGATCGGAGCGACCGACGGCTCCGCACGGGTCTTCCTGAACGGCCGGCATCTGGATGCACTCAAAATCGAAAAGAAGGCCGACGGGTCGGAACTGGTTGTCCGACAGGAGGAAGGTGCCGGTTATGCCCGCCCGCTGCTCTTCGAGGCTACCGGCGCGACCCGACCGGGCGCGACTAACCTGTTGGCGATCCGCACCACCCGCACCGCCATCAACGAGCTCGGCACGGGAGGATTGCTGGCCCCCGTGGTGATCGTGCAGGAGCGGCACCCCTGACCGGTCGTTCCCTCACCCTCAGCGGATCTGAGCGTGCCACTCCTGGAGGGAGCGAACCCCGCCCCGTCCAGAACGCACGGCCTCGATGCCGCGCGCCGCGGCGCGGGCCGCGGCCAGGGTTGTGATGTACGGCACCCGGCATCGGATCGCAGTCTTCCGGATGTAAGAATCATCCGTAATACTTCGCCGACCGGCCGGCGTATTGATCACGAGATGGATTTCGCGGTTGAGAATGCCGTCCGCGATATTCGGGCGCCCTTCCATCATCTTGTTAATGCGTTCACACGGCACGCCGTTCGCCCGGAAGAAGGCCCATGTGCCCTGCGTGGCCACGATCCGGAACCCAAGACGGGCAAAGGCGCGCCCGATCTCCAGCGCTTCCTCATTCTTATCCACCAGGCTGATCAGAACGGTGCCCTCCTGAGGCAGAGGCGGCGAGGCCGCCTCTTCTGCCTTGAAAAAGGCCAGTCCGAAGTTGTCCGCAAGCCCCAGGACCTCCCCGGTGCTCCGCATTTCGGGGCCGAGAACCGGATCCACCTCGGGCAACTTCTCGAAGGGAAAGACCGACTCCTTGACCCCATAATAGGGAATCGTCCGCGGGCGAAGGCCGAGATCGAAGAGCGTCCGCCCCAGCATGATCTCCGTGGCGACCCGCGCCATGTTCAAGCCGCAGACCTTGGAGACAAGCGGCACCGTCCGGGACGCGCGAGGGTTGGCTTCGAGGACGTACACAATTCCCTTTTCGATCGCGTATTGGATATTCATCAAGCCGACAACGCCCAGTTCCCGTGCAATCAGCTGGGTGTACCGCGCGATGGTGGCCCGATGCGTTTCGGAAAGGGTGACGGGGGGAATGACGCAAGCGGAGTCGCCCGAGTGAATGCCCGCCAACTCGATGTGTTCCATGATGTTCGGCACCAGCACCTCGCGACCGTCGGCCAGGGCGTCGGCCTCGCACTCGAGGGCTTTCTGGAGAAACCGATCAATCAGCAGCGGCCGGTCGGGCGTCACACCGGCCGCGCGTTCCACGTATTCCTCCAGCATGGCGTCATCGTAGATGATCTCCATGCCTCGGCCCCCCAGCACATAACTCGGCCGGACCATGACCGGATAGCCGATCTGGCGGGCCGCCGCCCGGGCCTCGTCCAGCGTGGAAGCCATGGCGCTCTCCGGCATCGGAATGCCCAGGCGCGCCATCGCCTTGCGGAACAGATCGCGATCCTCGGCGATCTGGATCGCCTGAAGCGGCGTGCCCAGGATCCGAACCCCCGCCTCCTGAAGTTCCTGGGCAATATTCAACGGCGTCTGCCCGCCGAACTGGACAATGACGCCCATGGGCTTTTCCCGCTCGTAGATGTTCAACACATCCTCGACGGTGAGCGGCTCGAAGTAAAGCTTGTCGGAGGTATCGTAGTCCGTGCTGACAGTCTCGGGGTTGCAATTCACCATGATCGTCTCGTACCCCAGATCCCGAAGCGCAAATGCGGCATGCACACAGCAGTAGTCGAATTCGATCCCCTGCCCAATCCGATTCGGCCCTCCCCCCAGGATCATCACCTTGCGGGGATTGTCGCTGACGGGAAGTTCTCCGGGGACGGCATAGCTGGAGTAGTAGTAGGCGGCCTTTTCGACGCCGCTGACCGGAATCGCATGCCAGCCCGGTACGCATCCCAGCGCCTTCCGCCGCTCGCGAATCTCGCGCTCCGGAATCGCGAGCAACCGGCTGAGATAGCGGTCGGAAAAACCCTCTTTTTTGGCCTGCACCAGGAGCGCGTCGGGGGGCAACCGGCCGCGAAAAGCCATCAGTTCGGCCTCCCGGTCCACCAACCCCTTCATCTGCTGGAGAAACCACGGTTTGATAGCCGTCCGCTGGTACAACGCCTCGATCGAAGCCCCCTTCCGGATTGCCTCATACAGGAGGAAATAGCGCTCGCTGGAGGGTTCGCGGAGAAGATCCATCAGTTCGGCCAGCGTTTTTTGATGAAAATCCCTGGCAAAGCCCAGCCCAAAGCGGCCGATTTCGAGGCTTCGTATGGCTTTCCCCAGGGCCTCCTTGTACGTTTTCCCGATGCTCATCACTTCACCGACGGCCTTCATCTGCGTGCCCAGTCGGTCCTCCGCTCCACGAAACTTCTCGAAGGCCCAGCGCGCAAACTTGAGCACCACATAATCGCCCCACGGCTCGTAGGCCGCCAAATTCGCCCCCCGCCAATACGGCATCTCGGCCAGCCGCATCCCGCTCGCCAGCCGAGCCGAGACGAGCGCAATGGGAAATCCCGTCGCCTTGCTCGCCAGTGCGGAGGAGCGGGAGGTACGGGGGTTGATTTCGATGATGACAATGCGGCCAGTGACGGGATCCCGCGCAAACTGGACGTTCGTTCCCCCAATGACGCCGATGGCTTCCACGATCCGGAACGCATACGTCTTCAACTGCTCCTGGACCTCGCGGGAGATGGTCAGCATCGGCGCCGCGCAGAAGGAGTCCCCCGTATGGATGCCCATCGCGTCTATGTTCTCAATAAAACAGACCACTATCATGCGGTTGTCGGCGTCCCGGACGACCTCGACTTCCAGTTCCTCCCATCCCAGCACCGACTCTTCAACCAGGACCTGGCCGATCAGCGAGGCCTTCAATCCCCGCTCCGCGACCGTGCGGAGCTCCTCGACGTTGTACACGAGCCCTCCGCCCGTCCCCCCCAGCGTGTAGGCGGGACGCAACACGACCGGATAGCCCAGCCGGCCCGCGATGGCTTCCGCCTCGGCCACGGAATAAGCCAGTTCGCTCCTGGGCATATCAATGCCGAGGGCACGCATCGTCTCCTTGAAAGCCAGCCGGTCTTCGCCCCGTTCGATGGCATCGAGGTTGACCCCGATCACCTTCACGCCGTACCGATCCAGCACTCCCGCCTTCGCAAGCGCCGACGCGAGATTCAACCCCGTCTGCCCGCCTAGGTTGGGCAGAAGGGCGTCCGGCCGCTCCTTCTCGATGATCTGCGTCAGCCGTTCCACGTTCAGCGGCTCGATATACGTCACATCGGCCATGACCGGATCCGTCATGATCGTGGCCGGATTGGAATTCACAAGAACGATCCGATAGCCCAGCGCCCGGAGCGCCTTGCAGGCCTGCGTGCCGGAATAGTCGAACTCACAGGCCTGGCCAATGACGATCGGCCCGGATCCGATAATCAGAACGGTGTGGATGTCCTCTCGTCGGGGCATAATACGCCTCTCCCGGTCGTCGGTTTGGTTGCCATGCGTCACCCGCTCATACGTACTCGATCGTCGCGGGGGGTTTGGGGGTCAGATCGTACAGACAGCGGTTCACGTTCGGCAACGCCGTGACGCGCGCGGTAATCCGCTCCAGGGTCTCCCAGGGAAGACGGGTCACCGAGGCCGTGCGGGCATCCGTGCTTTCCACGCAGCGAACCACGATAATCTGGCCGAATTCCCTCCGGCCGTTGCGGAGCCCTGTCGCCCGGTCGTTGAGCAGCACAGCCATGTACTGAAAGGCTCCGCAGCCGGCGAGTTCCTCTTCCACAATGGCCGTCGCAGCCCGAACCGTGGCCAGCCGTTCTTCCGTCACCTCCCCCACGATCCGGGCCGCCAGCGCCGGCCCAGGGAACGGCATCCTCGAGGTAATCTCTTCGGGAAGCCCCAGCCGGCGCGCCACGTCGCGCACCTCGTTCTTCCGGAGCGTTTTCAGGGGCTCGAGCACCCGGTATCCATACGCTTTCTGAGGATCAATGCCGATCTGTTCCAGAATGTTGTGTTGACGCTTGATGCCGGCAACGGTCTCCTCGATGTCGGTCAGGATGGTCCCATGCAGAAGAAACGTCGCGCCGGTCTCCTGGACCAGCCGGCGAAAGACCTGGCGGTAGAAGGTGGTGGTGATGGCCTGGCGTTTTTCTTCCGGATCCGTCAGCCCACGCAACGCCTCCAGAAACTCCTTCCGGGCATCCACCAGCTGGACGGGAATGCCCAACTGCTGGAAGATGGCCAGCACCCGCTGAGGCTCTCCCTCCCGCATCAAGGCGTTGTCCACAAAAAAGGAGCACAGATTCTTCCCCAAGGCGCGATGGGCCAGAACAGTCACCACCGAGCTGTCTACCCCCCCGCTCAGGGCATTGATTGCGAGGCCGCCCCCAACGGTCCGCTTCAACTCCGCGATCTGCTCCTCAATAAAGGCTTCATAGTTCATCGGATGTCCTCTCTCGAACGTCTCACGGGTTGGGCGAGCGTTTTACCCTCCACCGCTCCCCCGTTCAAGTTAATTTTCAGCTCTCAGGGGTCAGCCCTTGACAATTGAGTTTTCTGTCCTCTTTTGAGGTCAGCTCTTGGCGTATTGTCCCCTGCCCACGCGGCGCAGCATGCCCTTTTTGACCAGGTACGTGAGGACCATGCCCAGATGCTTGCCGGACAGTCCCTGGCTCTCGAGGACCTGATCAATCTGCGCCGTGCGGTGCGTCTGCCCATCGTCTTTGGGGGTCAGGTGTATATTTTTTACATTTGGCCTATGAGGATTACCATGCCCTACGAATATGTGAACATCGGGCCTCTTTCGGCGGAATCCATTTTCAGGTCACTGAGCGGTCCATCCGCCATCGAAAAGGATCGCCGAGCCTGTCATAAACGCGCAGGCGGGGCTGCACAGGAACAGGGTCACCCCTCCGATCTCCGCCGGCTTTCCCCATCGGCCGATCGGCAATTTCGCGAGAAATTCCCGATACTTCTCGGGATCCTCCAAAAGAGGCCGATTGATCGGCGTTTCAAAGGGACCCGGACAGAGGCAGTTGACGCAAATCCCCTCCGCGGCCGTTTCGAGTGCAAGCGTCCGCGTCAATCCCAAGAGGGCAGCCTTGCTGGCGGCATAGCCCGCACGCCCGGGAATAGAGACGAAGGAGAGCATGGACCCGAGAAAAACAATTCGCCCCCAACGCCGCCGGCGCATGGCGGGCAGAACCGCCCGCGCCGCCAGCCAAGCACCCCGGACGTTCACCGCCATCAGGGCGTCAAAATCCTCCTCCATCAGGGCCTCCGTCGGTTTCCGAATATTGATCCCGGCCGAGGCCACCAAAATATCCGGTTCGCCCAAGCGTTGACCCATCTCCGAAACGAATCCCTCGATGGCAGGACCGTGAGAGACATCCGCCGCCCCGCCCCAGCATCGGCGGCCGGTCTCCGCCTGAATGGCCTGTGCCGCCGCCTCGGCCTCCTCGGCATGGCGACTACAGACGGACACCTGCGCCCCAGCCCGAGCCAGAGTCCGGGCCAACTCGAACCCCAACCCCTTTGTTCCCCCCGTGACGAGCGCCGTTCGTCCCGTCAGATCGAAGCATTCTTGAAACAAACGCGCCTGGACCGCATCCATCGTTCCGTTCTCCTCCTTGCTTTTTGCCTCGTCACAATCACGGCAACAGCTCCACCGCGACCGCGTCGGCAAAATCCAAACCCCGCGGCGTCAGCCGCCAACGGCCCGGACCGCCCTCCACCAGCCCACGGCGGGCCAACTGGTTCAACACCGTGCGCCAGCGTGCGATCCGCGCCTCCGCTCCCTCGCCCGCCGCCGCGTCGCGCAGATCCACGCCCACCGTCATCCTCAGGCCGAAAATCAGTCGCTCCGCCGCCTTGGTTTCCGCCGTCAGCACCTCCACGGAGCGCGCCGGCGGCTGCCCGGCCTCGAGACGGCTCAAATAGTCCTCCAGATCAGCGGCCGTGGTCCAACGGCGCATCCCCACATGAGAGGAAGCCGCGGGGCCCAGACCCAGGTAGCGCTCGCCGCGCCAGCAGGCGATGTGATGCCGGCAGGCCATCCCTGGTCGGGCATAGTTCGAAATTTCATATCGCTCATAACCCGCCTGCGCCAACCGTTCCGCCGCCTCATGCAGGCGAGCCACCAACGCCCCCTCACCCCATCCCCTTCGCCACCCCTGGCCCCGCCGACGGGCCAGAGCCGACCCCTCTTCCACGGTCAGGGCATAGACCGAGAGATGCTCCGGACCCCAGGTTATCACCCGTTCCAGCGTGCGCGCCCATCGGTCTGGCCCGCAAAAAGGGCCACCAGCGATCAGATCCACTCCCATATTGGAAAAACCCTCGTTGCGCGCCATCACATAGGCCTCCTCCGCCTCCGCAGCGGTATGACGACGTCCCAACCACCGCAATCGAGCATCATCGAGCGACTGAACCCCAAGACTGAGACGGTTGACCCCCGCCTGCCGCATCGCGCGAAGCTTGGCCGGAGTCACCGACCCCGGAATGGCCTCGACGCTCCACTCCTCCACCGACCCGCCTTGTGTTACGTCATGTACCCATTCAAGCAGAGCGTTCAGAATCGCCTCGCTTAGAAGGCTCGGCGTACCACCCCCGATATAGAGAGTCCTCCATTGAACCGACCCCCCTTCGGCAAGAAAGAGGGCATACTCCCTCTGAACCGCGCTCAGCCATCGCCACGCCTGCGCCTCCGCATAGGGAACCGAATAGAAGGCGCAGTAGGGACACTTGCCGTCGCAGAACGGCACATGCAGATAGAGGCCGCTCGGGGCCTCCTCATCACGTCGGTCCGTCATGGCGAAAAGCGGCCCAGAGACGGGAGAAGAGTTCGTCCGGCACCCGCAGGTTCCCGAAGCCCCGGCCGAGCGTCAGATCGGGAGTCGCCCGGCCATGAAAATCGGTTCCTCCCGTCATCAAGAGACCGAATTCGTCCGCCAGATTCCGATAGAGGCGGGTCTGCTCCTCCGTATGCTCGGAAGAAAAGACCTCAACGCCGCCCAGGCCGGCCTCGACCAGCCGACGAACCAGATCCCGAAGAGCCTTCGGTTCAAGATCGAGGGAAAAAGGGTGGGCTAACACCGCCACCCCACCCGCCTGACGAATGAGGGCGATGCTCGCCTCGGGCGTCAGACGGAAACGGGGAACATAGGCCGGTTTTCCCTTAGCCAGAAGCCGATCGAAGGCCTCCTGCTTATCCTTTACATAGCCCTTCTTCTCCAAAACCATCGCAATGTGCGGACGTCCGACAACCTCCCCTCCCGCCTCGGCCTCCACCTCCTCCATCGTCAGGGCGCAGCCGGCCGCCTGCAACTTTTCGATGATCCGAACGTTGCGAAGCCGACGTCCCTCCCGAATCTCCATCAGTGCCTCCTGAAGCGGCTTATGGGCCAGGTCAAAGCCGTAGGCCAGCATGTGCAGGGTGCCCGGATTGTACTCCGCGCTGATTTCGACGCCCGTGCACGCCGCCACCCCTTCGTTCTGACAGGCGTCGAGAAACCGCGGCACCCCCTCGGTCGTATCATGATCCGTCAGCGCCATGGCGGTCAACCCGATCGCCCGACCCTGCTGGGCCAGGGTTTCGGGCGTCCAATCGCCGTCGGAAAAAATCGAGTGAAAATGCAGATCAATCACGGATTCACCTCGTTCTGAGCTCGCTGCACCAGTCGTTGTTCCCCCTGCCGGGCGGGGAGATAGTGAGGGGAAATGGCCAACGCCCGGCGGTAGGCCCGGAAGGCGCCGGCATCGTCTCCCCGAGCCTCACAGGCCATTCCGAGCGCTGTCCAGACGGCCGGATCCTTCGGTTCCAGCGTTGCCGCTTTCTCCAGGGCCTCCTGCGCCTCGGCCTCCAATCCGGCTTCAAGAAGGGCGAGGCCGAGCCGCCGCCAGAGATCGCCCTCCGTCGGGCGCTCCTTCAGCGCCTCCACATAGTCGCGGGCGGCTTCCTCGTACCGTCCCTGGGCGAATCGTGCTTCCGCCCGCCAGGCGAAGACTCCGGCCGGAGGGGGATCGAGGTCCACAAGGGCCGTGAATGCCGACTCGGCCTCCGCATATCGCTGAATCCCCATAAGGGCTTTCCCGAGCTCCAATCGCCACTCGGGCAGGTCGGGAACGAGGCGCAACGCCTCTTCGTAATCGGCGACGGCGTCGGCGGAGCGGCCCAGGGCCTGAAAACAGGCCGCACGTCCCGCCCTCGCCAACGCCCGCTCTTCGGCAGACCCCCCTTTGGCCACGGTCAAACGAACGGCGGTCTCGTAATCCTCCAGTGCGCCCTCGATCCGGCCGGCCGCAAACCGAAGCTCACCTCGAAAAAGCCGCACCGGCCGATACTCCGGATCGAACCGCACCGCCATGTCCGCCGCCGCCAGAGCCCGGTCCGTCTGGCCGCTTCGCGCCAAACGGGCCGCCCGTTCGAGATAGCTGTGCGCCAGCGCCGTACGATCGGCCGCCGCTAGGTGGACCGTTCGACATCCCGAACCCCCCAAGAGAATCGCCCCGAGAATCGCGATGGTTCCCGATCGGATCATGATGAGAGCCATTTGTCCGTTAGCTCCTCGGCGAGATCCGGCCAAAGTCCCGCGGCGCGCGCCAGATCCAGCACCGTATAGCGGGCACGAATCTGGTGGCTGTGCCGCAACGCGGCCACGAAATCCTCACGGGAACAACCGATATCCGATAGGCGATGGGCCGCCTGCGCCCGCCGAAGGCAATCCTTGATCGCAGCCGCCGAAAAGCCTGCCTCCGCAATCAGGCGGCGAACGGAGTCCCACACGCCGGGTGTCCGCAGCCGTTCCACCGCTTCGGCGGCCCGGCGTCTCTTGGCGGCATGCTCTACCTCGACCACCGCTGTCAGCGGCCCCCAATAGGCGGCATCGGTCGCGTCCTGCCGAATCGCCCATCGGGGCTGTTCGAGCACCAGCAGCCGCTCGTAGAGGGCGGCCGCCAGGATGGTTCCCAAACCGACCTGACGGCCGTGGTAATCATGGGGCCGTCCGTCCGCCATCGCCTTCATGTCGAGCACATGCGAAACCATGTGCTCCCCGCCCGACGCAGGAAAGGAGGTTCCCGCCAGCGTCATCGAGAGTCCGGAGTAGAGAAGCGCCTGGAAAAGGCCCTCGATCGCCGCAGGGTCCCGGCGGGCCAGATCCTCCGGGTGATCGCGATAGGTCGGTTCGATCTCCGTGATAAGGCGGGCACACAGAGGACAATAATAGTCCCCGAACAGGAGATGGTTGAGGCGCCAGTCGGTCATGCTCACGGGTTTGGCCAGAACATCGCCCAGACCGGCCGCCGTCAACCGCCAGGGGGCCGCCGCCAGAACGGCCGGATCGGCCACCACGGCAAACGGCGCCTGACCATCCACGACGCGCTTAATCCCACCGATCGCGGGTGCGATCGTAGCCGAGGTGTAGCCGTTCATGCTGGCGGCCGTCGCACACACCAGCCACGGACGTCCCCGGTCCGTGGCCAGCCATTTGGTCAGATCGTTGACCACGCCGCTTCCCACCGCGAGCAGAATGTCGGCCAACACGGGCACCTGCGTCTCCAGCCAGGCTTTGGTCCGATCGTCGCAGACCGGTTCGCCGCCGGCCGGGTCCGGAAGAATCGTCACAGCCGCGACCCGCCTTCCCCCCTTTTCCAGCGCGTGTTGGACAGCCTGGCCGGCCGCGGTCCACGTGCGCCGGTCGGCGATGATGGCCACCGCGCCATGCGGGAATTCGGCCTCCAGAAGGGCCGGAAGCCGCTCCGCAGCGCCGGGTTCGTAGATCACATGCCGAACCGGCACCCGATGGGTCTTCCCGCATTCGCATGAAAACGTTTTCCCAAGAAGCGGATGAGCGCGCATCGGGCATACGCTATCATATTCCGACCGACCTGCCCACCTCTTCCTTTTCGCTTCCCCGCTTCCGCGGAAAGAGATAAACTCAACCTATGAAAGGGTGGTGTTCCGGAGCGCTGGCGGCCGCGCTGATGCTGTTCAGCGGCTGCGAATTGATGATCGAATCGGATCACGGCTCGGTTACGATCGCCGACGGGACCGTCACCAATCTCCGCACCCGGACCGGCAGCGTGGAGATTACCATGCCCGGCCGTTGACCGGTTCCCCCCATGGCGAGCCGGCCCTGCGTGGCGTGTGGAAAAGGTTGACAAATCCCCGAACCGGCGCGCATGATGAATGCGCGACGGCCATCGAACCGCCAGGAGATCGTCCGGCATGAATATCCAGATCGCGGTCCTCTGCGATGCGGCAACCGATTATCAGGGAAAACTCAACCTCCTCGGCGCCTTCGATACCATCTTCACCCGCAAACTGCCGGCCATCCACCCGAGTTGCGCAATCGTCCTCCGCGTCGTCTTTTCCCGAGTGGAAACCGGCAAGCACCGGGTCCGGATTGCCTTCGTGGACGAAGACGGCAAGAATATTCTCCAGCCCCTCGAACTTCCGTTCGAGGTCGCCATGCCCCCCCAGGCCATCTCCGTCAGTCGCAACTTTATCGTCAACCTCCAGCAAACCCGTTTCGAACGGGCGGGCAGTTACTCGGTGGACGTGGCCTTCGATGGCCGTCATGAGGTTTCCATTCCCCTCAACGTCCTCGTCGTGGGCCCGCCGTCCACGACCGACGCGCCGCCCGAATCTCCCCTTCCCCCCATGTGAGCAACCCCTAACCAAAAGGAGCGTGCCATGCCAAGACCCGTCACCCTGTTCACCGGCCAGTTTGCCGACATCCCCCTCGAGGAGCTGTGCAAAAAGGCCAAATCCTGGGGATACGACGGCCTCGAACTCGCCTGCTGGGGCGATCACGTGGACGTCGCCCGGGCGGCGCGCGATCCCGCCTACGCCAAAACCCGAAAGACCATGCTGGCCGACCACGGCCTGAAGCTCTTCGCCATCAGCAACCACCTCGCCGGCCAGCTTGTCTGCGACCCGAACGACGACGAACGTTCCGATGCCTTCGCGCCGAAAGAGTGTGCCGGCAATTCCGAGAAGAAGCGGGCGTGGGCGATTCAGGCCATGAAGGATACCGCCCTCGCCGCCAAGAATATCGGCGTCAAGATCGTCAATGGGTTCACCGGCTCGGGCATCTGGCACATGCTCTACAGCTTCCCGCCCGTCAGCGAAGCCCGCATCCAGAAGGGTTTCGACGACTTCGCCCGCCTGTGGAATCCGATTCTCGACGTCTTTGACAAGTGCGGAGTCCGCTTCGCTCTTGAGGTCCACCCCACGGAAATCGCCTTCGATATCATCACGGCCAAGCGGGCGCTGGCCGCGATCAAGAACCGCAAGGCCTTCGGGTTCAACTTCGATCCCAGCCACCTCCACTGGCAGATGGTGGATCCGGTCAAATTCCTCAAGACCTTCTCGAACCGCATCTACCACGTCCACATGAAGGATGCCGCTCTCACGCTCGACGGAGAGAGCGGAATTCTGGCCTCCCATTTGAACTTCGGCACTCCTGGGCGCGGGTGGGATTTCCGCAGTCCCGGACGGGGCCAGATCAAGTTCGAGGAGATCATCCGGACCCTGAACGCCATCGGCTACAACGGGCCGCTCTCTGTGGAATGGGAAGACGCGATGATGGATCGCGAACATGGGGCCGCCGAAGCCTGCGGCTTCGTCAAGCGACTCGACTTCCCCAAGTCGGACCGCGTCTTCGACGAAGCGTTTGGCAACTGATTCGTCCTTCGGAGGCCGCCGGCGCTCCTCGCGCCGGCGGCCCCTTTTTGTCTCATGTTCGCTCCTCGCGCCCTCGCCTATAAAACCTTTCGTGTCTGGGTCAACCAGGGCCGGCTCCTGAAACGCGAATCGCGTTTCAAGCTTCTCTTCATCACCCTCGTCTTTGCTGGCCTCTACGGAGGCGTCCGCGGGCTCTTCCTCAGCGGGTTCCGCTTTCTCGACACCCTAGGGAGCCTCAGCACCTTCATCCTCAACAGCCTCTTCGCGCTCTTCTTTCTCGGGCTCGGGATGATGATGGTGATCTCTGGCTTCGTCACGGCCTACGCCACCTATTACGAGGCCGACGAGGTTCCCTTCCTGCTGACCTCGCCTGTTCCGCTCCGGCAACTCGTCATCGCCCGCACCGGAGAAGCCATCGCCCTCTCCTCGTGGGCTTTCTTCTTCATCATCCTCCCCTTTCTTCACGCCTTCCAGCGCCATCAGAACCTGCCGGCCTGGTTCTGGCTGGCCGCGCTGGCCTTTGCCATTCCCTTTCTCGTGCTGACGGCAGGACTCGGCGGGCTGGCCGCGTTGCTTCTGGGCCGATGGATACCCCGGGGCCGCCGGGTCCTGCAGGGAGTTCTGATCCTGGCCGCCAGTGGAGGCATTCTTTTCGGGTTTCTCTTCTTCCGGGAGTACCGAACGGCCCCGTCGGAAGAGGCCTTTCTACTGGCCCGCCTCGCGCCCGGCGTCCGCCTGGCCAGCCGTCCATGGCTCCCCTCTTGGTGGGTCGCCGAAGGATTGATGGCCATCGCCCGGGGCATGACCGGCCGGGGATTCATGCTCTGGCTTCTGCTAGCCTCTCAGGCGGCCCTGGTGCTTCATGCGATCGAGGGGTTGGGGGGGCTTCTCTTCTGGGAAGCCTGGCAACGGAGTGCCGTCTCTTCCAGCCTCCGGCGACGGCCCATCCTGTTCGCGCGCGCCGAAGCGCTCCTTTCGCCGCTGCTGCCCTCCGATCTCCGGGCGCTCCTGTTCAAAGACATCCGCTCCTTTGTCCGGGACCCGGCCCAGTGGGGCCAGAGCCTGATCTTTTTCGGCCTGCTCGCCCTCTATTTTCTCAATCTGCGCCAATTCCGGTACCACCTCCTCCCCGATCTTTGGCGCAATCTCATCGCCTTTCTCAATCTCTTCAGCGTCGCCTCCGTCCTCTGCTCCCTCTCCGCCCGTTTCATCTATCCCCAACTTAGCCTCGAGGGTCACGGTTTCTGGATCCTCTGGCTCGCCCCGACTCATCCGCGGCGGATTCTCCTGGCGAAATTTGCCTTTTCCGCCGCCGCCATGAGCCTCATCAGCATGATCCTCATGGGGCTTTCCTGCACCATGCTCGGCGTGACCCCCGCAATCCGAAACGTCGCGTTCGCCGTCGGGCTCGCCATCCCACTGGCGCTCTCCGCGCTCTCGACCGGCCTTGGGGCCATCTTCCTCGACCTCCAAGAACGAAACCCCGCGGCCATCGTCTCCGGTTTTGGCGGAACCCTCAATCTGGTGTGCGGCCTCCTCTTCATGATGGCCGCCATCCTTCCCTTTGCCGCCCTGTTCCATCTTCACACCCTCGGTCGGATGACCGACGCCTCCTTTCACCGCTCGGTGCTTTGGGCCGCCCTCAGCCTGCTGCTTCTAACCGCCGGAACCATCGTCGCTCCACTGACATACGGGCTCCACGCGCTCCGGACACGCGACTTTTGACTTGGCCATTGGAGTAGTCCCAACGGACGACCCTGAGCGGATGGCCCTCCCCCGCTGAAGTTCCTAACCTTGCTTCAGCGGGGGCTTCCGAGTACGATAGCGCTTATGAATCGAACGGCTTTGTGGATCCCCCTTGTCTTCCTGGCCGGACTCATCCTGGGCGCCCTCCATCCCCGAGCCGAATTGCGCCGCACACGGAACGAACTCGAAGCCCGAAAAAAAGCCGAACGAACCCCGCCACCACCGGTTGAACGCCTCGACCGCCTGCTTCAGATGCTGCCCCTGGACACTCCCCGACCATCGGCCGCGGAGGAGCGCGCATCCTCCACCCCGGCCTCCGATCCGTCTGCACCTTCGGCAGAGAGTCCCCCCATGAACGCTCCTCCCGTCTCGCGCGCGTCGCCCGACGAGACCCCTGAGGAGCGCCGTGCCCGCTTCGAAGAACAACTCGAGCAGGCGGCCGAAGCCTGGCGCCTCCGCGGCGAAGTCGCCCGTCAGACCTTCGCCGCCCAGGCCGGTCTGAACGCCACCGAACAGGCTGCTTTCGAAGCGGCCATTCAAAGCATGAACGAACGTCTGGAAGCCCTCTTCTCCGCGCTCGCGGAACGCCTCCGCCAGGGCGAGCCCATGACCCCGGAAACAGGGCTCGCCGTGATGCATGAGGCCAGTGGCATCCTGCTCGAAACCTATCAGGAGCTGGATCAGACTCTTCCGCCCACTTGGCGTCAGGAGACCGGCCAGAACTTCGATATCGTCCAACAGGTGGATCCGGGGGTGCTTCGCCCGCTCCTCGACGTCCGAGAGTCCCTCCAACCCCCCACCGGCGGCTCGCTTCCGCCCCCCGGCGGTCGCGGCCCTCTGCCCCGCCTCTTCGGTCCGCCGCCGGCTCCATGAACCGCTTCTTGTCCCACCTCGCCGCGCTGACCCGCTTCGAAATCGCGGACTCCGTCCACAGCCGCCGCGCCGCCGTCGTGCTGGCCCTCTATCTGGCGGCTGCGCTCCTGGGAGTGAATGCCTTCGCTACGGCCCTTCAGCGCCTGGAACAGCAACTGGCGGAACTGCTCCAAACCGGCCCGGCCCCGGCGGGGGCACTGGCCGACAGTCTTTGGAAATCGGCTCGATTCCGCCAGATGATCGTCGCCCTGATCGGCGATCGAGAGACGGCGCTGAGTCTCTTTTCCATGCCTCCCATCGCTCTGCTGTATGGCTTTCTGTCCTTTTTCTACACCCCCTTCTTCGCTCTGCTGGTTTCGACGCCCCGTGTCGCGATGGAGGTCTACACCGGCTCCTGCCGTTTCGTGCTCTTCCGAACCTCCCGGATGGCCTGGATCCTGAGCAAGTTTATCGGGCAAGCGGTTCTCGTTCTGCTCGCGCTCGCCCTGAGCACGGCAGGAGCCTGGACCCTGGCCCGCTTCCGTCTGACCGGCATGGATGCGTTTTCCGCAGCGGCCGGCATTGCGATCATGAGTGGAAAGGCCTGGTTGTTCTCCCTCCCCTTCGTCGCCCTAGGGCTGGCCATCTCCCAGAGCCTCCGTTCGCCCAACACCGCTCAGGCCCTGGGTTTCCTGGCCTGGATCGGCACCGGCGCCCTCGCCTGGCTGGCCAAGCGGTACGCCGGCGAAGGGATTCGAATGGCCTGGGATGTCGTCGCTCTGCTCGTGCCGCAAGGTTTTCAGTTGGAGCTCTGGCGAATGGAATTCGCTTCCTTCGCGTATGCGGCCTTATGGCTTCTTGTCCTCACCGCGGCCTACCTGATGCTGGGATTCCTCCATTTTTCCCGCCAAGACCTGTGAAAACCGCCCTTGCCTTCCATTCGGTCGTCAAAACCTACGGGTCAACGCGGGCCCTGGATGGACTTTCCTTCGCGATCCCCGCCGGCGCCATATGCGGTCTCGTCGGCAGCAATGGCGCCGGCAAAACCACCACCCTTGCCCTTGCGGCCGGCCTCCTCTCGCCCGGAGCGGGCCGTATCGAAGTACTGGGAAACGGGCCGTGGGATCCCAGCCGCAAACCGGGCCAACTGGCGTTGCTTCCCCAAGATTCGATCCTGCCGCCCGAGGCGACCGTGGGCCAACTCCTTCGCCTCTACGCCCGGCTGCAGGACGTTCCCCCCAACCGCGTGGAGCGGGACGTTGAGGAAGCCCTGAGCCGCGTCCATCTCCTGGACCGGAAGGAGGCGCCCACACGAACGCTCTCCCATGGGATGCGACGTCGCGTGATGATCGCGCAGGCCTTTCTCGGAAACCCTGCCCTGATCCTTCTGGATGAGCCCCTGAACGGACTTGATCCGCGCGAAGCCGCGGCCGCCCGGGACCTCTTTGCCTCGTGGCGAGGTCGGGCCACGCTGGTCATCAGTTCCCATGTCCTTTCGGAACTGGAGCGGCTGTGCGACTTCATCGTCATCCTCGAAAAGGGAAAAGCCCTTCATGCGGGGTCGCTGACCCAATGGCTCCGCCAGGAGCAGCGGCTCATCTACGAACTCGAGGGAGCGTCCCTCGATTGGGAAATCCTGCGCCGCGAGTACCCTCACTGGGCACTATCGCTCTCTCCCGACGGCCGCCTGCTGGAATGCCGATACGACCCCGCCCAATGGGATGCGGTCGAGGTCAATGGCCGGCTGCTGCCCCGTCTTTTGGAGGCCGGAGTGGGCATTCGGGCCATTCGTCCCGGGGAAACGCTCGAATCTCGCTACCTGGACACGCTCGCCCAGGGCGCCCAGGCACACGATCGCCCCGAAACCGGCACGTAATACGCAGGTTCCCCCTCGAATCCCTCTCAACGTAACAGCGAGAAGAACCCGCTCGATAATCCCCCGATCCAATCCGCCTCATTTTTCATGTTCAAGACCGCCTGACATCGGGGATAGGCGGGACACCCCCAGAAGGGCATGCCGGCGCCACGTCCCTTTTCACCGATGCGCCGGACCATCTTCCGTCCACATCGTGGACACGTTGGCGTTTTATAATCCCCATCGGTCGCCATGCGATGGAGTTCCTCCTGAAATTCTTTGGGTAATGCCCTGATTCTTTCGATCAAGGCGGAGCCGTCAATCAAGGTTATGTTCTTCCCTTGCACAAACGATAAGGCCTCCAGGGTGTACTCGCCGCTGGTTACAAAATAGCCCTGGGAAACCGATTCGGCCGCCATGATCCCATAGAGTTCCCTGACCGGTTTGACGCCGACCTTATAACGGTTCCATGCTTTGTATTGCACCACAGCGGCAACCTTGGTCGTGTCGGGTTTATAGAGATAAATGTCCACACCGCCGTCGGGGCCGATCCGCGCAGGTCGCGTACGCCACCCGATCCGGTTGAAATAGGCTTCCGTGATTTGTTCAAACCGCTTCCACTCCAACTCCCGCATCAGGGCTGGAGTAATTGTTGGAGGAGTATTTTGAGGCTGGGGGAAGGGAAGGAAATTTTTCGACGACACGGCCGGAGTGGGCAACGAGGGTACCCGGACGATGGACCGGCACATTTCGCACGTAGCTTCTTGACCGGCCATTCCGGACGGCGCCACCAGAACACTTTTGCAGGCTGGACATGTGACTTCAATTTCCGTGGGTGGCGATTCTATGTTCGCCGGTTTTGGCACGACATCAACCTTAGCAGAAAGGTTGGATCGCCTGGATCGACAAGCACGCCTTTTTCTTCTGAGGCTTTTCAGCAACATTTCAACAGTAAGTTGGAAAAGCCCGAGCGCCACGCCCAGGAGTATGAACCAAACAAGCATCACGAGTCCCTTATGTTCATACGGCTTCTCCCCTGCTTTTTCAGGGAGCGGTTCGGATCATCTTGAGTAGAGTGTGGAAACATTTCTGAGATCTTTTCTTTTTCCCTGTCCGGCAGAGCGGACCGCTCAGGCATTGCGCCGCTGCCGCAGTCGGTCCAATGCCACAGCCAGGACAATGATGCCGCCCGTCACGATCTCCTGGATCCAGTTCCTGAGATCGAGATGGGAGCATCCCGCTTCTATCACCGTCATGATCAGAGCCCCGACCAGGGTGCCCAGCACGGAACCTTCTCCACCCGATAGACTTCCGCCGCCGATGACCACGGCGGCAATGACATCGAGTTCCAGCCCCACGGCCACGGTCGGATCGCCCACCGTTAGACGGGAAAACTGCATCACGCCGGCCAGTCCCGCGGCCGCCGCCCCGATGGCATAAACCGCCACTTTCACCCGCTCCACGCGCACCCCGCACAGGCGGGCGGTATTCTCATTGGACCCCACCGCCACCACGTGCCGCCCGAAACGCGTGAACCGGAGAATGGCGGCTACCAGCACGGCCAGGACGATCATCACCCATACGCCAGGTGGAACCAGCATCCATCGCCGGTCCACGCCCAGCGAGGCCGTCAATTCCGGAATCCATGAGACGACGTTCGGGTCCACCTTTTGTTCGGCCGCGATGCCTTTGGCCGCGCCCCTTACCACCAGCATCGTGCCGAGCGTCACGATGAAGGGAACGACCTTCAACCGCGTAATCAGAAAGCCGTTCACCAGGCCACAGACCATTCCGGCACCGACGCCCGCGGCGGCCGCCTCCCAGGCTGGCCGGCCCATCCGCAGCAGCGTGGCCACGACGACACTGCTGAAGGCTACAATCGAGCCCGCCGAAAGATCAATGCCTCCGGCCAGAATCACCACCGTCATGCCCAGCGCCGCAATGCCCACAATGGTCGTCTGCCGCGCCATGGTCTCAAGGTTGGTCAGGGTGAGAAAACTCTCGGGAACCTTGACGGCAAATATGGCGACCACCACTGCCAGAGCCACGACCGGGCCGAGTTTGTTCCAGACCTCAAACCAGAAATCCCCTCGCCGCCATGTCCGTTCCATTGGATGCCTCAGATTACACCGCATCAACACCGGCCGCCGCCCGCATCAACGACTCCTCATTCCACTCGCTCACCGGCCGAGCCATTCCAAGCACACCCCGGCTCATCACCGCGATCCGGTCGCATACGCCGAGCAGTTCGGGAAGATAGCTGCTCACCATGAGCACCGCCTTCGGCCGGCCGCCGGCGACGCCCGTGCCGGCTGCCATTTGGTCCACAAGAGCGTAAATCTGCGCCTTGCTGGCCACATCAATGCCGCGCGTCGGCTCGTCCAGGAGAAGCACATCCACATCGTGATACAACAGCCGGGCCAGGGCCACCTTTTGTTGGTTCCCACCCGAAAGCCCCCCGACCCGCTGCTGCGGCCCGCGGCATCGGATGCCAAGCCTCTCGATCCAGATCGCGGCCTCTTCCGCCTGGCGGCGCGGCCAAACGAGCCCGGCCGGCCCCAGCCGATCAAAACGGGTCAGGGTGAGGTTGGTTCCCACATCCAGTTTCAGCGCCAGTCCCTCCGCCGCCCGGTCCTCGCTGACCAGTCCCACGCCCTGCGCCCACCGCTGAGCCGGCGATGCCGGCCCGAGATACGCCCCCACCCGAATGATGCCGCGGCGTACCGGCGCCAAACCAAAGATCGCCCGAAGCAGTTCCGTGCGGCCCGACCCCAGAAGCCCCGCTAGGCCCAGCACTTCCCCCCGCCGGAGCGCCAATGACGCCTCCGTGGGTTTTCCCACCCCCCCCACCTCCTTCAATTCCAATATGACCTCGCCGGGATGGCGGGGCGAGCGAGGATACAACTGCTCCACGCGCCGGCCAATCATGAGGCGCACGATCTCGTCCAGCGAGAGCTCGGCGGCGGGCCCGCCGCCGGCGACGTGGCCGTCCCGCAAGACCGTCACGCGGTCGGCCGTCGCTTTGACCTCTTCCAGCGCGTGCGAAATGTACACGATCGCATGCCCGTTCTCCTTCAAGGCCCGGATGAGGCGGAACAGACGCCGGACATCCTCGCCGCCGAGGCTGCTGGTGGGCTCGTCGAACACGAGCACGCGACAGCCGGAGGCCACCGCCCGGGCGATTTCTACAATCTGACGTTCCGAAACGCTCAAGCGCCGGACCGGTTCGTCCAGCGGCAGTTCCGTGTGGCCCATCCGTTCCAGCGCGGCGCGCGCCCTCTGGCGCGCCGTGTTCCGGGAAACGATTCCCCATCGGGTCTCCTCCTGGCCAAGGGAAATGTTTTCCTCGACCGTCAGATGAGGGGCCAGGGACAGCTCCTGGTAGATCATTCCCACGCCGTGGCGCCTGGCCTCCAGCGGAGACCTGGGCCGGAAGGGCGCGCCTTCGAGCCTCATCGTCCCCCCATCCGGCGGCTCGGCGCCGGAGACGATTTTCATGAGCGTGCTTTTGCCGCTGCCATTCTCTCCAACCAGCGCGTGAACCTCGCCGGCCTGGACGTCGAAGTCCACGCCGTCCAGCGCCGTCACGGCGCCAAAGGTCTTCCGGATTCCCCGCATCACGAGAAGAGGGGCCGAATGACCGGTGCTCGACGGAAACGCCATGACGCCGAGCTCCCCTATTCCAGCCACGGCTTCAGATCGGGCGCCAGCAGCTCCTTGATCTCCGGGGCATCCATGTTCTCCGGCGTCACCAGCGTCACACCGGTATCAATCCGCTTCTCGACCGTCTCGCCGCGAAGATGCGCCACAAGCGTCTGGACGCCGAGATAGCCCATCTTCATCGGATTCTGAAGAATGAGCCCGTGAATCGCGCCGCGTCGGAGCGCCTCCACGAGTTTTTCCGAACTGTCGAACCCGACAAAGGTGACCGTGCCGGCCAGTCCACCGTCCTGAAGCGCCCGCAGCATGCCGAAGGTCGTAGACTCGTTCGGACAGAAAATTCCGTCAATCGTCAGCTTCCCCCCCTGCTTCAGCGGGTTCAGAAGGTTCTCGCTGGCCTTGTAGGCGGACTCGGTGGTAGCACCCCCGTACTGGTTGGCGCTCACCAGCTGGATCCCCGGGAATTTTGCGATGGCATCGAGGAAGCCTCGCTCCCGCTCCATCGTGCTCGCCGACCCCTCCTGGTAGCGCAGCATGACCACTTTGCCACGGCCGTTCAGTCGCGAGGCCAGATACTCGCCGGCCATCGAGCCCCCCCGGTAGTTGTCCGTCGCGACAAAACTCACGTAGTCGTCGCTCTTAAGGCCGGAATCAATGATCACCACCGGGATGCCCGCCCGCATGGCCGCGCGAACGGGCCCCCTCAAGGCCACATCGTCCAACGGGGCCAGCACAATCCCCGTCACCCGCTTGCTGATGAAATTTTCCACCACCTTGATCTGCTGTTCGCGGTCGTCCTCCTTCAGCGGCCCTTTCCAGATGATTTTCACATTCAGTTCTCGCGCGGCCCTCACCGCACCGGCGTGAATGGACTTCCAGAACTCATGCGTCGTCCCCTTCGGTATGACCGCGATGACCGTTTCGGTCTTCTCTTGGGCCAACCCGTGCGATCCATGGATTCCGAACCAGGCGACGCCGACAAGAAGAGAGAGAATCCAGCGGCATTTCATCGGATTGCACTCCTTTATCCTCTGTAAAATAAGCACACGATAGGGGGATGTCCACCTTCTTTTTCTCCATGAAACGCCCTACAACGAGCGCATCGTTCTGGCGCAAGTCCGGAGAAACAGAGCTCCGCTCGGTTGAAAAATAAGGCGTCTATTCGCCTTGAGTTTTTCACCGCTTCCGGGTACGGTAGAAAGCATGCCTGTTCCCTTCAAACTCTGGCATCTCGGGCGCATCTTGAGGGCCTACCGGGCCGGCCGCGGCATTGTGCCCGTCCCTCCGATCCGCCTGTGGATCGAGTCGGCGGCCCCGTGCAACCTGCGTTGCGTGATGTGCCCGAATAAGGACATGCCGTCCGCCGAAAAGGGGTTGATGTCGCTTGACCTTTTCCGCGCTATTCTGGATCAGGCGGCGCCTTATGTCGGGGACATCTACCTCCACCACCGGGGCGAGCCGCTTCTCAACCCAGCCCTCTTCGACATGTTTGCGTACGCCCGCCAGAAAGGGGTCCGAACCCGCGTCCACTCCAACGGCACGCTCCTCGACCGCACACGCGCGGAACGCCTGCTGGCCTCCCCGCCGGATATGATCTCTTTCTCCATTGACGGCTTCGAAAAGGAAACCTATGAGCGGATTCGCGTCGGTGCGATATTCGAAAAGACGCTGGAGAACGTCTTCCAATTCCTGGAACGGAAGCGGGCCACCCGCGCCCGTCGTCCCTACGTGATCATCGAAAAGATTCTCTTCAAGGGGCGTCCGGAGTCGCCGGAAACGCGCGCAAAGGTCGAAGCCCTGACGCGACGGTTTCTGGACGCCGGAGCGGATGAGGTGATCGAGAAGGAAGAGTACGAATGGGCCGAAGGCAAGGCCTCAACGGAACCCCTCCCACCCCGGACCCTGGCCAAGTGCACCTTTCCCTGGTATGCCATGGTCATCCTGTGGAACGGTCTCGTCACCCCATGCCCGCAGGACTTCTGGGGCAAAATGATCATGGGCCATGCGGGGGAGCAGCCGCTTCTGGAGATTTGGAACGGGCCCGCTTACCGGGCGCTACGGGCCGCCTACCGCGGAGACCTGGCCGATCATCCCCTTTGTCAGAGCTGCGACCGACTCCGGCGGAAGACCGTCGGCGGCCTGCCACTCCAGTACATGGCCACTTTCCTGTCCGATCACCTGCTGGGCTATAACGCGCTTCGCCGCTGGATTGGAAGCGCCGAACGAAACCGGTAACGCCGCTCAACCGGAGGCCGGTGGAGAGGAGATCTCCTGCAAGACGGGGCGGAGCCGTCGAATGCCAAGCCCGGCGGTAATCGCCAAAGACACCGTGAGTGCCACCGCAAGCACGTAATAGGCAGGATGCGGACGCTGCATCAGCTTGCCCCAGGCGGCGTAGAGCAGCGACGAAGGAATCATGCCGAGGAGAGTGGCCGATAGGTAGGGTTTTATCTCCATATGAAGCGCACTGGCCAACAGATTGACCAGCCCGCAGTGCGTCAGCGGAAAGGCACGCAGCGAAAAGAGAAGCCAGAAGCTCCGTCTCGAATCCATCCGGGACACCGTTCTCATAGTTGGTCGCTTTTGCAAACGGGCATGGCGAAGCATCCGCCGCATGACCAAAAAGTGAGCGGTCGAACCGAGCCCGCTGGAGAAAACCCCCAGCGCCGTCCCGCACCAGATTCCATACAGCGCGCCGGCGACAAAGACCACCGGCCAGCGGGGCACCATGAGAAACGGCAGAAGGAATCCAATGCCAGCCAGCGCCAGGGGACCCCAGACGCCGAGCCGTTCCACCATCGACTCCAGACTGCCGGGCGTAAAACGCTCCCGCATCCCGCGGCTGTGGCCAAGCCAGACCATCGTGACGGCAAACGTGAGAAAGATGAACAGCCGCACGTAGCCGCGGACCGGCGAAATCGGCAGAGGCCTGTCCGTGTCCGTACGATCCTTCATGGACGTTCAGGATATCCCAAAGGTCTTTCCCGCGCAATCCTGCATCCGGCGCTCGTTCGATTTGTCATCGTCAGAACGGGCTGAACGTGGAATAATGAAGGAATGCGGACCTCGGTAAAAATCGGATCGGTCTGGGGTATCCCCATCCGAATCCATATCTCCCTGGTCGCGCTGCTGGTGCTGGTCGCCATCGCGGCCGCAACCGTAGGAGGTCTGGGGGGGATTTTCTGGAACTTGGCCGTGCTGGTGCTGGTGTTCGCCAGCATTGCCCTCCATGAACTGGCGCACTCCCTCGTCGCCATCCGAAAGGGGTGCCGCGTCCGAGACATCACCCTCCTCTTTATCGGCGGCGCCGCTCAGATGGAAGAGATCCCCCGCCGGCCGGCCGACGAGATTCAAATGGCGATGGCGGGCCCTCTCTTCAGCCTGGCGATCGCCGCCCTAGGTCTCGGGCTCGGCCCTCTTCTCTCCCTTCCGCCTTTGCTCCCTTCCCTATGGTCCTCCCGCCCGATCAACCTCGTCCAATTCGCAGGCCAGGTCAACCTCACCCTCGCCCTTTTCAACCTGCTGCCGGCCTTTCCCATGGATGGAGGTCGCATCCTCCGCGCTCTGCTCTCCCGTCGGATCGGACGTCTTCCCGCCACCTTTGTCGCCTCGCGCCTCGGCCGTCTGGCCGCCATTCTCATGGGCCTCGCGGCGCTCCGGTACGGTTTCTGGCAACTCGTCATCATCGCCGTTTTTCTCTTTCGGGCCGCCGGTCGCGAATTCGAACTCGTCCTCAACGAGTCCATCCTTTCGGCCTTCTTTCCCGATGCCCCAACGGCCGGGGAAGAGGACGAGGAGGAGGTTCATATCGGACCCCCGCCGTACGGCCGCTCGCCCCCCTCGTGCGCCCCACTTGAGCGCGATTGGCTATGATACCTCCCGCTTCGGAGACCTGGCTCTATGATCCTCCCCGCCGGTCGTGGCGCTGCTACCGCGCGCCGGCCACGGTCCTGACGGCCCACCATCTCTCCGAGGTCGGGCTGCTCCTGGACGAGATCGAGCGGGCCGTCCAGCACCACGCGCTTCACGCGGTCGGCTATCTCGCCTACGACGCCGCCCCGGCCTTCGACGCCAGCCTGACCGCCCAGCGCCACGCCGCGCTCCCCCTTGCGTGGTTTGGCCTCTTCACGGAACCCCGTTGGACCTCACTTCCCCCCGTTTCATCCGCCATGGCGGCCCCACCCTCAGCAAACTGGACGACCAGCCTCACCCGAGAGACCTATACCCGCGCCATCATCGCCATCCGTGAGGCCATCGCGGCCGGCCTTACCTACCAGGTCAACTTCACATTCCGCCTGAGGGCCTGCCTGGAAGAGGATCCGTGGTTCTGGTTCCTCCGTCTTATTCAAAGTCAGCCGCGGGGATACGGCGCTTTTCTGCCGATCGGCGATTGGGTTCTCTGCAGCGCCTCCCCGGAACTGCTTTTTGAACTCGAAGGCGATCATCTGGTCACCAAGCCCATGAAGGGCACGGCCCCCCGGGGCCTTTGGTCCGACCGCGACGCGCGTTTCGCGCGCGACCTCCGCCGTAATCCCAAGACCCGCGCCGAGAATGTCATGATCGTGGATATGGCTCGAAACGACCTCGGCCGCATTGCGGAGATCGGAACGGTTCGGGTCACCCGCCTCTTCGAAGTGGAACGCCATCCCACGGTCCTCCAGATGACCTCCACCGTGACCGCCCGAAGCCGCGCCCCCCTGCGCGCCCTTTTCGAGGCGCTCTTTCCGGCTGCCTCCATCACGGGCGCTCCCAAACCCTCCACCATGCAATTGATCGCTCGATTGGAGGATTCGCCTCGCGGCCCCTATACCGGCGCTATCGGCGTGATCGAACCCGGTCGGCGAGCCCGATTCAACGTGGCCATTCGCACCCTGCTGATCCACCGCCCCACCGGAACCGCGGAATACGGCACCGGCGGCGGTATCGTGTGGGACTCGCTGGACCATGCCGAGTTCGAAGAAGCGCTGGCCAAGGCGGCCATCCTGAACGCCTACCCCCTGCCGCCATTCTCTCTGCTCGAAACCCTCCGCTGGACGCCTTCGGAGGGCTTCGCCTTTCTCGAGGGCCACCTCGCACGGCTCGCCGCCTCTGCCCGTTACTTCGCCTTCCCCTGCGTCCTCTCCGACGTCCGCGCTTTTCTGACGTGCCAGTCCTCCTCATTTCCCCCAAGGCCGCAACGGGTTCGGCTCCTCCTCTCCCCGACCGGTCAACTCTCCCTGGACCATCAGGACCTCCAGCCGCTCCCCATTCCCTGGCGCCTCGGCTGGGCCCGTTCGCCCGTCAATCCCGAGGATCCGCTGCTTTATCACAAGACCACCCACCGAACCCGGTATGAGGAGGCCCGGCGGCACTCGCCGGACACCCAGGATGTGTTGCTGTGGAACAGCCGAGGCGAATTGACGGAATCCACGATCGCCAACCTCTTCGTCGAAATCGAGGGCCTCCTCCTGACCCCCCCGGTGGCGTCCGGGCTTCTGCCGGGCGTCCTCCGCGCCGAACTGATCCGCTGCGGGCGAGCGGCCGAAGCCATCCTCCGCCCCGCCGACCTTCGCCGAGCCACGCGGATCTTTCTCGGCAATGCCCTCCGCGGCCTCTGGCCGGTTACCCCTCCTGCCGATCCCGCACCAACGCCATAAGCGCCAGACAGGCCGTATCGGTCCGTAACGGACCGCCCGTCATTCCCACCCTCTGAAACCCTTGGGCTTCCAGCCTCTCCAGCTCCTTCGGAACCCATCCCCCATCCGGCCCGATCGCTACCAAAACCCCCTCCTCCGTTCGAACCACATGGCGGACCCGACACGCCGTGCCCGGCTCCCCCACGATCTTTCGGACCCCGGCGGGTACCGCTGAGAGCGCCGATGCCACACCCTGTGAAAACGAGGGTTCCACCACCACCTCCGGCAGCCTCACCCATCCCGCCTGCTCGCATCCCTCGATCAGATGACGCCGGATCGTCTCAGGCTGCCACAGATGCGCGTCGAAATAGCTCGGTTCCACGCGCGCGGCACCAATGAACGTCAGCCGGCGAACCGCAAACGCCGCCGCCGCGGCCAACAAGCGTCCCGCCGCCTTCGGACGCGGCATGGCCACCACAAGATCGAGAAGAGGGGGTTCCGGCGGTGGCCCGGCGTCGAAACCGCACTGAAGCACGACATGGCCATGCCGGGCCTCCAAAACCTCACCGTATCCCAACGCCCCACCGAGCAGTCCGACTCTCAACCTCCGACCCGGCCGCGCCCGGAGTACCCGGACGATATGGATCGCCCGGCGATCGTCAAGCACGACGCGCCCCTGGGCGTCGAGTTCATGAGATTCGAGGAGAATGACATTCATATCCCGGACGCTCAATAGGGGATCGCTTCGGGAATGAAGAGCGTCGGAAGGCCGGTCTGCCGCGTCACCCACTGCGCCAACGCCTTCACGCCGAAGGTCTCCGTCGTATAATGGCCGGCGAAAACCGCATGAAGGCTCAACTCCTTCGCCGTATGCCAGGCGGAAAGGCGGGGCTCGCCGCTCAGAAACAGATCCACCCCGGACTCGGCCGCCTCGGCCAGCAGATCGGCTCCCCCGCCAGAGACGACCGCCACCCGCCGGATCCGCTTCGGGCCAAAGGTCATGGTCTGAACGGGTCTGCCGAACCGGTGCTCGACCTGCCGAAGGAAGCGTTCGTAGGAGACCCCGGTGGTCGTTTCCCCCATCACCCCGATCCGATTTCCGTGATAAAGCCCGAAGGGCCGAAGCCGCCTTAACCCGAGCGCCCGGGCGATCTGGGCATTATTTCCCAACCGGGGATGGGCATCAAGTGGCAGATGGCTGGCATAGAGCGCCATGTCCCGCTCGAAGAGGAGGCGGACCCGCCGCCACGTCATCCCCGTCAGCCGGGCCAGGCTCTCCCCCCAACTCACACCATGGTGACAGATCAGAAAATCGGCGCCGGCTTCGGCCGCCTCCTCAAAAAAGGCCGCCGAGGCATCCACTCCTACCGCAACCTTCCGAACCGGTCGTCCCGAGTTGGCGACCTGAAGGCCGTTGTGCGAATCGTCCTGAAAGGCCTCCGGCTTCAACTCCCGGTCCAATCGTCGAGCCAACTCCTCAGCCGTCATCGGGATCCTCCAGACGCCGGTTTCCCCGACGCCTTCGCGGGCCCTGCGCAGGCCTCCCGCAACTCCGCCGCCGCCACGGCGCAGGCGGCGCTCATGAGACCCACATCCACCGAATAGGAGAGATAGCGCATCCCTCGAGCGGCCCACCGCGCGGCCACTGGAACCGACTCCGTAAAGGTGCCGCACACGATGTTCCTCCGGCGGCACGCCTCGACAATCCGCTCCACACAGGTCACCACCCGGGGATGTTCGACCTCTCCCGGCACCCCCAGGGATTGCGAAAGGTCGTAGGGGCCGACAAAGACGATGTCCACCCCCGGCACGCCCAGAATCGCGTCCAGCTGTTCCAGCGCCCGCCGCCCTTCGAGTTGAACGACGACCAGGGCCTCGTTGGCAATAGCAAAATACTCGGCCGGGGGCAAGGCCGAGTAACGAGCGGCCCGCACATACCGGCAGACGCCCCGTTCGCCGACCGGGGCGAAGCGGGCCGCTCGGACCACGGCCGCGGCCTCCTCCGGCGTCGTCACTTGCGGCGCCTGCACCCCGCCTGCGCCGAGATCCAACACCATGTTGACCAGTTCCGCCCCCGTGGGACGCGTTCGCACAATCGGAACCAGCCCGCTCCCTTCGGCCGCGCGAATCAGGTTCTCGACGGTTTCGAGCCCATTGGGGCCATGCTCGAGATCGAGGATCACAAAATCGAAACCAGCATGACCGATGGCCTCGATCATCGCCGGATCCCGTGTTTTTGAAAAAGGGCCGAAGACGGCCCGCTCGCGCATCTGCTTCCGAAACTCACGAACTCGTTCGATCCTCATCTGAACCTCCCTTCCTATCGTTGCTCCGGCGTCCCCGCACGGGGACGCCGGCAGAATGCCTGATTTTCGGCCGATGGGTACGTGGGATTCCGCTCTTTACATGGGCGACGCTTTTCCGTATGCTCTTTCTCCTCCGATGGGGCGGTAGCTCAGTTGGTAGAGCGCCAGAATCGCACTCTGGAGGTCGGGGGTTCAACTCCCCTCCGCTCCACCATCGTTCACAAGAAGGGCATTCGCACCTCTTCCAGCAATCCCTCCGGAATCTCTTCCAGAAATCGCGAGGGACGGCAAAAGAGGGTATTGCCGTCCCGTGTCCGGCGCGTCTCCGGAACTACGAAAATCAGTTCGTCCTTAGCCCGGGTGATCGCCACATAGAACAGCCGCCGTTCCTCCTCATGCCCCAGCGGATCCTCCGCCATGGCCCGGGCGGAGGGAAAGAGCCCTTCCACCGCCCAAGGAATGATGACCACCCGCCATTCGAGCCCTTTGGCCTGATGCACCGTGCTGAGACGGAGGCATGGTCCCGCCTGCTGCCGCCGGACCGCTTCGTCTTCGGCTTCGAGATTCGTCATCAGCGCCACCTCGCCCAGAAACGCGTCGAGCGAATCATAGTTGGCCATGGTGCGAAGGGTCTCCTGGATATCCTCCAGACGCCGCTCCGGATCCGTAAAATGGGTTTCCGCGAACCGCTGATAAAAGGTTTTTACGAAGAGGTCTATGGCTTCCACCGGTGATGCACCACGCTCGACCGCCTCCCATCCTGAGGCCATGAGCCGCCACTCTTCGATGGCCTTGGGGGGAAGCAAGGATTCCAGCGTCTGCCGGGCCTCGCGGCGGACCGCCGGAAAACGGCGATCCAACCGCTCCCACAGCCGGTCCACCGTTCGAGGACCCACGCCGGGAAGCTGCTGGATCAGCCGGCGGAAGGCGATGGCATCGCCCGGATTCTGCATCAGGCGGAGCACCGCCAACACGTCCTTGAGATGCGCCTGTTCAAAAAAGCGAAACCCACTGGTGATCACAAAGGGAATTTTTTCCCGCATCAGTTGGATCTGAAGTTCGAGCGCATGGAAGTGCGCCCGATAGAGCACAGCGATTTCATCGGGCCGGACCCCCTGGCTTCTCCACCGCTGGATCTGGGCGACAATAAACCGTGCCTGAGCGTCGCCGTCCCGGACGCACACGGCCAGAGGGAGTCGCCGGGACGGTCGGGTGCTGCGGAGCACCTTCTGAAATTGGCGTGGATTGCCGGCAATACAGGCATTCGCGACGGCCAGAATTTCCGGCGTGCTTCGGTAGTTCGTCTCCAGCTTGTACAGCCGGGCATCGGGATAAACTGCCTGGAATTCCAAGATATTCCGAAAGTCGGCGCCCCGCCAACCGTAGATGCTCTGAAAATCGTCGCCGACGACAAATATATTCCGATGGGCGGCCGCCAGACGGTTCACCCATTCGGCCTGAAGGGGGTTTGTGTCCTGATATTCGTCCACCAGCACATGACGGAACTGGGTCTGGTAACAGGATTCCACATCCGGATGTTCCCGGAACAGTCGAAGGCCATTGACGAGCAGATCGTCGAAATCCATCGCCTGAAGATCGCGCTTCTCCTTCTCGTAGCGGCGGACGGCCTCGCCGATCTGGGCCAAAGTGGTTTCGCCCAGATCCTGAAAACGGGCCGCCAACCGGTCGTCCACCGGATCGCCGCTATTGGCCGCCTCGCTGATGACGGTAAGAAGTACCTCCGCCTTTGGAAAGAGAAGGTGATCCACCTTCATTTCCTTCAAAATCCGCTTCATGACCGACTCGGCATCGTCCCGGTCAAGAATGGTATAGGCGGGCGAATAGCCGAGCAGTGGCGCATGGCGTCGAAGGATACGGTTGGCCATGTGGTGGAACGTTCCTCCCCAGAGGCCGCTGACCGCCGCCCCCACGGCGGCTTCTGCCCGCTCCAGCATTTCTCGAGCGGCCTTGTTGGTAAAGGTCAAAAGGAGAATCTGACCGGGGGGAACACCCTGTTGGATCAGATGAACCACCCGATAGACGAGCGTCCGGGTTTTGCCGGTGCCCGCCGCCGCCAAAACGAGTGTCGGCCCATCCGGAGCCAGTACCGCCGCCCGCTGTTCATCATTCAATTCGCGCTCAAAAGGCGGGCTCTTCATCCGGGCCAGCCCCTCTCCCTCAGAAGGCGGTAGCGCAGCCAGCAGGCGAGACTTTTCCCATCGGCAATCCCCCCCTCCGCGATCCGCTGCTCGATCGCCTCTGCGGAAAGGGCCACCGTTTCGATTCGTTCATCGGGGTCGGCGAGGGCATCGGCAAGGCGATCGTCCAGGCGGGCATAGAAGAGATGAATGCGTTCCCGTACAAAACCGGGGGAGGCCCAAATCGCGCCCAGGGGTTTCAAGACCGCCACCCGTCGGCCCGTCTCCTCCTCCACTTCGCGGCGAGCGCATTCCGCAGGATCCTCCCCCTCCTCGAGCGTTCCCGCCGGCACCTCCAGAAGCGGTTCGCCCACCGCCTCCCGATACTGCCGAACCCAGAGATAGGTGCCGTCGGGCTGTTCCGTCAAAACGGCCGCCGCGCCCGGGTGGAGCACCACTTCGCGTCGGAAGAAAAGACCATTCTCCCCGGCCAGCGTTCGAACTTCCACGCGAATCAGTCGGCCTTCAAAAACGACCCGGCGGTCCACCACCGGGTCCGGCTGCTCGGGCGATCGTCGGCTCATGACATCTTTCCTTTGAGGCCATTTATACACAGCCCCTCCTGCTCTGTCTAGATCGAGGCGCTCTCGGGCACGAACGGCTTGAGCCGGCGACCCGACTCGCAATCGGGCGGATTCCCCTATTGAGTCCGGAGAATGAACGGTGTATGGTAGGAAGGGTGATGGCGAACGAAATTCGGCACAACCCTGTCATCGAAGAGCGGGAACGCCAAACGCCCGTCGTTGCCGATTGGGATGTCTGCGTATGCGGCGGCGGACCGGCCGGCGTCGCGGCCGCCGTGGCCTCTGCTCGGATGGGGGCCCGTACGGGTCTCATCGAAAACCAGGGCGCCCTGGGGGGGATTTGGACGGTCGGCTGCCTCTGCTGGATCCTCGATCACGCCAACAAAAGCGGGCTGATGCAGGAGATCCTCGCCCGACTCGAAGAGATGGGCGGCCGTGCCTCCCGCCATGGAATCCCCACGAACGCCTACGACCCCGAAAAGATGCGACTTCTACTCGATACCCTTTGTCTCGAATCCGGCGTGGAACTCCGTCTCTATACCCGCGTCGTCAGCGCCGTTCGGAATGGGTCCCGAGTTACCCACGCCATCACCGAATCGAAATCCGGCCGGGAGGCCTTTGCGGCCCGGGTTTTCGTGGACGCCACCGGCGACGGCGATTTCGCGGCGGCCGCCGGCTGCGGCTTCGATGTCGGTCATCCCGTCACCGGCCAGACTCAACCCATGTCCCTGCTCGCCCTGGTGGCCGGCATCCAGCCGTCCCAAATTCGCCCCTTCTTCCGGTACTCGGACGAAGGTCCCTGGGCCCCGCCCAAGATCCGCCTCCGCCGCGAAATGGAAAAAGCCGGCGTGACCCCCTCCTACAGCATGCCCTCCCTCTTCTGGATCCGGGACGATCTCTTCATGCTGATGGCCAACCACGAGTACGGCGTGAAAGGAACCGATGCCCGCGACCTGACCCGCGCCACCCTTGATGCGCGCCGGGAACTTCACGCCATCGTGGAAGGCCTCCGCAAACTCGGCGGTCCCTGGAAAAACATGCGCATCGTAGCCACCGGCAACCAGATCGGCGTCCGTGAAGGCCGCCGCATCCACGGTCGCTACACCGTCACCGTGGACGATCTGACCTCCGGCGTCCGCCATCCGGACTCCGTGGCCCGGGTCTCCTTCCCAATGGATGTCCACGCGCTCGACGGCTCGACCCACAAGGGGATCGAGAGCGCGCCAGCCCTTTCGCGCCCTTACGACATTCCGCTCCGGGCACTCATCGCCCGGGATGTGGACGCCCTGCTCATGGCCGGACGATGCATCAGCGGCGACTTCTTCGCCCACTCGAGCTACCGCGTGACGGGCAACGCCGTGGCGCTGGGCGAAGCGGCCGGCAAAACGGCCGCCCGGGCCGCTCTGACCAACCGGCTCCCCCACGAAATCTCCCACGCCGAACTCTTCGGTGCGCCGACTTCAGCCCAGGAACAAACGGATTGAAAAAGACGTACGTTCTCGACACCAACGTCCTTCTTCACGACCCGAACGCCCTCCGCCATTTCCAGGATAACGACGTCGCCATCCCCTTGGAAGTCATCGAGGAGATTGACCGCTTCAAGCGGGACCTGACCGAACTGGGGCGGAATGCCCGACAGGTGTCGCGGATGCTCGACGCGCTTCGGAAGGAAGGCAACCTCGCCACCGGCATCCGCCTGCCCAGCGGTGGAACCCTCCGTATCCTACTCCCCGTCGTGGGCGGACGACGCCTCAAACCGGCCGCCTACGCCGACGAACAGATTCTCCAATCCGCCCTCGCGTTGAGCGGCCGCCGAGGCCGTCCCGTCATCCTGGTTTCCAAAGATATCAACCTCCGCATCAAAGCCGATGCACTGGGTCTGGCGGCGGAAGATTACGAGACCGACCGCGTGGACGTGACGGAGCTTTATTCGGGTCATACGGAGCTGACCCTGACCACGGAATTGATGGAGAAATTCCGTCAGGACGGATCCATTCCCTGCGACCAGCCTTCGCTCAGCCCCAATCAATATGCCCTCCTCCACGACGCCGGTTCGCCCCGCACCGCTCTCGCCCGCTACGACGCCGACTCTCGCCGGCTTGTCACCCTGATCTCCGCCGGGGATGACCTCCGGCCCGTCTATCCCCGCAATAAGGAGCAGAGTTACGCCGTGGACGCCCTGCTCAATCCAGCCATCAAGGTCGTGACCATCATCGGAAAGGCCGGCACCGGCAAAACGCTCCTCGCCGTCGCGGCCGGCGTCTTCCTGACCCTCGACCGCAAAGCCTTTCGCCGTCTCCTTGTCAGCCGCCCTGTCATCGCCATGGGCAAGGATATCGGCTATCTGCCCGGTGACATCAATGAAAAGCTCAACCCCTGGATGCAGCCCCTTTACGATGCTTTCGATTTTCTCGCCTCCGCCCGCCCCGCCATGAAGGATATCCGCGACCTGATCGCCCGCGGTGAAACGATCAGCGTGGAACCCCTTACGTATATCCGGGGACGCAGCATCGCCCAGCAATTCATGGTCGTTGACGAAGCCCAAAATCTCACACCACTCGAAGTCAAGACCATCATCACCCGCGTCGGTCAGGGCGCCAAGATCGTCTTCACGGGGGATATCTACCAGATTGACAATCCCTATGTGGACAGCATGTCGAACGGCCTGACCACGCTGGTGGAGAAATTTCGTCCCTACCCTCTCGCAGCTCACATCGTGCTGTCCAAAGGCGTCCGCTCTGAAGTCGCCGAACTCGCCGCCAATATCCTGTGACGACCGGTGGCCGCCGGCCATGCGGACCGATTCTTGATTCCCCCCTGACCGTGGTGTATCGTAGCTCCGTTTGATCGGGAGTGCTGCCATGCTGGCCGGAATCCTTTTTCTCGGAATCGCGCTCTTTCTCGTGGCCTATCGTCACTACGGAGCCCTCCTGGAACGGCTGGTCGGCATCGCTCCCCAACGGCCCACACCGAGTCATGCCGATTTTGACGGCCAGGACCGGGTGCCGACCAACCGATGGGTTCTGCTCGGCCATCACTTCTCTTCCATCGCCGGCGCCGGCCCAATCGTCGGCCCCATCATCGCCACCGTCGCCTATGGCTGGGGGCCCGTCTTCCTCTGGATTGTGCTAGGCTCGATTCTCATCGGCGGCGTCCATGACTTCCTCTCTCTGATGGCCTCGGTCCGAAATCGCGGCCGCTCCATCGCCGACGTCGCCCGTCTCTGCATGTCACCCTTCGCCTGGAAGGTCTTCCTGGTGTTCATCTGGTTCACGTTGGTCTATGTCTTGACCGTCTTCGTGGACATGACGGCGGCCACCTTCACCGCCTCAGGCGCCGTCGCCTCCTCCTCCCTCCTCTACCTTCTTCTGGCCGTGGCACTGGGACTGGCGCTCTACCGCCTTCGCGTTCCCGTGGCCGCCGCCACGGCTGTCGTTGTTCCCCTCGTTTTCCTCATCATCGTGGAAGGGTTCGCCTTTCCTCTCCGATTGCCCGACTCCTGGGCCGTGCTGGGGGAGGTCCGGAAAACCTGGAGCCTTCTCCTCCTGGCCTACTGTTTCGTCGCCTCCGTCGTCCCGGTCTGGTCGCTGCTCCAGCCCCGGGATTATCTTTCCTCCTTCCTCCTCTACGCCGCCATTCTCGGCGGGCTTCTCGGCATCGCCATCGGCGGGCTTCTGGCATGGCTCGCTCCGACGCGCGCCGTCGAGCCGCTCGCCCTGGCCTTTCCCATCTTTCGGACCTGGTTTCCCGACAATCCCGGCCCCCTCTTCCCCTTCCTCTTCATCACCGTCGCCTGCGGGGCCTGCTCCGGCTTCCACAGCCTCGTCTCCTCCGGAACCACGGCTAAACAGCTCGACCGGGAAACCGATGCCCGGTTCGTCGGCTACGGCGCCATGCTGATCGAAGGAAGCCTCGCCCTGATCGCTCTTCTCGCCGTCGCCTCGCTGACTCCCCACGACCCCGCCGTCCAGGGGCTTCCCACCGTCCTGTTCGCCTCCGGTATGAGCCGGTTTCTTCACGTTCTCGGCCTCTCTCCCACCCCGGGCCAAATCTTCGGTCTCCTTGTCCTCTCCGCCTTTCTCCTGACGACCCTCGATACGGCCACCCGCCTTAGCCGCTATGTGGTCGAGGAATTTTTCGCGCTTCAGCAATCCTGGAGCCGCTACGCCGCCACTCTGCTTTCGCTGGCGCTGCCGGTCTTCTTCTCGCTCATCACCCTGACCGACAAAACCGGTCAGCCGATGCCCGCGTGGAAGGCGATCTGGCCGGTCTTCGGCGCCACCAACCAGCTTCTTGCCGCCCTCGCGCTGGCCGTGGCCACCGTCTGGCTGCGCACCCACCGGCGCCCCATCGCCCTCGCCCTCGGACCCGCCCTCTTCATGGCCGTCATGACGCTCTGGTCCCTTGGTTTTCTCATTCGGGATCACCTCATCGCCGCCGGCGGCCACCGACTCATCGGCGCCATCGCTCTGCTTCTTCTCCTACTGGCCCTCGCGGTCTTCGCCGAATCCTCCCGCTTCCTGAGACATCCCCGCCCTCTCGACGACGCCCAACCTGCATGAGGAGTCCCGCCATGGATATCGTCGGCCGCGCCCGCCAGGTTTTGGAGATTGAAATGGATGGCCTCCGCCGCGTGGCTGATCACCTCGGAGCCGGCTTCGAGCAGGCTGTGCAGATCCTGCTCGACACGCTCGACCAGGGCGGCAAAATCGTGGTCACCGGCATTGGCAAAAACTTGCCGATCGCCGAAAAGATCGCCGCCACGCTGGCCAGCACCGGCTCCACCAGCGTGGCGCTCAATCCCGTCCAGGCGCTGCACGGCGACCTGGGCATTCTCCGCCCCGAGGATGCCCTTCTGGCCCTGAGCTACTCCGGCGAATCGGAGGAGATCGTCACCCTCCTGCCGCTGGTGCGCCGGCATGGGCTCCGCACCATTGCCATCACCGGGCATCCGGACTCCGCCCTGGCCCGACATTCGGATGCCGTCATTCCGGTGACCGTCGAGCGCGAGGCTTGCCCCTTCAATATGGCCCCGACGGCCACCACGACCGTCACGCTGGCTGTCGGCGATGCGCTGGCGATCGTCCTGCTCGAGGCGCGCGGTTTCCGCCTCGAAGACTACGCCAAACTCCACCCCGGCGGTGCCATCGGCCGAACCCTCCTTCTCCGCGTCCGCGATATCATGCGCACCGGCGACCGTCTGGCCTGCGCCCCAGTTGGCGCCTTGGTCAAGGACGTCCTCTTCGCCATGACCAATGCACGGGCCGGTTCCGCCGGCATCGTGGATGAAAACGGCCGGCTCGTCGGGATCTTCACCGATGGCGACCTCCGCCGGCGCCTCGCCCAATATCCCGACCTGCTGCAACGCCGAATCGAAGAGGTGATGGTCCGAAACCCCATTGCCATCGGCCCGGACGCCCTGGCCGTGGATGTGCTCAAACTCTTCGAAAAACACAAGATTGACGATATCCTCGTCGTCGAATCCGACGGACGGCTCGTCGGCGCGATTGATGTGCAGGACCTGCCCCGCCTGAAAATCATGTAGCGGCGGCCGAGCCCGTCTTCCTACCGCTTTCCGACAAATACCAGAACGGCCGCGAGCAGGCAGAAGAGCCCAAAAACCCAGAGCCGCCTTCCCGCCAACACGCGGTGAAGCAAGGCCATCGCGCCATAACCGGAAATGGCCGTCACAACAAAACCGAGGGCGAGGTGGACGAGGGGCACCCCCCCGGCCGCCCGCCCGCTCGCGATTTTCATCAGCGCCAGGCCCAACACGCCCCCCAGAAGAGGAATCGCCATGAAAAAGGAGAATTCCGCCGCTTTCCTCTCTTCCATGCCGGCCAGCCGGCCGGCGGAGATCGTGCTCCCGGATCGGCTCACCCCAGGCCACAAGGCCAGCACCTGCGCCAGCCCAACCCCCAACGCCTGCCAGACGCTGACCGGCCCTTTCCGACACGGTCGCCTGATCCCACTGGCCAGCAGGAGGAAAAGAGCGGTCACCACCCAGCCCGCCGCCGCCGCGTGAGGCGAATCGAACGCCGCCTCGATCCGATCCTTCCAAAGAAAGCCAACCCCAACTGCCGGCAAACAACCGAGGACAATCGCACCCGCATAGACCCGCGCACTCCCTTCGCCTTTCCAGAGTTCAGCCGCCATCGCAAGAAGCCGGCGCCGATAGAATAAAAGAATCGCCGCCAGCGAACCCCCATGCAGGATCGCCTCGAGCAGAAGACCGGGCGAATCCAGCCCCAGCGCCTCTTTGAGAACCACCAGATGGCCGGAACTGGAGACCGGAAGGATCTCCGTCACCCCCTGCACCAGCGCCAGTAGAAGAACCTTAAGAAGTTCGGCCACGAAATCTCCAATCGGGATTGGCGGAAGGGGTGGGATTCGAACCCACGGCGCCTTTCGGCGCGTCGGTTTTCAAGACCGATGCTTTCGACCGCTCAGCCACCCTTCCGAAGGTGTCGAGCCCCACCATCGTACGACTCCCCGCCCCCGCCAATCAAGCCCGATCCGAAAAGCCCCCGCGCGGTTCCAGGGCTGGACTTGCGTCAGGGCCTGGGCCATAATGCGGCTCGAATTGTCTACCCCATCCCCTCCCTATGCGTATCGGCGTCATGCTCCGGGCCATCGAAGAAAAACAGGGCATCGGCATCTATAGCCTGAACCTGATGGATGAGCTGCTTCCGCTCGATCCGTCAAACCACTATGTTCTGTTCTATAAAACCCCGACCTATCTGGGACGCTACGCCCACCTCCCCCATGTGGAGGAGCGTCTGGTGACCGCCCCAGGCAAATTCGCATGGGACCAGATCCGCATTCCCTGGGAGGCCCGAAAGGCCAGCGTGGATGTGATCTTCCACACCAAATTCACCGTCCCCTTCGCCACCGGAAGAAAAACCGTGATGACGGTCCACGGCGCCAGCTGGTTCGTGCGCCCCGAGCTCTATCCCCGACTCGACATCGCCTATATCCGAACCGTCATGCCCCTCTACTGCCGGAAGGCCGATCTGATCCTGGCCAACTCGGAACTGACGCGTTCCGACTTTATCCGCATCCTCGGTGTCCCCCCCCACAAAATCCGCACCGTGCGTCTCGGCACGCATCCCCGTTTCCATGTCATTTCGGACACGGCCCGACTCGACGAAACGCGCCGAAAGTACCGGCTTCCCGAGACCTTTATCTTCTCGGTGATCAAACGGGATCCGCGCAAGAACTTCAAGAACCTGATTGCCGCTTTCCGCCTTCTCCGCCAACGGATGCCGGCCTCGCTCGTGGTCGCCGGAATCGGCTGCGAACAGTATATCGAGGAGTACCGCCTCGCCGAAGATGGTACGCTCCAGGACATGCGCTTCCTCGGTTGGGTAGACCAGTCGGAGCTTCCCGCGCTCTATAACCTCGCCACCTGCATGCTGTTTCCCTCCGTTTACGAGGAGTTCGGCATTCCCACCTGCGAGGCCATGGCCTGCGGTTGTCCGGTGATCGTCTCCAGGACCGGCGCCCTTCCTGAAATCGCGGGCGATGCCGGTCTTCTCGTGGATCCGTTCGACCCGGCCGATATCGCCAACGCCCTGGAACGAGTCCTGACCGACGCCGCCCTCCGTGCCGAGATGCGTCAGAAAGGGCTCGCCCGCGCCACCCTCTTCACGTGGCGCCGGTGCGCCGAAGAGACCCGGGACGCGCTCCATGCCTTACGATAGCCGCCATACGCTCCGCACCGTGGCCGTCGGCGCCTTCTGGCGGCTCCTGCGATACCCCTTTCTGGCCCTCTCCTTCGTAGTCATTCCCCGACTCATGGGCCGTGACGCCTATGGCCGATATGCCTACTTCGTCTCGATCCTGACCCTGTGCGAGGCCTTCACCAGCCTCGGCAACCTCCAGATCTTCGGCCGGTTTCTCCCGGAGCGACACGGCAACCCCGAGGCGGAAAAACGCCTGTTCCGGGGCCTCCTCGTCTATGGCACCCTCTTTGTTGCCCTCTTCACCGCCGGCCTCAGCCTCTGGATCGTCCTCCGCCGGCCCGCCGCCTTCCCCCTCCCCTGGCTTCCCATCCTGATCAGCATCCTCCTGGCCGGCAAAGTCCAGGGCACCTCCTTCGCCTTCCTCTACGGCCGAAATGAGATCGGCCGCTTTTCCTCGCGCGAACTGCTCCGTAGCGCCTTTACCTTCGCCTTCGCCGCAGGTCTCTATGCCCTGACCGGCAGCGTCACCGCCGCCCTCTGGGGACTGGCCCTGAACGAATTCGCCCTGCTGCTGGTCGCGTTTGCCTGGACCCGCGACGCTTGGGGAGGATCCCCCTGGTTCCCCCTTCCCCTGCGGGAATTTCTGGCCTATTTTCTCTTCGGCGCCACCTTCTACCTGCCATCGGTCCTGGTCTTCTTTCTTCAGCGATCCGTCCCGCTCTTCATCCGCGCCCTGACCGGCGCCTACGAGCAGGTCGCCCCCTTCGACCTGGCCAACCAGTTCCTGATGACCACCGGACTCTTCCTCGGCCTCGTTTTCACCACCCTCGTCCCCGCCCTCTCGCGCCTGGCTTCGGAACAACGCCAGGAGGAGATCGCCCGCTGGAATCGGACGGCCCTGGCCTGGTGCGGCGCCATGGCCATGGCCGGTTACCTCCTGCTGCTCTATTGGGGAAAACCGGTCCTCATCCTGCTGCTGGGCGCCGAATTCGCCGATACGTATGAGGTCGCTTCCATCGTCGGACTGGCCTTCATCCCCCTCCTCATCGCCCATCTCGGAATGAACTATGCAGTCGTCCGAAAAAAACCGCTCGCCTACGCTCTGTCGGCACTGGCCGGGGTCGCAGCCATGGCCGTCGGCGCGGGGTTGTGGATTCCCCGGTGGGGAGCCCGGGGCGCCGCCTGGGCCGCGGTCGCCGGTCATGCGGCCTCGGCCCTCGTCTATCTTGCCGCTTTCCGATCCACCCTGCCACGCCTCCTTCCTCCCTTCCTGACCGTCTCCGCCTTGGGTCTGGCCTTGGCCTGGCCCGGCCGATGGATCACCGAAGGACAATGGCCTTGGACCGCTGCGGTGGCTCTCGGCGGATTTGCGCTCATCGGCTACGCCGTGATTCTGCTGGCCGCCGGACTTCTTCAACGACGGGATCTCGAGTCCCTCCTCCGGGTCCTCTTCCGCCCATCTCCCCAAACCCCTTCTCCTCCGCCTGACGCGTAATCCCGCGCCCGCGCCACCCGCGATCCTTTTTCCAAACGCTCACCGCTCCTGACCGCTGAACAGGGCCTCATAACGGGAAGCGCTCATGGCCTTCGAAAACCGTTCGATCACGGTCCGACGCGCGGCCGCTCCCAACCGTTCGCCGAGCGCGGGGTCCGACCAGAGCCGCCGGATGGCCGCTTCGAGCGCGGCCTCATCGCCCGCCGGGACCACCAGGGCGTTGAGGCCATCCTCCACAATATCGCGCACGCCTCCGACAGCCGTGCTGACCGCGGGAAGCCCGCAGGCCATCGCCTCGATCAGGGAGATGCCAAAGGCCTCATTTCGCGTAGGAAAGAGGAAAAGATCCGACGCCTTCAGCCATGGCGCCACATCGGCCACGTCGCTCGTAAAGGTCACCCGCCGTTCCAACCCCCGCTCGCGACAAAAGGCCCGCAACTCCGCTTCACAGTTGCCAAGATCATTGCCCCCGCTGCCCACCAGCACCAGATGCGCCTCCGGCCACTTTCCCGCCAGCCGCTCCCAGACTCGCAACAGTTCCGGCAACCCCTTCGCGCGAACCAGCCGTCCAGTGTAAATGACCACCCGCCACCCGGAGTCGAGCCCCAGCACCGCTCGCCATCGCTGCTTTTCCTCCGGCCCAACCGGCCGAAACCGCTCCTCATCCACCGCATTAGGGATCCGCACGATCCTCTCCGGCGGAATCCCGACCGCCCGCAGCTCCTCCTCGATCGCGCTCGAAATGGCAACAAACCGGTCGGCTCGCTTCACTATCCGATTCCGAACCGTCAATCCAAGCCGAACCGGCCATGCCGCCGTGCCCAATCCCATCCGGCGAAGCCCCTCGTCGAAAAAAGCGCCGTTCATCTCGCCGCAACTCACCGGCCGCAAAACCGAACGCCACCCCTTCCGTCGTCCGGCCAAGATCGCCGGCACCCCCAAGACACGCACCCCGGCGCAATAGACGGCATCCACGTTCTCATATCGCAGGAGCGCCGGCCAGACTCGAAACCCAAACCCCCACTTCTTCCACGGACCCATCCCCGTCGGTCCCAGCCGTACGATCCGGATCCCGTCCCGCTCTTCCCAAGCCGGATGCCCGTCCTCCCACCGCCGCGTCACCACCATGACCGTGTGACCCCGCCGCACCATCTCACCGGCCAGCATCCGAACCTGCGTGGGCGTGCCCCCCACGCGAGGCCAATAGGATTCGGTCAAAAACAACAGCCGCAACGTCACGGCGAATCCCCCCTCACCGTCACGAGCGACCAGGCCGGCATCCGCAGCGTCAACGTCCCGGCCGCCTCTTCGACGGCCACACGATGGATCGCGCCAGACACTTCGCGGATGATGGCCCGGTACGACCACCCTGCCGGCGCACCGCGAATCTCCAGGGGCCGCGCAGCCGAATGGTTGATCGTATGCAGGACCCAGCAAGGGCGACCCTCTGGCCCTTGTTGTCCCCGAAAGGCGGCCGCCGCATCGCTCCGCCCCGACGCCACATCGAGAATCTGCGCCGGACGAGGCGTCTCCCGAACCAACTGTTCAAGAAACCGATACCGCACCGTCTCTTCCAACCGAATCACTCCCTCCTCCTCCTCCCGAACGCTCCTGAGCAGAGGATAATCGTCGCTGTATTCCCAGATCAGCATGGACTGCGGCCGGGCGTGCTGGAGAATCTGAAGATAGTGGGCCGCCTCCCGAATCGCGTACAAGGGCGTCTCCAGAACGGAGGGCATCCGCCAGGCCTCAGGATCCAGACCGGCCTCCATGACCATCAGCGGAGCGTTGACCCTTCTCGCCAACGCCTGCCACGAGAGGAAATCGTCGGGCGTTCCTCCCCCCCAGGAATGGAAGGAGACCGCGCCCACATGCCGACGGGCGGTCGGATCGCTGACCGCATACACCCCATAACTGGCCGTCTCCCAAGGCGAGGCGGTATCGCCCAGAACAAGTCGGATGCGAAAACCCTGCGCCGCGAGATAGGCCCCGATGCGGCGGATTGCCTCGGCGTGTTCCTCCGACGAAAAGAGAACCCGAACGCCGAGGTCCGGCTCGTTGAAGGAGAGCAGATCGGGTTCGACCCCGTAACGAGTTTTCATATACTTCAAATAAGTCCCGATGCTTTCGAGCAGTTCGGGCCATTGGGCGGACGCAATCTTGCGGCGCCCCGCCCACCGGCCGCGGGGAGGCCCCTCGTACATCCATTCGGGAAGATCCCAAATCGCTAACGCGATCGGCACCCGCCGGTGATTCAGAAAGGCCGCTATGTCAAAAGAGCGGCGGAGCGGTGTTCCCTCGGCATCACGCGCTTCATAGTAGGCCCAGTTCGCCTCCTCCGGCCAATCGTTGTCGTTTTCCGGTTCCCACTCGTGGAGCGCCATCTCGAGACGGGCCCGGACAGGCGCCAAGCGCTCCACAAGGGCGGTCGCCATAGGGCCTTCCAGCCCATAGACAAAATTCCCTCCGAAGCCCTCGAACCGGTCGGACGACCCGGCATCGCGTACCGTCAGACGGAGGGGTTCGACGGTCGGACGTCCCTGAAGTCGGATGTCGCAGGTGAAACGAACGCTCTGCCCTGGGGTCAGCCGCGGGCCGCGATAGATCGGCCAGAAAAGAGCATAATCGGAAGCCCCCCAGGGCCGCTCGTCCTGGAGCGTCGCTGTCCTGGGCCGATCGAGGCGAAGTTCGAACTCACAGGCGCCGCGACGCATGATGACGCGATCCGCGCCATCCGCCACCTGAATCTGCGGCTCGTCGAAGGAACGGGCTTGATCCGGCAGCGTTGTCCGGGCCAGGACGTTGGGGCCGCGCCAAAAAACCACCTCCTCCTCGGAAAAGAGGGAGACGGGTAGAAAGAGGTACCAAAAGATCCCCTCGACGGCGATTTCCGAAAGCGCCCCAACGGTGAGCACAATCCGAGTCCCGCTGGCTATCGCCTCGACCCGCTGGGTAAAGACAAGCCCGCCAGAGCCCGCCAATCGCCATTCCCCGCTCCATTCCGCAACGCCATTTGAATCTACCCCCCAGGTCAGATTGGAAATCGTGGCCGGTCCGACCCCGACGGTCTCGCTCCAGAAGGGGCCGGCCGCCCGAATCTCGGATCGGATGGGCAAAAACGCCCCCTCCCACACCGCGCCTTCCAGGCGGCCGACTCCATCGAAGTGAAGCGGTGGGAGCTCCGCGGCTAGGACTCGACTCCCCGCCTCGAGGATCAGGAGAACCAGTCCCGCCCTGCCAAAAACCCAGCGACCCCGCGTCGCTGCCGCCAGAAGGCCGAGATAGACCGTCCAGCCGACGAGGAAGGAAAATCCCCGCCCCATCGGGCCTTCGCCGAGCCCGCTCCGCTGGACGCCTCGAATAGCGGCAATCATGAAGGCCATTCCGAAAACCAGCCATGCCGTCTGGCGGCAGGTGGTCGCAAGGCTTCGGCGGGATTCATAGACGCCCACGACGCTCACCATGGGAAACGTCGCCATGAATCCGCCGATCGTTTTTCGGATCAGGACGAGGAAAAGAACGACGCCGGCAATGATCGGCACCTTGATCCAGAAGGGAAGCGAGGTCCGATGGCTGGGTTCCTCCGGGACAGGGAAAAGGAGGAAGGCCACCAGCCCCACGATGGCCGCAAGGCCGCAGGCGATCCAGAAGACCCGATCGGTCGTTGGGATCCAGCGATTGACCATCGCGGCGATGCCACTATAGGCCAGCGCGCAAATGGCGATAGCGGCGGTCGCAGGCCAGCGGGCGCGGCCGATGAGAAGCCGGACCCCATGCATGTAGCCGAGCAGGAGAATCAGACCCGCGAACTGCGATGGCATCACTTCGCCGCCGAGGGAGAGCGTCGCCAGGGTGAAGGGGAACGGCAGCGCCAGCACAAAGGCTTTCCATGCGGGATCCCGAATCCACGCAATGGCCGTCGTCATTGCCGTGACGACGGCCAGCAATCCCCAATCCCACGGCGTCCAGGCGATAGCCATCCTCCTCTATTCCCATGAGAAGCGCGCCACCTCCGGTCTCTCGGGCCACGAGAGATCGGGCTTTGGCCCGCGTTGCCACCGATAGAGTGTGCATCCCTTCGCATCGCTCACCGTGGCCACGGTTTGTAGGGTGTACGCCACCTGAGCCATGGCGGGATGAAGTTTCACGCCGGTCTTGCAGAGGCCGTCCGGCCAGGGGGTCGTAAACAGACGAAAGATCTCCTCGAGGCGAATGGGAGACCGCGATGTCAAGAAGCCGGCCAGCATTCGTTCGAGGCGAGTGCAGACGTCCCAGAAAACGAGATCCGGTCCCTCGGACAGGGAAAGGCCAAAACGTGCCCGGTGTTCGCGGCGCTTGCGGGCCTGATACTGCCCCTGGGGGGAGTTGGGATCGCGGCACACCATGCCGCTCACCCAGCTCCGGCCGGTGGCATCCGGTGGAAACACCTCGATGAAATTGAAGCTGCACTTTTCGATCGCCACCGATCGCTTCTGAGCATCGTGAAGCACCACATTCGACCACCCCCAGAAATAGCGATAACGGGTCACAAACTCGATGGCGCCCGGCACATCATCGCAGTGAGCCAGGCACATTCGAGGGATGGGAAGTGGAAAAAGTTCCGGAGGCTCGTCGTCTTCGTGAAGACCACTGCCGACTCCATCCCAGACCAGATATCGGGCCGGCGGCCGGGGGCGTCTCCCGCCCGAGATCGGTGGATCGGGAATCCAGTAGGTCGCCGGATCATCCACATTCTTGATATGAAGTTCGCCCTGGTCCGTCTCCGGACAGTAGGCAACCCGGCACCGCTCGACCTTGGTCGGTTTCGCACGGCAAAATCCTCGAAAGGCCAGGTATTCCGACAGACTCCGGATCACGGCCATCTCGCGGTCGCTCAAGCCGGTGCGTTGCTGGATCTCACGGTCCCGCGTCCGGACACGCTCAACCCACGGCGTCGCTTCAGGATACTGCGTGGCCGATGGAATGCGTTCCATCCGTTCCCGGTAAAAGGAGGTCAATCCCTCCAGAAGGGAGGCCGTGTCCACATAGGGCACTTCGCTCAACACGCGTTCCAGGCGGCCTTCGATCATCTCCGTTCGATGAGCCGTAAGATGGGCGATCTCTTTCTGAATCTCCTCTTCCAGGGGAGGGAGGGAGGGTCTGGTCGTCATCGTGCTCCTTTCGGCGCTCGGGTCCGAGCGGTTGTCCGTGATGCCGGACCGCTCGTGGGCGTACGACGTTTCCGGAGAAGCCGCCGAACCGACGGGTAATCGTAGGAATCCAACAACCCCGTTCGCCAGGCATGCCCCAGAATTCGCATCAGTCCCCGGTAAGCCATCGCGACCGGTTTGGCGCTTTGCCCGCCGGATACCCCTCTGTCCATCCAGTAGGCCCGGTCAAGGACCAGTGTGGCCAAGTCGAGGAACCGGCGGTCTTTCGTCCGCTCGTAACCGATCCCCAGGGCCACGCCGAAATCCACGCCCCTCATCTCCCCTTCCCGGGCAGCCTGAATCGCCTCGTCCGCCAAGTCGTGACAGAGGGTCTTCAGCCACTCCGCCACCTCGCGCCGCCCGGTCAACCGCGCATAGAGATCCACCCCCTCCATCAGGCTGCCATAGCCGAAAAAGTTGTCCACGATCTGCCGGTTCATCGAGCGCCGGTCATTGCCGGCCGAAAGGTTGATGGCGCCTCGGAAACCGATCCGGTCAAAGGCGATCAGACTGTTGACCATCTCGTCGAGAAGGGGCCGGAACCGCGCCTCGCCGGTCACATCCACCAGACAGGCCAGCGCGAGCACCGACCAGCCGATCTCGCGGTTAAACCTCCAGAGCACCGCCCGCAGTTCCGGGTCCGTGAAGTTCTCGATGGTCTTATCGCCCAGCGCCAGCGCCACTTCCAGCGCGTCGTCATCCCCGGTGAGGCAGTAGTACTCGAGCAGACCCTGCGTCCAGAAGTGACTGGGATAGGCCCCCGTGGTCGTATGGCGGGCCGAGTGGGCGGGTGTCGCCCGGTGGAGCCACCGATGGTCCGAATAGTGGAGAAAATCCACTTCGATCGTGTGGCGGGCCGCCAGCCGGAGGGTCTCCCACAGCTCGAACCGCCCGGTCCGCATCAGCTCCTGGCTGAAGGTGTGGATGACATCGTACTCATTGTTCGTCCAGACCGCCTCGTGGCAATCGAGATAGGTCTGCGTGGGTTGGCTGCGGGGGAAGATCCGGGGAATATCGGGAGCGCCCGCCCGTTTGGGAACAAGATCCTCCGAAATGATAGCATAGCCGGAGTTGTAATGCGAATCCGTATCGCCCACGTCGAACTTGGTCACCGGCATGTCGAGCGCCACCAGATCGTGAAGATTGTGCTCGATTCGGACGTTCCTGCCGTAGGGCAGCACGCGGTCCTGCCCAAATTCGCCGCATCGGGCGATCCAGGCGGGATCAGGACAACCCCGCCCTTCATACAGAAGCGCGGCGAGGGTGGCCGCCGCCCCCTGGGGGGCCTGCCGCGGCGCATTGGATTTCTTCTCGGTTCCCCCGACCGGTTCGGGATTTTCCAGAAAGGCAAAAACGATCGTATGCCGCCGGGACCGCCCCTGAGGCCATTCCACGGGCTCAGCCGTCGAAGGCCAGACCTCGACGGCTATCCGATTCCCTTCGCTGACCATCCGGTTGGGTTTGGCCCGGATGAAATCGGCCATCTGGACGTACACGGCCCGCCGGTCACCCACCACCCCCAGCCATTCCTGCGTATCCACCAGCGGCGGATGGAGATAAAAGGGGTAGTCCACGTCGTCCAGCAGCATGGCCGGATCTTCGACATACGCTCCGTACCGACGAAAATCGGCCACGAGCGCCACGGGAGCCGGGTTGAAGACGTGCCGGCTGACGTAAAACAGGCCGTAATTTTTCTGGAGAACGTGCCGCCGGGTCTCAGGTCCGACGTTCCACCGACTCTCCAGAGCCACCACGCCCACGCGCTCGACCGGCCGCTGGGGCTCGCGGTGGAAGAGATGATAATCCAGCCGAAGAGCCGGCCAGCCGGTCCAAACTTCGACATCCAGGCGGTAATGGAACCTCCGCATGCCATCCGCCTGGCGATGCTCGCCCTCGACCCGCAACCGAACCCGCTGCGACGTCCGGTCGAGGAGCCGGATCGAACGCTGGGACTCATGGAGCGTCGTGGCCTCATCCACCCGCAGGAAAAGATCAGAGGGTTGCGCCAGATAGGGGTGCCCATCGCACACCAGATCGCCAAAGAGACCCGGACCGTTTTCGCGCAGCGTGAAGGTCAGGCGATCGGTCGCCACCTTCCATCCCCCAGCGACAGGTTCGGCCGTCAAGGGGGGCGACGACGCCTCCCCAGCATGAGAGAGGAGCGCGTGAGGTCCGGCATGCGTCGCTTCGAACTGTACCAGCCCCCAGCGAAGGCTGCCATCCCCATGGCGGGCCAGAGAGCGGACGGCGGCCGGGCGGAGAGAACCCGTGGGGTCGCGCGCGCCGAGGCTCGCGCCAGCCTTCAAAAAGCCCTGAGGGAAGGGAACACCCACACAGACAGGAAGTCCCGCGGGAGTGTCGCGCCCATAGGCAACGTGAACAATCGGTTCGCCTGTGCGCTTCATGGCGGAAAAAGATAGACGAAGAAACGTCATCCGTCCATGAATTAAGGCGTCGCCGCCACCGCTTCGGCCGGGCGAACCGCCGGCGTCAAGGTGCAAGGCCACTCCGCGAGATACAGTCCATGATCGGGGCCGGGCCAGCCGGCGTTGAACAGGACCCCGCTCCCATCCGGAAGGGCGAAGGGATAAGGAAAGGGATCGCCGTTCGTGCCCTTCGAGTGCGTCGGCGGATAGCGGCAAAGCCGATGCTCATTCCATCCCTGCTTCATCTCGTCAATCGCTATGGCATACAGCCAGTCATATCCCGGCCCGCCGGCGGCCAGAATATAACGCGAATCGGGGGTGACCTGGATGTGCCCACCCCACCGCCCCGGGGGATAGCGGGCAAAGAGGTCCTCGCCCGTCCGCCAGTCGAGCGCCGAGATCCACCAGTCGAAGAGGAAGTGGTTGAACGGCACGGTGGGATAAATGGGCTCAGGACTGAAATAGCTCACAATCCGGCGGCCGTCGGGCGTCCATACATAATGATCGCGGACAGCATAGAAATTTCCGGGTCTTGGCGTCTGCGGAGCCAGGGCAATCACCCGGTTGAGCCGTCCGTCCGGCGTAGCGACGGCCGTTACCCCCTCGACATCTCGTTTGGGAGTCGGCCAGGCATTGTAGGCAAAGAGATCGGGATCGGCGGGACAGGCGACCAGGTGATTGGCAAAAATCCCATCCAGCTCGAAGATAATCGGTGCCTCGTCCTGGTCTGCGGTCATCCGATGGAAATGGCTCCGGCAGGGCTCGTCGTAGAAACGGCCCTGATAGTGGGAGAGAATGGCCCGCCGGCCATCCGTCAGGAGCGTGCCACTCGCCCATTGCCAGTTCGGTTCCAGCGCCAGCGACGCGCGGATTCGGCGTTCGGTGATATCGAACAGAGACGTCGTGAACCATCCCTCGACCGAATGATTGATCAGAGCCAGGCCGGTGGTCGCATCCACATCCCACGCATGGGCGCCGGGGGGAAACGGCCGCTCGATCCGGCCGGTGGTCAAATCAATCAGAATCGATTGATAGCCTTTGGGACCGGAATCGGGGGGCGGATATTCCCGGAGGAGAACCCACCTTCCGCCATCCAGGAAGGGTCGTTGCTGGTGGTAGGGCGTGGCGAAACGCCGGGGCCATGTCGGCTCGCCGGGCGGCGCAAGCCTTAATACGGTCAGACCGGTGTGCGGATCCGTCCAGCCCGGGAAAACACGCCGGGCCTGTTCGAACAGAGTCGGGTTTTTCATAGGCCAACCATCAGGCGTTATACCCTACACCCGTCCTCTGAAAAATCAACTCTCTTCGGACTGTCCAACCGTTATTACCGGATGATGAGCAATGTTCCCTTGCTCACCCCGTCCACAAAGCGAACGGTGCCCGGATCGCCGCTCTGCCAGCCGGAACCGCCTGGGACGCGAGCGGTTCCATCGAAGAGGGCAAAGGGGGTCAGCGTGATCCAGGGAATCGCCTGAGAAGGCATTTGCCCAGCCTTCATATCATCCCGAAGGGGACTGGGCACATTTCGCAGCAACGCGATCCGCCCGCCGCCACCGCCGCCGCCGTGCGAAGTACCGGCATCTCCACCCGCCGCAGAGAGAATTCCGTTTTCTGAAACTCGGATATCCCGACCGATTAGCAGAATGCCTCCACCGGCTCCGCCGCCCATATTGCCCGTGTGGCGAGCGCCATCCGCATTCAGTACGCCGTCCACTTGAAGACGCCCATTGGCCTCCAGCCAGATCACGCCTCCGCCGTTGCCGCCATAATTGCCTCCACCACTACCCGGTAGATAGGGAGCCAGCACGATCCCATTCGTGGAACCGCCCAGACCGCCCGTGCTATGGTTGCCCCCTTTCCCGCCATGTCCCCCGCCGCTGCCGCGGCCGGATCCACCGATCACGCCTTTGCCCGGCCCGGCATTGATCTGGAATCCACGGCCGACCGCGAAAAAGCCGCCGCCGGGCCGGATCGTTGCAGCGCCAACCGAGAATCGCACCGATCCGCCGTTCAGCTGATGGGCGTAAGGAATAACCCAGGCGTTCGTTTCAACCAGCAACTCGCCCTGTATCTCTACCTCGGCACCGGCCTCCCCGTATGCCGCGTTCGTCTGTGCCCCGTAAACCTCCAACAATCCTCCATTCGAAACCGTCAGATCGCCCCCACAGAAAAGCCTGGGCCGACTCATGCCATTGACGGCGCCAAGCCCCAGAAGACTGTTGGTCTGAATTGTCAGATTCCCTTCGACATGAAGAGAAAAGCCATCCTCAGCCAAAATGAACGAGTTGCTGCTGATCGTCAGGGAGGAGACCGTCCACGAGGTAAATCCTTGCGCATACAGATGCAGGTCCCGAAACCGCTCCGCCGGAATCGCACTCGAGAGGAGAGAGGTGGAGGAGAGCCAAAGCGTGCCATCCCGGGCCGAGAAATGCCAACTGTTGGATGCGATCCCTTCGAACATACCCGTGCCTCGCCGCGCCTGGAAACGGGGCGCGTTGAGTCCGGTCAGATTCTGAGCATGAATGGCCATGCGCCCGCCGCCACCGCCACCGCCGAGAGCAGTTGAACCGGCCCCGCCGTTTGCCCAAAAACGAGGCATGTCGCCGGCGAGGGTTTCGCACTGCAGAACGATCGCTCCTCCCGCGCCTCCCCCCATGCTGCCCCCTTCCATCCCGTTGGCATTGAGAATACCTGAAATGGTCGCCGTCTGGGCTTCCAGCCAGATCAATCCCCCTCCGAAGGCATACAACGACCCGCCGCCGCTTCCAGGCCTGGTGGGCATGGACAGAGTGTCGTTCGTTCCACCCCCAACAACAAAGGTATCCGACATGCCGCCCCATCCCCCATGACCGCCGCCAGAACCCCGCGATCCGCCATCCTGCCCTGCCCCAGGTCCGGACAACCCTGCATACCCACACCCCTGCGCATACCACATCCCGCCGGCTTCTACCCGAAGATTAGTCACGGCAAAGCGCACCGATCCGCCGTCGGTCCAGTGCGAATAGGGAACAACCGTGGAATTGGTCGCCACATGGAATTCGTTGCTCACACGGACTTCAGCGCCAAAGCCCCCGAGTTCCCCGGTGGCTTTTCCGCTGAAGACCATGAACGTCCCGCCATTGGTTACAATCAGCCGCTGCCCGACCAGCAGACGGGAAGCCACATCACCCATGACTTCGCCAAGCCCAGCCTGGCTATTGGCGCCAACTCGAAAGTCACCGAAAACCGTCATCGTCAGCCCCGGCGTAGCGAAGAGGATCCGGTTGTGCTCGATCGTCAGGGATTCCATCGTCCATTCGTTCGAATCGCGGAAATAAAGGGCCACACGGTCGAAACGATTGGAGGGAGGAGCCGTCGTCACGTAGGCGGCATCCGGAAGAGAGAGGGAACCCCAACCGCTTCCCCGAAACCACCCTCGCGTCACCGGCGAGCCATCGCCCCAGCCCACGCCAGGAGCCGTTGAAAAACGCACGGCACAGCTCTCGCCAAGGATGTCATAGGCCACGGCGATCCGCCCACCCCCCCCCGCCGCCGGCGTTGGCGCCGCCGTTTCCTCCAGCCGCCGCAAGCAATCCATTGGTTGTTCCTGTAAAAACACCGCACCGAAGAAAGATCGAACCCCCCGAACCCCCACCTCCAAAACTGTGCGTTGAATTGCCCCCACGAGCCGTAACAACTCCGCGAATATCCGCCGTGCCCGACGCTTCGATCCATAGGGCGCCACCGCCCGCCGCCCCGTAAGCCCCATAGGCCCCTCAGCTACCCGGTCCTTCCGGTTGATGAACCGACCCATTCGTTGTTCCGCCCGATCCCTGATCCCCCCATCCACCGCGTCCTCCGTTTCCTCCGCCTCCATACCGAGCGACGTTCGGAGCAGCACCCGGTCCTTGCGAGCCAACATAGCCTTTCCCGTCGGCATCGATTCGACCGCCCGCGGTCACCAGGAGATTGGTGCAGATAATCCAGACCCGGTTCGACATCTGATTCATCGCAAAAGGACCCGCAACGGTGACCACGGCATTGGATTCGATCGTGACGGTCTCCGCCAGCAGCCGGGTCGTCCAGTTGGTGAAGATCAGGGTACCGCCAGTAATGCGAAATGAACTTAAAAGGGGCGTTGCATTAGTTATCCAAACGGCCGAGGCCGGACCCACACGCACCTCATCGCCCGCCGATGGAACCACAGCGTCGCCCGCGGTATTCGTCCAGTTCGAGGCATTCTCCCAAAACCCCGTTCCCCCCTTCCAAAAAACGAAATCCGCGCGGAGCTCTTTCAGCCCAATCCCCAAAAGGACGCCCCCCAATAACAAACCAGCGTCGCACACTCGCCTCCTCGTCATGGACACTCCTCCACGTTTCTATAGAAGTTTAACCTCACGCGGTGTCATTGTCTATATCGAATTGGTGCTCCCGACCTCACGCCGGTTCTTCTGAATTCAGCGAGCCCCATGCGGCGTGGACAACGTGTAATCGCATCATCATGGCAACGATCGACGCGTCCGCAAGACGAACCGCTATGGCCTGACCGAAGCCCTGACAGGCGTTCCTCATGGTGGCTCAATCGTCTCGCGTGCGAATTCCAGCAAAGCCACCGGAACGATTGCCCCGCCCAATCCGTCACGAAGGGCAAAACGCAACCATGGAAAACCGCGCGCGACGTCATCAGCGGCGCCCTCCGGTCGCGGTTCCTGAAACGGGACGCAGGATCGCAGGCGTGGCCCGGCGACTTTCCGGCCGCGCCGTTCGCGCGGCTCACCGTATGCTGTGACCGTATGGATCGTGGAAGGGGCAGCGAAGGGAGCGATGCGGCCCTTCGGAACTTGACTTGCAAAAAGGAAAGGCCCAGGATGGACACCTAATGGGGTTTCCCGGAAAGGAGCGCGCGATGGCCACGTCGAAACCGATTGCCGTAGGAATTCTCGGATACGGCCGCGCCGGGCACGGCATGCAGGCCGAAGAACTGAAAGAACGAAAAGAGAAGTTTCGCATCACCGCCGTCTGCGACATTCTGGAGGAACGCCGGGCCGCCGCCCAGGCCGCCCACGGCTGCAAAACCTATGCGCGCTACGAGGAGATGTTGGCCGACCCCGACGTCGAACTGATCACCATCGCCACCCGCTCCTGCGACCATTACGAACACGCCCGCAAAGCCCTCCTAGCCCGGAAAATCGTCTTCGTCGAAAAGCCGATGACGTCCACTCTCGCCGAAGCCCGCCGCCTGCGCGCCCTCGCCGCCCGCCATCACGACGCCCTCTTCGTGCGCCACAACCGCCGTTTCGAACCCCTCTTCCAGCACGTCCGTGAAATCATCGCCTCCGGCCTCCTCGGCGACGTATTCGAAATCAAACTCCGGCGCCACTCTTTTCAGCGACGAGACGACTGGCAAACCCTCCTCCGTTTCGGCGGAGGCCAGCTCCTCAACTGGGGCCCCCACATCATTGACCACGCCCTCCAGTTCCTCCAGACGCCACCCGTGAGCCTCTGGTCCGATCTGAAGCGCGTCGCAGCCGTCGGCGACGCGGAAGACCACATCAAAATTGTGCTCCGCAACGCCCAGGGACTTGTGGTGGATCTCGAAATCAGCGGTGGCACCGCCATCAGCGAACCCCAATATCTCGTCTGTGGAAACCGGGGCGCTCTCACCGCTTCCGGCAATCAGATCCGCCTCCGTTACCTCGATCCGAAGCGCCGGTTGCCGCCTCGCAAGGTCAACCCCGGAACGCCGGAAGGCGGTTTTGGAAGCCCCGAAACCCTTCCGTGGATCGAACAGGAGTTCGATGCCGCCCCCAAAGCCAAGGCCGGCATGACCCTCATCTGGGACTTCCTCTACGACACCATCCGCAAGGGTGTTCCCTTCCCCATCACCCTCGACGAGGCCGTGGCCGTCATGGAGGTCATTCACCAGGCCCGAAAAGGCACCCCTTTCGAAATCTGAGGTGTGCCGGTGCCGCCGACTGCCCCGCGATCGAGGCTCTCCCCTCCCCACGTAAGGCGTTGGATCCTGTCGGCTTTCCTTCCCTCTGCGCTCGCCCTCGCGGCGGCCACGGATCCCCCTCCCCTGCTCCTGCTCGAGGCGGCCTCGTCGCTCCCCAATGAGGCCGAGCGTCGTTTCGCCGCGCGCGCGGCCGACAGACTGGCGCAGTGGATCGGCGAGGCCGGCCTCTCGGTCCGCCGGCTCCCCGAAGCGACGGCCATCCGTGACGGTTTGCCCGGTCGCATTCTCCTCATCCCTTACGCCCTCACGTTGCCACCGGCACTCCGAAATCGAATCGCCGCCTTTGTCCGGAACGGAGGCCGACTCATCGTGTTCTACTCCAGCGACCCGGAACTGGCCAGCCTGGTGGGCGTTCAACTGGGCCCCTATCTCAAAGCCGAAAGCCCCGGTCAATGGAGTGCCATCCGGTTCACCCGCGACGCGCCGCCGCTCACGCCCCCCCGGCTGGTCCAAACCTCGGGCAATATTCGCCCCGTCTATCCCCTCGAGGGCACCGGTCGCGTCATCGGCTGGTGGGAGGACCACGAGGGAGGCGTGAGACCGGAACCCGCTTGGACGCTGACCGATCGCGCGGCCTGGATGTCCCATCTTTTGCTGGAAGGGGAATCCGCTCCCCGGCGCCAGTTGCTGCTGGCCTTGGCCGTCCATTTCGATCCCCGCCTCCTCCCCATCGCCGGCCGCCGCGCACTCGACCGCGCCGGCGCCTCTCCCCCCTACGCCACCGGGACCCAGGTTCTTGAGAATATCCGACGGCGAACGACCTTCTCTTCTTCGCCGCTTCTTCAGGAACAGATCGCCGCCCTTGAACGGGAAATAGCCGCCCTGGCGACACGGGCAAAAAAGGGCGACTGGGTTGCGCTCATCCAGCGGGAAGCCCTTCTGCAAGTTCAGTTCGCCCGTGCGTACGCCGCCTCTCTCCCCCCCGCTCGCGCGGAATTCCGGGCGGTCTGGAACCACTCCGGACTCGGCCTCGGCACCGACACTCAGAGCTGGAACCGTACCGCACGCCTTCTGGCCGAACACGGTTTCACGGCGGTCTTCCCCCATGTGGCCTGGGCCGGCCTCGCGCTCTACCCCAGCCAACTTGTTCCGCAATCAGCGGCTGGCCGAGCCGTGGGCGATCCGTTGGCCCTCTGTCTTCAGGCCGCCGGCCGGCACGGTCTCGCCGTTCATGCCTGGGTGGCCTGTTGGAATCTGGAAGGCGCTCCCGAGTCCCTCGTGGCCCGTTTCCGTGCTCAGAACCGCCTCCAGCAGGAGCTCGACGGAACGATCCTTCCCTGGTTGTGCCCCTCTCGTGCGGACAATGTGGAGCATCAACTCGCCATCCTGGAGGAGATTGCTGAACGGTACCCGGTCGCCGGCCTTCACCTGGACTACATTCGTTTCCCGGGTTCACGGGCCTGCTACTGCCCCGCTTGCCGATCGGCCTTCGAAACCCACCTTCGACGCCGGGTGACCCGCTGGCCCGCGGATGTTACCGGAAAGGGACCGCTGGCCTCCGCCTACACCGAATGGCGCGCCGGCCAGATCACGCGGTTCGTGCGTCTCGCCCGCGAACGGCTTCGGGCGGTCCGCCCCTCCGCCGCTCTCTCCGCCGCCGTCTATGGCTACTACCCCGGCTGCATTCAAAGCATGGGGCAGGATTGGGCAACCTGGGTCCGGAACGACTGGGTGACCTTCGTCTGCCCCATGAATTACGAGGCTGATCTCGACCGCTTCAAGCGATACCTGCAGGTCCAGATGCCCCTCGCCCCGCGCCCGGACCGAATCATCCCCGGCATCGGCGTCGTTTCCGCCTCGTCGCGTCTCTCCCCGCTCCAGACGCTTGATCAAATCGAAGCCGTCCGCACCGCCGGCGCCTCTGGTTTTATCCTCTTCGATCTGACCCCCACGCTCGAATCGGAACTGTTTCCTGCACTTCGCGCCCTTCGCTGAGCGGTTTTCCCGACGTTGCCTTTCCTCGCCCCCCGTGATATAGGGGACAGACGCGTAGGAGTCAATCTATGGAAACATCCGAACCTTTGTTTCCTCAACCTCTTCTGGAGGAAGCCCGATCCGTCGCTGTCCTGACCGGCCATCACATCCGAATCATCATTCCCTCCATCCTTCAGCCCGGGGAACCGTTCTCCGCTCGTATCAGCGTTGTCCAGCGGGATGGCCTTCCTCCCCCCTCCTTTCCCCATACGCTCCGGTTCAACCCCACCCCTGGTCTGGTCGGCCTTCCCACGCGCCTAAGCTTCGACCCCGATCTTCCCGTGGCCAGGATCGAGGGATTGAGCGCGACATCGCCGGGCGTTATGCGCTTGGCGGCCACGGTCGAAACCGCGCCAGCCCGCGGCATTCCGGCTTTCGTCGCATCCAATCCGGCGTGGGTGGTGGCCGATCCCCCCGCCCGCCTGTACTGGGGAGATCTGCACATTCATACGCACTACTCCAATTGCAGCGGATGGCGGTGTCTGGAGCCGGAATGGGCCTACCGTTATGCCCGGGATCTCTCGTTCCTCGATTTCGCAGCAGCGGCCGATCATCTCCGGGGGATTGCCGCCGATCCCCGGCGGTGGCCCGTCCTTCAGTCCATGGCCAGCACCTTCCATCAACCAGGCCGCTTCGTCGCCTTTCTGGCTTTCGAAAGTTCCCACGCCCAGGGCTATGGGGGCGACAACAATGTCTATTTCCTCCACGACAACGCGCCCTATTTCTGGCTCGAGCGGGCCGACATGAAAGGCATCGCTCCCGCCGTCCCTCTTGAAACGCTGTGGGCCCACATGGACGCCGCCCGCACGCCCTATTTTACCGCGCCTCATCATACCGGCCGAGCCCATAAATACCGCGCCTGGGATGAACCGCGATACGACCCCGAGCGGGAGCCTCTCTTCGAAATCTATTCCAGCTGGGGGTCATCCGAGGTGCGCCACTCCCGCTATCCCATCTGCGGCGGCAACAACGAGGCTCCCTCCTATTTTGTGGACGCCCTCAAGGCCGGCGCCCGGTTCGGGGTCATCGCATCCAGCGACGATCACGCAACGCTTCCCGGCGCCATCCATGCCTTTCGCGGCAGTCCGTTCGGGGCTCTGTGGCCGCAGGGATATGCCCACCAGGGTCTTGCAGCGGTCTGGGCTCCCTCCCTGGACCGCCCGGCCCTCTTTGACTCCCTTCGCCGCCGCGCTACGTACGCGACCACCTATGCCCGTACCCTTCTCGACGTTCGAATCGGCGAAGCCCGGATGGGCGAGACGATTCCGGCCGACGCCCGCCTTCGTCGTCGCCGCCGGATCGAGGTCCGTTTCACACTCGACGGTGAGGCTCGTTCCGCCATCCTCACGCTCATTCGGAACGGCCAACCGATCGCCCGTGAGGTTCTTTCGGGGCTTTCACTGGCCGAGAGTCTCCGCGAGGTGGCTTTCGACGATGCGGACGATCTGGAGGCCATTGCCCTTCGGAACACACCGTTTCATCCTACCCCCTTTGCCGTCTATTACCTCCGGCTGGAAGAGGCCCACGGGGGAACCGTCTGGTCGAGCCCGATCTGGCTCGATATTCCCTGACCATTCCGCTTGCCATGCCCCGCATGAATCCCTAGAGTAATGGCATGACGACGAACGTCGGTCTCGTCTTCAGGGCTTTCGCGCTGCTGGCCGCAATGGCGACGGGCTGCTCCCAACGTCCTGCCGCCGCCTCTGCTGAAACCAACGCCCCACCGGCTCGCTCGGCCGCTGTTGATGTCCTGACCCAGCGGGGAACGGTCGAAGCCGGTCTCCGGGCCCGGGATCGAATCCACGCGATCGAGGCGGCCGAACGGACGAAGGTCAACGCCGTCCTTGACGCGGGGGAAACGGAGAAGCCTTGAGATGGCCGATATCCGCCTCCACTGCAACCAGTGCGGCACCGATACGACGGTTTCGGAATACGCCGACCCGGAGAGTTTGAGCTGCTCCCGGTGCGGCGTCCGCTTGGCGTTTCCCACCACGAGCGCGAAGCGCTCGGCGGAAGATCTGCTGCCCGAAAATCTCCGAAGGGCCCGCCAGGAGGCTGAGGCCCGCGCGGCGCAGAATCCCACTCAGCCCGTCTCCTTCCGGGAGGTCCTAGCCCGCGTTCACAAGCCCCGCCTTCGCCGCTCCCGCTTCCTGATTTTCCGCGACACGATCATCGGATCGCTGGTCTTTCTGCTGCTGGGCGGCCTTCTCGTGTACCTGCGTTTTTATGGCGGCCTTCAGCGCTGGGCGCCCGACATTCCCATGGAGACCTTCAAACAGATCGGCGCCGGTGCGCTTCTCTTCTTCCATGTGGTGATTGTCATTGACGCCTTGACTTCGGATTTCCTCACCGGGCTCTTTTGCTTCCTAATCCCCGGGTTCTCCCTCTACTATCTTTTCTCCGAAAGCGACTCGTTCCTCCTGCGGGCCGTTGTCGGCGCTCTACTGATCGCTTTCGGCTGGGACTTCGCCCTCATCGCCTACCAGCTAGGCCAAAACGCCTTCCATGCGATCAACGAGTGGCTGGCCCGCGGCGGCGAGTGGCGATAGCCGGCCGCTCAGCGGCGCCCGGCCACGCCCTCGATCCAGCGGATGATCCGCTGTCCAACCTCGTCCTTGCTCATAAGCGGCAGGCGTTCGACGCCTTCCTCACTCACCATCAGGACTTGGTTTGTCTCCACCTCGAAGCCGGCGCCGGGGGCGGTCACATCGTTGGCCACCACCAGGTCCAGATGCTTCTCCCGCCGTTTTCGGATCGCTTCCCGCTCCAGATGCCGCCCGCCGGTCTCCGCCGCGAACCCCACAAAGATCCGATCGCCCTTGCGAGGGGCAACGGCCGAAAGGATATCCACGGTCCGCGTCAGCCGGAGGAGAGGAGGCGCGCCCTGCTTCTTGATCTTGAAGGCACGCCGCCGCACCGGGCGCCAGTCCGCCACCGCCGCGCACATGACCAGCGCATCGCACCAGGCCAGGTGCCGTTCGACCGCCTGATGCATCTCTTCGGCGGTCGTCACGGGAACCACGCGGGCCCCTTCCGGAGGAGCGATCGCCACCGGTCCTGAAATCAGCACCACATCGTGTCCCCGCTCCAGCGCCGCTCGCGCCACGGCGTACCCCATCCGCCCCGAAGACCGGTTGCTGATAAACCGGACCGGATCAATCGGCTCCCTCGTCGGCCCCGCTGTCACCAGAATTTTTATCGCCCCTCCCCGGGCGGCGGAGGCGCCCCCTTGGCGTCCTGAGTCCGGATTTTGGCGCGAACAGCCTCTTCGGCCTCGCGCCAGATCATCTGGACCGTCTCGTCGCGGAATTCGTACGTCCGATCGGCGAACGGGGTCGTTTCCAGTCGATCCAGAAGCCGCTGGCGGGCGCTCACGACATCCTTGCCGTAGATGTGGAAGGAGTCGGCCTGCCAGTTGAGCCGCGCCAGCCGGACCTCGCGTCCGGTGCGCGCCGTCAAACCGGCGGCCATGATGTCGCGGTTGAAAAGGGTCAGCCCGAACACATTCATGAAGTGAGCCCCCCAGGCATCGTTGCTCCGGAACCGGATGTTGCAGTTCAGATGCCAGACGCCCTGTTCGTCTTCGATGACCCGATACCAGAGCGACTGAAGACAGGGCGGATCGTAGCAGGTCAGATCGAGATTCGGCATCCACGTAATCATCTGAGCCTGCCGGGTAAAGGGTTGCCGGGCCAGCTTGTCGAGTACCGCGTCAATCTGATTGACCCGCGTCAGTCCCACCTCCTGCGATACGCCCCCGCGGCGCTCCCGCCAGGTTCCCCACGCGGCCAGCCGTCCGTGATAGGTGTACTCCCATCGCGTATCGTCGGGGTCATTCATATTTTTGACCCAGTGATCCTTGGCGCCTTGAAGTTCCATCACGTACTCGCGCAGATCCTCGATCCCTCCGGGAAAGGCCTTGTGGATCATCGGCTCGGCCAGCGGCTCGAGAACCGTGATGTTCATCGTGGCATCCAGGCTCGGCGGATCGCCGGGCCGATCATACTGCGTCCGGATGGGGACCCCTCCCCGGAGGAGTGCGGTCAGCGCCCGTTCGTAGCTCTCGGCAAGGGAGCGCCCGACCACATGCAACACGGGAATATCGGTTGGCATCGCAGTCCTCCTCTCGGCCGGTCAGAGATAAAATATCCGACCGGCGTTCTCCCGGAGCCGTTCGGCGTTGTAGGCATCGCCGCCGTCGAGATTGGCGCTCATGAAGACCGGGGGCGGTTCCCCGGCGGCGGCCAGACGTGCCGCCGCTTCCGCAACAAGCGCATTGACCACGACGATTCCCCCCACCGACGACAGAGGCCCCACCCGAACCGGCACCCCGGGAAGCGTCACAACCGCGTCCCCCGCCGGCGCGCCGTTGTCGAGCACGAGATCGCAGACCTCGGCCAGCTTGCGGCCAGTGGGATGGCGGCTCCGGACCGACCCGCTGTACACGCGCGACGTCACGGCGATCGTCCGCATCCCCTTCCGTTGCGCCGCCAGAGCCATGTCAATCGCCACCGCATTGCGTCCCGAGGTAGAGGCCACGATCAAGAGGTCCCCCGCCGTGGCCGGCGTTCCGTTCAGCAGTTCCTCGCCCAAGCCCGGCAGTCGTTCGATCCGGGAGGTCATGGTCAAGGGACGAACGGAGAGATTCATGCCGTGCGGGTAGATGGGATTGATCAGCATCAGACCGCCGGTCCGATAGACCATCTCCTCGACGATCATGAAGGAGTGAGTGGCGCCGAAGGCGAAGATCCGACCGCCTCTCCGGATCACCGTGACCAATTCCTCCGCCGCCCGCCCGATGGCGTCTCGCTCCTGTTCGGCCAGCCGCGCCGCCAACTCCTGCACCGCCCGAAAATAGGCTACCGCCGACATGCCGATCTCCCTTCCCTCAGTATCCGAGCCGATGATAGCGCGCCCGGGCCTGTTCATACCAGTCTCTTCCGTCGGGCCGATTCAGGCTCATGAACACCGACGCCGGACATCCCCGGGCAGCCATTCGCTCCAGCGCGCGCCCCCAGATCATCCAACCGGCTGTCACGGCCGAGACCCCCGAAAGAGGGAGCAGAGCGATTTCATAGCCCTCGATCGCGATGGCGGCGTCCCCGAAGGGCACTCCCAGATCAATCACGACATCCGACACATCGGCCAGTTTAAGACCGGAGGGATGCGCACTCTCCACGCGGCGCGTGTAATCCAACGACGTAAAACCGATGACTTTCACGCCGATCTCCCGACAGGCCAAGGCCAATTCCACCGGCCGCTTGTTGCGGCCGGAGACGGAGCCCACGGCCAGCACGTCCCCGGCCCGCATCCGGCTGCACCGCACGGCGGTTCGTGTCGCTTCGATCTCGACGTCGCCCCCCGCCCGTCCTCCCGGCTGGTTGGCGCGGCAGTCGGGCACCGGATCGCGGACGGTCAATGCGTAGGAAAAGGGCTGAAGAAAGGCCGGGCCGCCGGCCCGGTTGAGAAAGTCCTGCTCGTTTCCATGCCCGATGGCCGCGCAAAAGACGACGCCCCCGTTGAGAACGCTCGCCTCGACCAGGGTGGCCGCCTGCTCGATGGCGTCGCGCTGTCGGCCGACCAGATGATCCAGGACACCCCGAACCGCCTCCGCATACCGTTCTGCCGCTGTCATGTCGTCTCCCCGAGAGTGCATTGAAACGCCTGCCGTACTCGTTCGCATTCTTCTTTGGCCATTCGCAATTCGCCGCCCATGAGGTGCAGGATCTGTCCGGCCACCTGCCGGAGGCGGCAGCGCCGAAGTTCCAACCGCGCAGCCAGCCCCGCCAGCCGGGCGCCAAACCGTTGCCAATAGACCTCGGATCGGAGGAGCACACTGCCCGATCCGATGACGGGCATCGCGGCGTCGCGGACTCCGGTCCGCTCGGCCAGATCCGTCACCGTCTCGGCCAGGTCCTCCGCCGCCCGTTCCAGTATCGCCCGGGCGCAGGGATCGCCGTCCCGCGCGGCCCGATCCGCCACCCGCGCAAAGCGGGCGACGGAAGTCCGATCCGCCATGACCCGGAGGCCAAAAGAGATCAAATAAGAGGGCAGTTCTTTGAGGGAGCCGGTAAAGTTCAACTCCTCCGCCACAAGGTCCACCAGGCGGGTCGCATGCCGGGGCGCCTCATGCGCGCGAATCGCCGCGCGCAACACCTCGCGCCCGATGGCATAGCCGCCGCCTCGATCGCCCAGGAGCGGACCGTATCCGTCGGCGTGCCAGTCCCGTCCTTGCCAGCGGAGGTGGGCGAACGAACCGGTGCCGGCCATCGCCACGAACCCTTCTTCGATCCCTTCGGCGGCCAGCACCGCATCCCACTCCGAGACATTCCAGAGCGACACGGAACGCGCCTTGAGTCGACTGCGGGTCAGAAAGAAGAAAACCCCGGTCGAGGAGGTCAGGTGAAGCAGGTCGAATTCGCCCTTGACCTGTTTCATGACCGCTTCGATGGCCTCATGAATGGTCTCGGGAACCCGGCCGCTCCCCTGGACTCGGCCGTTGCCGGGCTCCGGCACGATCAAGGCCCGCCCCAGAATCGCACCTCCAAAATCCGCCAGCACCGCCTCACACTTTGTTCCCCCGCTGTCGATCGCCAAAATGCCGTCCATCATCGCCTCGTTGTTTTTCCCCGCCCAACCGGGGCCCGAAAAAGGAAAAGGCGACCGCCCGGTCGCCTTTTGCCATCCGATGAGCATCCACTATGACACGCACCGCTGCGTCCGTCAAGAAGGACCGAGACCCCACCGCCCACCGGGATCCGGACCGGACTGGGACCCCCCATCCGGTCCAGATCAGCGCGCCGCAACGGGACGGCGGGAAGGATCGTCGCAGTGGACATATCCCCGCAAGGGGCGTCCGGCGGCTTGCGCGCGGCGGACTTCCTCCAGCGGCAATCCGAGCAATCGCACTCCGCGATCCACCGTGTTACGATAGATGATCTCCATGTCGTTGAGTTCGGGTTGCGACATGGCAATCGCATGGAGTCCGCGGCTGGCGGTCATCGCCCCGATGTAATGATCGCCCCGGCCGCAAAAATGAATGGCGCCCCCGCCAAAGGCATCAAGAATGCGCTGATCATAGGGCCGAATAAACGCCTCGTACATGGCGGGCGAGAGGTTCATCGCCGAATCGTCCCGCAGCATGACCCGCCCCCGATGCATCCATCCCCAATGAAGGGAAACCGCGGAATCCCGAGGCGGCACCTGGCGCTCCCATGCCCGCAAAAATGCGATATAGGTATCGGTGATCAGAGCGAGCGTTTCGTGAACCAGCTCCGGTTCGTCCACAATCGCCAGAAACAGGGAACTGCCCCATAGCAGTTCGGCCACATCCATCGGTCCCTGGAGATCGGGATGATAGAGCGAAACGAAGCGGGAGAGCTTTGGGTAGGGTGCCAGAAGCGACTGGAAACGCTCGGTCATTTCGAAAACCCGGCCGCCCAGACCCGTCCGCAGATCGGGCATGCCCCGGGCGACCAGCCGCCGCATCGTCTCGGCCCCCCCGGCCAGAGGGCGCGTGGTCGGAAGCGTGTTGGTCGCCTCGTCCATGACATAGAGTTCGGCGCCAAAGAGCGAAGGCAACAGGCCCGTTCCATAGTTGCAGCGGACCATCATCAGGTTGCCGCCTCCGGCGGCGAGGAGGCGCGAACACATCCCCAGCTGCTGAAGGGCCATCGCGTCTCCATCGGCCAGCGCGCGATTGACGGAAATCGCCGGCCAGTCGAGACGGGAGGGATTGAGTGCCGGCCGAGCGGGGGCGAACACCGGGTCGGGCCATCCCTCGAGCGTAAACCGCCGCCACGCTCTCTCCAGCCCCTCCTCCACCTCCGGGTCGATCCGTGCCTCCAGATCCTCCAAGAAGGGGGTTAGGGGAATCGTCGCTGTCCGGTCTTCCATGGCATGCCCTTTTTTTCATGGCGGACCGATGGCCATCCTTCGATGGCCATGCTGAGCCGCATCGAAACTACCATACACCTTTTTCCGCTCGCCGAAAAGCGCGTGACGAAGAGGCGCCTTTTCAGTATGCTCGGAACGCTCAACCAAGGACCTGTGCCATGCCCTGCGACTGGGACGATCCCCTCGTTTTCGAACGCCAACGGGTTCCCATGCATGCGCCACTCGGCGCCTGGCCCGACGCGGAGTCGGCCCGCTCCGGCCGCTGGCTCGACTCCCCTTTCGTTCTCAAACTCGACGGTCTCTGGAAGTTCCAGTGGTTTCCAAATCCTTGCGCCGTCCCGCCCGAAGTGGCTGATCCCGCCTTTTCCGATGCGAACTGGCGCGATCTGCCTGTCCCCTCCAACTGGCAATTGCATCAGACGCCCGACAAACCCATCTACACCAACATCGTCTATCCCTTCGAGCCCAACCCGCCTCATCCTCCCCCCGATAATCCGACCGGGGTGTACCGCCGCCGTTTTGAGCTTCCGGCCGATTGGAAGGATCGCCGCATTTTCCTCGTCTTCGAATCGGCCGATTCCGCCGTGAAGGTGTGGGTCAACGGACACGAGGCCGGCTACAGCCAGGACTCCCGCCTGCCAGCCGAGTTTGAAATCACCGCGTTCCTCAGACCCGGTGTCAACCTCATCGCCGCTCTCGTGCCCCGATACTGCGACGGCTCCTACCTCGAAGACCAGGACTACTGGCAGATGAGCGGACTTCAGCGGCCGGTCTTTCTCTATGCCAAACCGCCCGTTCATCTCCGCGACTATCTCGTCCAAACCACCTTCGACTCCACCTTCGAAAACGCCCATTTGACCGCCTCCGCCTTCATCACACCCACGTCTAATATGGGCCGATGGCGCGTCCGTTTCGCCCTTTTCGATCCGGAGGGACATCCTCTATGGCCCGATCCGCCGACAGCTCCCGTTCAGACCGTCACGCCCATGGGGGCCCAGGTCAACGACCAGTGGCGCGGCGCGGCCACAATCCGCGTTCCCCTCTCCCGACCCCGTCTCTGGAGCGCCGAAACGCCCGATCTCTACACTCTCGTCTTCACGCTCCTCGATCCCGACGGACGAGCCGTGGACCATGAACGCGTCCGGGTCGGCTTCCGCCAGATCGAGATCCGCGACCGCCAGCTCTTTCTTAACGGCCGGCGGCTCGTCCTGCGCGGCGTCAACCGCCATGAATTTCATCCCGAGCGCGGCCGGGCCTTGACCGAAGAGGACATGCGGCGCGACATCCTCCAGATGAAACGGCTGAACTTCAATACCGTTCGCACCTGCCACTATCCCGACGATACCCGCTGGTACGATCTGTGCGACGAGCTCGGCCTCTATTTGGTGGACGAAACCAACCTCGAAACGCACGGCCTCCTCGGCGCCCTCTCGCACGACCCCGCCTGGGTCCATGCCTATATGGCCCGCGCGGTCCGGATGGTCCTCCGGGACCGCAACCATCCCTCCGTGCTCTTCTGGTCCCTGGGTAACGAGTCGGGCGCCGGTCCCCATCATGCCGCCATGGCCGGCTGGATCCGTCAGGTGGATCCCACCCGTCCCGTTCAATATGAAAGCGGACACCCCGGCCCCGCGATCAGCGATCTCTTTGTGCCAATGTACCCTTCGCCCCAGGCGCTTCGGAATATCCTCGCCTCGGGTCGCGAACCGCGACCCATCGTGCTTTGCGAATACGCCTACGCGAAAGGCAATGCCACCGGTAATTTCGCCGACTACTGGCAACTGGTCTGGGAGTTTCCCCAATTCCACGGGGGCTTTATCTGGGACTGGCACGACAAGGCCCTGACCCTCACCCTTCCCGACGGCCGGAAAGGATGGGGCTATGGGGGTGATTTGGGATGCGGATTCGACTACCCCCGCTACAAGGAACATCCCACGCAGGTTCTTAACGGACTGGTAGCGCCAGACCTGACCCCTCATCCCGGAGCCTGGGAGGTGAAAAATGTCCAAGCGCCGATCGCGATCACCGCGACGGCCGACGATCTCCGAAATCGGCAGGTGCGTATCCACAACCGGCATGCCGTCCTCGACCTCGCACGCTTCGAAGCCGTCTGGGAATGGATGGAAGAGGGGCGCTCCCTTCAGCACGGAACGATCCCTCTTCCCCCCGTGCCTCCCGGCGAAACGCTCCTGCTGAACGTGCCCTGGCCCGATCGAAGATTCGTCGCCGGCCCCGAATACGCCCTGCTCATCCGCGTCCGACTGGTCCGCGATGAGGTCTGGGCCCCGCGGGGACATGAGATCGCCTGGGCTCAGTTTCTTCTCCCACGCCGACTCCCCGTCCGGCCCCCGGCCCCGCGAGGGACACTCCGGACCGAGGAGGAGGGCGACCAGTTCCGAATCCTGGCCGGCCGGACCGAAATCCACTTCGATCGCCGTCAGGGTCTGCTCACCGGGGTCGCCGTGGATGGCCGTGACCTCCTACTCCAGGGACCCCAGGATAACGTCCGGCGGGCGCCGACCGATAATGATTTCCTGCTCGGCAGTGAAATCGCCTATGCGTCCGACTGGAAAGCCGCCGGCCTCGATCGCCCCCTCCGCCGCCGGGTGGAACACGTCGCTCTAGCCATCTCGGACGGGTCGGTTGAGATGCGAGTCTGTGCCGAACTGCAACCCGTCGGTTCGGAGGCCCGCTTCTATTCCGACCATTATTACCGCGTTCAGCCCGATGGGTCCATTCACGTGGCCATCCGCCTCCAGGCCGACGAAACGCTTCCTTGCCTTGCCCGGGTGGGCGTCGAGATGATTCTGGCTCCTTCGCTGGAAGAGGTCGAGTGGTATGGACGAGGCCCCTTCGAGAACTACCCCGACCGTAAGAGCGCCGCCTGGATTGCCCGCCACCGGAACACCGTGCACGGCCTTTTCGAACCTCTCTACATCCGGCCCGGCGAATGCGGCGGGCGGGAGGATGTCCGATGGGTCGCGTTCACCGATACGGACGGCGGCGGACTGCGCTTCGAAGGCGACCCGGTTTTCCATTTCGACGCGCTGCACTTTACCATCGACGACCTCATGGCGGCGGACCACGTCTGGAAGTTGACGCCTCGCGCCGAGATCGTCCTCCATTTGGATCATCGCCACATGGGCGTTGGCGGGGATACCGGCTGGACGCGGAATGTCCATGACGAATACCTGATCCGGCCCGGCCTCTTCCAATGGTCCTGGCGCCTGGTGCCCATCGCGCATCCGCCACCGATGCCCTGAGGGTGGCAACGCCCTTCTGTCCTTGACTTGGCCGCCTTTCGGGCCTATGGTGAAAGGGTTTTGTTCGGAAAGGCCGGGTATGAGTTTGGATAAATTTTTCAACCCCTCCTCCGTCGCCATTCTGGGCGCCTCGCGGGAGAAGGGAAAGGTCGGTTACGAAATCCTCGCCAACATCATCCGGGGCGGCTACAAGGGTGCCATCTATCCCGTCAACGCCAAGGCCGACAAGATCGAAGGGATTCCCTGTTATCCCTCCCTCAAGGCGATCGGCCAGCCCATTGATCTCGTCATCATCGTCATCCCGGCCCGGTTCGTGGTGGCGGCCATGCAGGAGTGCGTGGACATTGGCGTCCGGGCCGTCATCATCATTTCCGCCGGTTTCAAAGAGACCGGCCCGGCCGGTAAAGAGCTGGAAGACCAAGTGGTCGCCATCGCCCGCCAGCACGGGATCCGGGTGATCGGCCCGAACTGCCTCGGCGTCATGTCCACCGCCTCGAAGCTGAATGCCAGTTTCGGGGGCGACCTGCCGGCCGAAGGCGGTATCGCCTATCTCTCCCAGTCGGGAGCTCTCATGGCGGCCCTCCTGGATCTGGCGGCGGCGCAGAAGATCGGATTCAGCAAGCTCGTCAGTTTCGGCAACAAATGCGACGTCAACGAGCTCGATGTCATCCAGGCCCTCGAGCACGATCCGCAGACCACCGTCATTGCCGGCTATCTCGAAAACATCATTGACGGCACCGCCTTCGCCCGCATCGCGGAGGGCATCAGCCGCCGGAAGCCTATTCTCTTCATGAAGTCCGGCGGCACCGCCGCCGGCGCCCGTGCCGCCTCCTCACATACCGGAAGCCTGGCGGGCGGCGACACGGTCTATCAGTGCCTTTTCGAACGCACGGGGATCGTTCGATGCCCCTCGATCCAGCACCAGTTCGATTATGCTCAGGTGTTCTCCAGCCAGCCGCTGCCGCAGGGCCATCGGGTGGCCGTTGTCACCAACGCGGGCGGACCCGGCATTATGGCGGCCGACGCCATCGAGCGCGAAGGACTGATTTTCGCAAAGCTGGCAGAGACCACGATGAAGACGCTGGCGGCGAACCTTCCGCCGGCCGCCAACGTCACCAATCCCATTGACGTCCTGGGCGACGCGTTGGCCGACCGGTATGAGTTTGCGCTGAATACCGTCCTCGACGATCCCGGTGTGGATATCGTGCTGGTTCTGCTGACACCCCAGGCCATGACCCAATGCGCCGCCACAGCCGAGGCCATTATCCGGATCCAGAAGCAGAAACCCCAAAAACCCATCCTGGCCTGTTTCATGGGTGCGGCCAAGGTCGCCGCCAGCATTCAGGTGCTCCGCCAGGGCGGCATTCCACAATACAGCTCCCCGGAGAGCGCCGTCAAAACCATCAAGGCGTTTGCCGACTATGCCGCCTGGCGGCGCCAGCCCCTGCGAGTGATCCCGACTCTCCCAGCCAACCGGGAAGCCGTCCGCGCCCTCCTGAAGAGTTATCTTGACCGCGGTCTCCGGGAAATCGGCGAAACGGACGCCAAGAAGGTCCTCGAGGCGTACGGATTCCTGACACCCAAATCTGCCCTGGCGACGACCGCCGAGGCCGCGGTCGCCGCCGCCGAGACCATTGGATTTCCCGTGGTTATGAAGATTGTGTCGCCCGAAATCTCGCATAAGTCCGACGTCGGCGGGGTCGTCGTCGGTCTCGCGGATGCGGACGCCGTACGGGCCTCCTACCGGACCCTGATGACCGAGATTCCCAAAAAACGGCCGGAGGCTCGTCTTGAGGGTGTCTCGATCCAGCAAATGTGCCGCCGCGCGCAAGAGGTCATTCTCGGCGCCAACCGGGATCGTCTCGGGGCGTTGCTCATGTTCGGCTTGGGGGGCATCATGGTCGAGGTCCTCCGGGATGTGACTTTTGCGCTTGCCCCGATTACCGAAGCCGAAGCACACCGGATGATCGAAAACACCCGCGCCTATCGCCTGCTCACGGGGATCCGCGGGAAACCCGCCGTGGATATCGAAGCCATCGTGCGCGCCTTGCTTCAGCTATCCCAGCTGATCACGGATTTCCCCCAGATCAAGGAATTGGACATCAATCCTTTCGCGGTCGGATTGCCTGGTGAGACCTCGGTCGCCGTGGATGCCCGCATCAGCGTCGAGGGCTGAACTCCCGAACATCCTTTCCGTCCCCTTCCGGAACAAACCAACAACGTAGAGATGAAGGCTGGCGTTTCACGTTACCCTCTAGGGTCACGTCTCAACATTCTACCCTCTAGGGTCACTACCCTCTAGGGTCACGTCTCAACATTCGTCATTTCGGCCAACGTACCCCATCTTCGTAATCATTCGCCATGAAACCGGCATCTCGAAGGGCCTATTCCTTTCGAGTCGTTGCGAGTCCACGGCCCTGCCCCAAACAGCCCCCCGCGCAATACATCACCCCCGGCACACCAAAGTAGGGGCGACTTGATCTAGGACCCCAGTTTTAGCCTCAAAAATGAGTGCCTAAGACCCAAAAATGAGGTCCCGAGACGATCGAACCCCTTGCACCTCAACGACTTCCCGCGGATAAACCACGATCGTCCCACTGAAGCCCGAGGTGATTGTAGCGGTGCCGCGCGAAATACAAGTTCCCGACGGCGTGCCGCAGTCTCACGCCGCCGCACCACTGGTACGGCGTGTCCGTGGTGCCGGTGCAGCTCATGACCTCGCCTTAGGGTGAGTAGAACCCCTGCTCGGTCGGTACGTCGTTCGTGTCGGTGAGCGCCAGTGTCGAGCCCTGGCCGTCGTGATGGAAGTAGTGGACGGTGCCGTCGGCCTCGACCTGCGCGACGACGCCGCGGCCCCACACGAAACGGCGATGAGCGTGCCGTTCTCGTCCAGTTCGGCCAACGGTCAGCGCAACGGATCGGCGTAGTCCAGCACGAAGAAAGTCGTGTTCGTGCTGCCGGACTCGACGGTGGCGGCGGCGGCACGCGAGCCGTCACCCGCGTAGTAATAGAACGTCGATTCCGAAGCCGACGAGGCGGAGACGAGGCGGTTCTCGTAGTCGTACCCATACGTGTTGTCACCGTCGCTCGTCAGGTTGCCTTCGTCATCGTGAACCGGCGTCTTGTCGGTCCAGTTCTGCACGCCGGGATTCGCCTTGGTCTGAATGGCGGTCAACTCGTCAGCCGCGTTTTGCGTGAGCCGCTTGACCACCGGGGTGACGGTCGGCAGCAGCCCGGCATTGGTGGTTACATCGAAATGGGCGATCTGCGGAAGACAACTATTGTCGGCATCGTTCATTTGTCTTCTCGGGCATGCACTTCTTCGCGGGGAGAAACGTCGAGTGCAAAGTTCGTATTAGGTAGCACCATCGCACGATGACGCACACCTACCCTCACGGGGCGTTCTACCGAAAAGAAGTACTGAATGGCCTCGCTCCTTCCCTTAATCCTTATCCCCTGACTGAGGAACCATGTCCCCATATAAGTTGAACGGTCAACGACTTCCCCGTCTACTATATCCAGTCTCCTCCCGCTGATGAAAGCAATGGTTCCTCGCGTTACTGGAAAAAGAAGATGCCATGTCAGGCCAAATGCGCATAATAGGAAAAATGCCCTGGATATCTTTTCCACGAGTGCTCGTTCGCGAATCCGTTGTGGGGACGCCAGTTTACCGCCCCTGATCACAGCATGTCTTGGGCCTATCCCGAGCACGGCAAGACACACGACCGCAGCCGCCAGAAGAACCAGGGACGCGACCAAGCGCAGAATCCAGGCATGTGGACCGAGCATCTTGAGGCCGGGGAAAACGCTCGCTAGGAGAATCAATCCTACTCGTCTAGCGGTTTTGGCAGTCATTTGCCGGGCCTCGGTGTCGTGGTGTACTGCTGCAATGTGCCGTTGGCCCCCCATCCAACATTGAACCCCCCCGTTGAGATCCGCCGTAAAGAAGTGCCGCAGTCATTGTGCTCGGCAGTATGTTCATCGTGGCTTGTCCGGCAAACATCTTCGTAGCGGTTTGTGCCGTTACGTTTTGTATCTGTTCATTTGCAAATTTTGTCGTGATCTGCTTGCTTACGGCGATGGCGCTGCCACAGCCTGCTGTGATCCCTTGGATTTTAGGATCCGGAATGAAGCTGACGGCAGTAAATTCCGGGGTCGGACCATATATAAATATTTTGACATTCACAGACTTCGCATGAATAAACTCCATTTTCTCCCATCCAATGAAACATGGCCTGCCGACCCGTGTCAACACAAAACAGACGAGCGTTTACGGAGCGCGGCAACCCATCCATGAAGCCTCCAGTCGAGGGAGCGAGGGCGTGACGTAACCGCCGACCACCGGTCGCCAGTAGCGGAGGCTTCAGCCTCCGATCTTCGACTTCCCACGGATAAGCCACGATCGTCAACAATGCTTAATTGTAGAATGTTGAGACGTGACCCTTTTGACTCTCTTTTGACTCTCCGTTCCAACTCATCAGTTCCATCGTAACCGTTTTTGATGGCCCTACGCAACCGTTCGTGGCCACAGCCGAGCGCCTGGTGCGCCTTGGCGCCTGAATCCGCTACCCGGCGGACAGGCTCATGAGCCAGGATCATCGGGCTCCGTTCCAAGCTCACAGGCTATCTCATGCGTTTGACAAGCGTAACTACCTCGGACATATGTCGTATTACCCAAATCAAGAGGTGGATTATGATCAAGACCTTGACGAAGCACGGAAACAGCTACGCGATGGTGATCGAGAAGCCGATTCTGGAACTCCTTCACGCCACGCCGGACACTCCGTTCGAGATCATCTCGGACGGCCGTTCGCTGATTCTTACGCCGGTGCGATCCGACGAAGAAGCGAAGAAGTTCGCCGAAGCGGTTGCCATGGTCCACAAACGATTCGGCAAAGCCATGAGGCGCCTGGCGGAGTAGATGATGCCGCCTCCGCTGTTTCTGGACATCGAGCAGGTCATGCGGCTTCACATCAGTATGATCGAGCGCTATGGTGGAACCGAAGGCACGCGTGATGTCGGGTTATTGCAGTCGGCCGCTGCCATGCCGCCGATGGCTTACGGTGGCGAATACCTGCATACCGACATCTTCGAGATGGCTGCTGCCTACTTGCACCATACCATCCCTTTCTTGACGGAAACATGCGGCGGCCATCGTCTTTCTAGCCATGAACGACATTCAGATCGAGGCAGATGAAGACGGGCTTGTCGATCTGACTTTGTCAGTAGCTCGCGGAGAAACGGGGAAACCCGAGATCGCAGCGTTCTTCCGCACTCGCGCTCGTTGATCCCGCGCCGCCCTGTCCCCGGATCCGGCACCCAGTCTTCGCGTGAACCGACTCGCGGCGACGGTACGGTTCGAAGATCCCGTCACCTCCCCGTCCGGTTTGAACCGTACCGCTCGGCATTGGATGCACAAGTGCCTCTGAATGAAGGAGAAGGCGACTGATCTTCTCGTCGATCGGCCGTTTTTGAAAAATGGTCGGGGCGAAGGGATTTGAACCCTTGACCTTTTGGTCCCGAACCAAACGCGCTACCAGTCTGCGCTACGCCCCGGAAACGGCAAAAACAATGCCTAATACCTTAGCCGAATATCCCCGGGAGTCAATCCCTACTTTTCCGCCGTCCCCGCCAATTCGCCTCGACACGCCGACGATCCCTCCCCGCAGGCGACGCCGGACACACCAAAAAAAACTTGAGTTTCACCCCGGGCTCGAGTACAAGAGAGTTTTACGACGTTGCAAAAAAGGAGCTTGCCATGCCTCGAATCGCCTCGATTACCGGTCGCCAAATCCTTGATTCGCGAGGAAATCCAACCGTCGAAGCGGATGTCGTTCTCGAATGCGGTATTAAAGCCACCGCCGCGGTTCCCTCCGGCGCCTCTACCGGCGAAAATGAGGCCGTTGAACTCCGGGATGGCGACAAGAAACGCTTCTTGGGCAAGGGCGTCGAGAAAGCGGTCGCCAATATCAATTCCGTCATCGCTCCTGAACTCGTCGGAAAAGATTGCCGGGAGCAGGTCGAAATTGATCAGACCATGATCGCCCTGGACGGAACGCCCAACAAATCCCGCCTCGGGGCCAATGCGATCCTCGCCGTTTCGCTGGCCGCCGCCAAGGCCGCCGCTCAGTACTCCGATCTACCCCTGTACCGCTACCTCGGCGGCGTCAATGCCAAGGTCCTTCCGGTGCCCATGATGAACATCCTCAACGGCGGCGCTCACTCGGACGCTCCCGTGGATCTGCAGGAGTTCATGATCATGCCTCGCGGCGCGCCCACCTTTGCCGAGGCTCTGCGGATGGGCGCCGAAACCTTCCATGCGCTCAAGGGCGTCCTCAAAGGCATGAACCTCAGCACCGCCGTCGGCGACGAGGGCGGGTTCGCGCCCCAACTCAAGAATAACGAACAGGCCCTCGAGGTCATTCTGCAGGCCATCCAGAAGGCGGGCTACAAGGCCGGCAAGGAGGTTTTCATCGCTCTCGATCCCGCCGCCAGCGAATTTTATGATGCGAAGAAAAAACGCTACATCTTCAAGAAAAGCGATGGTCGCGAACTCTCCTCGTCGGAAATGGTCGAGTTCTACCGCGATCTCTGCCGCCGCTATCCCATTGTCAGCATCGAGGACGGCATGGCGGAAAACGATTGGGACGGCTGGAAACAGATCACCGAGGCGCTCGGTCAGACAATTCAACTGGTGGGCGACGACCTGTTCGTCACCAACGTGAAGTTTCTCAAGAAAGGCATCGAAAAGGGCGTGGCCAACGCCATTCTGATCAAAGTGAATCAGATCGGGACGTTGACCGAAACGCTCGACGCGATGGAGATGGCCTTCAAGGCCGGGTATAAGGCCGTCATCAGCCACCGCTCCGGCGAAACGGAGGATACAACCATCGCGGATATCGCCGTCGCAACGAACGCCGGTCAGATCAAGACTGGCTCCCTTTGCCGGACAGATCGGATTTGCAAGTATAACCAGCTTCTGCGGATCGAGCAGGAGCTGGGGAGCCGGGCGATCTACGCCGGAACTTTGGCGTAGCATCGCAACCGGTCGCCAGGAACGTTTCGATGAGCGGCACCATTCTGCTGATCGTCAGCGCGGTTCTGGTCAATAACTTCGTCCTCAACCGCTTTCTCGGGATCTGTCCCTTCCTTGGGGTATCGAAGCGATTGAGCACCGCCTTGGGCATGAGCGGGGCGGTCGTGTTTGTCATGACGCTCGCTTCGGCCGTGACGTGGCCGCTCTACCATCGTCTGCTGAAACCGCTCGGCGTGGAGTATCTCCAGACTATTCTCTTCATCCTCATCATCGCCACCCTCGTCCAGTTCGTCGAGCTGGTGCTGCGGAAGTATGTGCCGGTCCTGTACCGAGCCCTGGGCATCTTCCTTCCCCTCATTACCACGAATTGTGCGGTGCTGGGCGTGGCCGTGCTCAACATTCGAAGCCATCTCCCCTTTCTTCATAGCGTCCTGTTCGGCTTCGGAGGCGCCGTCGGCTTTGGCTTGGCGCTGGTTCTCTTCGCGGGCATCCGCGAAAAGCTGGAGCGGGCCAATCCCCCCAAATGCTTCGAGGGAACGGCCCTCGCGCTCGTCACCGCCGGTCTTCTCAGCCTGGCCTTCATGGGTTTCGCCAACCTCGTGAAAGGGGCCTGAGATGCCACCCATTCTGGCCGCCATTGTGGTGATCGGAGGCGCAGGGGTCGCATGTGCCCTCCTGCTGGCCATCGCCGCCCGTTACCTCCATGTCTTCGAAGATCCCCGGGTGGAGGCGATTACCAACCTGCTCCCCGGTGCCAACTGCGGCGGTTGCGGTTACGCCGGATGCGCCGACTACGCCCGCGCCATCGTGGAAAAGGGCGCGCCAGTCAATCTGTGCCGCCCCTGCGCGGCCGCCGCTCTCCTGGAAATCGCCCGTCTGATGGGGGTCGAGGCCAAACCGGCGGAAAAGATGGTCGCCATCGTTCGCTGCAACGGCGACGCCGTCCGCTCTCGCCGGGCCGCCCTCTACCACGGCGTGGCCGATTGCGTGGCGGCCGACTTCACCAGCGGCGGCGGAAAGATCTGCCGCGAGGGGTGCCTGGGATACGGAAACTGCGCCCGGGTGTGCCCGGTGGGGGCGATCGTCTTCACGGAAAGCCTGCTGGCCGTCGTTAGCCCGGAACGGTGCATCGGATGCGGCCTCTGCGTCAAGGCGTGCCCCCGACACCTCATTCGGCTCGTCCCCGCCAGCCATACGATTCATCTCCTCTGTTCGAACCGGGAGCGAGGACTCGTCACTCGCAAAGCCTGCAGCGTGGGATGCATTGCCTGCCAGAAATGCATCAAACACGTCAACGGCCAAGGGATCCACATGGAGGGCTATTTGGCGGTGGTAGATTACACCGTCCCCCTCCCCGAGTCGCTACTCGACGTCTGTCCTCAACACTGTTTCGTGCGGCGCGGTCTGCCCGCTCCCCCTCCTCAACCCGCCGCCCCATCCGCGCCATGAAGGTCCTTCGCGCCCCATTCCAGGTCCGCGGCACGATCCACCCGCACTACCACAAGGGGGTGACGGCCGGCCGCCCTATCGAGACGCTCCCCCCCCCAACGATCGTCCAGGTCCCCATGCTTCAACACTTGGGGGCACCCTCGAAGCCCATCGTGAACAAGGGGGACAAAGTCGGGGTCGGTCAGCTCATCGCCGAAGCCGGAGGCCCAATTTCCGCCAGTGCGCACTCACCCGTATCCGGCACCGTCCGAGCCATCACGGAAGGAGTGGCGGCCACTGGCCGTCCCACTCTCGTGATCGAAATTGAAAACGACGGTCTGAACACCCCCGCCTCTCCCCTCCAACCCAAGCCCGAGTGGTCCTCGCAGGAACCCTCCACCCTGATCGGACTTGTCGCGGCCGCCGGCATCGTCGGCATGGGCGGGGCCGGTTTCCCGACCCACGTCAAGATCAATCCCCCACCGGCCAAACGCATTGATACGCTCATCATCAACGGGGCCGAGTGCGAGCCGTACCTGACGGCCGACCACCGACTCATGATCGAACGGCCGGAGGCCATCTGGGAAGGAATCCGCATCCTCCGTCACATCCTCCGCGGTCCTCATATCCGGCTGGCCATCGAGGACAATAAACCCGACGCCATTCGCGCGATGGAAAAGGTCATGGCCTCGGCGGACGACGACGTGGCGCTGGTGGTGTTGCCGACGGCCTATCCCATGGGGGCGGAAAAACAACTCATCGCGGCTCTCCTCGGTCGCGAAGTTCCCTCCGGCGGTCTTCCGTCGGACGTGGGGGCCCTGGTGGAGAACGTCGCGACCTGTGCCGCGGTCTTCGAGGCCGTCGTTCAGGGCCATCCGCTGACCCGGCGCGTGGTGACCGTCACCGGTTCCCTGGTTCGGCGGCCGGCCAATGTTTTGGCTCCCATCGGCGCTCGCTTCTCCGATCTGATCGAATTCTGCGGGGGGCTTCAGGAGACGGGGGGCAAACTCATCTGCGGAGGCCCCATGATGGGTGTGGCCCAGGTGGATGCCTCCACGCCGGTCGGTAAGACGGTCTCGGGAATCCTGGCCCTCTCCCGCCAGGACGTCGCCGTGTACGAAACTCATGCCTGCATCGCGTGCGGCCGCTGCGTTCGCGCCTGCCCGATGTCGCTGCTGCCTTGCACGATCTCCGTGGCCGTGGAGGCCGGACAGTTCGAGGAGACCGAACGCCTGGCGGTCATGGATTGCATCGAATGCGGCTGTTGCGCCTATGTCTGCCCCGCCCACCGACCCATGGTCCAGTTCATGCGGCAGGGCAAAGCCCAGATTCAGGCGATCCGCCGTCTGAAGCAACAGCAAAACCCGCCGGTCCCGAGGTCACCATGACCATCCCCTACTCCGACGATCGCCCCTGGATACTGAGTCCTTCCCCTCACGTGCATGAAGGCTCCTCCGTCCGCGGGCTCATGCGCGAGGTCCTGATCGCCCTTGTCCCCGCCGTGGCGGTGGCCGTGTTCCGGAACGGCCTCGATGCTGTCCGTCTGATCTTTGTCTGCGTTTCGGTGGCCGTCTTGGGTGAAGCTGCCGCCCGTTTTGCCATGCGCCGGACCCTCAGCGTTCAGGATCTGAGCGCGGCGGTGACCGGCCTGCTCCTGGCGTTGAACCTTCCCCCGGGACTTCCTTCCTGGATGGCCGCGCTGGGCTCCCTCGTTGCCGTTGTCATCGCCAAGCAGGTGTTCGGCGGTCTCGGCTACAACATCTTCAATCCCGCCCTCGTTGGCCGTGTCGTACTCCTGATCTCGTTTCCGGTCGCCATGACGACATGGGCGCCCCCCGACGCGGTGACCACCGCCACTCCGCTGGCCGCCTGGAAGACGGCCTGGGCGGCCGGCGCGCCCCCCCCGGCATTCGCGGATATCTACCCGCTGCGGGACCTTTTCCTCGGCTTGCGCAACGGCGGGCTGGGTAGCCTTGGCGAAGTCTCGGAAGCGGCTCTCCTTCTCGGCGGTCTCTACCTTCTGGCCCGCCGCGTGATCGGTTGGGAAATTCCATTTTTGTTCATCGGAACCGTGGCCCTCCTGGCCAGCCTTTTCTACGCGCTCGATCCGGCCCGAAACCTTCCCCCGCTCACCCATCTGGCCACCGGGGGGCTTTTTCTCGGTGCCTTTTTCATGGCGACCGATTATGTGACCTCTCCCGTCACCCGGCCTGGTCAGATGCTCTTTGCCATCGGATGCGGTGTGATCACCTTCATCATCCGCCGCTTCGGCGGCTATCCGGAAGGTGTCAGCTTCGCTATCCTCATTATGAACGGTGCCGCTCCTCTCCTCGACCGTCTTACGATCCCCCGCCCTTACGGCCATCGCCGACGGACCTCGTCATGAAAGAGTATGGAAGACTGATTCTCGTTCTCTCGATCGTTGCCTTCGCCTGCGGCGCCATTCTGGCCGTCACCTACGAAATGACCCGCGAGCCAATCCGGTCCGCTTCGGAAGCCCGTCTGTTCCAGGCCCTTCGCCGGGTCGTGCCCGAGGTCTCGGGCACTCCCCAACCCGTGGACGTCGCGTCCGACGACGGAGCATCCGTTCGCTTTTTCTGCTTTCCTGAAAGCGGGGCCGTGGCCTTTTCCGTACGGACCGACCAGGGATATGGCGGTGGAATCGAACTGCTCGTTGGGCTTGATCGGGATGGCCGCATTACGGGACTCGATGTGCTGACCCACAACGAGACGCCCGGTCTCGGCTCACAGATCCTCAACCCCTCTTTCCGGAACCCGTTTGTTGGGCGATCGCTTGAAGGGAGCGATTGGCGTCTGACGAAAGAGGGCGGCTCGGTCGAAGGCATTTCAGGCGCTACGATCTCCTCGCGCGCTGTCTGTGATGCCTTGCGTCGGGCCATGACGCTCTATTCGGTGTACCGGTCCCGAATCGAAACCCAGAACTCGCCCCGCGAAGGGAGTAACGCGCCATGACCCTCTCCTCCGAACTGCTCCGCGGTTTGTGGCGGGAAAACCCGACCTTCCGACTCGTGCTGGGCATGTGCCCCACGCTGGCCGTGACCACCTCGCTCCGGAATGGGCTGGGAATGGGGGCGGCCACGCTCGCCGTTCTGACTGGGTCCAACCTCGTCATCTCGCTGGTGCGCAACGTCATCCCCTCCAAAGTGCGGATCCCCTGTTTTATTCTCATCGTGGCCACCTTTGTCACCGTGGTGGATCTTCTGATGCGGGCCTTCGCCCCGGCCCTCAATGACAGCCTTGGCATCTTTATTCCTCTCATCGTCGTCAACTGTATCATCCTCGGTCGCGCCGAGGCCTTCGCCTCCAAGAACAGCCCCCTCTTCGCCGTCGCAGACGGTCTGGGCATGGGGCTTGGCTTCACCCTCTCCCTTTCCGTCATCGCCGCGATCCGGGAATTGATCGGTTTCGGTTCGTTGACGCTCGGCGGCGCCCCCTTCCTGTCCATTTCCGCCTACACCCCCATTCTCCTCACCATCCTGCCGCCGGGCGGCTTTATCGTTTTGGGTTTTCTCATGGCGGCCATCAACCGGCTGGAAATCCGGACGGCCGAGCGGGAAGGGCGGATCTATATCCCCCCCTCGACCGATTGCCGATCCTGCGTCATTGGGTGCGGCATTCCTACCCGCGAACTGCCGAAAGGCTGAGGAGCGGCTCCTCATGCGCCTGGCCGTCGTTTCAGACCTCCATGCCAACCGCCCGGCATGGGAGGCCGTCTGGCTGGACATCCAGGCCGTCCGAGCCGACCAAATCCTCTGTTTGGGAGATGTCATTGGATACGGCCCCTGTCCCGATGAGGTCCTTCACCAAGCCCATGCCCATATCCACGATCTCGTCCTGGGCAACCATGAGGCCGCGCTCTGCGGAAAGCTCGACGAGTCGCTTTTTTCGGAAAACGCCCGCCGTTCCCTGGCCTGGACGCGCCGGTGTCTGAGCCGCCAGGCCGTTCGCTTCTGTTCCCTCTTCCCCCTTGTTCTCAAAGGCCCCGGCTTCCGTTGCCTCCACAGCGCTCTACCCGACCCCGGCCGTTTCGACTACCTGCTGAATGCCGACCAGGCGCGCATGGCCTGGAATACCTTCGCCGAGCCCCTCCTCTTCTTTGGCCATACCCATCAGCCCGCGCTCTTTACCCTGACCCCCGACGGAGTTATCCGGGAGGAAGGGGTTCAGGATTTTCGCCTCGAGCCCGGACACCGCTATATGGTCAATCCGGGCTCGGTCGGTCTTTCCCGCGATGGCGATCCTCGGGCCGCTTGGTGCCTGTATGATACCGACGCTCACACCATCGCCTTCCGGAGGGTGCCGTTCGATCTCGACCGGTTTCACCGCGAGTTGGAGCAGGCGGGACTCGGCGGAACTCTGGACTGGTTCTTTGACCAGGATCCGCGAAAAACCGTCCGGCCGCTGCGTGCGATTTCAGGATTCCGTCCTCCGGCCAGCGGCCAATCGGGGGTTCGAGAAGTCGTGCCCGAAGGGGAACTGGGAACTCTGCGCCGAAAAATGACCCTTTGGCGAACCGCGACCGTGGGACTCGTCACGCTGCTCGTTCTGCTCGGAATGGCTCTCGGGGTAGGAATCCATGTTCTGCGCGAGCGGTCTCTTGACATACCAGGAACCGCCTGGGAACCGATCGCCAGGCGTCAGCGTGCTCCCGGCGAGCCATTGGTTTCACTTCCCCCTCCCGCTCCGCCGAGAGCGCCTCTGGCGGGATGGCATGTGACTCTTGGCAACCGCTTTCGCCAGAGCCTCGAGTGGGGCCGCGAGGAGACGTCCTCCGATGAACCGATTCTTCGGATTCACTCCCGGGATGGGCGATCGGATATTCGGCTGATTTCCGCCCCCGTGCCGCTGGACGGTCTGGGCGTATTGACGCTCGAAGGGGAGGCGCGAAAAAGTCCGGATTTTGCCGGCTCCCTGGTTTTCGTGGTCTCACTGACCAGGACCGATGACAAAGGACGGCTGGAGCGGCTGGACCATTTTCTCGTCAAAGAGCCCCACGAGGCCAGGCGGGACGGGTGGCGTCTCGCCCGTCAAACCGTGATGCTTCCCTCCCGCAGCACCGAGGCGCAATTAGAAATTCGAGGCCGCTTTACGGGCACGGTTGATATTCGACGGCTCACGCTCAGCGGACGGCCGGCTTCAAAAGATTCCTCGCCATGATTGGCACCGCTCAACGACGTCGGGAGGCGGAGGCCATCTGGCGGGCCGGCGTCACTGCCGTCGTGCCTTCGGCCCTTCTGGCGCGGGCTGTTCATATCGAATGTGGCCGGCTGGTTCTGGCCGGACATGCTTTTCCCCTGGCCTCCCTTCACTCCATCGCCATCGTCGGCGCCGGCAAGGCGGCCGCTGCGATGGCCGCCGCCCTGGAGACACTCCTGCTCGACGCCGATGCGCCGCTTCCCGCCCTTCACGGCCAGATCCACGTTCTGAACGAACAGGCGGAAACCGTTCACCTGCACTCGCCTCTCCGTTTGGTTCCCGTCCGCCCGGCTGCCCAGCCCGCACCCACGGAGGCGGGCGTTCAGGCGACGCATGCGCTTCGCGTCTTTTGCCAGAGGCTTTCGCCCGCGGATCTGGCCATTGGGCTGCTCTCCGGAGGGGCGTCCGCCATGATGCCGCTTCCACCACCGGAAATCGCGCTGGAGGAAAAACAAGCCGCCATCAACGCCCTCAGCCGGGCGGGCGCCACGATTCAAGAACTCAATGCCGTCCGGAAACATCTTTCCCTCGTCAAGGGCGGTCAGCTTGCCGCCATCTGCTCCGCCGGCGCCTTCGTGACCCTGGCGATCAGCGATGTTATCGACAACCCTCTCGATGTCATCGGTTCCGGCCCCACCGTGCCCGATCCGACAACCTTTGCCGACGCCATCGCCATTCTGAAGCGATACGATCTGATGGAAGCCGTCCCGCGCTCGGTGTTTCGACGTCTGTACCAGGGTCTCGCGGGCCGGATTCCCGAGACCCCTAAACGGTTGCCGGCCTCCGTCACGGCCTACGTCATTGGCGATTGCCAGACCGCCCTTGAGGGCGCGGCGAACGAGGCCCGACGGCTTGGCTACGCGGTCCGTGTCTGGCCCGACCCTCTCCAGGGCGAAGCGCGCGAAATGGGGCGGACGCTGATTCGATGGGCCAGGGAACAACGCCGGCAAGGACTGACGCCTCCCTTCTGTTTGCTCGCAGCGGGAGAGACGGTCGTCTCGCGACTTCGCCCCGGCGGACGGGGCGGCCGGTGCCAGGAAATGATCCTGGGAGCCTTCCTGGAAAGCGAACCCCAACCGACGGAGGGTCTCACCTTACTGGCGGCCGGCACGGATGGTGAGGATGGACCAACCGATGCCGCGGGGGCCTTTTTCGATGAAGACGTCGTTCCATGCGCCAGGCGGCATGGGCTGAAGGCGGCGTCCTTTCTGGAGGAAAGTCGCTCCTATGACTTCTGCCAGAGTCTCGGCCTCCATTTCAAAACCGGTCCCACCTCGACCAACGTCATGGATCTGGTCGTTCTCTTGCTGACCTGATAATCTTGCCCCATGGTTGAAAAAAGCCCACACTCATTCGCATGAAAACCGACTCCCTGCCTGTGATTCTCGACACCGATATCGGCACTGATATTGATGACGCCCTCGCCCTCGCCTATCTCCTCCGCCAACCCCAATGCCGCCTTCTCGGCATCACCACCGTGACGGGGCAACCACGGGCGCGGGCGGCGCTGGCCGATGCGCTCTGTCAGGCAGCCGGACGCACCGATATTCCCATCCATGCCGGCCAGGACGTTGGCATTAACCTCGGCCTCGTCCAGCCGGAATGCGACCAAGCCGCCATCCTCGCTCACCATCCGCACCGTTCGCCGGATGACTTTCCGCCCTACTCGGCGGTTGCCTTCCTTCGGGAGCAAATCCATGCCCATCCGGGGGAGATCACCCTTCTGACCATTGGCCCGCTGACAAATATCGGAGTGCTCTTTACGTTCGATCCGGAAACGCCGAAATTGCTCAAACGGTTGGTGCTGATGGGCGGTCTTTTCGAGTGGGGCGTCCGGAGCATGTGTCGCGAATGGAACATCCGGTGCGATCCGGTCGCCTCCGCCATCGTTTTCCGGGCCCCTGTTCCGGAGCTTGTCGCGATCGGTCTGGACGTCACAACCCAATGTCGGATGCCCACGGCCGAGGTCATTGCCCGTTTGCACCAAAAGGAAGGGTTTCTCCATCTGGCCGCGGATGCCGCCGAAATTTGGGCGCGAAAGGGTCGCGCTCAGGTGACCTTTCATGATCCCCTGGCGGCCGCTGTCGTCTTTCAGCCCGACCTCTGCGAATACAAGACGGGCCATGTGGAGATTGAACTCCAGAGCGTACGCCTGGCGGGGGCCACCCTCTTCGACTCGCAAGCCCCTGATCCGCGTCACCGCATCGCCTCCGCCGTCAACGCGTCCGCCTTTTTCGATCACTATTTCCAACACCTGACCGGGTGATCCCCCACCCCCATCTCATGCGCGTCCCCTTCGTTCTCGGGGGCAGCCCTTGGGAATTGAGTTTTCTCAGAAAGCCCCTTTTCCCTCATGGTCTCCCTAATCGGTCGCCCTAATCATTCGTCCGAATCGGCCGGGCAGGGAGGGACGATTAGAGCAAAAGATTAGGGCGAAAGATAAAGGAAGAGGGCTAAGGATCGTGTTCTCCGTCCGTTTGGGGGCGGAAGAGAAGGATGACGAGAAAGCAGGGTTGTCGCCTGTTTCGTAGGTCTTGACGGTAGCGCCGGTCAAATTCATACTCTTTTCGATGTATCTTCCCTCTCTGTCCGATTTTGTCCGAAACCCCTCCTTTTGGTCGGCGTTTGGGGCTTGGTTTGTCGCCCAGGCCGTGAAGGTGCTGATCCATTACGGGACGACTCGACGAATCGACTTCCATTATCTTGTCAGTCTGGGCGGAATGCCGAGCGCTCATTCGGCAACCGTATCCGCTATTGCCTTTTCGGTTGGGCTCAATTCAGGATTCGGTTCCCAACTCTTCATGAGCACCTTTGTCATGGCCCTGATCGTCATGTTCGACGCCTCGACCGTTCGCCGTGCGGCCGGCCGGCAGGCATCCATTCTCAACGGCATTCTGGAGGAGCTATTCAAGGAGCACCATTTTGCCAAAGAAAAACTGGTAGAACTCCTGGGCCATACCCGCCTGGAAGTGTTTGTTGGCCTTGTCCTGGGCGTTCTTGTCGCCCTGATCGTCAACGGATTCTGGGCCTGAAAAAACGTTTGACTTTCGACAGGCGGGTGCTATGTTTGTTTTCGCAATCTGAGCTCATGAGGCTATCTTTTCCATGGGGCTTGGCAAGTCTTCCCGTGTTTCTTTTGACCCTGCGGCTTTCCGCCCCCGCTCTTGCCGAACCCCTGGATGCCCCGATCCGCGTTGGCGGCGATCGTGCCTATCCTCCCTACGAATATCTCAACGACCAGGGGGAGCCGGAAGGATTTTCCGTTGACATGACCCGGGCGGTCGCCCGGCAGGCGGGGTTTGACGTCGAATTCCACTTGGGGCTCTGGACGGATGTCGTGGCCCGGCTTGAACGGGGCGATCTCGACATGCTTCAGGCGATGTTTTTCTCGCCTCGTCGTGCGGAGCGCTTTCTGTTTTCGCCTCCGTATTTTCACAACCACTATGTGACCGTGGTCCGGAAGGAGGAGGGGCCGCCACCTGTCGAGATTGACGAGTTGGCCCGGCGCCTTATCACCGTGCAGGCTGGCGATTGGATCAACGACTGGCTTGCCGACCGTCTGCCCCACATTCCCCTCTACCGGGTGGCGTCGCAGGAAGAGGTGCTGGCAGCGGTCAGCGACCGCCGGGCGGATTGCGGGCTGGTCGTCCATTCGGGGGCCATTCGCGCTTGGGCAAAAAGCCGCTACCCGAATCTCTGGATCGGACGCCAGCCGGTCGCCACAGCCGACCTTTGCTTCGCCTTTCGCAAAGATCGGCCGGATCTGCTCTCTCGGTTTACCGAGGGGCTCCGCCTGGTGGAGGAGTCGGGGGAGCGACATCGCATCGGCAAGCGGTGGTTCGGCCTGACGGTGCCTTCGCGGTGGGAAATCTTCGCGCCCTATGCCGTTGGGTCAGCGGGGTTGATCGTCCTCGGGGCCCTCGCTTTCCTCCTCTGGAACTGGAGTCTCCGGCGCGCCCTGGCTCGCCGCCAACGACTTCTCAGGGAGAGTCTGGCGCAGCGCCGAAAGGAGCTCGATCTTCGGATTGCCCGCGAACGGCAGATTACCCATCTTAACCATTTGCTGAAGACCATTCGGAACGTCAACCAATTGATTGTCAGGGAAACCGATCCGAACAGCCTATTGGATCAGAGCGCCGCTCTCCTGGTCGAGTTTCACGGCTACCGCTCGATTCTTTTGCTCTGGACCGATGCCGATGGCGTCCGGATTCGAAAGGCGGCCGTCGCCGGAACCATGTCCAACGCCGAGATCTTCACCGAGCGGCTGAACCAAGGGATACTACCGCCCTGCGTGGGCCTCATCCCGCCTCCCCCCGCGGTCGCGCGGATTACAAACCCTTCGACGCTCTGCCCCTCATGCCCGAACATCTGCGCTCCGCCAGAGTGTGTTCTGCTGGCAACTCGCCTCGTCTGTCAGGATACACTCTATGGATTCCTCATCGCGTCGTGTCATCTGGAAAAGGAGACGGAGGAGGAAGAGATCGAACTCTTCCGAGAACTGGCGGGAGACCTGGCCTTCGCCCTTCACGCCCATGAGGAGGAGAGACGCCGTCTGGAAGCGGAAGAGGAAGCCCGTCATCTCACCGAAGCGATTGCGCAAGCTGAAAAACTCGCCGCTATCGGCCGCCTGGCTGCGGGGGTCGCACACGATTTCAACAATCTTCTCATGGGCATCCTAGGATACGTGCAGTTCTGCCGAGACGAGCTGCCGCCCGACCATCCGGTGCTGGCGCACCTGGACGAAATCGCCAAGGCCGGCAAAAGAACAGGAGACCTGGTCCGCCAACTGCTTGCCTTTGCCCGAAAACAGGTCGTTGCCCCCCGTGTGCTCTCGTTGAACGACGAACTCACGGTCCTTCAGAAAATGCTCCGGCGATTCCTCCGGGAGGATATTGAACTGGTCTGGCATTTGGCGCCCAATCTTCCCTCACTCTACATGGATCCCTACCAAATTAACCAGATCGTCTTCAACCTCTGTTCCAATGCGCAAAAGGCCATTTCCGGAGGAGGGACCATCACCATCGAAACCCGCCTCATCACGTTCACGGCCGAGGAGGCCGCCCGTCATCCCGAGATCCTCCCCGGGCGATGGATCCGGTTATCCATCGCCGACACCGGTTGCGGCATGTCGCCCTCGACGATGGCTCATCTCTTCGAACCCTTTTTCACAACCCACCCCACAGGCGAAGGGACTGGCCTTGGCCTGTGCTCCGTCCACGGGATCGTCACACAGAACGGCGGGTTCATTACGGTCGAGAGCGAGCTGGGGAAAGGGAGCACCTTCCACATTCATCTGCCCCCGGCGCCGCCCGATGCCATTCGGGTGGACAATGGTCCTTCGCCGCTGCCTTCGGACCCTCTCCCCCCTTCGCTCCCCTCTCAAACGGTGCTCATTGTTGAGGACAATGCCTCCATTCTCTCCATGCTGGCCCGTTTTCTGCAACGATCGGGGTACCAGGTCCTCACCGCCTCCTCTCCTCGCGAGGCCCTTGCCCTGCCGGCGGAGAGGTTGCGGCCCGTTGCCCTAATCCTGACCGATGTCGTCCTTCCCGAAATGAACGGCCGGGATCTCGTCGAAAAACTTCGTCCGCTCTGTCCCTCGGCCGCCGTACTTTTTATGTCCGGTTACACCACCAACGCCATCGTCCACGACGGAATTCTCGACAAGGGCGTGCCGTTTATCGCCAAGCCGGTGGACCTCATGACATTGGTGGCCAAGATTCAGGAGGTGTTGCGGGCTCACTCAACCAAGCCAAATCCCACCTCGGATTGATTCCACTGAGGGCAATTTATGGCCGTGTCGAACGTTTAAATACTGTGACCGTCTCCTCTGTTGTTCTAGAATAAGCGTTTGATGCCCTATCGCTCGATTGGATGGATTTTCACGGTTCTGACGCTTGCCCTGGTGGTCGCCGGATGCCGATCGCCTCGTCAACTCGCCGCCGACGCTGACCGAGCGGCCCAACGACATGTGGCCATGGCGCAGGCGGCCGTTCTGGGCCGGGAGCTCCCGTCCGCGTTCACGATCGAGCGCCCTTCAGACACCCTGCGCCGCCGCCTGATCCTTGAACAAGCGCTCCCGACCCGCAATGAAATTCCTCCCACTCCTTCGGCCCTCCGAGCCGAACCCATGGAGATCGCCCTGACCGAGGCGCTTCAAATTGCGGCGTTCAACAGTCGGGAGTATCAAAACCAGAAGGAGAGCGTCTTTTCCGCCGCTCTGGCTCTCGATCGGGAAGCCGATGCCTTTCATCACTCGCTGGCCGGGGCGATCAATACCCTTCTGTCCGGGGAGCGGGGAGAGGGCGTCGAATCGCTCAAAGGGACGGCCGAGGCCGGTGTCACGCTGACCCGGAAGCTGGAGGCTGGTGCCACGTTGACCACCCATCTGGCTCTGGACGTCGCCCGCCTCCTCACCGGAAGCCGCACCTCCTCGCTCGGGATCTCCTTGGACGCCAGCATATCCATTCCGCTGCTGCGTGGCGCCGGACGTGCCGTAGCCCGGGAACCGCTGACCCAAGTGGAGCGCCGGCTTCTCTATGCCCTCCGGCGCTTTGAACGGTTCAAGCAGGAGTTTGCTGTCCGCCTTGTCTCCGAATACCTTTCGGTGCTCCAGCAGGGTCAAACCGTTCGAAACGCGGCGGCGAATCTCGAGCGGGTGCGCGAGGCCCATGCCCGGGCCGTCAAACTGGCAGAAGCCGGTCGGGTCCCCAACCTTCACGTGGACCAGGCTCGGCAGGATCTCCTGCGCGCCGAAAGCCGGCTCAACGCGGTTCGGCAGAGCTTTGAAAGCCGTCTGGACGGATTTAAAATTACCCTTGGTCTTCCCCCCGATGCCCGCCTTGCTCTTCGTGAATCCGAATTGACCGCTCTGGCTACCGAGGAGACACCCGAGACGCCAGCCTTTGCGCCGCCGTCCGAAGCGGAGGCGATCCGGCTGGCGTTCCAGCATCGGCTGGACCTCCAGAATGTCGCGGATGCCGTTGAGGATGCCCGTCGGGCCGTCCGGCTCGCGGAGGATGCTCTGCGGGCCGGACTGACACTCAAAGGCAACGTCGCGACCAGCGACCGGGCGGAGGGAACCGATTGGTCGGCCGCCCGGGAACTTTCGCTCGACGTGCGCCGACACCGTTGGTCGGTCGGCCTGGGTTACGAGGCTCCGTGGGAACGGACCGCCGCCCGGAATCAGTATCGGGAAAGCCTGATGGCCCTTGACCGGGCGCAACGTGAGTATGAAGAGGCGGAGGACCGGGTCAAAGCCGAGATCAGGAACGGACTCCGAACCCTTGCCGAAGTGCGGGAGGCCGTCCGAATTCAGACCCTCTCCCTCGACGTGGCCCGTTCCCGGGTCGCCTCCGTCCAGCTCTATCTCCAGGCGGGGCGTGCCGAGATGCGAGACCTTCTGGAGGCTCAGGACGCGCTCGTTGCCGCCCAGGATGCGCTCGTCTCCGCCCTCGTCAACCGCCGACTCGCCGAACTGCAACTCCAACGCGATACGGGATTGTTCCGGGTCACCACGGAAGGACTCGAGTTCCACTATGAAACGCCTTGAACGACTGCGCCTTCGGATCGTATCCCCCGCCGGCATGGCGATCGTCCTCGTCGTTCTCGCCCTCGCGGCCGTCGTCGGGGTCCGCCGTTCCCTTTCCTCGCCCTCGCCGCGGGAGGCGCTTTATACCGTGGTCGAGGGGCCTCTGACCATCAGCGTCACGGAGAGTGGCACAATTCAGAGCCGGGATAAGGTCATTGTCCGTTCGGCCGTCGAAGGCCGGAACACGATCCTCTTCATCATTCCTGAGGGGCGGATTGTTCAGCCCGGCGATCTTCTCGTGAACTCGATTCCAGCGCCCTTCAGGAGCGGTTGGCCGAACAAGCGCTCAAGGTGGAAAATTCCGCCGCCTCGCTAACTCAGGCACGGGAAAAGCTGGCGGTCACGCGAAACCAGGCGCAGGCCGATGTCGAAAAGGCAGAACTGGATCTCCGGTTCGCCCGGCTTAATCTCGAGAAATACATCGAGGGGGAACATCCCCGCGAAGTCCGGCAGGCAGAGGCGGAAATTGCGATTGCCGCGGAAGAACTGAAACGGGCAGAGGACAAACTCACCTGGTCGAAGAGCCTGGCCGAGGAGGGATATATCACGCGTTCCGAGCTTCAGGGCGACGAATTGGCGCTGCAACGGGCGACGTTGAACCTTGAATTGGCGAAGAACAAGCTTGATCTCATTCAGCGGTATACGCACGTCGAAACCGCCGAGCGGCGGAAAAGTGAAGTCTGGCAGGCGGAAATGGCCCTCGAACGGGTACGGCGCCGCACGGCGTCGGACATAATCCAGGCGGAAGTCGAAGTTCGGGCACGGGAGGCGGATTATGAGCGGCAGAAGACGCTTCTGGAAAAGCTCAGGGGACAGATCGAGGCGTGCCGGATCACGGCGCCGGCGAGCGGAATGGTCGTTTATGCCACAAGTGTGTCCGGCCGACGCTGGGGGCAGGAGCCTCTGGCGGAAGGTCAGCAGGTCATCGAGCGGCAGGAGTTGATCTATCTGCCCGCCGATGAGGCCATGATGGCCGAAATCCGGCTTCCGGAATCCTCCCTTTCCAAGATCCGCGAAGGGCTGCCGGCCCGGGTGCGGGTGGATGCCTTTCCTGACCGCGTCATTTCCGGGGTACTCCAGAAAATTGCGGTGCTTCCAGATGCCTCCCGTTCCTGGCTGAACCCCGATCTGAAGGTGTATGTGTGCGAAATCCATTTCAGCGATTCCCTCGAAGGACTTCGGCCCGGCATGAACTGTACGGCCGAGATCATTATCGAGGCCTACGACAAGGCCCATTTCGTTCCTCTTTCCGCCCTTACCCGAGTCGAAGGGAAGCCCGCCGTGTATGTCATGACGCCGACCGGCCCCGCGCCCAGAGTGGTGGAGGCGGGGTTGGACAACAACCGGATGGTTCATATCAAGGCGGGGTTGAAACCGGGGGAAGCCGTTCTCCTCGCCCCTCCCCTGCCCCAGGACCAAACCCCGGCGTTCAACAGCGTAATGCCGGTTTCCCCTCCTTCTCCGGGGCCAAGCTCGGCGTCCCCCACGCCCCAAACACCGGCATCGGGGGAAAGGAGAGGGAACGGACGACGAGCGGAGGGAAAGCCGCAATGAGCGAGGTGGTCATCCGTCTCGAATCCCTTGTCAAGATCTACCGGCTCGGGCCGGTGGAGGTGCCGGCTCTGCGCGGTGTCACCCTCGAGTTCCCCCGGGGCAGCTTTACCGCCATCATGGGTCCGAGCGGCTCCGGGAAAAGCACCCTCCTCAACGTGATTGGCTGCCTCGATCGGCCGACCTCCGGTCGGTACTTCCTGGAAGGGCGTGACGTCTCCGGCCTGGACGACAATGCCCGCAGCGACCTTCGGCTGCACCATCTGGGCTTTGTGTTCCAGAGTTTCAATCTCATCCCCCAGTTGACCCTTCTGGAAAACGTGGAACTCCCCCTCTTCTACCAGAACGTTCCTCCCCACGAAAGTCGGCGCCGGGCGCTCGAGATGATCGAGATGGTCGGTCTTGCCGATCGTCTACGCCACCGGCCGGTCGAGCTTTCCGGGGGGCAACAGCAGCGGGCCGCCATCGCCCGGGCGCTGACCACGAACCCCTCGTTTATCCTGGCTGATGAACCGACGGGCAACCTGGATTCCGCGGCCGGACGCCAGATCATGGAACTTCTCTCGTCACTCCACCGGCGCGGTCGGACCATTGTCATGGTGACCCACGAACCCGACATCGCCGCCTGGGCCGATCGTCGAATCCTCATGCGGGATGGTCAGGTCCACACCATCGAGGGATCTTCCCCATGACCGCAACGAGCCTTCTGCGGCACGCCCGGATGGGCGTCAAGGACATGCTTCGGCACAAGATGCGCGCTCTGCTCACAACGCTGGGCGTTGTCTTCGGTGTGGCCAGCGTGATCGCCATGCTCGCCGTCGGCGAGGGCGCCAGCCGTCAGGCGCTTGCGCAGATCGCCCGTCTCGGGGCTGGCAACATCATGATCCTCTCGCAAAAGCCGGCCGCGGACACCCAACCGGTCTCCGCCCAATCGAGCATGCTCGCGATCTATGGTCTTCAGTTCGAGGATGAGATTCGCATCCGGGAATCGCTCGCGAGCGTCCTTCGGACCGTTCCCGTGCGCTGGATTCGAAAGGAGGCCTGGTACCGGGACCGAAAGCTCGAACTCCGGGTGGTGGCCACAACGCCCGACTGGTTCGATTTGGTCAATCGGCCGATTCTGGCGGGACGTGTCCTGACCGAGGAGGACATGAGGCGCCGATCGCCAGTCTGTGTCCTCACCGAATATGGCGCGCGCCGCCTTTTGGCGGGAACCCAGATCCTGGGCGAAACCCTCACCATAGGCAATGTCCCTTTTTCGATCGTTGGTCTTGTTCGCAACGAGGAATCCTCCGGCACCGTCCAAACCCCGGATCAGCCGGTGGATGCGTACATCCCGCTTCCGGTCTGTCGGGAGCGGTATGGGGATGTGACGCTGGTTGCGGAAGCCGGTTCACGGGCGATGGAACTCGTCCCTCTTCATCAGATCCTCGTTGAAATCCGCTCCCTCGAAGAGGTCGAGCCGGCGGCCCGTGCCATCGAGGCCATGCTTCGCCGATTCCACAGGCAGGAGGACTATCGCCTGAGCATTCCACTCGCCCTTCTTCGCGAAGCGGAAGCGACCCGCCGCACGTTCAACATTGTGCTGGGATCCATCGCGGGCATCAGCCTCCTCGTGGGCGGAATTGGGATTATGAACATCATGCTGGCGTCGGTGACCGAACGAACTCGGGAGATCGGGATTCGTCGCGCCATTGGCGCGCGGCGGTCACATATTATCCTTCAATTCCTCGTCGAAACCTCCGTCCTCTCGGGCATCGGCGGGCTGATCGGTCTTCTCCTGGGGGTGGCTATCCCTCTGCTCATTACCCGCCTCTCGGAAATGCCGACATACACACCGCTCTGGAGTCTTGTCCTCTCCTTCAGCATCTCCGTCCTGGTGGGAATCATTTTCGGCCTCTATCCCGCCTTGCAGGCCGCCAGCCTTGACCCCATCGAAGCCCTCCGTCACGAGTAGTCTTTCACTTTTTTCTTGATTCGCTCATCCGGCTTCTCCACAATGGAGACCCTTTCCCGAAAAGGCCGGACCCCCAACCAAGGAAACTCCATGGGTTGGTTTAGTTGGAAGAAGAAGGAAAAGAAGCCGGTCGAACCGGTCGCAGAAGATTTGTGGACCTCCTGCTCCGCCTGCAAGGGGATGCTTTTCAAGGAAGAGTGGATCAAGGCGTGGAAAGTCTGCCCCATCTGCGGATTCCATGAAAAGCTGACCGCCCGTGAACGCATCGCCCAATTGCTGGATGAAAAATCGTTTCGTGAATTCGACACGCGAATCTCCGTTAGTGATCCCCTGAAATTCAAAGACGATAAGGGCTCCTATGCGGAGAAGGCGGAACAAACGAAAGAGAAGACGGGTCTAAAAGAGGCGGTGGTTACGGGCCGTGGCCGGATGCAAGGCATCCGGGTTGTTTTGGCGGTCATGGATTTCAACTTCCTGGGGGGCTCTCTGGGAAGCGGGACTGGAGAAAAGATTTTTCGGGCTATTGAGTATGCCCTTCGCCACCGAATGCCGCTTCTGATCGTCTCCGCCTCCGGGGGCGCGCGCATGCACGAGGGCATCATCTCCCTGATGCAGATGGCCAAGACCAGTGCTGCCCTTGCTCGTCTCCATGAGGCTGGCGTGCCCTATATTTCGATCCTCACCAACCCCACAACCGGCGGCGTTTCGGCCAGTTACGCCATGTTGGGCGATCTGAACATCTCCGAACCTGGCGCCGTCGTCGGATTCGCCGGTCGCCGGGTGATCGAACAGACCATCAAGCAGAAGCTTCCGGACGAGTTTCAAACGGCCGAATATGTTCGAGACCATGGCTTCCTGGATATGGTCGTCCACCGAAAAGATCTGCGCGACACCCTCATCCGACTCCTTCGGTACCTCACCAATGCCAAAGTGGAGTAATCGGGCATGTACCTGGACTTCGAAAAGCCTATAGAAGAACTGGAAAACAAAATCCGGGAACTCTCGGCGCTTCGGGAGTCCAAGCCCGAGGTTCAATCCGAAATTGAGTCGTTGCAAAAGCAGTTGGAAGCCACGACACGGACGATCTACGAGCACCTCACGCCTTGGCAAACGGTTCAGGTCGCCCGACACCCGGAACGGCCCACCATTCGCGATTACATTGCAAACCTCTTCACCGATTTTTTGGAGTGCTGCGGCGATCGAGCCTTCGGCGACGATCCGGCCATTTGCGGGGGCTTCGCCACCTTCGAGCGTTTCCGCGTCATGGTGATCGGCCATCAAAAAGGCAAAACAGTTGAAGATAATATCCGATGCAACTTCGGCATGGCCCGGCCCGAAGGGTACCGAAAAGCCCTTCGACTGATGCAGTTGGCTGCCAAATTCCATCTTCCCGTTCTAACCTTTATAGATACTTCCGGCGCTTATCCCGGTCAGGATGCGGAAGAGCGCGGACAGGCGGAGGCGATCGCCCGCAACCTGCGGGAAATGAGCCGCCTCCCCACCCCCATCCTCTGCATCGTCACCGGTGAGGGAGGAAGTGGCGGAGCTCTCGGGATCGGCGTCGGCGACCGCATCCTCATGCTGGCCAACGCCGTCTATTCGGTCATCTCCCCCGAAGGCTGCGCCTCCATTCTCTGGCGTGATGGTTCCAAAGCGCCTGAAGCGGCCGAAGCCTTGAAGCTTACCGCTCCCGCTCTCCTAAAGCTGAAGGTGATTGATGAGATCATTCCGGAACCCCCGGGAGGCGCTCATCGCCACCCGGAAGCGACCATGATCGCGGTCCGGAAAGTGCTTCGTAAACACCTCTCGGACGTGAAGGGGACCAGTATCCGCAAACTGCTCAACAAACGATACGAAAAATACGCGAACCTTGGACGGTGACCCATGACGACCGCCAAACGCAAGAGTCTCCGACACCGCATTCCCCTCCGCATCACCGATACCACGCTGCGCGATGCCCATCAATCATTGTGGGCCACCCGCCTTCGGACCCGAGACATCCTCGATATTGTCGAGACCATTGACAACACCGGTTACTACTCCTTGGAAGTCTGGGGTGGCGCCACGTTCGACGTCTGTCTCCGCTTCCTTCGGGAGGATCCGTGGGAACGGCTGCGTCAGATCAAAAAACGGGCAAAAAAGACCCCTCTCCAGATGCTTCTCCGCGGTCAAAATATTCTTGGCTACAAGAATTATGCCGATGATGTTCTGGAGCGGTTCATCGCCCTGGCCGTTAAGAACGGAATTGATATTTTCCGCATCTTCGACGCTCTGAACGATACGCGAAACCTGGAAAAAGCCATCCAGTTTGTCAAAAAATACGGCGGCCACGCGCAGGGAACGCTGTGCTATACGACCAGTCCTGTCCATACCGTCGAAGCCTTCGTGGCCTGCGCCCGGGAACAGGTCCAGATGGGAATTGACTCCCTCTGCATCAAAGATATGGCCGGCATTCTTTCTCCCATCGCCGCCGAAAAGCTTGTGAGCGCCCTCGTCCGCGAACTGGAGATCCCCATCCAGGTTCATTCCCATATGACCTCGGGAATGGCTGTCGCCTCGTATGTCGAGGCCGTCCGTGCAGGCGCCGGGGCCATCGACTGCGCCGTTTCCTCCATGGCGGGATTCTCCTCCCAACCTCCCGTCGAAACCATGCTGGCGATCTTCGAAGACATGCCTTGGCATGCGAATCTGGATATGGAGTGCATCCGCAAAGCCTGCCGTCACTTTGCCGAGCTGGCGCCCCGCCGTCGCCCCCCCCATCTTATCCCCGATAATATTATTGACCCCGAAATCCTCATCCACCACGTGCCCGGCGGGATGATTAGCAACCTCCGTAGCCAGCTCCAGCAGCAGGATGCCCTGGATAAACTGGGGGCGGCGCTGGAGGAACTGCCCCGCGTCCGTAAAGATCTCGGCTACCCTCCTCTCGTCACTCCCACCAGCCAGATCGTCGGTACGCAAGCCGTCCTCAACGTGATCTCCGGCGAGCGGTACAGCGTCGTTCCCCAGGAAGTCAAGGACTACGTCAAAGGCCTTTACGGCCGCCCGCCCGCCCCCATAGACCCCGAAGTCCAGGCCAAAATCCTTGGTGACGAAAAGCCCATCACCTGCCGGCCGGCCGATCTGCTCGAACCCATGCTCCCGACCGCCACGCACAATGCACCACCCAACCTTATTCAAAGCGAAGAGGACATACTCTCCTACTGCCTCTTCCCTGCACCTGCTCTGGAATACTTCCAATGGCGCGCCCTGCCGGTCGAGGATCGGCCACCGACACCTGCCGATCTCGAGTTGAAATCGTCCAAGAAGGACGAAGAGAAGAAAGCCGAGCCGCCGCCCCCGCCTCCTCCCCCCATGCTGGCGCCAGAGGACTATGCGGCGCTCAATGCCCTCCTTGACAAGATTCAGGCACTGGGTCTCAGCGAATTCACGGTTCGCAAAAACGACCGCGAAATCAGCATCAAGGCGCCCGGGAGTTCTGAAAAAGGGCATGCTACCCCATCGGCTCCCGCCGCCCCGGCGGCCGCCGAGAAAAAGTCCTCGGCACCAGCCGAGACTAAACCGACGCCCCAGACGGAAAAGCCCGCCGCTCCGCAGGTCGCCGCTCCTGCCGCTTCAGCGGCGGAGACAAAACCCGCCGCCGGTCCTACCATCAACGCTCCAATTGCCGGTACCTTTTACATGACCCAGAGCCCCGGCAAGCCTCCTCTCTGCAAAGAGGGGGACACCGTGAAGGCAGGCGATCCCGTCTGCATTGTGGAAGCCATGAAATTGTTCAACCCCATCAAGGCCCCCTTTGCCTGCCGAATCGTCCGGATCCTTTGCCAATCGGGCGAGGCCGTAAAAAAAGGTCAGCCGCTCATTCAAATCGAAAAAGCCGAATAGGCCAACACCGTCGTCATTCAGCGGAGGCTCCACACCGAGCCGGGACGCCGGGCTTCGTAAAAGCCGCTTCCAATAAGGGAATAGGCCTGAATGCCATTGGTGAGGTTTCCCTTGTGCGAAACCTCCACCGTGTAAACCCCGCTCAGCCCTGGCGCGCTCACAACCACCTGTTCGACATTGTCCCGTCCGTTGTCACCCGTGGCCGCCGCCTGGTCCGGCGCAGAGGGGTTGAGGACAAAGGGATAATAGACGGGTGCCCCCCCAGGCCCACGTATTCGCAGATCCAGATCGTTGACCAGAATCCGATCGGGCACATTTAAACCCGTTTGCGCAGGGCCGGGTGGATCGGACCACGAAAGGGTTACCCGAAGGGTTGGAGTCCCCCGCCAAGCAATCCGGTGGACATGTATCACTCCGTTGGTAAGTACCCGCTCGATGAGGTGACCAGCCTTGGGATAGCGGGCATGGCGCAAAAGAAGATCGGCCGCCGCCCGGGTATTCATCAGGCCCCAACCGAAGCGATAGTCAGGCCCGGGATTTCCAAGGTCATCCGCCGTATGAAGAAGAAGCCCCTTCATCGTCGCCGCCCGCATGTCCGACCCCGGAAACAGCGCTCGGTATACCTGAATCAGCAACATCGCGGAACCGGCCGCATTCGGGGTGGACATGCTGGTGCCACTCGCTGTGCCGTAACTGCTATCAGAACTCGCTAGCGTCGAATAGAGGAAAACGCCGTTAGCCACCAGATCGGGTTTGATTCGGCCATCATCGGTCGGTCCCCAACAGCTGAAACTTGTCATCGTAGCCGATCCAAGGTTCCGAACGCCACCGCTGACCGCATCGTTGACAGCACCTATCGTCAAGGTGTTCTTGGCGACGCCGGCGGAGGAGATCGTGTCGTAGCCGCCGGATTTATAGTTGTCCGCAAAAGGATCGCTCGCCGGGTCGTACGCTTTGCTTTTCCAACCCCGCTGAGGCGGTGGTCCCGTGCTCACGTAGTAATAGAAGGTGGTACCCGCACCGGGCACAGGATCGGATCGGTCGTTGCCGGCCGCCCAAAAAGGGAGGTAGTAGGGCGCGTTAACGCAGAGGTTGTCCCAGTCGCGCGCCTCGCTGTTATACTGTCCAAATACCCGGTCCTCCCGATCCGTCAGGGGCTCTCCAAACCAGTGGTAGCCGGTGTTTCCCGACCAGTTGCCGTAGGCCCAACCGCAGAGTTCGCCATAGGAATGATTCGACACGTAGATATTGGTTGGCTGCTGGGGCCCCGTCGCCGCGCGGGCCGTGCATTCGGCCAGATCGTTATTCCACTCATAGGAATGGATCGTCACGGCAGGTGCCATCCCTTGTGCGGAATAGGTGATGCCCGAGGCGCCGATCGTGCCCCCCACATGGGTCGCATGATCAATGATCTCCGCACCATCCCGAATGCTGACCCGCGTGCCAAACTCCTGATGCGTCGCCCGTACCGCCCCGCCATCCCAGATTCCGACGATCAGCCCCGCCCCATTGGCATGGAACGGCGCCGTATGCCGCACCTCGTTGGCCGCCGTGGATATCGCCGCGTTCTGGTTGTGAGTGATGTAATAGACCAGACGGCCGTTCCGTTCCCGCTGGAGTTCGAAGAGACGTTCGGTCGGAGTCCATCCCCGCACCGGCCACCCCCGCGACCGAACCCATGCCTCGGCTTGTTGACGTTGCGCTGATGCCCGTTGGCTTTCCCTTTCAACGGTCCGCAAACGACCCTCTTCCGTGGCCAATTCCCATTGCTCGTCGAAAGCCTGCTGCCCCCAGCTCCCCGCCGTGACCAGTACTAAAGCAAGCCCGGCCATCCATACCCATCGTCCCGTCGGCCCTCCTGGTCGGATTCCTATAAACACAGAAATCTCCAAACACCCGAACCCCTTCGAATCACTTATATTGTCATACCAACCACGGTCACGTGTCAATTTCGGAAAGAGGCTCAAACGCACACAATCCGTCCCGAGTCGAAGTGCATCGAAAACGCTTGAGCCCTTGCGTCCCCTGACGTATGTTCCACCCTGGCTGGCTCATCAAATGAAACGACTCTCTCGGGACAACTTTTTTGAGGAATCCGAGCGCTGGCGAAAGCCCTGGCATGACGGCTTTTACGCCATGTATGCAAGCCCATGGGAGACCATTACCACCGATCCGGTCCTGATGGCCGTACCCGTGGATGACCATCTTGTCCACCGCGGTGACGGCGTATTTGAGGCGCTGAAATGCGTGGCCGGCAACCTCTACAACTGGGAGGCCCATCTGCACCGCCTTCTGGAATCGGCCGCCAGCATCCACCTGCAGATGCCCAGTTCCCCCGAACAGATCACCCGCCTCGTTCTCGAAACGGTCCGAGCCGGAGGCCATCCCGATTGCATGGTTCGGGTTTTTCTCTCCCGAGGTGCCGGGGGATTTTCCGTTCGCCCATCCGAATGCCCCACCCCCTGTCTTTATATTGTCGCCAGCCGCCTCGGCGTTCCATTTATGTCGCTCCACCCGAACGGCGCCCGCGTGCGATCCAGCACGATTCCCCTAAAACCGCCTTTCTTCGCCCGGATCAAAAGCTGCAACTATATGCCCAACGTCCTGATGGCCTGGGAAGCTGAGCAATGGGGGGTGGATTTCACCGTCTCCTTTGATGAGCGGGATTGCCTTGGCGAGGGCGCTACCGAAAGCGCCGGCCTCGTCATGCCCGATGGCCGCCTCCTCTTTCCCTCGCTCGACCGGGTCCTCCCCGGCACCACGATGCTGCGACTCGTCGAATTGGTCCGGCAAAACCCTTCCCAGGCCGGTCTGACCGACGCGGCCTTCGAGGATCTTCCCCGTCACCGGATCGGCGAGGCGTCCGAATTCATTCTCGTGGGAACGACGATCAACGTCGTCTCCGTCGTCGAGTTCGATGGACAGCCCATTGGAAACGGACGCCCCGGCCCTGTGGCCGCCCGTCTCAACGCCCTGCTGGAAGAAGATATTCTCCACAATCGGACGCTTCACACGCCCGTCGGATTCTGATCCTCCAGCCGCAGTTCGCCGCCCGGCCGGCACTCTCGCCACTGGCCGTGCCAGCGCACGCGGAGCCGAAGGACGCGTTCCGACTCGAACGTGACGCGCCACCCGCCCTCGCAGGGCTCGGCTCGGATTTTGAGCACACCCCATGGGGTCGTGACCTGTTGTAGGGGCGGCCAGGGTAGGGTATGCGTCCCAAACGCCGGCTCCAGATCCACACCTTCGCCCCCCTCCTCGTTCAACCGGGCGGCTAGCATCAGGGCATCATGGGCGCGGGGATGCAGATGACGGTTGCCCAATCGTCCGGTCCGGGACCACTCGGATTGGGGAAAGTCAAGGGCCGGTTTGAGCTTTTGGAAGCCCTCCTGAACCGCCGGATGATCAAAGCCCATGGCCCGCCCCATCTCCGCATAGGCACGCAACGCGAAGGTGGACCATTCGGCCTTGGTGTGCCAACTCCATTTTTCGCGAGGAAGCCCCAAATTGCTGGGAAATAGCTCGACGTCGTCCCGCCGGTATTGCTGGTGCAGTCGTTCAAGATCGCTCCAGAGCTTCTCGGGAATCTCCCCCCGCTCGAGCGCCATCTCGTACGTCTCCAGCAGACTGATCATCACCACGCCGGTCATATAGAGCGACGAGTGCCAGCCGGGATGAGGTCCGGCGCCCATCTGTCCGCCGATGCTTCCCCGTTCGGCCAGCACGGTATGAATCATGTGGTGAAACGCGCGAACCCGCTCGGGGGCACATCCGGTGGCACCAAACCGGGCCAACAACGCCCACGCGCCGACCTCGAAGGCGTCCCGTCCAATGGCCGCCCGGGGCCAGTTGGACCGGAACCAGGCCCAATAGGCATCAGCGGCCATCTCGGCCGTGTCGCGCAACCAGGGATCCCCCGTTTCGAGATAGGCCGCCCAGACATCCCGGAATTTGGAGTAGGCGCAGGTTTTCCACCCCCACCCGCCCACCCATTGATGAACCGTGAAATCCGTATGGTCCACCGCCAGATCGGCCCAATAGTAACAATAATCCAGAGCGTCTTGATACAAGAGGGGATCGCCGGTCAGCCAGGCCTGGGTCATGAGTCCTATGCCCGTGTCGCCATCGTTTCCGGAAGGATCGGCCGCCGTCGGACGGCCTCCATCCGCCGATCCGCCATCGAAGCCCCCGCGGCGCATCAATGCCCGAACATGCGCGGCCGTTCCGGCCGCGACGGGAGAAAAACGCCCTTCCACCGGCAGGTAGCCAAACGGCCAAGGCTCCCCGCATTGCGTGTACCACCACGCCGGCACGATGTAGCGCGCCACCGCCGGCGAGGCGTCGGAAAGCGAGAACTGGAACCGAACCGTTCGCGCAAAGCCCGGCTCCCAGAGATCGTCGGGGGAATCGGATTTCTGGGGGTTCAGGATCCGGGCAAAGGGAAAGTACCGAATCTCCGATCCCCGCGATCTCAGCAGCGCCGGGTAGCGCCGGCTGCAGGTGATGGCTGTATCTCGAAAATTGAACCGCGCGATTCCCAGTTCGTGCCGGAAACCGTCCGTCGGAATATCGGCGTCCGTGGGCACCAGGCCCTCGCCCCCGATCTTCACGTAAGGGAACCCACGAAAGTCGTAACCCTTGATGTGGAGGCGTCCATTGAAGAAGTGGAGAGCGGCATGAACCACCCCGTTGGCAAATAGCACCAGATAGAGATCCGCCCAAAGGAAGGTATCCTCATTGTAGATGATGCCGCCAACCCGGTGTGCTTCGGCCGCGTCATTCGCCCACAATCGCTCGGTCATGACATTCTGCCAGAGACATTCCGCGGATCCGGGGCCCGTCGCGCCCGGCTGAAGGCGGATCGTCCGTCCTCCCCACGAAAGCTCTAATGCAAACTCCATCGTCGTACACTCCGATGCTGGAACTCCCCGGAGCCGATCAATATCGGCGAAGCGGTGGGGAACATAGGAAAGCCGTTCCGTTGTTGGCCGCATACGGAGAGCCCAACCCCTCCCACCCTCGGCCGGTGTTCCCGCACCGCGCGCTACGCCCAGCCGAAGTCGGTCGGGCAACGGCACCTCCGAGCGGCCGGAGAGGGTCACCAAGAGACGACGCGGCCATCCCTCGGGCCAGGCCGCCAACGGCTGAGCGCCGGCGCGGAAGCGCCCCCTCGGCATGATTCGGAGGGGCCGACGACAACGGGGAACCGGAAGGGAGAAGAGAGCCGCGGCCGCATCCGGCTCGCCCTCTCGCTGGGCTGAGAAAAGGCGCAACAGGGAATCGGTTTTCATGGAAGAGCCGTACAATAGCGCCCATGGCTCGAATGTCAAGCGCAGAGGAGGCGGTTCGCGCGCGCCGATCAGGGTTCCGTCGGCGTCGGCCGGTAAAGGAAAGGACGGCGGAACAGCCCGCCGTTATGATGCGTGTTGTGGACGCGGAGGGTGATGTCGTTCTCGCCCGCCTTGAGCCAGCCACTGACGTCCACATCCCAGTTGAACGCATAGTCGTTATGCCACCACATGTGATGCTGGGGGCGATGCGCCACCAGCACACCGTTGAGGTAAAGCCACGCTTCGCTGAAGAGTCCCGGAAAATGCAAATGAAGCGGTCCTTCCCCGTCCCGCGCGTCAAGACGGACCGGTGTTTTGTACCACATGAACCCTGTAAACGATTGGCCGTCTGGATGCAAAATCCCCTGAGCCTGCGCATAAAGGTCCACTCGCAACAGCTCCCATTCCGTCGTGGGATAATCCTTTCGGCTCCACGGGTCCTTATACGGCTCGTGATGGGTATTCCAAAAGCTCAGGTCCGCGTTCATCCGCGCGAAGCCGCGCGGCAAACCGGTATCGTTGGGATCGCGCCGAAACGCCCATTCGAGAGGAAGCCGTGCCACCAACCGGCCCCGTGGTCCCTCGGTCAACGCCGCCAAATCCTCATACTGTTTCACCTCACCCGGCAACCAGGCGGGCGAACCCGCGGGTTCACGGGGCTCCGCCGCCGGACCGATCACTCGGGTGGTAAAGGTGGGATTCATCGCCGCCAGGTCCAGCCGGGCAGCCAGCAGCCGTCGGCCCAACTCGGCAGCCCGGCGATAGTCGCCTTCCGTCGCCGCCGCCCGAACCATAGCCGTATAGAGGTCAATCAAGGCGAAACTCTTTTCCGTGAAAGCCATGCGATCCAGAACGAGACGCTCGTTCCTGGACAGGGAGGCCGGATCCCGGTCACGAAGAGGCGCCACCACCTGCTGTGCCCGTTCCAGATGAGCGCGGAGGGTCTCAACCAAGGACGGGGTGTAAATGGCCGGAATCACGTAAAATTCATGTTCCGTGACGATCGTCTCTTCCCACGCTCGGAAGATCGCCGTCCAGTAATCGCGCATCGGCTCGGCCGCCGGACCATAGAAGGCCGGATAGAACTCCTCGAGCAGGGCGTCCACGTCGGCCTCGGGATCCCACATCAACTGCCCTCGGAGAAAGAAATTGAGGAAGGTGGTGGCGATGGCGCCACGCGTCTCCGTCTGAAGACCCAGCACGCCGGCGTCCCGGTAGTGCTTTACATCCTGCCGGAAGGCTTGATGCGAGGGATTGGGAAGATCGCGCCAGACTAACATTCCCTGATC
>Ga0308419_1000031_pt1 | contig 115395 bp, 98 predicted proteins | sample HotsprSampleMS50_FD_203674 | JGI IMG/M metagenome (GOLD analysis project Ga0308419, IMG submission 203674) | Hot spring phototrophic mat microbial communities from Mushroom Spring, Yellowstone National Park, Wyoming, United States - 20090730_MS50 ... | reverse complement strand
CTGCTCCTGTTCCAAGGCTCGCTGACGCTGCTGGCCAAGCCGCTCCGGCGGTTCTTGGAGGACGAGGAGTACGGCCTCGAGATGGCGGCTGCAGGCGGGCTCATGATGGTGTCGATCGGCCTGGCGCTGCTGCGCATCCGCGAGTTGCCGACGGCGGACTACCTGCCGGCCCTGGCCTTGGCGCCGGCGTTCGTGTGGATGGGCCGGCGGTGGTTTGAGGCCCGATCCGGGAGGGGAGCGCGATGAGGCGCCTGTTGTTCGTCGTAGGGATGGTCGGGGTTGCCGCGCCGGGCTGGCCGCAAACGCTCGCCGACGCGCTGAGGGCGAGGGGGAGCGAGCACAGGCTGCTGGGGCTGCAGGTCTGGCAGTGGATGGGCCTGGGCCTTGCGGCCGGGACCGCCGTCCTCGTCGGGCTGGCGCTGTGGCTGCTCGTCTGGGTCGTGCAGAAGGTCCGCTACCGCCTGGCACCGAGGGACCTCGCTCCTCTGCCGCGGCGGGGCATGCGCCGGAGCGCGGCGCTCGCGGGCGCAGGATGGACGCTGCTGCAGTTCTTGGAGCCCTTGGAGCTGATCGCCGTCCGACCGCTGGAGGTGCTCGGCGTCTCGGTGGCCACGCTGGGTCTCACGTGGTTCGCGGTCAGCTGGTGGGACGCGTTCTGCGAGTCGATCCTGGCACGCGCGGCCAGCATGGATCGCCGTGCGGAACGGATTCTGATTCCTGTCCTTCGAAAGTTCGTTCGCGCGCTGGTGATCGTCGGCGGCGTGCTTTCCGGCCTGTGGTGGCTCGGAGCCAACGTCGCGGGAATCGTGGCCGGGCTGGGCATCGGCGGCGTGGCGCTGGCGCTGGCCGCCAAGGACAGCGTCGAGAACGTGTTCGGCTCCCTCACGATCGTGTTCGACATGCCGTTCGCGCTCGGCGACTGGGTGCGCATCGGCGACGTGTACGGCAAGGTGGAGGAGATCAACCTGCGCAGCACGCGCATTCGCTTGGCGACGGGAGCGCTGGTGACGCTTCCCAACAGCAATCTGATCCGCGCTTCCGTCGAGAACGTCGGCGACCTGACGCGCCGGCGCGTGGCGATGTCCCTGCCCCTGACCCTCGATTCCGCCCCGGAGCGAATCCGCGCGTTCTGCGCGGCCGCTCGGGACGCGGTGCGACAGGTTCCGCGGGTCGATCCCGAGACCGTTCGGATCGCGCCGACCGACGTGCAGCCTTCGGGCCTGCTGGTCACGGTGGTCTGCTGGCTGGACGCCCCGCTCTGGGAGGAGGAGCTGGAGGCTCGGGAGGAGATCATCGCACGGTTGTTGAGCCTGGCCAACGACAACGGCGTGGTGCTGCAGGGCGTCCCGCGCTGGGGCCCGCCGCCAGCCTGAAGCTCTGCGCACAGAATCGGCTCCGATGCTCCCCGCGCTCGCTCTCCTGACCGTTTGCCAACAGCCGCCGCTAGGGTCCAAACTGGACGCCATGGCCAGAAGCGATCCTCACGAGCGGGTGCGCCGAACCTACCGCGACCTCGTGGCGCGCAACGACTTCCCGCAATCGGAGTGGCTGGACGCCGGACGGTTGCGGTTCCGGCGCGACAATCGCTGGCTGACGCTCGACCTCTCGGCGGAGGGTGAGCCGCAGGTGCGGCCTGCCCGCCCGTCGGAGAGGCCCCGCGACGCCAGACCCCGCCCGGAGCGCGGCCGGCAGTACGCGCGCGCCGACAGCCCCGACGGCCGCTGGCAGGCTGTGTACCGCGACGGCAACGTGTGGCTCGTCAACGCCAAGTCCAAGCGCGAAACGGCCGTCACGAAGGAGGGCGATCCCGCCAAGCGGATCAAGTTCGGCACCGCATGCTGGGTGTACGGGGAGGAGCTGGGCGTCCGCGACGCGATGGGCTTCTCGCCGGACTCCAAGAAGCTTTGGTTCTACGGCTTCGACGAGCGCGACGTGCTGGACTTCTACCTGACCTTGGACGAGACCAAGGTCCAGAACAGGATCGACGTCGAGCCCTACCCCAAGGCCGGCGCGCCCAATCCCAAGGTCTCGCTGCACGTGTACGACCTCGGCACGAAGCGGACCGTGCGCATCCAGACCTCCACGGACGCTGATCCGATGAAGGACCTGGGGCACTACGTGTACGCCGTCCGCTGGTCACCCGACGGCCGCGAGCTCCTCTTCCACCGCACCGACCGGCTCCAACGCACGATGGAGTTCTGCGCCGCGGACCCCGAGACCGGCAAGGTGCGCGTGGTGGTCCGCGAGGCTGTGCTCGACGCATGGACCGACAACGCCCCGCCGCTGACGTGGCTCAAGGAGGAGCCGGCTCCCAGACGGTTCCTGTGGATCCACGAGCGCAACGGCTTCCGCAACCTCGCGGTCGGCTCTCTGGACGGGGGCGACCTGCGGCCCCTGACGAACCACGCGTTCGACGTGGATCGGGTGGTGCACGCCGACCCGAAGAGCGGCTGGGTCTACTACACCTGCCGCAGCGCGCCCAACCCCTACCGGCTGCAACTCCACCGCGTGCGCCTGGATGGCACGGGGGACGAGCGCCTGACCGACCCCGAGTTCCACCACACGGTGACCATGCCCGACGATGGCGCCCGGATTCTGGACACGCTCGAGAACCTTGCGACGCCGCCCAAGACCGTCGAGCTGGACCAGGACGGTCGGCTGGTGCGCGTGGTTTCCGAGGCCGACGCCTCGCGCATGGAGGCCGCCCGACTGCGGCCCGCCGAACGGCTGCAGTTCCGGTCGGCCGACGGGCGGTTCGAACTGTACGGCTACGTCAGCAAGCCGGTGGGCTTCGACCCATCGAAGCGGTATCCGCTGGTCGTGATGGTGTACGCCGGACCGGAGTCGGGCGCCGGAGCCGAGCGGTTCGCCGCGCCCCACCCGCTCAACCACTACGGCTTCGCCGTGGCTTGGTTCGAGGGCCGTGGCACGGTGGGCAGAGGTCGCGAGTTCCGCACCGCCGTGTACGGCAAGCTCGGCGTCCCCGAGATCGACGACCAGGCGGAGGGGGTGAAGGCGGCCCTGAAGGCGTTTCCGTGGCTGGATCCGCAGCGGGTGGGGATCACCGGCACCTCCTACGGCGGGTACGCCTCGATCATGGCCATCCTGCGCCACCCGGACGTGTTCCAGGCGGCGGTGGCTTGTTCCAGCGTGACCGACTGGCGCAACTACGACACCGTGTACACCGAGCGTTACATGGGCACGCCCGAAACCAACCCCGAGGGCTATCGGCTCGGCTCGGCCATGGAGCACGTCGGCAACCTTCGCGGCAGGCTGCTGCTTTACTACGGCACCGCCGACAACAACGTGCACCCCACCAACACGCACCAGCTGATCGCGGCCCTGGACAAGGCGGGCAAGACGTACGAGGTGCTGGTGGGTCCGGACGTGGGGCACGCCGCGCTGGACTTCCGCAGAACGGCCGAGTTCTTCGCGCGGGCGTTCCTGGCGCCGAAGGCTCCGGACCCGTTGGCCAAGGCGCTGCGGGCGGGCAATCGCCTGACGGCCCAGGCTCGGCGTTCGGCCCTTGCGGAGGCTCGCTGAGATGCCCAGCCTGCCCCAGCCGTTCGAGGGCAGCCGCTTCTGCTGGGTTCCCGGACAAGATCCGGGGCGCAACCTGTTCGTTTCGTTCGAGCGCAGGTTCCGCCTGCAGCGCACCCAAGAGGCCGTTCTGCACCTGTTCGCCGACACGCGCTACCGACTGTGGGTGGACGGCGCGTTCGTGGCCTACGGGCCGGGCAAGTTCGTCACGCAGTCGCCGGAGTACGACACCCACCGTCTGACGCTCGCCGCCGGCGACCACCTGGTGCGCGTGGAGGCGAACTACTATGGGACCTCGTCGTACCAGACCATGCCCGACGGCCTACCCGGCTTCGTCGCGGCGGGCGGAACGGAGGACGGGACCGTCCGGTTCGACACGCCGGGCGAGTGGCGCTCGCGGGTCCACCGGTGCTGGAATCCGCAGGCGCCGCTCTTCAGCTTCGCCCAGAACCCGGTGGAGATTTGCGACCTGCGGGCGCTGGCCGCCGAGCTGGCCGTCCCCGCGGACGGTCCCGTTGCGCCTCTTCCGCAGGAGCGAATCCCTTGGCGGGAACTGCGTCGGCGCAGCGCGCCCTACCCGGACTACCTGCCCTTGCGGCCGCAGCGCGTTTCCGTCGCCGGTCCGTTGCGGCCAGCCCTGCGGTGGGGGTTCACCGCGAGGCATCCGAGCTTCTTCCACGGCGACTCTCCCTCACCTCGCCACGCCTGCCTGTTCTCCACGTGGATCTGGTCTCCCGAGGCTCAAAGCACCGAGATGGAGTGCTTCTGGAGCGATCTGTGGCTGAACGGCGAGCCTCTGCGGCCCGAGTACGGCGGCCCGCTCGGCAACCACGGCCGGGCGGCGGTCCGCCTGAAGGAGGGCTGGAACCGGCTGGTCGGACGCTTCGAGGTCCTCACCGAGCACTGGTCCTATATGATCGGATTCGCGCCGGAGACCGGGGTGAGCCTGCACGCCTGCCCGGATCCATCGGCGGAGCAGGCGTTTCTCGTGCTCGGCCCACAGCCGCCCGAGTCCCTGCCCGACCCGCTGGCGGAGGAAGCTCAAGGCTGGCGGGTCGTGGGCGGAGCGGCCTCGGAGGCGGCGCCGGGCCGATGGGCCGCCTGGGAGAGCCCGCTGCCCGCGGCCTCGGTGGCCGACGTGCCCGCCGAGGGGGCTCCGCGCAGCATCCGGTCGGAATCCGGCGCCGTCTGGTGCTTCGACTTCGGCGACGAGTTCTACGGTCACCCCGTGCTGGAGGTCGAGGCGCCGGAAGGGACGATCTTGGACGTCTCCTACGACGATTGGCGGCGCGAGGACGGGTGCGTGCGCCTCTACGGCTCCAACCCGTTCGTGGACGCCACCGATCGGTTCGTGCTGCCCGGCGGACGGACGCAGGTGCACGCGGCGAACCCGCGGGGCGGCATCTTCCTGCAGCTGACGTTCCACGCGCCTCCTGGCCGGGGGACCGCGGAGTTCGCCGTGCACGATGTGGCGGTTCTCCGCCGGACGGTGCTGCCCGAGCCTCTGGGACGGTTCCGATGCGGCGACGGGTTGCTGGAGTGGGCTTGGAACGCGTCGCTCCACACCCTGAGGGCGTCCACCGACGAGTCGTACTCGGACTGCCCCTGGCGGGAGCGGGGAAGCTACATCGGGGACGCTTGGGTGAGCTTGCGCCTGCATCGGCTGTGCACGCCGGACCTGCGGGTTGCCCTGCGCACGTTCGACCTGTTCGGCCGGGCGCAGCTCGAGGACGGCCAGCTCCCGTGCTGCGCGCCCGCCTGGCTCCGCAAGCCCCACGAGGACTTCAGCCTGATCTGGCTGCTCGCCGTCCGCGACCTGGCGGACTCTGAGCCGGGGTTGGATTTCCTGCGCGGTGAGTGGCCCGTTGTCGAGCGGCTGTGGGCGAGTAGCCGGTGGCGAGCCGACGACGAGACCGGCCTGTGGGACGCCGACGGGCTGCGGATGTTCATCGACTGGGGAGTGATTCGGGAGGAGCGGTCCGGACGGGCCAACGCGGCCCTCAACGCCTTCCGCGTCGAGGCGCACCGGGCCACGGCTGACATCGCCGAGGCCTTGGGGATGCCGGAGGCCGCCCGCCGGCACAGAGACCAGGCGGAGCGCGTCGCTCAGGCGATGCTCCGGCACCTGTGGCTGGAGCCGGAGGGTCGCTTCGCGCCGAGCCTGGGAGCGGACACCCCCGCCCTGCACGCGAACATCCTGGCCCTGGCGTTCCGGATCGGACCGACGGAGCGCCTGTTGTGCTATCTCGAGCCACTCTTGGAGGCGAACCTCGAGCGCGGCCTCGCTGGGGGCGGCGGCGCCGGCCACGCCGAGCTGTACTTCCTCTCCTACCTGTTGCCCGCGCTGGCCGAGGCCGGCCGGCCGGACCTCGCGGAGAGGGTGCTGGCCCGGCACTACGGCTACGTCCGCTCGCTCGGGCTTCCCACCCTGCCGGAGTGCTTCCACCGCGCCGACCTGGGAGGCGGATCCTGCTGCCACGCGTGGAGCGGGGCGGCGGCGATCTACCTGACCGCCTATGTCCTCGGCTTGCGCCGCCCCAACCCGTTTGAGCCCAACCGCTGGGTGCTGCACCCGATCGTGCACGGCGTCGACGGCGCGGAGGGCGCTGTGCCGCACCGCCTCGGGCCGATCGAGGCCTCTTGGCGACGAACGGCGGAGGGCATTGAGGCGCGCGTCTCGTGCCCCGAGGGTGTAGTGGTGGAGCCCGGTCCCGGCGTCTCCCTGCGGCGAGGTTCGGACTGAGGAACCTTATGGAGGCGAGGGAGCGCGATCGGCTGGTGCGGGAGCTGCTGGCTCGCTGGAGCGCCAGCCATCCGCTGGGTCGTCCGCCGATGGTGGAGTGGAGCCGGCGCCTCAGGGCCGCGGCGGGCCGGGCGTATCCCGCGCAGGCTCGCATCGTGCTCAGCGTCCGGCTCCTCGACGCGCCGGACCGGGTGGAGCAGACCTTGGCCCACGAGTATGCCCACCTGATGGCCTACGAGGCGTCCGGCGGTTGCTGCAGGCCCCACGGGCGGGAGTGGAGGGCCGCGATGGCCGCCTTGGGCTACCCGGCTCGGCGGACGCACGACTACGCTCCGGAGCGCGTCGTCGCCCGGAAGTGGGCCTATCGCTGCCTCGGTTGCGGCGCGCAGATTCTGCGGGCGAGGCGCCTCCCCAAGGGCCGGCGCTACCGGCACGCGGCCTGCGGCGGGCCGATCGACCCTCGGCCGTGGCGGCTGCCCGACGCTAGCGGCTGAGGCGCTCGGTGCCCATCCAAGGCCGCAGGAACTCCGGCAGAACCACGGACCCGTCGGCCTGCTGGAAGGTCTCCAGCACCGCGGCGAACAGCCGGGGGCAGGCGACTCCGCTGCCGTTCAGGAGGTGCACGAACTCCGGCTTGGCCCCCTGCTCGCGCCGGAAGCGGATGTTCGCGCGCCGCGCCTGGAACGCCTCGAAGTTGCTGCAGCTGGAGATCTCGAGGTACCTGCCCACTCCGGGTGCCCAAACCTCGAGGTCGTACTGCTTGGCGCCCTTGAAGCCCATGTCTCCGGCGCACACCGCCACCACACGGTAGTGCAGGCCGAACGCCTGCAGAACCGCCTCGGCGTCCGCGGTTAGCCTCTCCAGCTCGTCGTAGCTGTCCTCCGGCTTGCAGAACTTGACGAGCTCCACCTTGTCGAACTGGTGCACGCGCAGGAGGCCGCGGGTGTCCTTGCCCGCCGCGCCCGCCTCGCGCCGGAAGCATCCGGAGAACGCCGCCAGGTTCAGGGTGAGCTGGTCGCCGTCCAGAATCTCGTCGCGGTACAGGTTGGTCACCGGCACCTCGGCGGTGGGGATCAGCCACAGGTCCTCGTCGGCGCGGTACACGTCCTCCTCGAACTTGGGGAAGTTGCCCGTGCCGATCATGCTCGCGCGGTTCACGAGGTAGGGCGGATAGACCTCGGTGTAGCCCCGCTCCCGAGTCTGGAACTCGATCATGGATTGGAAGAGCGCCCGCTGGAGCCTCGCGCCCATGCCCACGTAGCACGGGAAGCCGCTGCCGGCCACCTTCGCCCCGCGGGGAAGGTCCAGCAGACCCAGCTCGGCGGCCAGGTCCCAGTGCGCCTTCGGCTCGAAGTCGAAGGACGGCTTCTCGCCCCACTCCCGGATCGCGACGTTGGCGGTCTCGTCCAGCCCGTCCCGAACGGACTCGTGCGGGAGGTTGGGGATCAGCAACTCCGCATCCCGCAGGGCCTGCTCGATCTCGCGCAGCCGCTGCTCGCCGGCGGCGATGGCCTCCTTCAGGTCCTTGGTCTGCGCCTTGGCCGCTTCGGCCTCCTCGCGCTTGCCCTGGGCCATCAGCTGGCCGATGCTCTTGCTGATGCGGTTCATCTCGGCCTGCTGTCGCTCGAGCGTGGCGAGCGTCTCCCGCCGCTCCGCGTCCAGGCGGATGACCTCGTCGATCGGAGCGTCGATCCCCTTGCGGGCGCACCCGCGACGGACCAGGTCGGGGTTCGTGCGGAACAGCTGGCGGTCGAGCATGGGGAGGTTTTACCTTGGGACCCCCGACGGGTGCGGTGCGTTCCGGGCTCGCCATCCGTCTGGAACGATGAGCGGTCCGTTGGGGCCGCACGGACGGAGTGGACCGAATGAAGCCCAATCTCTTCGAAAACCAGGCGATTCTCAAGGTGATCGGCATCGGCGGAGCGGGCACCAACGCGGTGAACCGCATGATTGACGAGGGCTTGACCGGGGTGGAGTTCATCGCGATGAACACGGACGCCCAGGCGCTCGGCATCTCGAAGGCCGAGACGCGGATCCAGCTGGGCGAGTCGCTCACCCGCGGCCTCGGGGCCGGGGGCAACCCGGAGATCGGCGAGAACGCCGCCCGCGAGAGCGAGAAGGCGATCCAGGAGGTGCTGGACCGCGCGGACATGGTGTTCATCACCGCCGGCATGGGCGGCGGAACCGGGACCGGCGCCGCACCCATTGTCGCCGAGATGGCCCGGCGCATGGGCATCCTCACCGTGGGCGTGGTCACCAAGCCGTTCCTGTGGGAGGGCCCGCGCCGATGCCGCCTGGCCAAGGAGGGAGCCGAGCGGCTCAAGAAGCACGTGGACACGCTGATCACCGTGCCGAACGACCGCCTCTTGGGCTTCGTGGAGAAGCGCACGACGATGCAGGAGGCGTTCGCCGCGGCTGACGACGTGCTCCGCCAGGGAGTGCAGGGGATCAGCGACATCATCCTGCTACCGGGCGTGATCAACGTGGACTTCGCGGACGTGCGCAGCGTGATGACCGACGCGGGCGTGGCGCTGATGGGCCTGGGGAGGGGCGTCGGCGACGGAAGGGCCCGCATGGCCGCGCAGGCCGCCGCGACCAGCCCGCTGCTCGAGACGAACATCGAGGGAGCAAAGCGCGTGCTGATCAACATCACCGCCGGGCCGGACTTCAGCATCGGCGAGGCCCACGAGGCCATGGAGTACGTGCTGCAGTTCTGCGACCCCGACGACGCCGACATCATCATGGGCCACGTGATGAAGGACACCCCGGACGGAGAGGTGTTCATCACGCTGCTGGCCGCGGGCATGACCCCCCGCCCGGAGACGGACGCTCCCAAGCCGGCGGCGGTGGCGCAGCCCGTCGCGGCCGAGCGGGCCTCGCGAACGGACACCCGCCGGCAAGAGCCGGAAAAGGTCATCGAGGAGATCGACTTGGACATCCCGGCGTTCCTCCGCCAGAGGGCGAGGGACTGAAGGCTCGGATTTGCCTTCCGCGATTCGGAACACTCTGGTCCAAACACTTGGCCCCGCCTTCGGGCGGGGTCCTTATTTCGCCTTAGAATGGACTATCCTGAAGCTGGGATGCGTCTCGACGCTTGGCTCAGGGAGGCCGCGAGGCGGCTGGGCGCCGCGGGGGTGCCGGAACCCGCACTGGACGCGCAGCTGCTCGCCTCCGGTTTCTTGGGTAGGGACCGGGCCTACGTGCTCGCCCACGCGGAGCTGGAGGTGCCCCCCGAGGCGGAGGAGATGCTGCGCCGGCGGGAGACGAGGGAGCCCCTGGCTTACATCCTCGGGTGGAGGGAGTTCTTCGGTCGGCGGTTCCAAGTGAGCCCGGCGGTTCTGATCCCCCGGCAAGAGACCGAGTGCGTGGTGGAGGCTTGCCTCCAGCTTCCTCTGCCGGCCGACGCCGTGGTTGCGGACGTGGGCACCGGCTCGGGGTGCATCGCGGTGACGCTGGCCTTGGAGCGACCCCTGTGGAGGGTGCTCGCCACGGACTGCTCGATGCCCGCGCTCGGGGTGGCCAGCGCAAACGCTGCGAGGCTCGGCGCCCGCGTATCCCTCCGGGTCGGCGACCTGGTGGAGCCCCTGCGCGGCATGAGGTGCGACCTGATCGTGAGCAACCCGCCCTACGTCCGACGAGGGGAGTCCCTGCAGGACGAGGTGGGTCGGTTCGAGCCGGCCGAGGCCCTCTTCGCGGGTCCGACGGGGCTGGAGTTCTACGAGCGTCTCGCGCAGGAGGTGCCCGACGTGTTGCAGCCCGCAGGCTGGCTGGTGGCGGAGCTGGGAGACGCCGAGGGCGCGCGGCGAGCCTTCGAGGGCCGAGGCTGGAGCGCCGAGGTTCGGCCCGACCTCGCCGGCCTTCCGAGGGTGCTGGTCGCCAGGCGGCTTGCGGAGACCGAGCCGAAGCGCTAGACTGGCGGGTATGGAACGCATCCGCTCGGTTGGGACGTCCTGCCTCCTGCTGGCCCTCGCCTCGCTCTCCGCAGCCGATACGCTGGAGCTGGCGGACGGCTCCAAGGTGTACAACTGCTACGTCCGGGACGAAGGGGTCCGCGTCCAAGTCTGGCGGCGGCTCCAGGACGTCGGGAAGACGCCGGAGACGCTTCCGCGCAGCGCGATCCGGGGCTACCAGATCGAGCGCGGTCCGGCGTGGGACGCCAAGCCGAAGCTGCCTGATCTCAGCGTGCTGTTCATCGAGATGAACCCGAAGCTGGCGGGCCTCCACGGCCGCGTCCAGTACGACGTCTTCGGGCGGCCGTCGATCGAGGGCGCCAAGGCGCTGACCACTCCCGAGGGCGAACGCAAGTATACGCACCCCGAGGAGGCGGTGCGCAACCTGAAGCTGGACTACGCGCCGGGAGAGCCGATCACGCTCACGGCGAACGTCCGCAACCTCGGCTTCGCCGACGCCAAGCCGTTCGAATACGTGTGGCGCATCGATGGGAAGGAGGTGGCGCGGGGCAGGCACGTCGGAATCCTCAAGGAGGGCGAGTACGCCCGCTTCACGCACCGCTGGAACTGGCAGGAGGGGATGCACACCGCCTCCTTCGAGATCGTGACCGACCAGCCGCAGATCGCCACGATCAACGACCGGATCGACGACCCGCTGTGGGGATGGAGTCTGGAGTTCGTCGTCAACCGCGGAAGGGTCGAGGCCTGGCGCCAGGCCCGCACCGCCTACGGCACCTTCTCGTTCGAGGACTTCTACCGCTGGCACGTGGACATCATGAACCTGCTGTTCGAGGCGGCCAAATATCCGTCGGTGCCCAACGGTTGCCGAGCGCGCGTGCGCCTGGACCGCATCCTCGTCACGCCCGACGTCGACGAGCCCCAGAAGGAGGCCGAGAAGCTCTTCCGCGAAGACGGCATCCGCTACAACCAAGGGATGTGGATCTGGCAGGACGAGCAGGACAAGAAGAGGGCCTGGGAGCCAGCCAGCCACGAGTGGCGCAACCAGACCGAGTGGTCCCTGCCGCACGAGCTGGGCCATCAGCTCGGCCTGATCGATTGGTACAACACCGACTACCCCGGCGACGAACGGTTCGTATGGGCCGACACGGGCGAGAAGGTCGGCCACTACATGTCGTTCCCGAACCAGATGATGCATTGGCACGGCCCGCACGTCTGGGGCGAGGTGGACGCCGCCAACCTCGACCGGGCCTACCGGTCGCCGCGCGGCTTCTTCGGCGACTACGTGTTTCCCATGCCCGCCGAGTGCTTCGTGCGCTTCACGGACGTCAACGGTCTGCCGCTCGTCGGCGCCGAGGTCGAGGTGTTCCAGCGCGGCGCGCAGGTCGACCCCAAAGGCCAGCCCGGCGAGGACCGCGGCACGCGCTGGTGGCCGGTGATCGAGGACGGCGACTTCTTCACCGGGAAGCTCTCGGAGCGGCCGGTGATGGCGGGCCGCACCGACGCCGACGGTCGCTTCCGGTTGGCCAACCGGCCGACCAAGTACGTCAAGAGCCTCGCGGGCTACGAGCGCAAGGACAACCCGTTCGGCAACATGGACGTGGTCGGCCCGCGCCAATTGATGCTGATGAAGGTGACCAAGGACGGCCGGACCGAGTGGTTCTACGTCGAGGCCTACCAGTTGAACGTGCTGTGGTACCGCGGGCAGAGGGAGCGCGGTGAGGTGGTGTACCGCACGCCGTTCGGCTCGCCCGACTCGCCGCTCAAGCCCGTTTCCGTGCAGGCGACCCGGGCTGCGGGAGGCCGCATTGAGGTCCGTTGGCAGCCGGCCCAGACGGTGCGAGAGCAGAACCCGCTCGACTGGGTGGTCGGCTACCGCGTGTACCTGCGCCGCACGAGCGACGGGCTGGACAACCGGCCCTGGATGCCCGTGGCGACGCTGGGGCCGGAGGCTCGCAGCGCGCTGGTCGACCCGGCCTCCATCCCCGCGGACAACTGGTGGAACAGCGACACGCTGCGGGTGGCGGTCGCGGCGATCGGCTTCAACGGTCGCGAGAGCGAGCTCGTCTCGGCGGTCGTGCCGAAGTAGCGGGAGCGGGGTCCCCGGCGGTCACTCGCCGGGGACCCGCACCTCCGCGACCGTCGCCTCCGTCGCGGAGTCCGGCCCAGCGAACAGCCGCACCACGCCTCCCTCCACGACCCACCTTCGCTCGGTCTCGCTCCGATACGCCAGGTCCGCGAGCGGTACGGTCAGGCGCACCGTTGCGGCCTCGCCGGCGCGGATCGGCACCCTGCGGAACCCCACGAGCTGGCGATGCGGCCGGTCCACGCGGCTGGATGGGAACGAGGCGTACAGCTGCGCCACCTCCTCGCCGTCTCTCCCGCCCACGTTGCGGACCGTCACCTCGGCCTCGATCGCACCTCCCCGGACCTGCGCCCGCAGCTGGCCGTAGTCGAACCGTGTGTAGCTCAGTCCGAAGCCGAACGGATAGAGCGGCCTGGCTCGGAAGTACCGATAGGTGCGGCCGTGGCGGATGTCGTAGTCCATCATCGGCGGCAGATCGGCGTCCGAGCGCACCCAAGTCTGCGTCAGCCGACCTGCGGGGTTGTCGTCGCCGAAGAGAGCGCGCGCCAGAGCGGTGCCTTCCTCTTGGCCGTTGTGCGCCTGATGCAGGATCGCCGGCGCGTTCTCCTGCGTCCAGACGATCGCGTAGGGGAAGCTGCTTCGCAGCACGACGACCGTGCGGGGGTTGGCCTCCAGAAGCCTCCGCAGAAAGGCTTCGTCCTCCAAGGCCAGAGTGCGCCGGTCGATCCCCTCCTTGCCCTCGCTCGGCCGCTCCACCTTGGCCCAGCCGGCGGCGCCCACGGGCTCGTTCCCGACGATCGCGACGACGACGTCGGCCTCGCGGGCGGCCTTCAGAGCCTCCTCGCCTCCCTCGGCATGCAGCACGCGGCAGCCCCCTCCGAGCCGCTCGCGGATGCCCCGCAGGGGGGAAACCCTGTACGGCGGGAGGCCGCTGTACCAGTCCAGCAGAACCTCGTCCGAGTGGCGGCCGACCACCGCCAGCGTGCGGATGCCCTTCGGGTCCAGTGGAAGGAGCCCGTCGTTCTTCAGGAGCACGATCGACTTGCGGCTCGCCTCGAGGGCCAGGGCTCGGTGCTCCTGGGTGGTCCAAGGCTCCGGTCCCTGGCCGATCGACTCGTAGGGCCCGCTGCCGGGCGGATCGAGCAGCCCGAGGCGGCATTGGACCCTCAGGAAGGGCCGTAGCCCCTCGTTCAAATCGCTCTCCGAGAGCAGCCCGCGGGCCAAGGTGCCCCGAAGAGCCGGCTTGAAGTTGTCCAGGAAGCGGCTGATGCCCGCCCGCACCACGGCCGCAGCGGCCTCCTCCAGCGTGGCGGCCGCCTTGTGGGCCTCGACCAGCAGCCTCATTCCGCCGCCGTCGGTGCACACGAAGCCGTCGAACTTCCAGTCCTTGCGCACCATCTCCCGGTGCATCGGGTGGACGTGGCAGGGAACGCCGTTCCAGGCGTTGTACGCGGCCATGTAGGCCTGCGCCCCACCCTCGGTGGCCCCCTTCCAGAAGGCGTAGGCGTAGTACTCGCGCCAGAGCCGTTCGTCGAAGGTCGACGAGGACCGCTCGCGGTCGTCCTCGTTGCTGTTCGCCAGGAAGTGCTTCATCAACGAGGCCGTCAGGAGCCTCCTCGGGTCGTCGCCCTGGAGGCCGCGCACCATGGCGACCGTGAGCCGCGCGGCCAGGAAGGGGTCCTCTCCGTAGCACTCCTCCGTGCGTCCCCATCGGGGATCCCGCCCCAGGTCGGCGTTCGGCGTCAGCAGGATGAGCGCGCCCTGACGGTACTCCGGACTTTGGTAGATGTATCTCGCCTCGGTGCCCTCGGCCCTTCCGATTCGTCGCAGGAGGTCCTCGTCCCACGTTTCGCCCAAGCCGTAGCCTTGGGGGAAGATCGTCGTCGGCACCTGTCTCTTCGGCACCCAGTTCGCCAATCCGCCCTGGCTCAGTCCGTGGATCCCCTCGCAGTGGCCCGTGAGGCGCAGGCCGAGCCGGGAGAGATCGGGCTGCCGGCCGAACAGGCGGATCTTCTCGTCGAGCGTGAGCCGACCGAGGAGGTCGTCCAGTCTGCGCTCGATCGGCAGCTCGGGGTTGCGGAACGGTTCGTCCGGTGGGGCGGCGATCGGGTTCATGGCTCTGTGCCGACGGTCCGCGGAGGGCCGCCGAGCGGAAGGATACATCGTTGTATCACCGTCCCGCCAGTCGGGTGGACAGGTCCGGGGGCGGGGCGGCGCTCAGGCGCCGGCGTCCTCCCAGCACTCGTCCGGAACCGCCATCAGCGTGGGCGTGCCGCCGGTGTGCCAGAAGAGCACGCGCTGCGGCAGGTCGCGGGCCTCGGCCAAGGCCAGCAGCCCGGCGAACGCCTTGCCGCTGTACACGGGGTCGAGGAAGATCCCCTCGTGGCGTGCCATCAGCAGGATGGCCTCCAAAGCCGGGCGCTCGGCGACCCCATAGCCCGAGCCGACGGCCTCGAAGCGGAGCTCGAAGTCGGTCCGGCGCAGGCCGACCGAGGTTCCAAGCAGCCGGTCCTGGCCCGCGCACAGCTCCTCCAGGGTGTCGTAGAGGTCGGGTTCGGGGTCGCAGGAGATTCCGATCACGCGGGTGCGGCTCCCGGCGTAGGCGTGCGCCAGCCCGGCGTGCGTGCTGCCGCTGCTACTGGCGAACACCACCGCCTGAAAGCCGTCGTCTTGGCGGCGAGCCTCGAGGCCCGCCTCTCGGAACGCCAGCGCTCCTAGGGGGCTCGACCCGCCGACGGGAATCCGGTACACGCGCCGACCCCGTTCCTCGAGCTCGTCGGCGACCCGTTCGGCGGCCGAGAACAGCTCCTCCCACGAGCCGTCGGGCAGAATCCTCAGCTCCACCCCCAGCAGCCGATCGAGGAGGATGTTGCCGCTGGATTCGAGCAGGCGACCGCGCTGGGGCTGGCCGAAGCCCGGCTCGTACGGCAGGTGCATCGCGACGGCCACGCACCGAAGGCCATGCATCGCGCAGGCCGCGCCGAGCTGGCGCAGGAAGTTCGACTGCGCGGCCCCGCAGCTCACCACCGTGTCGGCGCCCTGCGCCAGGGCCTCCGCGATCAGATACTCGAGCTTGCGCCCCTTGTTGCCTCCGAAGGCGAACCCGGTCAGGTCGTCGCGCTTGATCCACAGGTCCAGGCCCAGCATCCGCGACAGGCGCGGCAGGGGGTGCAGCGGCGTCGGCCGGCAGACGAGCGGAACGGGCTCCGGAATCGGCATGGACGGAGTGTACTGGATGGCCCTCGGTCCATAATCCGGCCATGACCGACCGTCCGAAGCGCAAGGGCTGCCGGGGGTGTTTGCTCCTCGTCCTGCTGGCGGTGCTGGTCGTCGCGGCGTTCTACGGCCCCGTCGTGAAGGACTTCTGGGATCGCGGCATCCTTCAGACCTACCTCTTCCCGCAGAAGAAGAGGGCCTATTCCGGCGACAGCATGGCGAACCTGAAGGCGCAGCACACGGCGATGATGCTGTACCACGAATCCGAAGGCCAGTTCCCCGAGGCATCCGGCTGGATGGACGCCATCTCGAACTACCTCCGGACGGCGGACATGGACAAGGAGCAGTCGCTGAAGAAGCTGAAGCGGCCCGACCTCGCCAACGCTCCCGACGCCTACGGGTACGCCATGAACGACGCGGCTGGCGCGAAGTACAAGGACGACATCCCGAATCCGGCGCAGACCCCGCTCACCTTCGAGAGCCGAGACACCGCATGGAACGCGCACGGAGATCCGAAGACGGCTCCCAAGGGCAGCCAGGCGGTGTCGGTCGAGGGCGGCATCCTGCGGCTCTGACGCCGCCCCCGAGTGCCAGCCTCAGAGACCCATCCGCTTGAGGTTCTGGAAGCTCTCGCGGACGGACTCGATCGGGTCCTGCGGGCAGACGTCCAGCTCGATCGTGCCGTACTCGGCGCCGACCTCCGCGCAGGCCTGCAGCACCGCGGGCAGGTTCACGTCGCCCTTGCCGGCCTCCAGGAACTCCGGCTTGCCGGTCCCCAGGCGACCGTCCTTCAGGTGGACCAGCGGCACGCGCCCCTTCAGCCGGCGGATGAGGTCGGCCGGGTCGTGTCCCGCGTAGGCCACCCAGTACACGTCGATCTGCGCGAGAACCAGCGCCGGATCCGCGGCCTCGTAGAACACCTCGAGCCCGGGCTTGCCGTTCTGCATCTCGAACTCGAAGTTGTGGTTGTGGTAGGCGAAGCGGACGCCGCGCTCCTTCAGGGCCTTCGCGATCGGCTCCAGCTCTTTGGCGAAGCGGTCCCAGCCCTGCTCGTACGACTCCTTGCCGACCCACGGCAGGATGACGTAGGGGAAGCCGATCGTCTGCTGGTCCCGGATCACTCCCTCGAAGTCGTCGCGCAGCTGGCCGAGGCCGATGTGCGCTCCGATGGCCTTCAGGCCGAGCTCGTCGAGCTTCTTGCGCCAGTCGTCGGCAGAGCGGCCATAGAGGCCGGCGATCTCCACGTTGCGGATGCCGATGTCGCGGACCTTCTCGAGCGTCCCCCACGGGTCCTTCTCCATGGGGTCGCGGACGGTGTAGAGCTGGAGGGCGATTTCCATGCCCGCATTATGCCCCGTCGCCGACCGGCGCAGGTTGCTGCTCGCCAGAGGGCGGCGGAGCGGGCTCCTGGCCGGCGGGCCAGATGTTGGTGAGTACCTGCTCGGGCCAGCCGTGCGGAAGCTCGCCGACGTCGTGGAAGCGCTCGGCCACGGCCCTGTCCACGTCCGCCACCAGCGCCAAACCGTCGCCTTGGCGCACGCGAACCGTGAGGCGCGCCCCGGGGTCCAGCAACGTCACCGCCTCGACCGCCGCCTGCGCCGCCACGGTGCGGGCGTCCTCCCCCGGCGCGGCCTCCAGCGTGAGCAGCACGTGCCCGCTGCGCGGATCGACCGCAACCCCGGCCAGCCGCTTGGCCAGCTCGGGGGACTTCGCCAACCGATCCATGGCCTGCTGATCCTCGGCCAAGGGAGGGCGGGGCGCGGGCGTCGCGGGCTGGACGCTCGGCTCGGGCGCGGGCGGCAGCGAGCCGTTCTCCGGGTTGTCGATCACGATCGGCTTCTCGATGATCCCCGTCGCCGGACCCTGCAGCGTCCTTCTGGAACCGAGAAGGAAGCTGACGACGCCCACCACGACCACCAGGGCCAGCAGACCCAGGCCGTACAGGGTCATGCTCCCCTTGCGCCCGACCCCGAGCAGCTGGGCGCTGGCGGCGGCCTCCCGGTCCGCGATCCTCTGGCGGATCGCCTCCAGCTTCTGCCGCACGGGCTGGGCGTCCGGCGAGATGTCCAGCGCCAGCTCGTACCACTGGATGGCTTGCTCCTCCTCGCCCATTTCGGCGGAGATGTCGCCCAGCAGCGCGTTGGCCGTCGCGTTGTTGGGGAAGCGGCGCAGCAGCGCCAGGCACACGTCGCGCGCCTGGTCGTACTGGCCTCTCATGCGAAGGAGGTTGGCCCGGGCGAGCTCCGGGTAGATCTCGGCGTCGCTGCCCTCGGTGTAGCCCCCCGTGGGCATCGGGGCCCCGCACTCCGGGCAGTACTCCTTGCCGCGGGGGACGATGGAGAAGCACTTCTCGCAGTATCTGGGCTTGTCAGGTTCCTGTGCTGCCAAAACCGCCTCCTCCGCGGGCCGTGGGCTCCAGCGCCTCGACGGGCACGAACTCCGCTCTGGCCACGCGAGCGAACACCATCTGCGCGATGCGCTCGCCGGCGCTCAGACGGATCTCCTCGCTCCCAAGGTTCACCAGGATCACGCCGACCTCCCCGCGGTAGTCGCTGTCGATCGTCCCGGGCGAGTTCACCATGCCCAGGCCCAGCCGGAGAGCAAGGCCGGACCTGGGTCGAATCTGCCCCTCGTAGCCGGGCGGGATCTCCACGCGCAGCCCAGTCCGGACCAGCTTTCGCTCCAGCGGGCGCAGGACCACGTCCTCGGCGGCCCTCAGATCCACGCCGGCCGCGCCCTCGGTCGCATAGGCCGGGATCCCGACCCCGCTCTCCGCCACGATCCGCACCGGGATGCGCTCCATTCGACGAACTCCATTATGCGACAGCCGAGCGCGCGCTCCGGGATGGTAAAACGCCCGCGGAGGCGACGCCGCCATGATTCTGCCGATCATCCTCTCGACTCTCGCGACGGTGGGCTCTGGTCAGACCGGCCTTCCCGAGGGCAAGCCCGTGCTTCCCGCCGAGGCGCACCTCACCACGCCCGTCGGGGGTCTGGAGCGCACGCGGTCGCAGGCCTCGGTCGTTCCTGTCTCGGGCCAGCCGTTCTCCAGGGTCCTCCGAGTCACCGTCGGCGCCGAGGCCGACGAGACCAACGCCACCCAGCTGACGATCCCCAACGAGAGGCCCGTGGCACGGGGCGACGTGCTGATGGCGGAGCTTTGGATCCGCGGGACCCGCCGCGACGGTGGACCGGCCAAGGCCGAGTTCCTGTTCGAGCGCAGCCAGAGCCCCTGGACCAAGTCGGTGGTCCAACCCGTCTCCGCGTCGGCAGACTCCGCGAAGTGGCGCCTGTGGCGCATCCCGTTCGAGGCGGCCGAGGACTACGCCCCAGGGGAGGCGATGGCTTCGGTGCGCCTCGCGTTCGGCCCGCAGACGGTGTTCCTCGGCGGCCTCGGCGTGACGAACTACGGCAAGGCCGTGCGGCTCGACCGGCTGATGGCCGAGGCGGTTGCGGCGCAGCCGCAGGGCACCGTCGAGGTCTCGTTCGACCTGCGCTCCACGCGGCAGACGATGCTGGGACTGGGCGGCAACTTCTGCCAGCCGCGCTACGGCTCGTCTGAGCCGATGGACGCGGTAGGAAGGTACTGCCTGCAGAACCTGAACGTGGCACACGCCCGGATCGGCCTGCCGCTCGACTACTGGGTGCCGGAGAAGGGCCGCTACGCGACCGAGGGGCCGGCGATCGCGGCGATGGTGGCCATGGGCGAGATGGCCCGAAGGGGCATTCCGATGGTCGTGTCGGTGTGGGAGGGCCCGCAATGGATGCTGCCCGGCCGGCGCGAGAGCGGCCGCGTCCTTCCTCGCGAGAACTACGCCGACTGCATCGAGGCGATCGTCCGGTTCCTCGCCGAGGCCAAGCGCAGGCACGGCGCCGAGGCGGAGTACTTCTCCTTCAACGAGCCGGACTACGGCGTCAACTTCCGCTTCAGCCCGCGGGAGATGGCCGACTTCATCCGGATGGCCGGGCCGAAGTTCCGCGCCGCCGGCCTCAAGACGCGCTTCGTGGTGACCGACACCGCGAACGGGGCAAATCTGTACAACTATGCACGGCCTTTGTTGCAGGATGCGTCCATCGCGCCGTTCCTCGGGCCGATCGCTTTCCACTGCTGGGACGCCTTGGGCGCGACGGACGAGTCCTACACGCGCATCGCCGAGCTCGGTCGGCAGTACCGGAAGCCGGTCTGGTGCCTCGAGGCCGGCCACGACGCCCAGCTGTGGCAGGCCCGCGACCCATGGGGAACCTGGGAGAACGCCCTGCGCACCGCCCTGGCCTACGAGCGGACGCTCCGCCTGACCGGCGCCGAGCTGATGGACTACTGGACGTACCAGGACAACTACCCGCTGGTGGACGGCAGGACCTTGAGGCCGTACCCTGTGTTCCACGTGGTGCGCTCCATGGAGAGGGTCTTCGCCAAGGGCTCCAGGGTGGTCGTTCCGCGCCTGACCTCGGACGAGCTGAAGGCGATCGGCACGGTCGGTCCTAGGCCAGACAGGTTCGCCGCGATGTTGGTGAACCCGATCGGGCCCGGCAAGGCGGTGCTGAAGGGCCTGCCGGCCGGCGCGCGCGTGGCCATCGAGGCGCACACCGCCGAGGAGCAGAACGCTAGGCGGGCGGCGGCGGTGGCCAAGGACGGCACGCTCGAGGTCCCAATGGGGTCCCGGTCCGTGGTCTTCGTGCTGACGGCCCGCTGAACCTGGCTGGCCGCCTCCCCGCGGCCCCTTGTTAAGGGGAGGTTTCGAGGACGTTAAGCGTCTGTTGGGCAACCTCCCTGCGTCCGAGCGGCCGCTGGAAACTGACGGCTGGAGGGACTCCTTCAGCCATGAAAAGAGCATTCACCCTGATCGAACTCTTGGTGGTGATCGCCATCATCGCCATCCTCGCGGCCATCCTCTTCCCGGTCTTCGCGCAAGCCAAGGCGGCCGCCAAGAAGTCCAACGCGCTGAGCCAGGTCAAGCAGCTCGGCACCGCGTGGCAGATGTACGCCGCCGACTGGGACGACCGCGCGGTGCACGTCAGCTCCGGCGGGCCGCAGTCCATCAACCGCAGCGACTTCTGGGTCTTCATGCTGCCCTACTACAAGACCGTCGACCTGCTGTTCAGCAGCGAGCGAACGGAGACCGGCTGCTACTATCACAACGCCAACGACCGCATCAACACGCCGTGGGGCTACGCGATCTACAAGCTGAACCCGACGGGCCGTTGCCTCGGCTACGGCTACAACTGGGGCCCGCAGATCTACGCCGGCGGCGGCGTGCTGGACCAAGTCCAGTTCATCAACGGCGACCCGGCGCAGGGCACCGTGCAGGCGGGCCGCTCTCTGACCTCGTTCGTGGAGCCGGCCAACCTGTTCGTGTTCGGCGACACATATGACACCCCGCGCCCCACGATCGGAATGTTCCCGAACAGAGCTGGCGGCAAGGCTTGGATCCTGGACACCTTCCCGGTGACGGCCTCGACCCGCCAGAGCCAGTTCCGCTGGGGCGGCCGCTTCAACATGGCCTACGCCGACGGCCACGCGGGCAGTGTGCAGTACAAGGGCGGTCTCACCGAAGGCGTGGGTTACGTCTACGTGCCTGCAGCCGAGAAGAACCGCCTCGCCTACTGCGCCAACCCCGACGAGCAGCTCGACGGCAGCCGCTTCAGCCTTGGCATGATCGCCTGCCGCGACTTCGTCAACATTCCCTACACCAGGAACACGCAGTGGTCGCCCGAGTGATCGTCCTCCTGTTGGCGGTGCTCTGGATCTCCGGGTGCGGGCAGCCGCCACGGAATCTGGAAGCCGAGCAGACCCAGCCCCCCGCGGACCTCGAGGCCGGCAAGAACGCCAAGACCATCGAGGAGTGGGCCCGGGCCAATCCGAACAACGGCTTGCCGGGTAGCGGCGAGGACGGGGGCAAGTAAGGTCCCCGTCGCATGGAACGAGGGCGCGCCGCAAGGCGCGCCCCTCCGTTTCGCGGCCCCTGCGGTCTCAGTAGGTGCATTCGCGGGCGGCCTCGGCCATCGCCCGCAGGTTCTCCACCGGCGCGTCGAAGAAGTGGTCGGACGCGCAGCAGATGTAGCCCCCGTCCTGTCCGAAGCCCTCGAACAGCCGGTGCACCTCGCACCGAACCTCCTCCGGGGTGCCTGCCGTCAGCACGTTGTACTGGTCCATGCCGCCGATCATCGCGATCTTGCCGCCAAAGACCCGGCGCACGGCGGCCGGGTCCTCGATGTTTCCGCCCACCCCCGGCGGCGAGAGCGTCTCGCTGGCGTCGCAGCCGTTCTCCAGGATCTGGTCGAGGATGTTCATCATGCCGCCGCAGGTGTGGTAGGTCGACTTGTGCCCCACGGCGCGCAGCGCCTCGTGGATCTTCCGGTCGTAGGGAAGGCAGAACTCTCTGTGCAGCGCCGGCCCGATCACGGTGTCGCTGCTGGCGCCGCCGCCGGTCTCGATCAGGTCGTACTTGGCGCCGGCAAGCGACTCCTCGATGAACCGTAGCTTCTTCTCCAGCAGGATGCGCAGCAGCTCGTGCACCCAGTCCGGGTTGTCCAGGCACTCCAGCACCATCTCGGCGGTGTCTTTCATCGTGCAGGCGTGCTGCCAGCAACCGGCTTGGTCGCCCCACACGGCGCCCCGCAGGATGCCGTCGTCGCCCACCCGGTCGTATTCGCGCCGGATCCGCTCCTTGTCGAGCCTGCCCACGGGCATGTACTTCTCGATCAGCCGGATGTCCTCGTGGTGCTTGATGAGGTACTCCGTGACCCAGATCGTCTTGCCGTCGCCCTCCGTCTGGTACGTGAGGGTTCCCTCCGGCGTCTCGATGGTGTGGCGCACCACGGGGTGCGTGGGAGAGTCGTCCAGGATGGTCGCGGTGTCCCGCCACTCCGGGGTGCTCAGCCCTCCGGTCACGGGGTCGGCGTAGTACTGGCCCACCGCCTGGAAGTCCTGGATGGCGGCGTCCAGCCCGACTGCTCGGAACGCCTCCAGCGCGTCCATGCCTCCCATGTAGGTTTTCAGGTGGTAGTCCTGCCACTGGTGCAGGGTGGCGGGCAGTCGGTCCGGCTTGCCGAGGTTCAGCGCGGTGAGGAGGCGCTCCTTGGGGGTCATGGGGATCGTCCGGGGTCAGTCGGTGTGGAAGACCTCCTCGCACTCAGCCCACCACTCGCCCGGTGCGCGGTTCTCGAGGCCGAACTGCATCGGGTCGGTGATCTTCCACCACTCCTGGGTCTTGGGGCAGCGGGCCATCTTGGCCATGTCGGCCTCGTGGTCGTCGCCGACGTACTCGTAGTAGCTGAACAGGTACCAGCGCCCGTCCGGCATCCGCCTCAGGAAGATCGAGTAGTTGCGGATGTTGCAGTCCCGGATGGTCCGCAGCACCTCCGGCCAGACCTCGCGGTGGATCCGCTTGTACTCCTCGATCTGGTCCTCGCGCAGCCCGACGACTTTGGCGTAGCGTTTCACGGTTGGCCTCCCGTCGCCATTTTAGCGGGATCGGCTCGGCGCGTCCAGCGGTGGAGTATCCTATGCGGGCCGGTCCGGCGACGGGCCATCCAGCGCCATGAGGTTTCTGAAGACGACCGTGCCGACGCTGCTTCTCGCCGCCGCGGCTCTCTGCGGAGCCGTGGAGGTCGGCGCCAAGAGCGCCGCCGTGTTCGACGCGGCCACCGGCAGGATGCTCTGGGGCAAGGACCCGGACACCCCGCGGTACCCCGCCAGCACCACCAAGATCCTCACCGGCCTGCTGATCGCGGAACGGTGCAGCCCCGACGAGGTGATCGTCGCCCCGCCGGACACCGAGACCGTCACAGGCAGCAGCATGCACCTGCGCCCCGGCGAGAGGGTCTCCGCTCGGCACCTGCTCGCCGCCATCCTCCTGCGCAGCGCCAACGACGGCTGCCACGCCGCCGCCGTGCACCTGGCCGGCTCCGACGCCGCCTTTGCCCAGCTGATGAACGAGCGGGCCCGCCAGATCGGTTGCACCAACTCGAACTTCAACAATCCCCACGGCTTGAACGACAAGAACCACACCACGACCGCCAGAGACTTGGGCCGGATCGCCTGCGAGGCGATGCGCAACGAGTGGTTCGCCGAGACCGTGCGCCAGCGCAAGTGGCTGCTCGAGCGCCCGGCCAACCAAGAGGACCTGTGGCTGTTCAACAAGAACAAGCTGCTCGCGACCGATCCGACCGTGGATGGAGTGAAGACCGGCTACACCACCGAGGCCGGCCACTGCTTCGTGGGCAGCGCGACGCGAGCCGGCGTGCGCGTGGTGACCGTCGTGCTCGACAGCCCGGACTGGAAGAAGGACACCCGCAACCTCCTGGAATGGGCCTTCCGGACGCACAGCGAGCGCACCGTCGTGCGCAAGGGCGCTCCCGCGCCTCCCGTGCGGGTCGAAGGAGGCGTGGAACCCGCCGTGCCGACCGTCGCCTCGGAGTCCTTGCGGATGCTGGTGCCGCACGGCACCCAGCCCGAGCTCAGGGCGACGCTCATCCCTCTCCGCGGGGCGAAGGCGCCGGTGCGAGCCGGGCAGACCGTTGCCGCCGTGAAGTTCGAGGATGGGAAAGGGTGGAGCGCGACCGTCCCGCTCGTGGCCGCCGCCGACGTGCCCCGGGCCACGCTGGCCCAGCGAGCGACGCGCCGGCCGCTCCTTCTGGTCGCGGCCTGCGGGGTTCCCATCGCCTGGGTCTTCGCGCGGCGCAAGGCTTCCAAGTCCCGAAGGAGGCGCCATGTCGGCCCTAGGTGGTGACGCAGAACGGTTGCACAAGAGGATCGCCGCCAGCGGCCTGTGCAGCCGCCGGGCGGCCGAGGAGCTGATCCGCCAGGGGCGGGTCTCCGTCAACGGGCGCATCGTCACCGAACTCGGCACGAAGGTTGGGCCGGAGGACCGCGTGGAGGTGGACGGTCAGCCGATCGCCAAGCCCCGCAAGGTCACGCTGGTGATGAACAAGCCCGAGGGGGTGCTCACGACCCTCAGCGATCCTCGCGGCCGACGAACCGTCGCCCAGCTGCTGCCGCGCCTGGACGTGACGGTCAAGCCCGTGGGCAGGCTGGACATGGACACCTCGGGGGTGCTGCTCTTCACCAACGACGGCGAGCTGGCCGCCCGGCTGACCCACCCTCGCTACGGCGTGATCAAGGAGTATCGCGCCGAGGTGCGGGGCGTCCCCGACGAGCAGGACCTGGAGTGGCTGCGCAAGGGCGTCTATCTCGAAGACGGGAAGACGGCGCCCGCGGAGGCGCTGCTGATCGGCGTGCGGCGCCGGGGCGACACCGCGATGGTGGTGCTGCGCATCCACGAGGGAAGGAACCGCCAGGTGAGGCGGATGCTGGATGCCGTCGGCCACCCGGTTCTCAAGCTGAGGCGGACCCGCTTCGGTCCGATCTCCGCATCCCGGATGGCGCCAGGCGAGTGCCGGATGCTCGGCGCGGAGGAGCTCGATCGGCTCCGCGGGCTGGTCGGCCTGCCGCCGGAGCAGAGACCGGGCAGGGGCCTCCGAGGGAAGCGGCCCCAGCAGGCTGGCCGTCGCGCCGACGGCTAGAAGTGGAACTGGTCGATGTTGTCCTTGGTGAACACCAGGATGTCGCCGAGGAGCACGTTGTCGCCGACGACCTTCTTGTCGCCCAACCGGCCGGCCTTGATGGTCGCGTCGGTGCCCTTGAACGTGCCACGCGCCAGCTGGGCGGCCACCTGCACGGTCAGGTAGCCCAGGTCCTTCGTGCTCCAGAGGACCACGGACTTCACCGTGCCGTCCTTCACGTAGGCGCGCATGTCGTTGGGGGTGCTGAGCCCGGTCACCTGAACCTGTCCGGCCTTTCCGGCCTGCTTGATGCCCTCCGCCGCGCCGGGGAACGCCGTCGAGCTGATGGCTAGGATTCCCTTCAGGTCGGGGCTGGCTTTGATCAGGTCTTGGGCCGCCTGGAACGCGAGCTTCTGGTCCTCGTTCGAAGGCACCACGGAGCCGAGCCGCAGATTCGGGTACGCCTTCAGCCTCTCCTTGATGTGGACGATCCACTCGTTCTGGTTCGCCGCCGTGGCGGTGGCGGTGATGATCGCCACCTCGCCCTTCACGTCCTTGCCGCCCATGTCCTTGACGAGCGTGTCGACCAGCGCCGTGCCGATCTGCTCGGCGGTGGCCTGGTTCACGAACACCTCGCGGGCGTCGGACGGCGCGTCGGCGTCCCAGGTGATCACCTTGACGCCCTTCTGCCGGGCGGCCTTCATCGCGGGCGCCAGCACGTTCGGGTCGTTGGGCGACACGCAGATCGCGTCCACGCCCTGCAGGGCCCACTTCTCGACCATCGCCGCGGCCTTCTCCGGCGAGCCGTCCGTCGGTCCGTCGTAGATCAGCTCCACGTCCAGCTCCTTGGCGGCCTCCTGCGCGCCCTCCGCGCACGAGGTGAAGTACGGGATGCCCTTCTGCTTGGGGAGCAGGCAGACCGTGATCCGACCCTTCGCGCCTTGCGGACCCCCGGCGGGGGCGCTCCCACCCTCTTTGGGGCCGCAACCTCCGATCAGCAAAAGCGCGGCCGTCGCGGCCGCCAGCAGCCTCTTCGCCTCCATGGGATCAACCTCCTTCGACAGACCCTGCTGGGCGACGGGAGATTACCCCGTTGAGCGTCACCGCCCCAATCAGCAGCGCGCCGACTACCACCAAGTTCAGCACGTCGTTGCTCCACCGCCAGCCCACGAACTGTCGGACCTCGTGCAGCACCGCCAGGCCGAGGGCCGTGCCGATCAGCGTCCCCCTGCCGCCGAAGATGCTCGTTCCGCCGAGCACCACCGCGGTCACGACCTCCAGCTCGAGGCCCGCGCCGACGTCGGCCTTGGCGGTGTTGCGCCTCGCCGTGAACAGCACCCCGGCCACGCCGGCCATCAGGCCCGAGAAGGCGTACAGCGACGCCTTCAGACGGTCGACGTTCCACCCGCTGGCGCGCGCCGCGGCCTCGCCCAGACCGATCCCGTAGATCTGGCGCCCGAGGACGTGCCGAGCGAGGACCGCGCTCCCGGCCGCGCACAGCGCCACGAACAGGCCGATGGCCGCCCAGCCCTGCCCGATGCCGAGGAACGTCTCGGGGAAGCCGCTGACCGGCCGGGCCGCGCTGACCCCCTCCGCCAGCCCCCGGAAGGCCGACATCGTGCCGAGGGTGACGATCAGCGGATGCACCCGGAACCGCGTGACGAACCAGCCGTTGAGCGCCCCGCAGAGCAGCCCGGCGGCAAGCGCCACGGCGACGCAGGCTTCCACGGGCAACCCGGACCGGAAGCCCAGCCCGAACAGAACCGAGGCCAGCGCCATGGCGGAGCCGACCGAGAGGTCGATGCCACCGGTGATCACGATGAGCGTCATCGGCACGGCCAGCAGCGCGGTCTCGCCGATCTGGGGCAGCAGACCCGCCTGCACCCGCCCGGACACGAAGGCGGGGTCGACCTGCCAGGCCGCCAGGACCAGCGCCGCGAGAAGGGCGGCGAGGCAGGCCTCGTGCGTCGCGAGCAGCCGCCTCACGCCCGGGCCTCCTTCCGCCGGCCTGCGGCGTCTCCCATCACCGCCGCCAGGATCAGCGCGCCTTGGATCGCCCGCTCCCAGTACAGGCTGCTCTCGCCCAGCTGCAGGAAGATCAGCACGGTGCGCACGGAGCTGAGGAGCAGCACGCCGATCACCACGCCGAGGATCGTGCCCGTGCCCCCGCGGATCGAAACGCCGCCCACCACCACGCACGTGACCACCAGCAGCTCGAAGCCCACTCCGACTCCGCTGTCGACCACCGACAGCCTGGGCACGCTCACCAGGGTCGCCACCGCCACCAGAAGCCCGGCCAGCCCGAACGCGGCGAGCTTGGTGCGCTCAACCGAGATGCCGGCCAAGCGCGCCGAGTCGGCGTTTGACCCCACCGCGAACACGCGTCGTCCCCAAGCGGTGCGGTTGGCCACGATCCACGCCAGCGCGACCACCGCCCCGCAGACCGCGATCGGCACCGGCACGCCGAGCAGCGAGCCCGTGCCCCAGACGCGCAGTCCGTCCGGGAGGCGGGTGATCCACTTGCCCGCCATCAGCAGCTCGTTGGCGCCCTTCAGCACCGACAGCATCCCCAGCGTCACGATGATGCTGGGCACCCGCACGAGGGACACCAGCACGCCGTTGAACAGGCCCACCCCCAGCCCCAGGGCCAGCGTCGCTGCGACGGCGACCGAGGGCGGAAGGCCGAGTCGGTCCGGCGACGAGAGGGTTCCCGCGACGGCCGCGCAGAGCCCCATGAGCGAGCCGATCGAGATGTCGATCTCGCCGGAGGCGATCACCAGCATCAGGCCGCAGGCCGCGATCAGCGTCGGTGCCGCGGCCAGCAGCATGTCCGTCAGGTTGCGCGGGCTCAGGAAGACCGGGTTGATCGCCGTGGCCAGGGCGCACAGGAGCGCCAGAACGAGCGCCGGACCGGGAACGCCGCGGAGCCTCACGCCGCTCCCTCCTCTGGCAGGATGAGCGAGAGCAGCGCCGGCTCGGAAAACTCCCCTCGGCGGAGCTCCCCGCTGATCCTGCCGCCCCGCAGGGCCACGATCCGGTCGCACAGGGCCAGCAACTCGGGCATGTCGGAGGAAGCCGCCAGCACCGCCGCCCCCTCTGCGGCCAGCCTGCGGACCAGCTGGTGCACCTCGTGCTTGGCGCCCACGTCCACGCCCCGGGTCGGCTCGTCCAGCAAGAGCAGGCGGGGGCTGAGGCACAGGCCCTTGGCCAGCACCACCTTCTGCTGGTTGCCTCCGCTCAGCGAGGAGGCCGGGGCGTCCACCCCGGCGCACTTGATCTGCAGCAGCCGCGCCATCGCCTCCGCCCGCTCCCTCTCGGCGCCGGGCGAGATCCAGCCCAGCCTGGAGACCGCGCCCAGCGACGCCATCGAGACGTTCCAGGCGACGCGCCAGCAGGGGATCAGACCCTGGCGGTGACGGTCCTCGGGGACCAGGGCCACCCCGGCCGCCAAGGCGGAGCGGACGCTTCCGGGCCTCACCGGCCGGCCACCGACCAGCACGCCGCCGTGGCATCGCCGAAGGCCGTAGATCGCCTCCAGCAGCTCGGTGCGCCCTGCTCCGACCAAGCCCGCCAAGCCGACGACCTCACCCGAGCGGACCTCGAGGCTCACCCCCTGGAGCGAGCCGGGGAGGCTCAGCCCGTCGACCCGCAGCACCGGGCTGCCCTCGGTCCCTCGGACCGAGTCCGGCGTCGCGGGCACGTCTCGGCCGACCATCTTCCGGATCAAGCCGGCGCGGTCCGTCGCGGCGGCGGGCACCGTGTCCACCCTGCGGCCGTCGCGCAGCACGGTGATGCGGTCGGCCAGCGCGAACACCTCGTCCAGCCGGTGGCTGACGTACAGCACGGAGACGCCCCGCTCCCTCATCCGCCGGGTCACGGCGAACAGGGCCTCGGTTTCGCGGGACGAGAGCGCCGCAGTCGGCTCGTCCAAGATGAGGAGGCGGCAGTCGCGCACCAGCGCCCTGGCGAGGGCCACCATCTGTCGCTGGGCCATTGGAAGCTCCCCCACCGGCCTGCCCAGCGGCAGATCCTCGCCCAGCTCCCGGAGCGCCTCCCGCGTGCGGCGGAGCATCGCGGATCGGTCGAGCAGCGGCCCGCGCCGAGGCTCCCAGCCGAGGAACACGTTGTCGACGGCGTCCAGGTCGGGAAACGACACAGGCTCCTGGTGGATGGCCGCGATGCCGGCGGCCTCGCACCGGTGGACGCCCTCGGGCAACGGCGCGCCGCGCCACAGCACCCTCCCTTCGCTGGGAGCCAGCGCCCCGCAGAGGATGCGGATCAGAGTGGACTTGCCGGCGCCGTTCTCGCCACAGAGCGCGTGCACCTCGCCCTCGGCGATCTCCACGTCGACGCCGTCGAGCGCGCGCACACCCCCGAAGCTCCGCCCCAGCCCCTCGGTTCGAAGCAGCTCCGCCATCCCTCCGAGAGGGCAGGTTACCCCTGACCCCGCCGAGTTCGGACCGCGGTTAACAAGTGAACGCCGCTCTCCGGTGTTGCATAATGAAGCCGTATGCTCCGATTCCGCTTCGTCGCGGTGCTTGCAGCGTTGCCCCTGTGCGCCCTCGCCTTGGCCAAGGAGCCGGTGACCCTCCGCTTCACGGTGTGGGACGGCGACGAGTCGCTCAAGGTCATCAAGCGCATCCTGGCAAGGTTCGAGAGCGAGAACCCGGACATCCGGGTGAAGCTCGAGCCGATCACCGACTACGCGTCCTACCACCAGAAGATGATCACCATGTACGCGGCCGGCGTCGCCCCGGACGTGTGCATGATGGACATGCCGAACTTCCAGGCCTTGGCCAAGCGCGGCGCGCTGGTGCCGCTGAACGACCTGATGGCCAAGACGCCCGGCTTCGACATTGAGGAGTATTACGAACCGATCGTTCGGGCCCACAGCTACCAGGGCAAGCTGTACGTGCTCCCTCGGGACATCGCCCCGATGGGTCTGGTCTACTACAACAAGCGCCTGTTCGACGAGGCCGCCATCCCGTATCCCGATGGCACATGGACTTGGGACTTCCAGCCCCGGCCTGAGCTGCGGGAGAAGTGCTTCACCTGGGTCATGCAGCAGCTGACCAAGGTGGACAAGAACGGCAAGAAGATCCAGTGGGGCTTCGCGCCGGGATGGCCGGAGCTGTTCGCGACCACCCTCACCTACTCCTACGGCGGCCGCTACACCGACAACCCCGAGGCGCCCACCAAGGTGCTGATCAACGAGCCCAAGACGGTGAGGGCCTACCAGTTCGCGGCGGACTGCATGAACAAGTACGGCTGGATCCCCAACCAGAACGACCTGCTCGGCCAGCTGCAGTCCACCACCCAGATGCTGTTCGTGAACCAGAAGATCGCGATGTTCCAGAACGGCATCTGGGAGGTCCCCAACATGAGGAAGTACCTCAAGCCGGGCGAGAAGGGCTTCTTCGAGTGGGACATCACGCTGTTCCCCGCCTACAAGGACGGCCGGCACGCCGCGCCGACCGGAGGCTCGGGCTACGCGATCTTCACGTCGACCAAGCATCTGGAGGAGGCGTGGCGGCTGACGCGCTACATGGCGGGTCCGGTGGCGATGACCTACATGGCCCAGGCCGGCATCGCCCAGCCGGCGATCCGCAAGCTGGCCCTCACGCCGGACGTGTGGCTGCCCGGACCGAACACCCCCAAGGAGCAGCTGTACCCCTACAGCCGCATCTGGACCGACCGGGCGGTGCCCTACGTCGTGTTCAGCGAGAACGCCGACTACTGGCCCGAGGTCGGCGGCCGGATGCGCGCGGGCATGGACCTGCTCTGGAACGGCCAGAAGGACGCCAAGGAGACCTTGGACCGCGGCGCGCGGGAGGCCCAGCAGCGCCTCGACGCCATCCTGAAGGAGCAGCGCAACCCGCCGTACAACTGGGTCGCGGGGGGCATCGTCGGGCTGCTGCTCGCGGCGGCCATCGCGCTGTGGGTGTTCTGGCCGGAGCGCAAGATCCGCTACACGCACCGCGAGAAGCTCGAGAGCCGGTCGGCGTTCCTGTTCGCCAGCCCGTGGATCATCGGCATGATCGTGTTCACGCTCGGGCCGATGATCCTTTCCCTGCTGATGGGCTTCGCCGACTGGGACATCATCCGCCAGGCCAAGTGGCGCGGGCTGGGCAACTTCCACGAGGCGTTCCTCGTCGATCCGGTGTTCTGGAAGTCGCTCCGCGTGACGTTCGTGTACACGTTCGTGGCGGTGCCGCTGGGCCTGATCGGCTCGCTGGCGCTCGCGCTGCTGATGAACCAGAAGGTGCGCGGCATCCCTCTGTTCCGAACGTTCTACTACATCCCCTCGCTCGCCTCGCTGGTGGCGGCGTCGCTGATCTGGCGCCGCGTGTTCCAGCCCGAGGGCGGCCTCCTGAACACCCTGCTCTACAGCCCGGTGGGGGAGTGGCTCGGCATTCCGAGGTTGCTCGCGGACTGGGCGCAGGTTCCGGCTGGGCAACAGATCAACTGGCTGGGCACGGAGCAGACGGCCCTGCCGGCGCTGATCATCATGTCGCTGTGGGGCATCGGCGGGGGCATGGTGATCCTCCTCGCGGGTCTGCAGGGGATTCCGCAGTTCTACTACGAGGCCGCTACGCTCGATGGGGCGGGCATCTGGGACCGGTTCAAGGCGGTGACGCTGCCGCTGCTCAGCCCGTCCTTGTTCTTCTCGCTGGTCACCGGCTTCATCGGGTCGTTCCAGGTGTTCACGCAGGCGTTCGTGATGACCGGGGGAGGGCCGAACGACGCGACGAGGTTCTTCATGTTCCACCTGTACACGCAGGCCTTTCAGAACCTGAGGATGGGATACGCCAGCGCCCTGGCCTGGATCCTGTTCTTCATCATCCTGATCTTCACGCTCATCCAGTTCAAGATGAGCAAGTGGGTGTATTACGAGGCTGAGGTGAAGAAGTGAGTGCCGTGCAAGAGGCCGTTTCGCGCCAGTTCGACTCGGAGGCCGCCGAGCGCTTCCGCCGGGCCGCCAAGCGCGCGGAGACGATCGACCGGATCCTGAAGGTGCTGCTGTGGGTGGTGCTCTTCTCCGGCGTGATCTTGGCGATGCTGCCGTTGTGGATCATGCTGATGATGTCGCTGAAGACGCCCAACGAGATCGCCAACAGCGCGGCGTGGGCGTGGCCCAAGGAGATCACCTGGGACAACTTCCGCGAGGTCCTCACCAACCCCAACGCTCCGTTCATTCTCTTCTTCCGGAACTCGCTGATCATCAGCACCCTGACCACCGCGGGCGTGGTGCTCACTTCGGCGATGGTGGCCTACCCCTTCGCCCGGCTGAAGTTTCGCGGCAGGGATCGGCTGTTCATCCTGCTGCTCAGCACGATGATGCTGCCGGGCGTGGTCACGATGATCCCGACCTACGTAATGTACGCCCACCTGAAGTGGGTCAACACGTTCTATCCGCTGATCGTCCCGGCTTGGTTCGGCGGTGGCGCGTTCAACATCTTCCTGCTCCGGCAGTTCTTCATGGGCATCCCGCGGGACCTGGACGAGGCCGCGATCCTCGACGGCGCCAACCACGCGACGATCTTCTGGCGCGTGATCCTTCCGAACGCCGGAGCCGCGCTGGCCACCGTGGGCGTGTTCTGCTTCATCTACAACTGGCGCGACTTCATGGGGCCGCTCATCTACCTGAACAGCCCGGACATGCAGACGCTCGAGGTCGGACTGCGCACCTACCAGAGCCTGCAGTCGGAGCAGTGGCACCTGCTGATGGCCGGCTCCGTGCTGGTGATGCTGCCGCTGTTCGTGATCTTCCTGGTCGGGCAGAAGTACTTCGTGAAGGGCATCGTGATGAGCGGCATCAAGTGACGCCGCTCAGCGCTCGGAGCGCGCCAGCTCGACCAGCGCCAGCGAGTGCGCCGGCACCATCAGGCTGAGGCGGTCGCCCTTGGTGGCGGCTCGCCGCTCCTCCAACCAGACTTCGTCGGGCCCGCCCCGGTTCGCCCGGCGGTGGACCGGGTCCTCGGCGGGCTTCGCCCACTCGATGCCGGGCACCCTCTGGGGCGCGGTGCCGGTGTGGGCGTCCGCTCCTCTGCCCGTGAGGAGCGTGACTCGGGCCTCGCCCGACGCTCGGAACCCCTCCAGGCGAAGCGAGGCTTTCGCATTCCGGTCGAAGTGCTGGTTGATCACGACCACGGTGAGGCGCCGGCCGTCGTCGCTCTTGGTGGCGTAGGCCCGCACCCAGGGCACGGCGCGAACGGCCGGAACCCAGCCCACAGCGGGCGAGTCGAAGGTCGCCGTCTCGCACGAGGTCGCCACCACCCGTTCGGCGAGCCGCCTCGAGAGGAGCTGGAAGGCCAGATAGCCGGCGGTCGGCACGTATCTGCCGTCGCGCTGGCCCAGCAAGCCGATGAACAGGGGGTCGATCAGGCCGAAGAAGCACGCCGCGTGGACCTTCGGCTGCTCCAGCAGCACCCCTAGGACGGCCGCTGTGTACAAAGCCGAGCCGAGAGTCTTGCAATGATCCGTGAACCGACCGTTCGGGGCGACCTGGAACAGCGGGCCCCATTCGGTGACGGCGATGCCGATTCGGTCGCGGTGCGGCGCGGGCAGCGCGGCGATCCGCCGGGCCAGGCGGTCCAAGCTTTCCCGGACGAGGTCGGCCGCTGCGTACATCGACGCGTACACCTCGCGGAGCGTGTGCCCGGAGTCCACCGGCAGCACGGGAGCGTAGGCGTTGTGGACGGCGACGAAGTCGACGTGCGGCGCCACGGCGGGCAACACCACGTCCGCCCAGTCCTTGTGCGGCTTGTTCGGGTAGAAGCTCTCGTCCAAGATCGCACCGATGCGCACGCTCGGGTCTGCGGCCCGGATCGCCTTGGCGAACCCCACGGCGATCTCGGCGTACTGCCTCGGCGTCTTGGCCACCGAGGCCGTTCCCTCGGAGCCGTCGTTGAGGTACAGCTCGTTCCCGATCTCCCACCAGCCGACCTTCGGCCCTTGGGACCGCTGGTTGGCGAAGCGGACCCAATCGGCCGCCTCCTGCGCCGTGCCGCTCCCCGCGTTGGCGGTAAACATCAGCCCCGACCCGACGGCCCTCGCGAACGACTGGATCTCCACGGTGCCGACGTTGTGCGCCAGCAGATCGCCGCGGGCCATGGCGGGCGTGCGGGGCCGCAGGGCGCGGGGTCCGACCTTGTCGCGCCAGTGGTAGAAGTCGCTCAAGGTGCCGCCGGGGAAGCGGATCAGGCCAACGCCGAGGTTGCGCGTGGCCTCGACGACTTCGGGTCGGAACCGCTCGCCCTCGGCGTCCCAGAGGCCCTTGCCGTCCCAGATCCACTCGGTGTTCACGCCGAACAGCTCCCTCGGCGCCCTTCGGACGACCTTGCTCGCGTCCACCCGAATGCTGGCCGCCAAAGGCGTGGGCGGAAAGCTCCAGGCGGCCTCCAGCCTCTCCGGCACGCGGGTGCTGATCGTGACGTCGTCGAACCGCGCCTCGCCCCGGGTGCCCTCCGCCAAGCAGGCCAGCACCGCTCGCGCCGTCTCGTGCGGCAGCTCCACGATCCTCTCCCGCACCGACGTCCCCGCGCCCGGAGAGCCGTCGAGGAAGGCCAGAGCCAGCACGCCGCCACCGGCGTCCATCGCCAGCAGGGCCACGCGCGGGCGCGCGCCGGAATCGCCCTCGATCCGCGCCGACAGGTGCAACCGGGCACCCTTCAGCCAATCCCCTTGCAGCACCTGGCCCGCGCCCAGAAGCTTCTGGGGATCGGTGTTGCCGGCCGCGGGCCGGAGCGTCAGCACGTGGTTCCGGGGCCGCCGGGGATCCTCCGTGCGCAGGATGCGTCCCTTCTCGGGCGCCTGCTCGAGCGTCCAGCCCGCCGGTTGTTCGGCTCCCTCCTCGAAGCCGGGGTTGGCGAGCGCGTTGCCAGCGGGCTCGGGGGCCGTGGGGCCGCACCCCGCCGCCGCGAGGAGCGCCACAACGGGCAGGAAGCGCCAGGCCATGCGGCAGTATGGGTCCGTGGTGGCCCGAGTCCCGGTGACCGTCCGCGCAACGCCGGCTCGGCGAGGCCCGTACCCCAGACGAGGGATGCGACGATAAGGCCGGTTGTTGCGCTCGCGGCGGTGCTTCTGGTTCTGTTGGCGGCGGGTTGTGCGCCGGGTGCGAACCCGCTCGCGAACCACCCCGGGCCTGGGGGAGAGACCGCCGGGTTCCTGCTCGGCCTGTGGCACGGCATCATCGTGTGGTTCTCCTTCCTCTGGTCGCTGTTCAACCCCAGCGTGTCGGTGTACGAGGTCCACAACAACGGCTGGCCCTACAACCTCGGGTTCCTGCTCGGCGCCGGGGGCGTCCTCGGCGGCGGGGTGAAGGTCGCGCTGGGCGGCGACCGTCGGCAGTGAGTCGCCCTGTTGCGCGCCTCAGCCGCAGTGGGCGTGGCGGAAGCACGTCGCCAGGTGGTCGTTGACCATCCCGGCCGCCTGCATGGAGGCGTAGCAGATCGTGGGGCCGACGAAGCAGAACCCGCGGGCGGCCAGCTCCCAGCTCATGTCTCGGGCCTCTTCGCTCGTGGTGGGAACGTCGCGCGGGTCGGTCCAGCGGTTGCGGATCGTTCGGCCCTCGGTGAAGCGCCACACGAAGGCGTCGAACGAGCCGAACTCCTCCTGCACCCGCAGGAAGGCCCTCGCGTTGCGCACCGCTCCCTCGATCTTCCGTCGGTTGCGGATGATGCCGCCGTCGCGCATCAGCCTCTGGATGTCCGCTTCCGAGAACGCCGCTACCCGCTGCGGGTCGAAGCCGGCGAAGGCGCTGCGGTAGGCCTCGCGGCGCTTGAGAATGGTCAGCCAGCTGAGCCCGGCCTGGGCGCCGTCCAGCACCAGGAACTCGAAGTGCCTGCGGTCGTCGTGGACCGGCACGCCCCACTCCTCGTCGTGGTAGGCGATCTCCAGCGGGTGTTTGGCCCACGGGCACCTGGTTCGGGCGTCGGCGTCCATTCCCGGTGCCTATCTTGGCCAGCTGCCGCCCAACGGCGCTGGGCCGGGGTCGCGGGACCGAGCCGGCAGCGGAGGTAGCCTGCGGAGAGCGATGGGCGGCACGATGAGGTTCGACGGCAGGATCGAGCGAATCGGCGCGAGGGCCTTGATCGCCCTGCCTGCGGATCCGCGGGAGGTGTGGGGCGAGCGCGCGCGCTACGACGTCGCAGGAACGGTCGGCGGGAAGTCGTACCGCGCCAAGGTGCTGTTCCTCGATGGCCGCGCGTGGCTTCCGACGGGGCCGGTGTTTCTCCGCGATGCGGGTCTCGCCCTCGGGGAGACCGTGACCGTGGAGGTGGGACTGGAGGGGCCCAACCTTGAGGACCTCGATCCGGACCTCCGCGCGGCGATCGAGGCCAACCCGGTTGCTAGAGCCGCCTTCGAGGCCCTCAACACCTTCAAGCGCAAGGCCCTGGCTCGAAGCGTCGAGGAGGCCAAGCGGCCGGAGACGCGCGCCAGGAGGATCGCCGAGGCGTTGGAGCGCCTGTCCGAGAGCGACGCGGGCTAGCCCGAAGGCTTCTTGCCTTGATCCAGGTGCACGACCGTGCCCATCAGGGTCTTCTCGGCCTCGCCGGTCTGGCCGCTCTGCAGGGCCCTCAGGGCTTGGGTGACCTCCTGCGCCTCCGCCACGCGGCCCTCGGCCAGCAGCAGGGCCTGGGTCTTCTGCAGCTCCGCGATCGCGGCCTGCGGGCTCAGTGCCTGCGTCTTCATGCCGAGGATCGTGCGCTCGACCGCCCGCGAGGCGGCGACGACCTGCGCCGCGGAGGCCACGCGCGCGTTGGGAGGCGCCGAGTAGCGTGCCGGGTCGGCGGTGAACTCGATCACGAAGTCCAAGTCGGGGGCTGCGTTCCCGCTGTTCAGGCAGTCCTCGTACTCCAGGGTGCCGGAGGCCACCCTGTACCAGCCCAGCGGATGGTTGGGAAACTCGAGGTCGAGGATGTGCTCGATCGAGCTGCCCCGCTCCAGATCGGCGAGCGGAACGTCGAACTCGCGCTGGCCCGGCGACGGGGTCTGGCCGGCGACGCTGCGCGCTTCCACCCACCGCGCCAGCTTGAGCCGCAGGCGCAGGTTGCGGGCCACGACGGTCATCAGCTTCTCGATCTCCGCTCGGAAGATCTCCGGGATCAGCTCCGGGCGCGACACGTAGTAGTGGTTGCCGCCGGCCCGCTTGGCCATGGCGGCGAGAAGCTCCTCGTTGTAGTCCGGCCCGAAGCCGAGCAGGGTCAGCGTCGTGCCGCGCTCGCGCACCGCGGCGGCGGCGTTAACCAGGCTGGGGAAGTCGCGGACGCCGACGGTCGGCTCGCCGTCGGTCAGCAGCAGCATCCTGGAGGCCCGGCCCGTCTCCTGCGCCTGCGCGATCTGTTGCAGGCCCAGGTTCACGCCATCGTACAGATTGGTGGTGTTGCCGATGGTCAGCCGGGCGATCCCGTCCAGGATCGGCTGCTTCTGGGTGACCCTCTGCGGGGGCATCAGCACCTGCGCCGTCTCGTCGAACGTCACGATGCTCAGCACGTCGTTCGGCGTGAGGAGGTCCACCACGTAGCGGCACGCCTGCTTCACGTACTCCAGCGGGGGGCCCTCCATCGAGCCGGACCGGTCGATGACGAGGCACAGGTTCATCGGTGTCCGCGCGGCCGGACCGAGGAACGTGTCCCCCTGACCGGCGGTCAGGGCCACTAGGAACTGCTCGCGCGCGGGCCCGTTGGCCATCGTGGCCTCGCGGCTGGGAACGACCTCGACCTGCAGCGCGCGGACGGGGGCCATGGCCGTGGTGCGCGCGGCGGTGCCGAGGCCGGGTGCCATCGCCTGCGTCCTCGCCGGATCGACTCCGGGCGGGGGGGCGGACTGCGTCTTGTTGGGATCGAAGTTCGGGTTCATGCTCGCTCCACGCGGAAATCGGTGCCTCCGAGGCGCAGCACGTCGCCGACCTTGGCGACGGCGTGGCTCACGCGCTGGCCGTTGAGATACGTGCCGTTGGTGCTTCCGAGGTCCAGGACCGACAGCCCGCCCGGTGCAGGCTCGAGGACGGCGTGCCGGCGGCTGGCCATCGGGTCGCCGACCAACGGCGAGCCCGCCACGTCCCGGCCCAGCTCCACGCGGGAGACGATCGGAAACCTCTGGCCAGCCAGCGGGCCGCTCAGCGGCACCAGCAGGAGGCCCGCGGCAGCCGTCGCGGACGAGACGGCGATCGTCGTCTGGCCGGAGGGGGCAGGCATGGCGACCGTGGGTTGTCCGGCCAAGGGCGGGCCGCCAGCGGTGGCCATCGCCACGGGCTGGGCGCCGCTCGGGGCCTGCACCTGGGTCTGCCACTGCTGCCGAAGGGCCTCCGCGGCGCGCGCCGGGGCCGAGCCCTCGCGCATCACGAACTCCAGGCGCGTGGACCCCACCTGGATCAGCGCTCCCGAGAACAGCGGCACTTGTCGGATCGGCGTGCCGTTCACGAACGTTCCGCCCGGCGCGCCGCAGTCGGAGAGGTAGTAGGTTCCGCCGTGCAGCTGGATCACCGCGTGCTGGGGAGCCACCGCCGGGTCGTCCAGGATGGGGATGTGCGCCAGCTCGCTCCGGCCGATCGTGGTCACGGCGGCGTCCACGATCCACTCTCGGTACTCGTTGCGCCCGTAGATGCGCCGGACCCAAGCGGTTCGGGTGGCGCGGATGATCAGGCTGGTGAACAGGCCCACGCCTCCGCCGGTCGCCACCGCCAAAATCGCGCGTCCCGTCGTGCCGACCTCGTCCCCGCCGCGAACGGCGTGCACGAGGGGAGAAAGCGCCATGCTGGCGAAGTCGAACGTCAGGCCGCCGAGCCCCGCACCCAGCGCGCCTCCGATCAACGCGAAGCGCGCCCGCCGCCAGCTCCGCGAGGGGATCGCCGCTGCCAAGCCGATCGTCGCGCCGATGGGAACGAACGCCACGAACCGGGCCGAAAGCGTCGTCGCGTGGATTCCCGGCTGGGTCAGCACGTCGCCGAAGAAGAGGGTTGAGAGCGCACCCCCGACGGTGGCGCCCACCGTGCCCCCGACCGCGCCGAGCAGCAGCCCCGCACCCAACCCGCGCCAGACGTGCGCCGGGCTGCCTTGGGCGCGGCCCTGCATCGCCCCCAGCGTCGCTCCGACCAGCGCGCCGAGCAGCGCCATGAACTTCACGCCCCACGGGCCCCACTGGGGGTCGAAGAACATCGTGGGGGCGAAGGGCTCCATCAGCGCGAACGCCGTGAGTCCGGCGACAGCCCCGGCCAGCGCGGTGAACAGCACGAAGCCCATGTCAACCTTCGAATCGGTAGCGGGCGGCACCGAACTGGACGGTGTCGCCCGGCCTCAGCTCGACGTCCCCTGTGATCTTGACGCCGTTCACAGTCGTTCCGTTCGTGCTGCCCAGATCGCGCACCACGACGCGCGGGCCGCTGCGCTCGATCTGGGCGTGCCTCCTCGAGACCGTCGGCTCGTCCGGGATGGCGAGGCCGGCAACCTCCCGACCCACCTCGGTGACGCCCTCCGGGAGGTCGAACGCGGCGCCCTGCGCTGAAACCAGCCGGGGCCTGTCCACCGCGACGGCCGCAGCCGCGGGCTGCGCCCCCTCCAGACGGATCGTCTGCGGCTGTTCGGTCGCCTGTGTCTGGGGCGGCTTGGGGGGCGCCTGCTGGCCCGACGGCGCCTCGGGCACCTGAACGCCTATCTGCTCGAGCCTCTCGCGCACCCAGTCCCGCCGCTGCGAGAGGTACCGGATCCCCAGTCCTACCAGGACTACCGCGACGATCAGGCCCACCAGCGCGCCCCATAGGCTGCCTCCGGGCCGCTCCGCCGGGGTGTCGGTCGGCGCCTGCGCGGCAGACCCCGGCTCTGCCGCCGGCTGGCTCGGAACTGGGTCCGACCGGGAGTCCTCCTTGGCCTTCTCCTCGGCTGGCGAGGCCGCGAGGTCCACGTCCACGGGCAGGGCCACCGCCAACAGGCTCGCGCCCTCGGTCTGCGCGGGGGCCGCGGCGTCGAGCACGAACTTCTTCGGCGCGAACTCGTAGCTCTTGCCGTTCGAGCTGACCATGCCTGAGACGGCCACCTCTCCCTTGCGCACCAGGGCGAACCGGACCTCGCCGTTGCCCGCAGGGGAGAGCAGAGCCTCCTGCTGGCGCTGGCGGTCCTTGAGGCGCACCAGGCCCGAGGCCGGAGGGCCGTTGCGGCCCAACAGCCGCACCGTGACGCCCTCGTAGAACAGGAAGTCCTCCTCCAGGACCTTGGGCGAGGCCTTGAGCGCGGCCAGCGGCACGACGGCCACGACGCCCTTGGCTGGGTCCCAAACGGCCAGCGAGTCTGCGCCCTTGTCCGGCAGTTGGAGCTTGTACTGGGAGGTCGCCCAGTTCGGAGCCCCGGGCTTGGGCGCGGCCGGGTCGGGCTTGTCGGGCAGGGTGTTGGGAACACCCTCGCAGAGCCACACCACCTTCGGCTGATCGTCCGGGAGCGCGACGTCGAGCGTCTCCTGGGCCAGCGCGCCCGCCGGCAGGAGCACGGACGCTAGGATGAGGGGTCCAAACCGCACCTTGAAAGGATTGTAGCCCGCGCCAGAGGCAAGGCATCGGCCAATTCCGACGCGAGGAACCCGAACGACCCGAGTCGCTCCAGGAGGAGGTCGCCGGCCAGGCCATGCCAGTAGGCGCCGCACGCGGCCGCCGACAGCTCGGGCATCTGCTGCGCCAGCATCGCGCCGATCACGCCGCTGAGCACGTCGCCCATGCCTGCGCAGGCCATGCCGGGATTGCCGGTCGGGTTCACCAGCAGCGGCTCGCCCTCCTCAGCGGCCACCGTGAAGGCTCCTTTCAGGACGACCGCCTTGCCGAACCGCTTGGCGGCCTCTCGGGCGAACTGGAAGCGACCGTTCTGGACCTCGGCGGTGCTGGCTCCCATCAGCCGAGCCATCTCGCCGGGGTGTGGTGTCAGCACGCAGGGACCTGAAGGAACCGCGACCTCCCCCCGCGCGACGAGGTTCAGCGCGTCCGCATCCAGAACAGCTGGCCCCTGCCAAAGCATCCAGAGCTTGGCGAGCATCCGGGCGACGGACGGCGAGGGCGTCAGGCCGGGACCGAACACCGCCGCGTCGAAGTGCCCGTGCGACGCGATCCTCTCGGCGGCCTCCTCGGCGATCGCGCCGTCGTCCTCCGGCAAGGGTAGAACGCAGGCCTCGGGCAGCTGAGCCGAGACCGCCGCGCACACGGAGGGCACGGACGCGACCGTGACCAGGCCGGCCCCCGCCCGCAGCGCGCCCCGAGCGGCGAGCACGGCGGCGCCGGGATAGCGGGCGCTTCCGGCCACGATCAGCAGCCGCCCGCTGTCGCCCTTGTGGCTCGAGCGCATCCGGTCTGGCAGCTGGGAGCCCACCCACGCGTCGTCCAGCAGGAAGGCGTCCGTGTGCTGCTCCAACAGGGGGCGAGGGAAGCCGATCGGGTCGACCGACCACTTGCCCGAATGCTCCATCCCGATGCCCTGGAACAGGAACGGCTTGGGTAGACCGAACGTGACCGTTCGGCACGCCCATACGCTCTCCCCCAGCTCCTCGCCGGTGTCGCAGTGGATTCCGCTCGGCAGGTCCACGGCCACCACGGGGGCGCCGCTCGCGTTGATGGCCTCGATAGCCTCGCGGATCGGACCCTGGACCTCGCCCCGTGCGCCGGTTCCCAGTAGCGCGTCCACGATCAGGTCGCGGCAACCGACGCACTCCAGCTTCTCGTGGTACTGCTCGTCGCCGACGAACAGCGGCTCGACGCCCGCGGCCTCGGCCTCGGCGAGGCGTGCGGCGCAGTCGGGAGACAGCTCGTCCCGACGGGCCGCGATCAGGCAATCGACGTGATAGCCGTGTTGGTGGGCGAGCCGGGCCACCACCAGCCCGTCGCCGCCGTTGTTGCCCTTGCCGCACACGACGGTGACCCGACCGCCGTCGGGCAGCATCTCCCGCACGGCCCGGAAGACCGCGTTGCCGGCATGCTCCATCAGTTGCGCGATCGTCAGGCCGAACGCCTCGACGGCCTGGCGGTCGAGCTGGCGGCACCGCTGGGAATCGGCGATCCAGTTCACAGCTCCCACCACCTCAGCTGGATCGGCGAGCCGGTCCTGCGGGCAGGCATCCACTTCGCGTGGCCATCCGCCGCGACGCGGTTCAGGCCGCCGCGGAACGAGCCCCTCCCCTGCATGAAGTGATTCTGCCACAGGGCGGTTCGAGGCGGGCTCGCGATGTCGGACTCCGTGACGGGGCCGGCGTGCGGCCGGTCGGCCGAAGGGATCGAGTTGACGAACACGAACGCGTTGGCCTGATAGTTCGTGGAAGGCCCGTTCTCAGGCACCGAGCGCTCCTGCAGCGGGGAGAACCAGATCTCCCGGTTCCCGGCGAACGGAGCAACAGCCAGGGCGACCGGATGGCCGTCGAACCGGTTGGAGCGGTCGCTCGGGTCGTCGCGTGCGAGCGTGTCGCTGAACGTGCCGGGCACGTGCCGAGGACCGAGGTTGTGCGGGAACACGCCGTCGTAAGCTTCGGTGTACAGCAGCGTCGCCATCCCGATCTGCCGGAGATGCGTGAGGCACGCGGCCTGCTTGGCGCTGCCCTTCGCCGACGCCAAGGCGGGGAGCAGCAAGGCCGAAAGGATGGCCAGGATCGCCAAGACCACCAAGAGTTCGATCAGCGTGAACGCGCGCTTGCGCACAAACGGTTCCTACGCCGGCTGTGCGGGTTGGTTCCCCTCCGGTCCCGTCGGGCTCAACGGCCGGAGGACTCCAGGCCGATCGCGAACAGCTCCGCCTCGCGCAGGCGGAACAGCAGGCGGCGGGGACGGGGCGCCGAGCCGAGCGCGCCGCCGCGCCACCGTACCGTGCGGGAAACCCCGTCGCCGAACAGCTCGGGGCAGTCTTCGAAGCCGAATCCGGGGTACGGCCTCGCCGACGCGTCCGCTACGGCGACCCGCACCACGCCAGCCGCCGAGGTGGCGAAGTTCAGCCTCAGCTCCCTTGCGTCCTCGGCCAGCGGGCGTGTGGCGAGCGCGGCCTGGGCGCCCGGCGCGAGCGACACGAACCCGTGCGGGCGCACGAAGCCGCCCAGGATTCTCGGCGTCGCGCCGTAGTGGTCCATCCAGTACGCCATCCACCGGTCCGGGCGCCGCAGGATTCCCACAACGGGGGTGTTGTTGCCGTGCGCGTTGCCCCAGTTCAGCGGGTCGTTCCCGGCGGAGATCCACGCCTGGCCGAAGTGCGTCTCGAAGCGCATCCCACCCCGACTGAAGAGAAGCAGCCCGTCGGAGACGCCGTCCACCTCGCGGGGAGGGTCGCCCACCAGGCGCCGCGTCGGCACGAAGCGCATGGGCATCGCCACGTACAGCCCCGGCACGCCCGGATAGGGCTGGATGCCGTTGGTGTAGAGGTGTTGGCCGCGCAGCGACGGGAACTCCACCCACTCGCCGGCGGACCAGGCGGCGAAGTCCGCCGAGGTGGCCCGTTTCACCCAGCGCACGCCGTCCCTCGAGTCCCGGAAGTAGCACACGTAGCGGCCGAGGGCGGGATCGAAGAACGCGGTGTTCAGCGAATCGAACCTGCCGCCACGGATCGCCCCTCGGCTCGAGGCGCGCCTCCACCGGTACCCGTCCGGCGAGACCAGCGTGCAGAGGGTCCTCTCCTCGCCGGCCGTTCGGTCGATCCAGAACCCCACGGCCTTGAACCTCTCGTCGGGATGGCACCGCGGGTTGGCGTCGAGGAATGGGAAGAAATTGTGGGACTCGCCGTAGCTGGGCCTGTCCGCCGTCCATACGGCGTTCGAGCCGGCCGGCGCGCCCTTCAGGCCGGGGGCGGGGCCGCTCCAGCGTCGCCAGGAGACGCCGTCGGCGCTCAGCGCGACGCAGGTGAACTCGCGCGTCTTCTCTCCGCCCGCCCGGTAGTACAGCCGGTAGCCGTCCGGCGCCTCGAGGACCGTCGCGTACCCCGACTCCGGGCCCTCCCACGGCTGGTCCAAGGTCAGCGCGACGAACGGCGACTCCGGCCGATGGAGACGGAACGCGGCGGGCGGGGCGGAGGGGAACAGCCCCGGATCGGCCACGGGAAGCCAGACGGCCTCGGGCCGCATCGCCATCGCAATCGCTAAGCAAGCGGCCAGCATAGCGCGCAGACTACCGCAGCGACGGGCGCAGGTAACCTCGCTCCATGCTGGGATGGGCCATGGCGATCTCCGACAGGGACCGGACGCTGCCGGCTCCTCCGATCCTGTCGAGGCGTGCGGTCGCGGAGGTGCCCGGAGGGTGGCCGGGCGAGGCAGTGGAGATCCGGGACGGCGAGCGGACCCTGCGGCTGTACCTCCCCTCGGCTTGGAAGCCCGGGCGCGACGTGGAGCTGACCATCAACTTCCACTCGGTCGGCTGGCACGCGGCGCAGGAGCACGCCGCCAGGGGGATCCGCGGGCCGCTGCTGCAGGTGTCGGCGGGCGTGGGGTCGCGGGCCTACGAGGCTCTGTTCGCCGACGGAAGGACCGCCGACCGCTGGTTCGAGCCGGTTCTGCAAGAGCTCCGAAGGCGCGGCGCCCCCTCCGACGCGCGGATCGTCGCACTGGACGTGAGCAGCTTCAGCGCGGGGTACGGCGCGGTGCGGCTCATGGCGAAGGATCCCCGCGTGTTCCCGCTGCTGCGCAGGGTGGTGCTGGCCGACTCCCTCTACGGCGACCTGGACCCGAGCAAGCCCGGGCGCGTGCCGGCGGCGGAGGACGTCGACGTGTGGCTGCCCCTGGCCCAGGCCGCGATGCGTCGCGAGAAGACGTTCCTGATCACGGTCAGCGAGGTTCCCACCGACTACGCCAGCAGCTGGGAGTGCGCGGCGGCGATCGCCAGGGCCGTCGGCGGAGAGCTGAGGCCCGTGGAGCCGGGCAGCTGCTCGGCCACGCTGGATCGGGAACACCCTCTGAAGGCCCGCTTCGACTCGGGGTTCCTCCACATCTGGGGCTACGGCGGCGCGGACGGCCCGGCGCAGATGAGCCACGTCCACCACTTGGCCGACCTCTGGATGGCTCTCGACCGTTCCAAGCGGGTCTAAAGCCCCACGCGGTAAGCTGTCATCCATGCGCATCGTGCTGGTTGGACCTCCCGGCGTGGGCAAGGGAACCCAGGCCGCTCTGTTGCAGCAGCGCCACGGCGCCCTGCACATCTCTTCCGGCGACATCTTCCGCGCCGAGCTGAAGGCCGAGACGGAGCTGGGCAGGCTCGCCAAGAGCTACATGGAGCGCGGTGAGCTCGTTCCCGACGACGTGACGATCCGGATGATGGCCACCCGCCTCGATTCGCCCGAGGTGCGGGAGAAGGGCTTCCTGCTCGACGGCTTCCCGCGCACCGTCGCCCAGGCCGAGGCTCTCGACGAGTGGTTCCGGCAGAACGGCGTCCGGTTGGACGCGGTCATCGCGCTGGAGGTTGAGGACGACGAGGTCGTGCGGCGGCTGTCGGGTCGGCTGACGTGCCGCCAGTGCGGCGCGATCTACCACCGCGAGAACCACCCGCCGAAGGCCGAGGGCGTGTGCGACGCCTGCGGCGGCGAGCCGATCGTCCGCAAGGACGACCAGGAGGAGACGATCCGCGAGCGGCTGCGGGTTTACCACGAGACGACCAAGCCGGTGGTGGACTACTACGAGCGCCAGGGCTTGGTGCGGCGCATCGAGGCCCGGGAGGTCGAGAGCACGTACGCCAAAATCAAGGCCGCTCTAGGCTTGTGATCACCCTCAAGACCCCCGAACAGATCGAGAAGATGCGGGCCGCCGGCCGTCTGCTGGCCAAGGCTCTCCGCGCGATGGGAGACGCGATCGTGCCGGGGCGCACGACGACCGCCGACCTGGACGCCCTCGCCGAGGAGATCGTTCGGGCCGAGGGCGGCGTGCCGGCCTTCAAGGGCTACCGAGGCTTCCCTGCGAGCGTCTGCGCGTCCGTGAACGAGGAGGTGGTCCACGGGATTCCATCGGCGGACCGGGTGCTCCAGCCCGGCGACATCGTGGGCCTCGACCTTGGTGTGACGCTGGACGGTTGGAACGCGGACGCCGCCTGGACGTTCCCCGTGGGAGACGTGGAGCCCGCCGTCCAGCACCTGCTGAACGTCACCAAGGAGAGCCTCTTCCAAGGCATCGCCAAGGCCCGCGCCGGCAATCGGATCGGCGACGTGGCTTCCGCCATCCAGCGATACGTCGAGAAGAACGGCTATTCGGTGGTGCGCGACCTGGTGGGGCACGGCATCGGCCGCTTGATCCACGAGGAGCCGAGCGTCCCCAACTTCGGCAAGCCGGGTCAGGGGCCGGCGCTGCGCGAGGGCATGACGATCTGCATCGAGCCGATGGTGAACATGGGCACGTGGAAGGTCCGTACGTTGCAGGACCAGTGGACCATGGTGGCGGCGGACGGCAAGCCCTCGGCGCACTTCGAGCACACGGTGGCGATCACGAAGGACGGTCCGCTGATCCTCACGCTTCCCTAGCCTGTGGAGCCCGCATCGGCTACAATAACGCGAGAGCCAGGGGGAATATGCGCAGAGGCCGACCGCACAAGCCGCAGCAGGACAAAGAGAAGGGAATCGAGGTCGAAGGGACCGTCGTGGAGAACGTGGGCAACGCCCAGTTCAAGATTCTGTTGGACGAGGGGGACGGCGTCGAGGTGCTCGGGCACGTCAGCGGCAAGATGAGGATGCACTGGATCCGCATCCTGCCCGGAGACCGCGTGCGGGTGGAGCTCTCTCCCTACGACCTCACCCGCGGCCGCATCGTCTACCGGTACCGCTGAGGGGCCGTTTCGGCTGCGCCTCGTGCCAAACTGGGCCGAGGCGAACATGGAATCCTTCCCCCGCACCGTCGTCGGCGGCGTCTCGATGCCGCGGCTGATCATCGGGACCAACTGGTTCCGAGGCTACTCCCACACCAGCCTCGCCAAGGACCGGTTCATCGTCGAGTACCAGGACGCCAAGCGCGTGGCGGCCGTGGTGTCGGTGTTTCTCGAGGCCGGCATCGACGCCGTGATGGGCGGCGACATGAGGGGTCCGATGAAGGACGCCCTGGCCGAGGCCGAACAGCGGGCCGGCCGCGCCGTGATCCGCATCATCACCCCCCACTTCAACATCAAGCCGGGTGGGCCGCCCGAGATGGAGCCGGAGCGGGTGTTCGACGACGTGAAGGCGCAGGGAGCGACGTTCTGCATGCCGCACCAGGCCGTCACCGACGCGCTGATCGACCGTCGGGACGGCGTCATCAGGGACATCGAGGTCTATACGAGGATGATTCGCGAACGGGGCATGATCCCCGGCCTCTCCACGCACATGCCGGAGGCGATCCCCTACACGGACAACAACGGCTACGATATCGAGACCTACATCCAGATCTACAACGCCGCCGGGTTCCTGATGCAGGTGGAGGCGGACTGGGTGATGCGCGTCATCCGCAACGCCGCCAAGCCCGTAATGACCATCAAGCCGCTCGCCGCGGGCCGGCTCCTGCCGCCTGTCGGCCTGGCGTTCGTGTGGAACACCATCCGGGACCAGGACATGGTCACCGTTGGCTGCACCACGCCGGACGAGGCCAAGGAAGTGATCGAGCTCTCGCTCGACTTCCTCGAGCGGCGCCTGCCCGCCAACGAGCTGCAACGGACGCGCAGCAAGAAGAGCCTCGAGAGCTCGTTCGTGTACCGCGCGCCCGGCGAAGCCTGACTGCGGCCAGCGGGCATACTGGCGGCATGGTGGCTCTGCTCGCGCTGCTCGCCGCCGGAGGCCTCTCGGTGCCGGCGTTCACGGCCTATTCGCATCCCGATCCCGAGGCGCTTCGCTTCGAACGCGACGGCGTGTCGGGATGGACGGATCCCTCGACCCGCCTGGTGTGGCACGGCTGGTTCCCGGGCGGCGGCTCGGTGCGGGCGGCGGTGCGCCTCGATCTTCCCTCCGGGTCCCGAGCGGCCCTCAGCCTCACGGTTGGGCGGCGGACGGCGCGCGCCGAGGCGGTCGGCGCGGACGGCGAGGAGACCGTGGACTTCGGCGACTTCCCCCTGCCGATCCGGGAGGGATGGGTCGCGTTCGCGCTGTCCTCTCGGGCGCCGCTTCCCGCCGAGGCAAGGGTGCTGGCTCTGGAGCTGTCGGGCGACCGGGCTGCCCAAGCGCGGTTCAACCTGACCGAGCGCCGCAACGCCGCGTCGGTGCACATCGGCTACCCGCTTCCGGACGGCGTGCGGGCGGCGTGGTTCTACAACGAGGTCGAGGCCTTGACCGACCCCCTGCACACCTTCTACATGGCGTGCGGCTTTCGGCGAGGCTACTTCGGCATGCAGGTGAACAGCCCGACGGAGCGCAGGGTGATCTTTTCCGTGTGGGACAGCGGGGACGAGGCGGTCGACCGCTCCCTCGTGCCGGAGGAGAACCGCGTGCGCCTGCTCCGCAAGGGACCGGGCGTCTACACGGGCGACTTCGGCAACGAGGGCACCGGCGGGCACTCGCACGTCAAGGTTCCTTGGGTGGCGGGTCGGCGCTATGCGTTTCTGCTGAACGCGCGGCCAGTCGGCGACAAGACCGTCTACACCGCCTGGTACCGGGCCGTGGGCGAGCCCCGCTGGACCCTCGTGGCGTCGTTCCTGGCGCCCAAGGACGGCGGCTACCTGCAGGGCCTGCACAGCTTCAACGAGAACTTCTGGGGCACGAACGGCGACCTTCTGCGCCGCGCGCTGTACGGCCCAGCGTGGGTCCGCACCCCCGATGGAACGTGGCTCGAGCTGACGGAGGCCCGCTTCACGCACGACGGCCACGGCCGGGAGAACCGGCTGGACTACTCCCTGCGCGTCGTGGACGGTCGGTTCGAGCTCTCGAACGGCGGGTTCGTGGGCGGCGGGGTGCGGTACGGCGAACGCCTGCGTCGGCCCGCGTCCGGGCGGCCCCCGGTCTTGGGCTCCTTAGTCGCGGAGTAGACTGCCCGCGATGCCTGTCTGGGAGTCGGACGTTCTGCCACGCGGCCTGGAGCTGCACGAGCCGCCGAGTTGCACGGAGGGTCGCGTGGAGCGGCGCGACGGCGCCCTGGCCCTGCATTACGGGATGTGCGGCGCCCGCTTCCGCTTCGAAGGGCCGCTGCTGGCGCTCGTCCTTCAAGACGACGAGTACGGCGGGGCGAACACCGTGGGCGTGCGGATCGACGGCGGGCCGGAGCTGGTGCTGACGTGCCAGCCGGACGGAAGGGCGAGGCTGCATCTGGCTGCGGCGGACCTGCAACCCGGTTGGCACGAGGCGCACGTGTACCGACGGTCGGCCACCTGGCGGGGCACGCTCCTGTGGCGCGGCATCGCGCTCGCGGGCGGCTGCGGCGTGGAGGAGGCGCCGGCATGGACGGACGGCTTGCGCCTCGAGATGTACGGCGACTCGGTGCTCTCGGGAGAGGCCGTCGAGCACGTGGGCTTCGAGGGCCGGGAGGACGCCGTGGCCTCGGAGCACAGCTACGCCGGAGCCGAGGATCGGGCTACGAACGCCTGGTGGGGATACGGCGCGATCTTGGCGCGCGAGCTGGGCTGCCGACCCAGCATCCAGGGCATCGGCGGGCTCAGCCTGCTGGATGGGACCGGCTGGTACTGCCAGCCCGATCCGATCGGCCTGGAGTCCACGTTCGACAAGGCCTGCCCGATCCCCGGGCGGATGACGCCTTGGGACTTTTCCCGATTCCGGGCGGACTGGGTGCTCGTGGGGATTGGGCAGAACGACGCGAACGGCGGCCGGCCCCACGATCCCGACTTCCGCTGCCGTTGGAAGGAAACCTACCTGCGCATGCTCGATCGGCTACGGAGAGCGCATGGGAACCCGCGCTTCCTGCTCTTCACGACGATCCTGGTGCACGACCCCGTGTGGGACGAGCTTCTGGACGAGGTGGCCGCGGAGGCAGGGACCGGGGTGCTGCGCCATCGCTTCCGGCGCAACGGTTCGGCGACCCCGGGCCATCCTCGGATCTCGGAGCAGCTGGAGATGGCTGAAGAGCTGGCCGAGGCGATCCGAAAGCATCTTCCGGGTTGAGGCGGGGGCCGTGGCTCCCGCATGGGATGCTTGGTGCAAAATGGGCCATGGACGGCGGCTTCCTGCGCCCGTTGGCTTGTGCGGCGGTCGTTCTGGCGGCGGCGTGCGCCTGCGCGAAGACACTGGTCACCGAGGCGAAGATTCTGAAGATCACCGAGCGGGGTTACGTGCTGGCGGTGGGGACGCAGCCGCTTGCCGTCGAGGACACGCCCGGCACCAAGCGATGGTCGGGGCGGAAGCCTGCGGAGCGCGGGGCGTTCGGCGAAGGTGCCCTGGTGGTGGTGCGCCTCAACGTGGACACCGACCCGCCGACGCTCCGGGAGATCGCCGACAGGGAGACGCAGACCTGGCTGGACGGCATCCGGAAGAACTTCGTGAAGGGCAAGATCGAGAGCCGCGACGCGAAGTACCTGGTTCTGCGGCTGGAGGACGGCGCGACGTTCGCCTACCGGGCCACGGACAGGTCGAAGCTCGAGCTGCAGGGCAAGGCGGTGGCGACGCTGGCGGACCTTGAGACGGGGATGACGGTGTGGGCCAAGGGCCGTCTGCTGCCGTCGCTGGACACCTGGCTGGCGGAGCTGCGCGACACGCCGCCGTCCGTGCAGCCCGGGGCGCCCAAGGCTCCGGAACGCCCCAAGCTGCAGCCGCTTGCTCCGGCCGGGACGCTGCAAGGGACGATCCGCGGCGTCACGGCGACGCTCCGCCTGCTGGAGGTGGAGGCCCAGGGACGAACGCTCCACTTCGTGTGCCCGCAGAACTGCGAGTTTCGCGGACCGGGCGGGAAGATCGCGTTCGAGGGGTTGCGCGCGGGCGCCGTGGTCAAGATCGCCTACAAGCGGGACTCCCAAGGCAGGCTGCTTGCGTCGTCCGTCGAGGTCGCGGGTCCGTAGGCGGTTCGAACCTTTTGCAACTCGGACCGTCCAACCCGTGTAGGGTATAGTGCGACACTTCAAAGGATTGGCACGGGCCGTGCAGGGAAGCTGTTCACCGGTGGGACGTGCCGCGCGGAGGCTCTATCCAGAGGCGCGGTCGGGCCGACCAAGCAGCGGATGGCGCATTTGATGCAGTTCGAAGAACACGACGACGGTGTGCCCAGCTATCTCAACCGGCTGACGCAGGCGCCCCTGCTATCGGCCTCCGAGGAGCTGGAGCTCGCGCGCGCCGCACGTGCCGGCGACCGCAACGCGCGCCAGCGGCTCATCGAGTCGAACATGCGCCTGGTGATCAACATCGCCAAGACCTACAAGGTCCGCTCGATCTCGCTGGAGGACCTGATCCAAGAGGGCGCGATCGGCCTGATGCAGGCTGCGGATCGGTACGATCCCGAGAAGGGTTTTCGGTTCTCCACCTACGCCACCCACTGGATCCGGCAGGCCATCGGCCGCGCGATCGACAACAAGGCCAAGGCGATCCGGCTCCCGGCGCACGTCAGCCAGTCTCTGCGGCGCATCGAGAAGGAGCGCGTGCGGCTGATGCGCGAGCTGGGCAGGGAGCCGAGCACGGAGCAACTCTCGCAGGCCTTGGGCTGCACCACCAAGAAGCTGCTCGCCATCCTGCAGTGCTCGCAGGAGCTGTTGAGCCTGGACATGGGCACCTCGGACGGCTCGGGCGCCACCCTGGGCTCGCTCATCAGCGACCCGGACTACGTCGACCCGGAGCAGCAGGTCTGCTACCGCGAGCTGATCGGTGAGCTCCTCAAGCTGATCTCGGAGCTCAGCGACAGGGAGCGGGACATCATCCTCCGCCGCTACCACCTGGTGGAGGGGTCCGAGAACCTGCAGCAGGAGGACGTCGCCCGCGAGTTCCAGCTCTCCCGCGAGCGCATTCGGCAGATCGAGAACCAGGCGATGAAGAAGCTGCGCACCATCGCCCAGCGGCGGCGCCTCCGCGAGATGCTCAACGGCTAGCGCCCGTCCTGCCTCCGCGCCGCGGCTTCTGCCATCCTTAGGATTCGACCGAGTTCCACGATGGATTTCCCCGCGCAGGCCCTCGACTTCTTCATCCACCTCGATAGGCACCTCGGCGAGGTGCTGAAGCAGTACAGCACCGGCACGTACCTGATCCTGTTCGCGATCGTGTTCTGCGAGACGGGCCTCGTGGTGACGCCGTTCCTTCCCGGGGACTCGCTGCTGTTCGGGGCGGGCGTCCTCGCCTCCCGCACGGGCGAGCTGAATCCGTGGCTGCTGGCGGCGGTCTTCCTGACGGCCGCCTTGGCGGGGGACAACGCGAACTACTTCATCGGCCGGGCGCTGGGGCCGAGACTGTTCCGCAACGAGAACTCCAGGATCTTCAAGCGCAAGCACCTGGACCGCACGCACGCGTTCTTCGAACGATACGGTTCGAAGACCATCGTGATCGCGCGCTTCGTTCCGATCGTGCGCACCTTCGCGCCGTTCGTGGCCGGGATGGGCCGCATGACGTACCGCAGGTTCCTGGCCTACAGCGTTCTGGGCGCCAGCCTCTGGGTGGGCCTGTTCGTGTTCGGCGGGTTCTTCTTCGGTCGCTCGCGCGTGGTGGAGGAGAACTTCACCGTCGCGATCCTGGCGGTCATCGCGATCTCGATGCTGCCTGCGGCGTGGGAGGTCCTGCAGCACTACCGAAGGAGGAGAGCCGCGGCCGGCCATTCCGGTTCGGTGCGGTAACATTTCCAAGCGTTGAGTCCGAGCCATTTGTCGGTGATCGTTCCGGCCTACAACGAGGAGGAGCGCCTCGGCCGTACCCTCGAGCGGCTGAGGGAGTACTTCGAGGCCCAGCCCTACCGTTGGACCGTCACGGTCGTGAGCGACGGAAGCACCGACCGAACCGCGGAGATCGTGGAGGAGTTCCGCGCCAAGGACCCGCGCTTCCAGCTGAAGGCCTACGAGCCGAACCGTGGCAAAGGCTACGCCGTGCGCACCGGCATGCTCGAGACGGAGGGCGACCTGCTGCTGTTCAGCGACGCCGACCTCGCCACGCCCATCGAGGAGCTGGAGAAGCTGCTGCCCGCGATCGAGGCCGGGGCCGACATCGCCATCGGAAGCCGCCCGCTCCGCGACAGCAAGCTGGAGGTGCGGCAGCCCCTGTACCGTGAGATGCTCGGCAGGCTGTTCAATAAGGCCGTGCAGCTCCTGGCGGTCCGAGGCATCCAGGACACCCAGTGCGGCTTCAAGCTGTTCACGCGGCGGGCCGCGCACGAGGTGTTCTCGCGGTGCAGGCTGGACGGCTTCAGCTTCGACTTCGAGGCGCTCGTGATCGCCCGCGACCTCGGGCTCAAGGTGGCGGAGGTCCCGATCCGGTGGCGGCACCAGGAGGGCTCGAAGGTGGTCCTCCTCCGCGACGGTCCGAGGATGCTCCGCGACCTGCTGTGGCTGAGGCTGCGGGGGCGGCGCAAGCGGTTGGAAGCGCGTGCACGCTGAAGAATACGCCCGGATGTTCGAGCTGGAGGACCGCTACTGGTGGTTCGTCGCTCGCCGCCGCCTGGCCCTCGCCCTGCTGCGCGACGCCGTGGAGGCCGAAAGGCCGCGCGTGCTCGACCTGGGATGCGGCACGGGCGTGGTTCTGGGCGAGCTGGAGGGATGGGCCGAGCCGGTCGGCGTGGACTTCAGCGCGCTCGCCCTGGGCTTCTGCCGGCGGAGGGGGCTGCGCCGGCTGGTCGCGGCCCGGGGGGAGAGCCTTCCGCTCCGCACTGCCTCGTTCGACGCCGTGCTGGCGCTGGACATCCTGGAGCACATCCCCGACGACGAGGCGGCGTTCCGCGAGGCGTTCCGCGTGCTGCGGCCGGGGGGCGCGCTGGTGCTGAGCGTTCCGGCCTTCCGGGTCCTCTGGGGGCCGCACGACGTGGCTCTGATGCACCAGCGCCGCTACCGGCTCCCCGAGATCGCGCGCAGGCTCGAGCAGGCCGGGTTCCGGGTGCGCCGTATCTCGTACTCGATCTTCCTGCTGTTTCCCATCGTGCTGCTGATCCGTCTGGCGGAGAAGCTGAAGCGGGGCGAGGCCAAGGCGTCGCTGCCGCCCGTTCCGGGGTGGCTGAACCGCCTTCTGGTAGGCTTGCAGTCGGTCGAGACCGGCTGGATCCGCCGTCGCCGCCTGCCATGGGGGAGCAGCGTCGTGGCGGTGGCGGTCAAGCCCCGGCAGGAGCCATGAGCCACGTCCTCGGAAGCATCCCGTTCGTGAACGGCGCGCCGCTCGTCCATCCGTTCCGCAAGCTGGGGGCCGCGTCCCCCGTGCGCGTAGTCGAGGCGGTGCCGTCCCAGCTGCCGGAACTGCTGGAGTCGGGCCAGGCCGAGGCCATCCTGGTGTCCAGCATCGACGCCCTCCGCACGCCGGGCCGGACGATCTGCGGAGGGGTGTGCATCGGCACGCGGGGCATGGTCGAGAGCGTGAGGCTGTTCAGCAAGGTGCCGTTCGACCGGATCGCGACGCTCGCCGAGGACTCCAGCTCGATGACCTCGAACGCGCTCGCCAAGGCGATCCTGGCCGAATCGTACGGCGCGCGGCCGGTCGGCACGCCGTTCCCTCCGAACCTCTACACGATGCTCGAGGCCTGCGACGCCTGCGTGCTGATCGGCGACGTCGGGATGGCCGCCGACGGCAGCGGCCTGTACGTGCTGGATTTGGGCCAAGCCTGGGTCGCGCTCACCGGACTGCCGTTCGTTTGGGCGCTGTGCGTGGGCGACGAACGCCTGACGCCGGAGATGGCAGGGTGGATGAACTGGGCGAGGGTGCAGTCAGGCTGCGGGGCGGACGCCGAACGCCCGCCCGACGAGGAGCTGATCCGGGCGGCCGCCGACCGGGCCGGCATGGACTTCGATCGGGTCCGGCGCTACCTCACCGTCACGATGTCATACCGGCTGGACGAGTCCTTCCTGGAGGGGCTCGAGACCTTCGGCAGGCTCCTCGAACGGCGGGGTCTGGCGCCGCGCTACCGGATGCCGAAGGTCGTCGAACCCGTCGCGGTCGATTAGCTCCGGGCCTTGTACACGCGCACGTACTCGATCTCGTAGCGGTGGGGGAACAGCGTCTCGTCGATGCCTTGGGCGCCTCCCCACGAACCGCCGATCGCGAGGTTCAGGATCAGGTAGTGGGGCTTGTCGAACGGCCAGGCGGCGTCGCCCGTCCCCTCGTTGCGGTACACGAAGTAGCGGGTCTCGTCGAAGAAGAACTCCAGCCGATCCGGGTACCACTCGACGGCGTACACGTGGAACCTCTCCCAAGGCCTGTTCGCCTGGATCCGGTTGCCCTTGCCGTTGCCCTTCATGTGGTTGTAGGCCTCGGTGTGGATGTTTGCGTGGATCGTGTTCGGGTCGAAGCCGACGTTCTCAAGGATGTCGATCTCGCCGCACTTGGGCCACCCGACCTTGCGGATGTTCTCGCCGAGCGTCCAGATCGCGGGCCAGGTGCCGCGCCCGGTGGGGATCTTCGCCTTCACCTCGATCCGTCCGTACAGGATCGGCTTCTTGCCCGACGTGTGGAGGCTGGCGGAGGTGATCTTGTGCCCGTTCCAATTGTCGAGGCGCGCCTCGATCACGAGTCTGCCGTTCTCCACCCTCGCGTTCTCGCGGCGGTCGACGGTGTAGTACTGCGCCTCGCCGTTGCGGATGTAGCCCTCCTCGTAGCTCCAGATGGCGGGGTTGGGCCGCGGACCCTTGTCGAACTCGTCCGCCCACTCCAGCTTCCAGCGCTTGGGGTCGAAGCGGACGACGGTGGGTTTGGTGTCCGACGTTCCCGCAAGCCCATCCTGCGGCGGCATCGTCGCCGCGATTCCGATGAGAAAGAGGCTCAACATGGTTTCCTCCGGTGCCGGCGTCATTTAACCCGTTCTTGACCCGCTCGCGGACGCCCCCGGGGTAAAAGGCGGACTATGCGGAAGACGGGAATCCTCGCGGCGTTGGCGCTGGTCGGCGCCGCACCGGCGCAGGTCGCGCCCCTGCCGCAGCCCTCGGGTTCGGCGCGCGGGACGGTTTTCGAGGACGCGAACGGGAACGGTAGGCGGGATCCAGGAGAGAGGGGTCTCGGCGGGGTCGCGGTGAGCAACGGCTTGGACGTGGTGCGGACCGACTCGCGCGGCCGGTGGGTTCTGCCGGCTTGGGACGACGCCGTGTTCTTCGTGGTCAAGCCGGCCGGCTGGACGACCCCGGTCAGGCCCGACGGAAGGCCGACGTTCCACTACGTGCACAAACCGGTCGGGTCGCCCCAGCTTCGGTATGCCGGCGTTGCCCCGACCGGCCCGCTCCCCGAGAGCATCGACTTCCCGCTGCGCCGGCAGCGCGAGCCGCGTTCGTACAAGGTGTTGCTGTTCGGCGACACCCAGCCGAGGAACCTGCGCGAGGTCGACTACCTGGCGCGGGACGTCGTCGCCCCGCTTGCGCCGTTGGCTGGGACGTTCGCCTTCGGGGTGGTCCTCGGCGACATCGTGTTCGACGGCTTGGATGTGACCGAGCCTCTGGTCCAGACCCTCGGCACGCTCGGAATCCCGTGGCGCTACGTGATCGGCAACCACGATCTGAACTTCGATGCCGAGGACGACCTGCACTCCGACGAGCACTTCGAGCGGGTGTTCGGCCCGCCGTACTACTCGTTCGACTTCGGCGGGGCTCACTTCGTCGTTTTGGACGACGTCGAGTGGATCGGCGTGGAGAACGCCAGGAAGGAGAACCCCGACAGGGCTCGGGGCTTCTATCGCGCCGCCCTCGGGCCGCGGCAGCTGAAGTGGCTGGAGAACGACCTGAGGCTTGTGCCGAAGGACCGCCTGGTCGTGCTGAAGATGCACATCCCGCTGAACGAGGTGCGCGAGCGCGCCGACGTGCTCCGCCTGCTCTCGCCGTTCCGCAGCACGGTCTCGTTCAGCGCGCACACGCACACCATGGAGCACCGGTTCTTCGGCCGGGAGGAGGGTTGGCTCGGCGAGGGCCGACACCATCACATTGTGCATGGGACGGCGTGCGGTTCCTGGTGGGGCGGACTGCCGGACGAGCGAGGCGTGCCCCACGCCACGATGTCCGACGGAACGCCGAACGGATACGGCGTCCTGATGGTGGACGGCAACCGCTGGAGCTGGGAGTACGTCGCCGTCGGGCCGGTCGGCGAAGAGGCGATGCGGATTCTCGCCCCCGACGCTCTCCCCGCGGCGGAGGTGCGCGGCACCGAGGTGCTGGCCAACGTGTTCGGCGCCAGCGAGCTCTCGAAGGTCGAGATCAGCGTGTCCGGGGGACCTTGGCGCGCCATGCGGAAGGTGGAGAGGCCGGATCCATGGTACGTCCAGCTGGCGGAGAGGGACAAGGCCCAAGTTAGGCTTCCGTACCTGCCCCTGCCGGGGCCCTCGCGCTGCACGCACCTTTGGTCGACCGTGCTCACCGAGCGCTTGGAGCCTGGAGTGCACGCTCTGCGCGTCCGCGAGACGGACCTGTGGGGCCGAACGCGCGAGGCGGTCCGTACGATCCGCGTGGAGTAGACCGGCTGGACCATACTCGGGTGTGGAATCCGAGGCGCGGAGGCTGATCGGTCGGGCGTTCCAGACCCTGAGGGACAGGCCCGGGTTCGTGGAGCGCCCCGACCAGGTCCAGCTCGCGCTGCTGCTCTCCGACTGCATCGAGACCGGCAGCTCGGGCGCGTTCGAGGCGCCCACCGGCCTCGGCAAGTCGCTGGCGGCCTTGATCCCCGCCCTGGCGCACGCCGCCGCCGAGGGCAAGCGCACGGTCGTCGCCACCTACACCAACGTGCTGGCGGAGCAGTACTGGCGGGCCGACCTTCCGCTCGCGCGCTCCCTGCTGGACGAGTTCGCCGTCCCGACGGCCTTCCTGATCGGCCGCCAGCGCTACGTGTGCCGCAACGCGCTGCGGGTCGCGGACCCCAAGCTGGCGGAGGAGTTCGCCCGCCGCACCGAGCTCGGCACCGAGAGCGAGTTCCGCAGCAGCGGCCTGCGCAAGCCCCGCGAGCTTTCCGAGCTGTGGCGGAACGTGGGGGTGCCGCCCGCGTGCCCGGCGAAGCGGTGCCCGGACTTCCAGGGCTGCTGGTTCTACAACGCCCGGCGAGCGGCCGAGACCGCCAAGGTCGTGGTCACCAACCACAGCGTGCTGATGATGGACGCCCTGCTGGCGATGTACTCGGACGACTCGGAGTCGCTCCTAGGCAAGGTGGACTTCGTGGTGATCGACGAGGCGCACGACTTCCCCCAGGCAGCGGCCTCGGCCCTCGAGTTCGAACTCTCGTCCGGCCGGCTGGAGCTGCTTGAGCGGGCCTCGCAGGGCGTCGAAGAGGCGCTGGCGATCGCGGCGATGCAGTCCGGCGGCCTGCCTTCGCTGGAGGTGGCGGGCGAGCGGTTCCGGGCGGCCCTGGCGCAGATCGGCGCGCGGCTGCACGGCTTGGCCGGCCGATCCGGCATCCTGGCCGCCGAACCGGAGGAGGTGCTGCTGGACCCGACGGTGAAGAGGGCCTATTCTCCGACCCTGCGCGAGGAGGCGGAGGCGATCGCCGAGGACGCCGCGTCCGCGATCGAGGCGTTCGTGCAGGAGACGGGCGGGCTGCTGCGACGCTGGGCGCACGGCGGCGAGGCCGAGCCGGACGTCGTGGGCGAGGCTCGGGAGATGCTCGGGTCCTATCAGATGGTCCTGCGCGAAACGGCCGAGGGCTGCCGCTCGCTGTTCGAGCCGCAGGGCGTCGCCGTGTCCTACGTGGCGTCCGAGGAGTCGGCCGGAGCGGTCCGCTCGGACGTCATCGATCTGACCGATCCCCTCCGGGCCATGCTCTGGAGCCGCGTGCCCGCCGCCTGCATGTCGGCCACCCTCGCGCTCGACGGCGGCTTCGACTTCTTCGAGGGCCAGACGGGCTTCCGCCCCGAGTTCCGCGAGATTCTGCCGTCGCCCTTCGACTTCGGGTCCCAAGCCGCGCTGTACCTTCCGCCGAGGGGCACGATCCCCGATCCGTCCGTGGCTCGCCGCGAGGGCTCGGAGCGGGCCTACCACGAGGCTGTGGCCCGCGAGCTGGGCGGCATCCTGACGGCGGTGGGCGGGCGCACCCTGGCGCTGTTCCACTCCCGGCGCGAGATGGAGGCGGTCTACGAGCTGCTGGACGTGCCGCCAGAGCTGCCGGTGTACATCCAGGGGCGGTCCTCAGCGTCGAACGTCGGCGAGCGGTTCCGCAGGAACGTCCCGGCGTCGCTGTTCGCCCTGAGGTCGTTCTGGACCGGCTTCGACGCGCCGGGCGAGACGCTGAGCTGCGTGGTGCTGGTGCGCATCCCGTTCGAGGTTCCCGTGGACCCGGCCCAGGTGGCCCGAAGCGCCTGGCTGGCCGCGCGCGGCTTGGACCCGTTCCGCGAGCACAGCCTGGCGCTGGCCAAGATGCTGGTCCGGCAGGGCGCGGGCCGTCTGATCCGCCGTTCGGACGACCGCGGAGTGATCGCGATCCTCGATCCGCGCGTGGAGACGAAGCGCTACGGTCAGGAGATCCTGGAGAACCTGCCGCGGGAGCTGAGGCTCTTCCGCGACGTGGGGGAGGCCGCGGCGCACGTCGGCCTGTGAAAGCGCGCGGAGGGTGCCCAAGGCGCCCTCCGCGCAGATCGGTCGGGACGGGGCTTATCGGCCCAGTTGCTTCTTCACGAACTCGCGCGCGTCGTCCAGCTGTCCGGCGGAACCGAGGAGCTCGTTGCGCGAGGCGATGAACTTCGCGTACTCCGCCATGAAGATCTTGCCCGGCGGGCGCAGGTCGAAGTTCTCGGGATGGTCGCGGAAGTGCTCGCGGTGCACGCGGCACCAGACCAGGCGGCCGTCCGTGTCGATGTTGATCTTGCACACGCCGCGCTTCGCGGCCGGCAGGTACTCCTTCGCGTCCACGCCCTTGGCGCCCTTCAGGTTTCCGCCCGCGGCGTTGATGCGCTCGACCTCGTCCTGCGGGACGCTCGACGAGCCGTGCATCACGAGCGGGAACCGCGGCAGGCGGCGGGCGATCTCCTCGATCACCTCGAAGTGCAGGCCCTGCTTGCCGGAGAACTTGAACGCCCCGTGGCTGGTGCCGATGGCGCAGGCCAGGCTGTCGCAGCCGGTGAGCTTCACGAACTTCTCGGCCTCCTCCGGGTTGGTGAGCTTGGCGTGCTCCTCCTGCACGGAGATGTCCTCCTCCACGCCGCCCAGCTGGCCCAGCTCCGCCTCGACGGAGATGCCCTTGGCGTGCGCGGCGTCCACGACGCGCTTGGTGATCTCGACGTTCTTCTCGAACGGCTCGTGGGAGGCGTCGATCATCACCGAGCTGTAGAACCCGCTCTCGATGCAGTCGTAGCAGGTCTGCTCGTCGCCGTGGTCGAGGTGGACGGCGAACAGGGCGTCGGGCCAGATCTCGTCCGCCGCTCGGATCATGGCCTCGAGCATGCGCTTGTCGGTGTAGCTGCGCGCGCCCTTGCTGATCTGGATGATGAACGGCGCCTTCGACTCCATGTTGCCCCGGAACAGACCCATCGTCTGCTCGAGGTTGTTGATGTTGTAGGCGCCGAGTGCGTACTTGCCGTACGCGTGCTCGAACAGAACCTTGGTCGGAACGATCATGTCTGCGTCTCCTTCGTGCCGGGGGAGAGCGGATGGCCGACCGGATCCCGCGCTGGATCGGCCGCGGGCCTCCCGCCCGACGGCTGGCCCCATTGTAGACCATTCGGCCCATCTCCCGCCGGAGCGTGATCCGTGCGTCCTCTGAGCGTCGAAGGCTGAGCGGGCCCGCGCAGGTTCCGCGGAGACCCGGTTCCGCACGGCATCGGCCCAGCGTGCGCCCGCCCGCACACCCTTTCCCGGGACCCGCGCGGCCTGCCAAGATGGGCCATGCGGGTGCGCCGCTTCGCGTTCACGCTCCTCGAGCTGCTGGTCGCCGTGGCGATCGTGGCCATCCTCGCCGCGATCCTCCTGCCCGTGTTCGCCTCCGCCAAGGAGAGCGCCAAGGCCGCCGTGTGCCAGAGCAACCTCCGGCAGCTGGGCGCGTCGTTCCTGCTGTACTCCTCCGATTGGGACGGCGTGTGCCCGCCGGTGTTCGAGTGGAAGGCGCGGCTGCAGCCCTACGTGCGGACCGTCGAGACGAACCGCTGCCCCAGCCGTCCGCACCTGCCCTGGTGGTACGGGCAGGGCTACAACGTCGGCTTCGCGCCGATGGCCGTCAGGGGCTACGCCGGCGCGTCGGAGTCGGAGGTCAGCGAACCGGCCTCGAAGCTGCTGGCGGTGGAGTGGGACCGCTGCAACGCCGGGCCGCCGATCGGCCCGCACACGCTGCTCGCTGGCTGGGCCACCAGCTACTGGGCCGTTTGCAGGGTGCACCTGGGGTCGTCGAACGTCCTGTTCGGCGACGGCCACGTGCGGAGCCTGAGGCCGGAGGTGTACCACAGCAACGCCGTGCGCATCGACGTCGAGGGCCGTCCCGTCCCCCCGCCCGGAGAGCCGCTCCGCACGGTGGAGGAGCGCGTCTGGCGCGCCTTCTGGGATATCGCTTCGCCCGGCTTGTGAATTCATAGAAAATCAGGATTTTCAACCATGCCTATGGGCCCTCACAATGGGATATGGCCCGGCTGGGGGCGCTCCTGTGGCCCGCGATCGGCGCGTTGGCGCTGGGATGCTCCGGCACGTCCGGCGGGAACCGCCCTGCGGCCTCCCGGCCCCCAAGGCCCCAGTTCCAAGAAAGGCCGGAACCGCGTGGGAGCCAGCGATCCCTCGTTCTGGCCTGCAACGAATGGTGGCCGTATGCGGGTCGGGCGGGCGCCGAGCGCGAGGGCTTCGCGGTGGACCTCGTGCGCGCCGCGCTCGCGAGGATCGGCTATCGTCTGGACTACCGCACCCGCCCGTGGGCGCGCTGCGTGCAGGAGATGCGGGAGCGCAAGGTCGACGGCGTGCTGGCCGCCTATCGGGTGACAGGCCGGAACTGGCTTTGCGGCGAGGTCCCTCTCGGCCTGGGACCGGAAGGCGGGGTGGACTTCGCCGTGCTGAAGCGCAGGGGCTCCAGCTGGCGGTTCCGGGGGCCGGAGTCGCTGGGCTCGGCGAAACTGGCCGTCGTGGAGGGCTACCACTACCCCGAGCCGATCGAGGGCCGTCTGTACCGGGGCGACCGAAAGGGTCTCGTGGTGGTCTCCGGCGAAGATCCGACGGCGCGGCTCCTCCGGGCGGTGGCGTCGGGCCGGGTCGACGCGACCGTGGAGAACCGGGCCGTGCTGCAGGCCGCGCTGGCGGAGTCGCCCGAACTCCGCGACCGCCTCGAGGAGGCCGGCTCCCTGCCCGGCTGGAAGGCCTACGTGCAGCTCCGGCCCGACCTGCCCGGCGCCCGCGAACTCCTGCGGGAGCTGGACCGTGCGCTGCTGGACGTGTACCGCTCTCCCGAGTTCCCGCGCATTCTGAAGCGGTACGGCCTGCGGCCGGCCGTCGCCTCCGCGCCATGAGAACGCTCGCTCCAATCCTCGCTTTTCTCTCCTTGCTCGCGATCCTTTCGGTCGGCTGCGGCAAGCCGGCTCCCGGAGGAGGCGCGGGCTCCCAGACGCCCGTCGCCAAGCCGTCCAGGCCGGCGCAGCGTGGGGAGGGGGCTCCGCGCAAGCTGGTGTTCGCCGGCAACGAGTGGTGGCCATGGACCGGCAAGTCGGCCTCCGGCGAGGAGGGCTTTACGGTGGACCTGGTCCGGGCGGCGTTGCGCCGGATGGACTACGAGATGGAGTACCGCATCCGGCCCTGGGCCCGGGTGGTGCGCGAATTGGAGGCGGGGCAGATCGACGGCACCACCTGCGCCTGCAGCGGGCCGGAGCGGCCGTGGCGCTTCACGCGGGTGCTGGTGGGCTTGGGGCCGGAGTGGGTGAGCGACGTGGTCGTGCTGCGCTCCAGGGCCAGCCGCTGGCGCTGAACCGGACCGAAGTCGCTGGAGACCGCCAAGCTGGCCCTGGTGTCCAACTACCACTACCCCAGCCCGCTGAAGGAGCGGGTGGAGCACCCCGACGACCGCCTCGTTCTGGTCAGCGGCGAAGACCCGGCCGTTCGGATGCTGCAGCTCGCGGCCAAGGGCAGCGTCGACGCCGTGGCGGACGACCGGCTGGTTTTCGAGAACGCCCTGCACCGCCACCCGGAGCTGCGCTCCAAGGTGGAGGAGGTGGGCACGCTGCCGGCCTGCCGTCTGCACGCGGCGTTCAGCCCAAAGCTGCCCGATGGGGAGCGGCTGGCCCGCGAACTGGATCGGGCGATGCTCGAGGTGTACCGGTCTCCCGAGTTCCCGCGCATCTTGGCGCGCTACGGGTTGCGGGCGGCGTGGAACCAGGCGAGCTCTCGCTCCCAGTCGGCCGCCTCCCGCCAGCCCCGCTGAAGCCGGGGTTCGTCCCGCCGGCTCGCGGCAAGTGCGCCTCCGTTTTGCCCTCCCGAATCTTCGTGCCGATTCATGGAATTCTCGGATTCATAATCGGGGTAAACCGTGCGATCATGGAGGGCATGGGCCTCGGCAGGGTGTGGGTGGTGTTCGCCGTCGCGGCCGTGGCGCTGGGTTGCGCGAGGCACGGGCGGGCGGGGACGGCGGAGCGGGCCGCGCCCGGGCCGAAGGCCGCTCGGTCGTCGGCCGCCGAACCAGCCACGGTCGTGGGCCGAACCCTTCGGCTCGGTTGCAACGAGTGGCAGCCGTACGTCGGTGCGGCGGGCGCGCCGGAGGAAGGTTTCGCGGTCGACCTGACTCGGGAGGCCCTTCGGCGAATGGGCTGGAAGCTCGACTTCCGCACGCGGCCTTGGGCGCGGTGCCTCGAGGAGATGCGGCGGGGAACCTTGGACGGCGTGCTGTGCGCCTACCGCGTGCCCGAACGAAGCTGGGTTTTTGGGCGGGTGCCCCTCGGTCTCGGCCCCGAGTGGAGCGACGAGCTCGTGATCCTTCGCAGGAGGGGCTCGGCGTGGAGGTACCGGTCGCCCGAGGACTTGAAGTCGGCGCGCCTGGCCCTGGTGTCCGGCTACGTCTATCCCGAACCGATCGCGGGCCGCCTGCGCGGGAACCGCACAGGGCTGGCGATGGTCACCGGGGACGACCCCACCGCGAGGCTGCTGGAGCTCGTCGCTCGAGGCCGGGCGGAGGCCACGGTGGAACAGCGGCTGCCGCTCGAGGCCGTTCTGAGCAGCAGGCCGGACCTGAGGTCGAAGGTGGAGGAGGTCGGCACCCTCCCAGGTTGGAGGGTTTACGTCGCCCTGCGGCCGGACTATCCCAACGCGGAAGCCGTGATGAGGGAGCTGGACCGCAGTCTGCTCGAGGTCTACCGCTCTGCCGAGTTCGGGCGGATCCTAGGGCGCTATGGCTTGCGGCCTGCTGCGAGCGCGCCTGGTCCCACGGCGGGCGGGCAGGTGCCTGCACCATGAGACCTGCGTGTGGGGCATTGTGCCGGAGAGCCCGCTGGATGCCGGTGGCCGTAGCCCTGGCCGCAGGGGCAGGGTGCGGCCACGCGCCGTCCGAACGGGGCGGTCCGGGCCCCGCGGCTCCGCCCTCCGTCGAGCGCGGACTACCCGGTCCAAGGCCGCAGACGGCCCGCTTGGTGGCCGTTGCCGACGCTTGGATGCCGTTCACGGGAGGGGCCGGCGGCGATCTCGGGGCGGCGGTGGAGCTCGCTCGGGAGGCGCTTCGGGCGAGCGGGCACACGGTCGAGTACCGCGTGCTGCCATGGAGCCGGTGTCTCGAGCTGGTGCGGGCTGGACGGGCCGACCTCGCCGTGTGCGCCGTGCCAGCGGAGGCGCCTGACTTGGTGTTCCCCTCCGAGCCGGTCGCGTTCAGCCGGAGGTGGCTGTTCGTCCTGCGCGGTTCCAAGCTGGACCGCCAGGGATGGCGCTGCTCTGGACCCGGGGGCATGGGCGGCCTTCGCCTGGTGGTGCCGCAGGGTTACGACTTGGGCCCAGCCTGGAACCGCTACGCGAGGGAGGCGCGACAGGCGGGAACCCTGCTGGAGGTGGGCGGGGAGAATCCGATCGAGCGTCAGATCACGGCCCTGGAGCGGGGGCGTGCGGACGTCGCCCTGTCGAACGCCGACGTGGTGGCCTGGCATCTCCGCCAGATCCGGCGCGAGGGTCTGCTGGTGCCGGTCGGCGAGGTTGGTCGCGAGCCGCTCTCCATCGCGGTGAGCCCGGCCCGCAAGGATGCCCGCGAGCTGGCGAGGCGTTTGGACGAGGGCCTGAGGCGGCTGCGGCATGACGGGATGCAGGAGCGGATCCGCAAGCGGTACGGCGTCTCGGCGGAGGCCTTCCCGCGCACAGACGCCGGGGAGGGGCGGTGATCCCGCCAAGGTCCCGCTGGCTTGCCCAGACGCGAGGCATGCATGGCACAGCCACGACGCAGGGCTGGATCGCTGGCCATAGCGGGACCGACCCCAAACCTTGTTGCACCGGTGCGGATTTGTGGCCTCCTTAGGAACCCCTCATGAAGGAGAATAGAAGCACCGAAGCGAAGAGGGAGGGAGCATGGCTGCAAGGCGATGGGGCCTGAACACGCGGATCGCGGCCGCCCTGCTGGCGCTGGGCCTCGCGATGCTCGCCGCGCTGGCCACGTACCGGACTAGGCTGGACCGCACCGAGGCGGTCGAGGCCGCGCGGGCGGTGGGCCTGCGCAAGGCGCAGAAGCTGGCGGAAACCCTGGTGAGCCCGCTGTACGAGCTCAGCATGCCGTCCGTGGAGTCTGCGCTGCGCGGGGAGTTCGACGACCCCGCCGTGGTGCAGATCGCGGTGTACGAGGACCCGGGGAAGCCGCCCTTGGCGGTGTTCCGCCGCGAGGGAGACGCGGTGGAGAGGGCTTCGGAGCTAAGGAGCCACCCAACGGACCTCCGCTTCGACTACTCCGTCACGCGCCAGACGCCGGGCTTGAGCGGCGAGGTGCTCGGCGTCGTTTCGGTCTGGACCCGCCCCGAGCAGGCTCTGGCGGCTATGGCCGAGCACACCCGTCGGCGGCTGTTGGAGGAGGCCGCCGTCGTGCTGATCCTCGTGGCGTCGACGTTCCTCCTCCTGCGCCGGCTCGTGGTGGTGCCCATGGGGCGAGTCACGCGCACCCTTGGGCAGACGGCGGAGTCCGTCCATGCCGAGGAGGACCTGGACGCGGTAGCCAAGGGCCTGGAGGAGAACCTGGGGTCGATGCGCGCGGGCTCCGTGGAGTTCGCCCAGTGGCTGGAGGGGCTGCAGGCGCTGGTGGCGGCGCTGGTCCGCAGGCAGAGCGAGCTGGAGCGCATTCTGCAGTGCGTCCTTGGAACGATCAGCGTGACGGACGTCCGGACCCAGCGGCTCCAATACGTCAACGAGGAGTGGCACGAAAAGCTGGGCATGTGCGCGGAGGACGGCCGGCTCTTGGACGATTGGATCGAGCGCTTCGTGCACCCGGACGACCGCGAGACGGTGGCAGGCGCCTTTCGGGGTGTCTTGGAGCAACGGGCACGCGTGGGGCCGTTCATCACTCGGCAGCTGCTGGAGGACGGCTCGGTGCGCTGGTGGCGGTGGATCGCCGCTCCGCTGGACTTCGACGAGGAGGGGCGGGTGGTCCTGGTGGTCAAGCACGCCCTGGACATCACCGACCTGCGCCGCCTGCAGGAGGAGCTGGAGCGGGCCAACACGGTGCTCGAGGAGACCGTCGAGGAGCGCACGAGGGAGCTGGTCGCCGCCAACCGCGAGCTGGAGTCGTTCGCGTACAGCGTTTCCCACGATCTGCGGGCCCCCCTCCGCTCGATCAACGGGTTCGGCAAGATCCTCATCGAGGACCACGCCGAAAAGCTGAACGAGGGCGGCCTGGACTGCGTGCGGCGCATGGTGGCGGCCGCGGAGAAGCTCGGCGAGCTGGTGGACGCCATGCTGCACCTGTCGCGGATCACCCGGGCAGAGGTGCGGAGGCAGCCCGTGGACCTCAGCGCTCTGGCAGCCGAGCTGATCGGAGAGCTGTGGGAGGGTTCGCCGGAGAGGCAGGTGGCGGTGGAGGTCGCCCCAGGCTTGACCGTGCGCGCCGATCCCGTGCTGACCCGCGCACTGCTCCAGAACCTGCTCTCGAACGCCTGGAAGTACACGCGCCGGAGGCCCGACGCCCGCATCGAGGTCGGTCCCTGCGCCGTCGAGGGTCGCCCGGGGTTCTTCGTGCGCGACAACGGGGTCGGATTCGACTCGAGCCAGCTGGAGAAGGCCCTCAAGCCGTTCCAACGCCTGCACAGCGACAACGAGTTCGAGGGCTTGGGCGTCGGTCTGGCCACCGTCCAGCGGATCGTGGCGCGACACGGTGGGAGGCTCGAGGTGGACGCCGCGCCCGGCCAGGGGGCCGAGTTCCGCGTGACGCTGGAGTCCGGTCCCAGGGCCTGAGCGGCGCGGCGGGCCATCCTCGCACGCATGAAGGTGGCGGTCATCGGGGCGGGCAAGGTGGGCTCCGCCGTCGTGGGCGACCTGATGCACGTGGGCTCGGTCTCCCAGATCGTGCTGGTTTCCCGCGACCGATACAGGGCGGAGGGCGAGGTGCTGGACTACCAGCACACCACGTCGTTCACGCACTATCCGTGCGTGGACGTTCGCGTGGGAGGCTACGAGGACTGCGCCGGGGCCGATCTGGCGGTGATCGCGGCCGGACCGAGCATCCAGGAGGGCCAGACGCGCACGGATCTCGCCGCGCAGAACGTTCAGGTTCTGAGAGAAATCTTGGACGGATTGGACCGGCACTGTCCGCAGTGCTTCCTGATCCTCGTCACCAACCCGGTGGACGTGCTGACGTTCGCGGCGCACCGTCTCTCCGCGCGGCCTAGGAACCGTGTGATCGGCACCGGGACGATGATCGACACGGCTCGGCTGATCCAGTCGATCGCCAGCGCGTACCGCATCGATCCGAAGAACGTGTTCGTGTACATGCTCGGCGAGCACGGCGAGACGTCGTTCGCCGCCTGGAGCATGGCCAACATCTGCGGCCTGAGCCTGGAGGAGTTCGGCAAGCTGCACGTGGCGGCGCGGATCGACCGCGACCAAGAGGAGCTGCGGGCCAAGCAGGCCGGCTACGAGATCCTCCGTCGGAAGGGGTACACCAGCCACGGGATCGCGGCGGCCGTGGCGCGGCTGGTGATCGCCATCGCCACGGACGAGAAGTGCATCCTGCCGGTGTCGGTGCCGCTGGAGGGGGAGTACGGCCTGAGGGACACCGCGCTCTCGGTGCCGTGCGTCGTCGGCGCGGGCGGCGCGGAGAAGGTGCTGGAGTTTCCGCTCTCTCTGGAGGAGCGCCGCCGCCTGCAGGCGAGCGCCGACCATCTGGCCGAGGCGATCGCGCGGGCGGGCTTCTAAGCGGAAGAAGGGGTGGTGGAGGCGGGGAGAATTGAACTCCCTTCCAAAACCGTCGCCTCTCGAGCGTCCACGAGCGTCTCCCCGGTTTGCTGCTTCGGCGCCGGCGACGCCCCGGGGCGGGCCTGCCGACGGCCTAGCCTGTTTGGTTTGAGACTCTCCGCCTCAGGCGGCGGCTCGGAGTCCGATCCAGCTGGTGGTCACGCCCGCTGCCGACCCTGCTGGCCCAGGTCGGGCGGACGCGCGGTCAATTAGGCCGCGTAGGCGTAGTTGTTGTTCGCCTTTGCTTTGTTGCCGCTTTTTACGAGGCCAGCGGCGCCTCGGCTCGCAACCCGAGATCGAACCGGCCCTGTCGAACCCGTTCGCCCCCAAGTCCAGTTGGTAAGACGCTCGGAGCGGGCGGTTGGGTTCCCGCTCCGGCGCCTACCGATCATCTTCTTCTCACGAACTGCCGAAGATACGCCGCGCTCTGCCGAAGGGCCTGCTTGCGGGCCTCCAGCGAGGCCTCGTAGGCGCGGTCCTCCACCTCGACGCACAGCGGCCCGTCGTAGCCGCAGTCGGTGAGCACCGAGACGAACCGGCCCCAGTCCACCTCGCCCAGGCCGGGCAGCTTGGGGGTGTGGAATTGCAGCGGCGTAGCGAGCACGCCGACGTCGTTCAGCCGGCGCCGGTCCACCCGGCAGTCCTTGGCGTGGGCGTGGAACACCTTTGGCGCGAACTCCCACAGCGGCTCGATCGGGTCGATCTGCTGCCAGACCAAGTGGGAGGGGTCGTAGTTGAGGCCGAAGTTCGGGCTGGAGATTTCGGCGAACATGCGCCGCCAGATCGCCGGGGTGATGGCCAGGTTCTTGCCGCCCGGCCACTCGTCGGCGGTGAACAGCATCGGGCAGTTTTCGATGCCGATCCGCACGCCCTTCTCCTCGGCGAGCGCCACCAGCGGCCTCCACACTTCCAGGAAGCGCGGCCAGTTCTCGTCCACCGACTTCGTCCAGTCGCGCCCGACGAAGGTGTTGACCTGGCGCACGCCCACGCGGGGCGCGGCGTCGATCACTTTCTTCAGGTGCTCCAGGCACGTCGCGGCCTCCGCCGGATCGGGGGAGAGCACGTTGGGGTAGTAGCCCAGTCCGCTGATCTCGACGCCGGTGCGCCGGATCAGGTTCTGGACCTCGTTGGCCTTCTCGCCGTCCAGCCCGACGACGTCGAGGTGCGTGACGCCCGCGTAGCGCCGCTCGGCCTTGCCGACGGGCCAGCACATCACTTCCACGCAGTCGAAGCCCTCCTCTGCGGCGAACCTCAGCAGCTCCTTGAGGCTCAGCTCGGGGAGGATCGCGCTCACGAAACCAAGCTTCATCGCTCTTCTCCTTGTGGCCTTGTCGCGGTTACAGGGTCACCCAGCGCTGCTCGCGGTGGCTCTTCAGGATCGCCTCGCACAGCAGGATCTCCTTGTGCCCGTCCTCGAAGGTCGGGAACGTGGGCGGGGCGTCGAAGTCGCCGGCCTGGATGTAGCCGTAGAAGGAGCGGAAGCACTGCTTCATCGTGTCCGGGAAGCCCTCGTTGTGGCCGCCGGGGTAGTTGGCGTATTGGCGCGCGTAGTCGCCCAACAGGCTGGGGTCGCGGATGAGCAGCTCGTTGGCCTTCTCCCGGTGGCCGATCCACATCTCGTTGGGCGCCTCGCTGTTCCAAGCGAGCGACGCCTTGCTTCCGGCGACCTCCAGCCTCAGGCAGTTCTTGCGCCCGGCGTACACCTGCGACACGTAGAGCGTGCCGCGCGCGCCGTTTCTGAACTTGAGCATGACGCAGCCGTAGTCTTCGGTCTGGATGTCGATCGGCTCCAGCTCGACCTGCTTGGGTCCGGTCTTGCCGCTGAACGTCTCCACCTCGCCCTTGGGGCGTTGGCGCACGGGCCAGACCGTCTTCAGGTCGGCGCATACGGCCTCCACCTCCAGGCCGGTGATGTTGGCCATCAGGTCCAGCCAGTGCGTGCCGATGTCCGCGATCGCGCGGAGGGCGCCGCCCTCCTCGGCCAGCACGCGCCAGTTGTAGTCGGTGGGATGGAACAGCCAGTCCTGGGTGTAGCTGCCGCACACGTGGAACACGTCGCCCAGCTCGCCGCCGCGCACGCGGTCCTTCGCCTCCAGGGCCAGCGGGTAGTAGCGGATGTTGTAGTTCACGCCGGCCGCCTGCTTGCGTCCTTTGGCCAAGGCCACCAGTTCGGCGGATTCGGTGGAGTTCATGGCCAGCGGCTTTTCGCACAGCACGTGCTTGCCGGCCTCGATCGCGGCCTTGGCCATCGGGTAGTGCAGCTTGTTCGGCGTGCACAGGTGCAGCGACTGCGCCTCCGCGTCGGCGAGGACCTCGGCGAACGAGCGATAGGCCTTCGGGATCGACAGCTTCTCGGCGGCCGAGCGGGACTCGTTCTCGTCCACGCCAAGGATGCCCACCACCCGCTGCCCGGCCCGGCGCAGCGCCTCCACGTGCACGGGGCCGATGAACCCCGCTCCAACGACGGCGACTCCGATCTGAGACATCGTTTCGAACCTCCTTCCGTTCTTCCGCCATTCTATCCCGCCCGGTCGGCGACCAGACCAGATGGGCCAGCTTCGGATATCCTAGGGGTTCCCATGGCGGTATGGAGGGGCGTGATCGCGAGGTACGGCGACCGGATGGCCATCCGCGGCACCGATCGCCCGGTGACCCTGAACGAGGGCGGGACGCCGCTGATTCCGGCCCCTCGGCTGGCGGAGGCGCTGGACCTAGGGTGCGAGCTGCACCTGAAGTACGAGGGCCTCAACCCGACCGGATCGTTCAAGGACCGCGGCATGACGGCCGCCGTCACCGACGCGCTGGCGGCCGGAGCCCGGGCGGTGATCTGCGCCAGCACCGGCAACACGGCGGCCAGCGCCGCGGCCTACGCCGCACGTGCCGGCATGGAGTGCGTCGTGCTGGTGCCCGACGGCAAGATCGCGATGGGCAAGCTGGCCGGCGCGGTGGCCTACGGCGCGCGGGTGGTGGCCATCAACGGCTCCTTCGACCGCGCGCTCGAGATGGTTCGGGAGGTCAGCGACCGCGCGCCCATCGTGCTGGTGAACAGCCTGAACGAGGCTCGGATCGAGGGTCAGAAGACGGCCGCCTGGGAGATCGTGGAGGCCCTGGGCGCCGTGCCCGACTGGCTGGCTCTGCCCGTGGGCAACGCGGGCAACATCACCGCCTATTGGCGCGGTTTCCGCGAGCACCACGAGGCCACGGGACAGGGCCTGCCCCACATCCTGGGCGCGCAGGCGCAGGGCGCGGCACCGATCGTGTACGGCCGACGGGTGGAGCATCCCGAGACCCGGGCGACGGCCATCCGCATCGGCAACCCCGCCCGCTGGTCGCAGGCCCTGGAGGCGCTGGAGCAGTCCCGGGGCGAAATCCTGGCGGTCACGGACGACGAGATCTTCGACGCCTACCGGCTGGCGGCCGCGACCGAGGGGGTGTTCTGCGAGCCGTCGTCGGCGGCGGGGCTGGCTGGCCTCCGCAAGGCCGTGCGGCTCGGCCGGATCGACCTGAGGGGCAGGACGGTCGCGGCGGTGCTAACCGGCCACGGGCTCAAGGATCCGTCCTCCGCCCTGGACTGCGACGTCAGGATCCAGAAGGTGCCTGCGGAGACGGCGGCCCTGCTCGACCTGATGCAAGGGGCTCCGGCGTGATCCGCGTGCGCATCCCGGCGACCACGGCCAACCTCGGCCCCGGCTTCGACTGCATGGGCCTGGCGCTGGACCTTTGGAACACCTTCGAGCTGCACCTCTGCGGCGACGGGTTCCGCGTCGAGACGCACGGCGAGGGGCAAGGGCTGCTGCCCTCCGACGAGTCGAACCTCGTGGTGCAGACGATGCTGTCGGAGCTCGACCACCTGGGCTGTGAACGTCCGCCGGGAGCGCGCGTGGTGGCCCACAACACCGTGCCCTGCACCAGCGGCCTGGGCAGCAGCTCCACAGCCACGCTGGCGGGCCTGCTGTTCGCGCACGCCGTCGCCCTGGCTCAGGCGGGCCGATCGCCGATGGAGATCGACCGGCAGGCCGTGCTGGAGCGCGCCGTCGCTTGGGAGGGGCACGGCGACAACGTGGTGCCGGCGCTGCTGGGCGGCTTCGTGATCGTCGTGCCGGACGACGGCCGGGTGCTGACGCAGCGGGTGCCCCACGTGCCGGTCAAGACCGTCGTGTGCGTGCCGGACTTCCACTATCCCACGAGCCTGGCCCGCTCGGTGCTGCCGGATTCGTACAGCAAGCCGGATGCGATCTACAACATCGGCCGGGCGATGCTGGTGGCAGAGGCCCTGCGCGCGGGGGACGACGAGCTGCTCGCACAGGCCATGAACGACCGCATCCACGAGCCGTACCGGGTGCCGTCGATCCCGGGAGCCGCGCAGGCCAAGCGGGCGGCGCTGGAAGCAGGGGCGATCTGCGTGGCCCTCAGCGGCGCCGGCCCGGGCCTGATCGCGTTCGCGCGCCAGGGCTACGACCGCATCGGGCGGGGGATGAAGGCGGCGTTCGCCGAGGCGGGCCTGAGCTCGCGCTACTGGATTCTGGACGCGACCGACCAGGGCACGCACATCGGTCTGCTGCCGGTCTGAGCGTCATTCCGACAATCGGCACGGAGCGTCAGGCTTCGTTCTGGGGGCGTCGGCTAAGCTCGTAGCCTGCATGCGCAAGACGACCCGTCGGGACTACGAGGAGCGGCTGAGGCTGGTGATCGCCAAGATCGCCCAGGGCCTCGACGCCCCGGCGGACCTGGGGGCGCTGGCCGAGGCCGCCGGCTTCTCCCTCTACCACTTCCACCGCATCTTTCGGGCGATGACCGGCGAGTCGGTGGCCGCCTTCCAGAGGCGACTGAGGCTGGAGAGGGCCGCGAGCCGCCTGTCGGCCGAGGGATGGCCGGTGGGGGTGGTTGCCCTCGAGGCCGGCTTCGATTCGCCCGAGTCGTTCTGCCGCGCGTTCCGAGCCGCCTATGGCGTGCCGCCGAGCCGCTTCGCTGCCGAGGCGGGAGGCCGCTGGCACCCGCTGCCGGCGCCGAACGGCGCCCACTGGCCCGACCCCGCGCAGGGCTGGAGCCTGCGCGAACCGCAAGGAGAACCCATGCAAGTCGAGATTCGCAACGAGCCGGGCTTCCGCCTGGCAGCCATTCGCCACATCGGCCCTTACGACCGGATCGGAGAGGCCTTCGACCGCCTGTTCGCGTGGGCCCAGAGCAAGGGCCTTCCGCTGAGAGCGCCGATCGCCGTGTACCACGACGACCCCTCGACCACCCCGGAAGCGGAGCTGAGGAGCGACGCAGGGATCGTCGTGGACACGGACTTCGTCGCCGATGACCCCAGCATCCACGTTCTGGAGGTGCCTGCCCAGCGCTGCGCCGTAGCCATCCATCGGGGACCGTACGAGGGGTTGCCCGAGTCCTGGGCGAAGTTCCTGGGCGAATGGCTGCCGCAGAGCGGCGAGGAGGTCGGCGAGGGACTCTGCTACGAGAGGTACCACAACGATTGCCGCGGCCTTCCGCCGGAGGAGCTGATCACCGAGATGGTCGAGCCGCTCCGTTAGCGCCGACCGGCTGTGGACGGCCGCCGCACGGCCGGCAGGGCGGTTGTGCGCCGCTTGAGGCGAGGGGTCTGAGAACTCTCGGACCCCTCGCGACCTTCGCTCGGCCGGCGGGACGGTTGTATACTGCTTGCGACGGCCTGCCACGGACCCGGCGGGCCAGGCGGCTCGCAATGAAGGTCGACACGAAGTCGAAGGCTGCCATCCAGCCGAGGCAGGGCGCCCAGAGCCCGGAACTCTGGGAGGACGTGGCCGGGATCTGCCTGATCGCGCTCGGGCTGATCTGCGTGCTGGCCTTGTCGCTGCCCGACACCGGGCTGGTGGGAGGTGCGCTGGGCTCGGTTCTGCGCTCGCTGTTCGGCCGGGGAGCGTGGGCGATGCCGCTCGTGACCGTCGGCATCGGGGCTTCGCTCCTGTTCGGACGGCGATGGCGCGAGGTTCCGAAGGTCGTCTGGGGCCTGTCCTTGCTCTACGCGGCACTGCTGGGGGCGTTCTCGCGAGCGTCTGCCGGAGACTTCTTCGATCCTTTGGTGGCAGAGGCCTCGGGCGGGTACGTGGGCGCGGTGGTCGGGTGGCTGTTCCAGACGCTGTTCGGGGCGGCGAAGTGGGTTGGACTGGGGGCTCTGGGGATGATCGGTCTGATCCTGACGGTGGGCGCGCCGTTGCGTTCGCTGGTGGCGCGGCGACCGAGGAGGCTCGGCGAGGCCCGTCCCGTCGTCCGCAGGGCCGTGGTTCAGGCGCAGGAGCGCCCGGCGGCTCCGGCCCGCGAGGAGCGGGTGACCGAGCAGGAGCCTGCGGCGAGCCCGGAGGCCCGGACGCCCAAAAGGAGTCCCGTGATCCGTGAGACCCTGCAGGCGGGAGGGCCGACGCTCGAGTCGATCCCCAAGGAGGGCTACCAGTTGCCACCCATGAGCCTCCTTGCCGCACCGCCGGAGAGGCCCAAGCGGAGCCGCGAAGAGATGGAGCGGAACATCCGCACCCTAGAGGGGACGCTCGAGGAGTTCGGGATCGACGCCACGGTGGTCGAGGTGGCGACCGGACCGACGATCACGCGCTACGAGGTCCAGCTCGGCCCGGGCATCCGGGTGGCCCGCATCACGGCCTTGGCGGACAACATCGCGATGAACCTCGCGGCCTCCAACGTGCGCGTGGAGGCCCCTATCCCGGGCAAGTCCGCGATCGGCGTGGAGGTTCCGAACGTCCGCCCCACCACGGTGACCCTGCGCGACGTGTGCGACACGCCCGAGTTCCGCGACCACCCTTCCAGGCTGTACGTCGCGCTGGGTCAGGACGTGAGCGGCGTGAACAAATACGCCGACCTGACGAGGATGCCGCACCTGCTGATCGGCGGCGCGACGAACGCCGGCAAGTCGATCGGGCTGTCGGCGATCATCATGAGCCTGCTCCTGCGCAACACGCCCAAGGACGTGCGCATGGTGATGATCGACCCCAAGAGGGTCGAGCTGACGCTGTTCGACAACATCCCGCACCTGCTGTGCCCCGTCGTGAAGGACGTGAGCATGGCTCCGGCGGTGTTGCGCGCCGTCAAGCGGGAGATGGACCGCCGCTACGACCTGTTCAGCCAGGAGGGCGTGCGGAACATCGAGGGATGGAACGCCCGCGCGTCGTTCCAGGACCGCCTCAGCTACATCGTCGTGATCATCGACGAGCTGGCAGACCTGATGATGCAGGCCGCCGCCGAGGTCGAGACGGTGATCTGCCGGCTCGCCCAGCTGGCGCGCGCCACCGGGATCCATCTGGTGATCGCCACCCAGCGCCCGTCGGTGGACGTCATCACCGGCACGATCAAGGCGAACATCGCCTCGCGCATCGCCTTCACCGTGAGCTCGCAGATCGACTCGCGGACCATCTTGGACCAGGCCGGCGCCGAGAGGCTCATCGGCCGCGGCGACATGCTGTTCCTGCCGATCGACGCCAGCAAGCCGGTGCGCATCCAGGGCTGCTACGTCTCGGAGCAGGAGATCGACGCCGTGTGCGAGTTCTGGAGGGCCCAGGAGAAGCCCGCCTACACGCTCCAGCCGGTCGAGGCCTCGGAGGATGGCAGGGAGCGGGGCGGAGCGGCCGGCGACGACCAGCTGGATCCGCTGTGGGAGGAGGCCGTGCGGTGGGTCGTGGAGCGCGGGCAGGCGTCCACCTCCATGCTCCAGCGCAAGTTCTCGATCGGCTTCCAGCGCGCCTCGCGCCTGCTGGACGAGATGGAGGAGCGCGGCATCGTCGGCCCGCGCGACGGTCCGCGCCCGCGTGAGGTGCTCATCGACCCGTTGCAGGTGGAGACGCTGTTCGGCGGCGGCCGTGTCTACACCGACGAGGAGATGGGTCCGGACCCGGACGAGGACGACGGGTACTGAACAAAGAGCGGCCTCCCGCCTGGGGGAGCCCGAAGCGCAGTGTCCTTTGCCCTGAACGGCTGGGCTAGCCTCTGCCGCCCAGCTCCACCGTGCTCACGCTCAGCGGAGGGGCTTCGAACGAGACGGAGCCCTCCTCGACCTCCGGCGAGAACTTGACGGGCACGGCGAGGTTCGCGCCCTCCCTGCGGTATCCCAGAGCCGAGCGCGCCCGGAATCCCTTCAGCGCGATGCGGAGCGGCACCGTCGCGCCGCTCTTGTTGATCGCGATGATCACCATGCGGCCCGGATTCTCGGGGCTGAGGGACGCGTAGAGCGACGAGACCGCCGGATTTCCGCCGTCGACCTTCAGCGAGCGCGAGCCGAATTTGCCGCCACGCCCGTCGTAGTCCCGGAAGCAACGGAAGCCGGCGACGGTCGCGGGCCGGTCGGCGCCGATGCCCCAGTGGCAGGCGGCGAACACGCCGTAGCGCCCGAAGATGCCAAGCACGTCGGCCTGGGCCACCAAACCGCTGCCGTCCGACCCGCCGCCGTAGTCGTACTCGGTGATCGCTAGCCTCGTGCCCGGATACTGCCTGCGGATTTGAGCGAACAGGCCGGGAAGGAGCGCGATCGGCTTCTTGCCCAGGTTCTCGGCGATCCAGCTGTCCTCGACGTACGTCGGGTCCCAGAGCGACCGGGGCGCCTGCACGCGCGCGGCGACCAGCTCCGGAGTCGCTTGGCGCGACGTGACGCGGACCCCTCCGCCCCTTGCCTCGGGGTACCAGTGGATGTCCAGGACGTCGAGTAGCCGCCGGCCGGCCGCCTTCTCGGCCTCGCGCATCCCGGAGAGGTAGAAGTCCACGAAGTCGCGGCCGTTGGCGTCCGGAGCGCCCTGGAACGTACGGAAGCCCTGCCAGCCGTAGTTGGCGGGGCCGAAGACCAGGCTCTTCGGCGCCACCGCCTTGATCGCCGCGGCATAGGCCTTGCCGATCTCCAGGATCTGCGCGTAGGTGGGGTTCTTCGGCCAGATCCGCTGATGGGTGTGACCCCACAGATCGGGCTCGTTGTCGAGGCTGAACCAGACCGGCGTGTTGGGCAGAGCGATCTTGGTGATCCAGGCTACGAACTCGTCCTGGTAGACGGCGCCGTCCTTGGTGTCGGGCGGATAGACGAGCGGCGCGTTCTTGCGCGGCAGCGAGCGGACGAAGCGCGTCTTCAAATAGTCCGGGGTCTGGCCGACGTCGCCGTCGGCCTTCTTGTCGGCGGCCACGTAGCCGGTGCAGGGCAGGGTGAGCAACACGGCGGCGCCGTAGCGCTGGGCCTCCTGAAGGAAGGTGCGCGCCGTCCAGCCCGGCTCGTCGGTTTCGCCGAGGTACCCGTCGTTCTGGTGGTGCCAGTCGCTGCCGGCGTTGCTGGCGTTGTTCTCCCAGTTGTAGGCCGACATGCGGTTGCCGCCTTGTCGCGCCAAGGGGAAAATCGCGCCGATGCGGAGCCAGTCGGGGAAGTTCGCCCCGTAGATGTACGGGGAGATGGGTTCGGAACGGTCCGCGTCGACCGTGTAGGTTTGCCCTTGTGCCAGCGCGGCCGCCAATGCCAGAAGAATCATCGCAAATGTTCCTCCATGACGTTGCGGGGCCGGCGCGAGCGCCGGCCCCGCGGGTCTCGGGCGGGTCAGTTGCCGCCCCGCTGCTGTTGCGCCTGCTGCTCCGCGGCCTTCTGCAGGCCCTCCTGCATGCCCTTGATCGCCTCGGGCGGGGGCTCCTTGATGTTGCCCATGTTGCGGAAGGCCTGTTCCTCCTGCTTGGTGGCTTCGGTCTTCTCCGAGCAACCGACGGCGACGAGGCCCAGAGCGAGCACGGCGACGATCGATGCGATCTTCTTCATTCGTTCCTCCCTGATGGTTTCTCCCGTCCGCAGGACAGGGGGTCGGCGCGAGCCGACCCCCTGCGCGGCGATTCAGCTTACTGCCGGTAGGCGTCCCACATGTTGTCCGCCGGCCGGTTCCGTCCGTCCGGGTTGGTGCGGACCGGATCCATCATGGCCGCGTGGCCGTCGGCGAACAGGAACGGCGTCTGGCCGCTGTACACGACCGAGCAGCCGCCCCAGTGGTCGTTGTTGTTCCACTTGACGTGCGCCTGGTACACGCCTCCCGTGCGGTTTCGGCCGGTGACGTCCTGTGCGCCGCCCTCCGGGGTCAGGCCGGGGGCTCCGCCAGTGCCGGCCCAGTCCCACCAGTCGACGCCGGGGAAGTACAGGCCGTTGCCGAAGATGGTGTTGCCGAAGAACCGTCCGGCGAGCACGATCGTCGACGCGGGCTGCGTGACTGCGGTCTCAGTGGCCATGTTCCTCTTGATCCACGACGTCTGGTACAGGCCCATCACGCCGTACACCGCCCAGCTGTTCAGGCTGCTGTCCCACTTCATCGCGCCGTTGGCGGCGAAGCTCAGGGGCAGGATCTCCGGGATGGTGCGCATCCATCCGTCCCAGCTGGCCTTGTCCTTGGGGTCGCTGGGGTCGGTGAGCAGGGCGTAGCTCTTGATGTAGGGCTGCGTGTCGACGGTCCAGCCGCCGTCGCGCGGCGCCCACCAATCCACGCCGAGGCCCATGGGGTAGGTGCCGTCCTGGTCCTGCATGTACATCATGATTCCCAGGCCCAGCTGCTTGATGTTCGACAGAGCGGCGGTCTTCTTGGCGGCAAGCTTCGCCTGGGCGAAGACCGGGAACAGGATCGCGGCCAGGATCGCGATGATGGCGATCACGACCAGCAGTTCGATGAGGGTGAATGCTTTGCGCTTCATTGGATTCAGTCCACCTTTGGATTGGATGCGGGGGTCGCGGTGCTGCCCCGAACGTCGAGGCCGCACGGAAGAACGAGGTCGAAAGGCTCGGGCGTCTCCCCGCGGATGCAGCGCACCAGCAGGTCGATCGCCTGGGAGCCGATGTTGACGAGCGGTTGGGAGACCGAGGTGAGCGGGGGCTCGACCTCGTCGCAGAACGCGGTGGAGTCGAACCCCACCACGGAAAGATGTTCGGGCACGCGGATTCCGAAGAGCCGCGCGCGGCGAATCACGGCGTCCGCGACGCCGTCGTGCTGGCACACCAGCGCGGTGTGGCGCGGACCCTCGGAGAGGTACCGGTCGATCGTCTCCGCATGCCGGGAGCCCAAGCAGGCGAGGACGTCGGCATCGTCCACCGGCGCCCCGAACTCCGCCATCCATTTGCGGAAGGCGGCGATCCGCTCCTGGGTCTCCATGAAGGGCGTGCTTTCCTCCGTCACGTAGGTGATCCGGCGGTGTCCGAGGTTCCACAGGTGCTCGACGGCCAGCCGGATGCCCCCGACGTTGTCGCAGCGCACGCTGGGGAAGCGGTCTTGCAGCAGCGACGACGGGGTGTGGATGAGGACCAGCGGCACCCGCGAGGCCAGCAGCATCCTGAGGTTCTCCTCGACGGGCATGGTGCTGTACCACACCAGCCCGTCGAACCTGCCGTCGTTGATGCCCTCGGCCGGCGACCCACCCATCAGCTTCGGACAGAGAGTCACGGAGTAGCCGTGCCGGAATGCACCCTCAATCAGGCCGTCCATCAGCGCCGCGAAGTACCTCGATCCCCGTGAGAACACCGGCGCCGCGAAGCCGATGCCGTGCAGGATGCCGATGTTCAGCGTCTGGCCGTCGCGGAAGCTCCGGGCGAACACGTTGCACCGGTAGCCCAGCTCCTGTGCCGCCTGACGGACGCGCTCGGCGGTGGAGGGGCTGACGCGGACGGTGCTGGCGCGGCCGTGGAGCACGCGCGACACTACGACGGGGGAGACTCCCGCCTTCTTCGCCACGTCGCGCATCGTCACAGCCATCGTCGGCTCCGCTTCGGTTCGTCGCGCTACAGGTTCGTTCCGTTCGCCCGGATCGTGTCCCGGTACCAGTGGAAGGAGTCCTTGGGCACGCGCCGCTGGGTGGCGTAGTCCACGTAGACCAAGCCGAAGCGGCGGTTGTAGCCGAAGGCCCATTCGAAGTTGTCGAGGAAGGACCAGTGGAGGTAGCCGCGCACCGGAACGCCGTCTTCGGCCGCTCGGGCCAGCTGGCGCAGGTGGCGGCGAGTGTAGTCGATGCGCTGGGGATCGTGGACTCCGCCGTCCAGCGCGATCCAGTCCATGCCGGCGAGTCCGTTCTCGGTGACGACGATCGGCTTGCCGTAGCGGTTCCAGAAGAGCTTGGGGCCCCAGTAGAGGCAGCGCTCGTCAACGGTCCAGTCCATCATGGTCTTCGGCGCGCCCGCAGGTTCGGGAGAGGCTCGGAGGGAGCCGTCGTCGGCTGCGGAGACCTCGGATCCGGTGTAGATGTTGAGCCCGATGAAGTCGATCGGCTCGGCGATGGTCCGCATCTGTTCGTCCGTGGCCTTGGGGGCCGCGCCTCCGAACACGCCGAGCGCCTGCTCCGGGTATGCGCCGAAGACGATCGGATCGATCCACCACGCCATGCCCCAGAGGGAGTTCGGGGTCGCGTCGAACGTCCGGGCGGAGGCGGCCTCCACGTCCGCCGGGTCCTCGGGGTTCTTGGGGATGCCCGGCCCCACGGCCGGCACGACGCCGACCTGGCAGCCTGGGGACAGCGCGCGCAGAACCTGGGTCGCTCTTCCGCTGGCGATCAGCGTGTGGTGCGAGGCCAGCAGGACCTCGTCGAACCGCAGGCGGTCGCCTGGAGCGTGGTTGCCGTACTGCAGGCCGAGGTTGACGAAGCACTGGGGCTCGTTGAGGGTCATCCAGCGCTTCACGCGGTCGCCGAGCCGCTTGGCGACGACCTCGGTGTAGTCCGCGAACCAAGCCGGGCTGTCCGGGTTGAGCCATCCCCCGCGATGGTAGAGCGCGAGGGGGAAGTCCCAGTGGAACAGCGTCAGCCAAGGGTCGATGCCCGCTGCGAGGAGCGCGTCGACCAAGCCGTCGTAGAAGTCGAGGCCCTTGGCGTTGACCGGTCCGGCGCCCTCGGGCAGAACCCTCGGCCACGAGACGCTGAAGCGGTACGCGTTCGCGCCGAGCTCGCGCATCAGCGCCACGTCCTCTTTCCAACGGTGGTAGTGGTCGCAGGCGACGTCGCCGGTGTGCCCCTGGTAGACGGCGCCCTGCTTGCGGCAGAACATGTCCCAGACGCAGGGGCCGCGGCCGTCCTCGCGCGCGGCGCCCTCGATCTGGTACGCCGCCGTCGCCACTCCCCACGCGAACCCTTCGTCGAACTTGGCCATGCGCTTTTCCCGCAGCAACTGTCGTGCCGCACGCACATGATACACCGTTATAGTCGCAATGGTATACCGATGAATCGCGCAATTTTACGGGAATTTCGAGGAGGGCGCGTCCGGTCCGCGTTGGCGCGGGGAGGCGAGCGGAAGGTAACGTCCCCGGAGGGAGCAACCGATGTCGGACCGGTGGATCGCTTGGGATCGGATTCTGTACGGCGGAGACTACAACCCCGACCAGTGGCCCGAGGAGGTCTGGCGGGAGGATGCGCGCCTGATGCGCCTGGCGCACTGGAACACCGCCACCGTTCCCGTGTTCTCCTGGGCTAGGCTCGAGCCGGAGGAGGGACGCTTCGACCTCGGCTGGCTGGACCGCGTCGTCGAAACGCTGGAGTCTCAGGGGATCGGTCTTTGCTTGGCGACCTCCACCGCCTCGCAGCCGGCCTGGGTCGACGCGAAGTACCCGGACGTGCTGATCACCGACCCGGACGGCGTGCGCCGGCGGCACGGCAACCGCCACTCCTTCTGCCCGAACAGCGCCAACTACCGCCGCCTCTCGGTCGCCTTGGCGAGCCGCCTCGCCGAGCGCTACGGCCGCCGACCGAGCCTGCGGCTCTGGCACGTGAACAACGAGTACGGCACCATCTGCTTCTGCGAGAACTGCGCCGCCGCGTTCCGCCGCTGGCTGCAGAAGAGGTACGGGTCGCTGGAGGAGCTGAACCGGCGCTGGTACACCGCCTTCTGGGGCCACACCTACACCGACTGGAGCCAGATCGAACCCCCATACCGCAACGGCGAGGGCAGCATCCAGGCGCTCCGCATCGACTACCACCGGTTCCAGTCGGAGAGCCTCCTGCGCTGTTTCCAGGCCGAGCGCGACGCCATCCGGCGTCACTCGCCGGACGTGCCGATCACCACCAACCTGATGGGCACGTTCTTCAACCTGGATTACCACCGGTGGGCCAAGGAGATGGACGTCGTCTCCTGGGACAACTACCCCTGGCCCGAGGCCAAGCCGGAGGATGTGGCATTCTACCACGCCCTGCACCGCGGCATGAAGGACGGGCAGCCGTTCTTGCTGATGGAGCAGAGCCCCTCGCAGCAGAACTGGCAACCGTACAACAAGCTGAAGTCCCCCGGCCGGCTGCGCCTGCAGTCGTTCCAGACGGTGGCCCACGGCGCGGACAGCGTGATGTACTTCCAGTGGCGGCGAGGCCGCGGAGGCTGCGAGAAGCTGCACGGAGCCGCGGTGGAGCATGGCGGGGGCGAGACGAACCGGGTGTTCCGCGAGGTGGCGGAGATCGGCGCCGAGCTGGAGTCGCTGGGCACCGAGACGATCGGCGGGCGGACGCCGGCCCGTGTGGCGGTGGTCTTCAGTTGGGAGAGCTGGTGGGCGATCCGCTACTCCAGCGGCCCGAGCCGCGACCTGGACTACCCGGTCGTCGTCAGAGCGTTCTACGCCGCGCTGCACCGGCTGGGGATCGCAGCGGACGTGGTAGGCCCCGACGCATCCTTCGAGCGGTACGACGTGATCCTCCTGCCTCTGCTCACGATGGTCCCCCGCGAGCTCGGGGAGCGCCTCGAGGCCCGCGTGCGCGAGGGCGCCACGCTCGTCGCCACGCCGTTCACAGGCTTGGTCGACGAGACCGACCTGGTCCACTTGGAAGGCGCTCCCGGACCGCTCTCCGAGGTGTTGGGCGTCTTCGTGGAGGAGACCGACGCGATGCTGCCGGGAGAGGAGAACGCCGTGCGGTTCGCCGACGGGGATCGCGCGGAGGCCCGGCTGCTCTGCGACCGGATCCGGCTGCGCGGCGCGGAGCCGATCGGCTTCTACGAGCGGGCGTTCTACGCCGGGGAGCCGGCCGTCACCAGGAACCCTTGCTCGAAGGGCGTCGGCTACTACCTGGCGACGTACCTGGGCGACGGGGGCCTGCGCCGGTTCCTGAAGCGCGTCTGCGCCGAGCGCGGGATCGCCTCGCCGCTGGCCGGAGGCGCCGAGCCTCCCGAGGGGGTCGAGGTGGCCCAGCGCGTCCAGCCGGACGGAGCGGTGCTGACGTACCTGTTGAACCACACCGACGAGGAGCGGGCGGTGGCGCTGCCGGCCGCGGGGACCGACCTGCTGACGCGCCTCCCAGTGGGGCCGAAGGTCCGCTTGGCCCCGCGGGACGTGCGGATCGTTCGGTCCTAGCGCGATCCCGCGGGTTCATGGAGGGCCTCGGGTAGCTTCGCGCAACGCTCCGACGACGGTTGGGGCCGGAGGTTGGCCCCATGAGGTTCGTTCGGTTGCTGTCGCCGCTCTTGCTGGCCCTGGCCGTTCAGGCTCGCTCGGACACGTTCGGCGCGCTGCAGTTCGACCCGCCCGACGGCGACCGGCGCCTCTCGCCTTACGCCGTCAGCTACTCCTCGGTGAAGGAGAGCGACTTCCTCGTCGTCACGGTCTACCGGCACGCCGCCAGCCAGGGTGCGCCGGCGTCGGACTTCGGCACCGAGTGGGAGGCGCGCGTGCGCGGCCCCCTGGGGGTGGCCGAGTCGCCGAAGGGCGATCCGCTGGACCTTGGCCAAGGATGGACGCTGAACTTGGGCGTGTCCAGGGCGAAGGTTCAAGACGTGGCCTGTTGGGTCATGCTGGGCGTGTACTCCGGCCACGGCGTGCGGGCCTCCGTGCGGGCCGTCTTCACGAGCAACAAGGACTTCGACAAGGTTGCGGAGTTCTTCGACCAGATCCGTCCGCTTACGGACGCGCCCAAGCCGCCGGATTCGCTGCCCGCGTCCGGGTTCACGATGGCCGTTCCGGCCGGCTTTCGGCAGAGCGGCAACTGGCAGGTCAAGACGCTCTTCGCCCAGGTGGAGGGGCGCAAGGCGTACACGTCCCTGCAGTTCCGTCTGCTCGATCCGATCCCGGCGAAGGGCAACATGGGCGATGCGCTGGTCGGGCTCTCCAAAACGAGCCTCCCCTCGAACGTCCCAGCCGGGTCGGTCGTCTTCCGGCGCTACGTGGGTGCCGGGCTCCCGTCCTGGTTCCTGGTGGCGCGCGGCCGCGAGGAAGGCCGCAAGGCCGACACCCTGTTCACGCTGCACCTCATCGACCTGGGCGCCGTATGGCAGCCGCTGGTTCTGGCGCAGACCTACGAGGATCCCGACGGCTCGGACGCGCAGGCGATCGCCGCCCGCGGCGTGGAGAGCTTCGTCCAGAGCGCGAAGCTGGCCGAGGAGGTTCTGAAGGATGTGACGTGCCCCGGCGTGACCAGCAGCGGGCTGGCCACCGACGGCGCGCTGGTTGGGGAGTACGGCTTCGGGGAGGCGAACCAGGTGGACTGGGCGAAGATGGCGATCGGGCCGCTGCGCGTGTCGCCGGCGACGCGCTCCGGCAGCCTGAAGGTGTCCGCAGACGGATCCTACCGGTGGTCGGAGGAGGGCAGACCGGAGGAGACGGGCCGCTGGAGCTTCGGCAAGGATCTGTTGGTCCTCACCCCGGCCGGTGGTTCGGAGCGCAAGCTCCGCCTGGCCGCGCTGTCCCGGTTCGCTTCCGGGGAGAAGCTCCTTGTCCTGCTGGATCGCCTTGACGACCCGGTGAACCCTCTGACCGTCGGAGACGCGGACACCTACTTCCTTACGAAGCCGCAGAAGTGAGCAGAGCGGAACACCGGGGTCCTGCAGGATGGACCCCGGTGCCGGGTCGCGAAGGGCCGCTGGGTCAGGCGGCGCAGAGCCGCAGAATCTCCCGAACCTGATCCGGGCCGATGTCGCGGCGCTCGCCGAGCACCACGCCTCGCTGCGCCAGCCTGGGAGGAACCTGCTCCACGGCGTTCTCCGCGCCGTACTCGGCCAGCCGCGTCTTGACGCCGAGCAGGCGGAAGAACTCTTCCGTCTTCTCGATCGCCGCCTTGGCCTTCCCCTCCTCGGTTCCGGCAACGCTCCAGACCCTCTCGGCGTACTGGGCGAGCTTGGCCTTCTTGTCCGCGAACTTGAAGCGCCAGACGGCAGGCATCACGACAGCCAGAGTCTGGCCGTGGTCCATGCCGTAGAGGGCGGTGAGCTCGTGGCCGATGCCGTGGGTGGCCCAGTCCTGCGGCACTCCCAACCCGATCAGGCCGTTCAGCGCCATCGTGGCGGTCCACATCATGTTCGCCCGCAGCTGATAGTCGTGGGGGTGCTCCAGCAGCTTCGGGCCGATCTCGATCAGCGTGGAGAGGATGGCCTCGGCCATGCGATCCTGCAGGGGGGCGTCCGCCGGGTAGGTCATGTACTGCTCCATCGTGTGCGCGAAGGCGTCCACCACGCCGTTGGCGGTCTGCCGAGGCGGCAGGGTGAAGGTCGTCTCCGGGTCGAGGATGGAGAACTTGGGATAGACCAGCGGGCTGTAGAACGCGAGCTTCTCCCTCGTCTCGTCGCGCGAGATCACGGAGTTGCCGTTCATCTCGGACCCGGTCGCGGGGAGCGTCAGGACGCTCCCGAGGGGCAGGGCGGCCTCGACCTTGGCGTGCTTGGCGACGATGTCCCACGGCTCTCCCTGGAAGGGCACCGCCGCGGCGATGAACTTCACCGCGTCCAGCACGGAGCCCCCGCCGACCGCCAGCAGGAAGCCGACGCCCTCCCGCCGGCAGAGGTCCACGGCCTTCATGCAGGTCTCGTAGCGCGGGTTCGGCTCGATGCCGGCGAACTCCAGCACGGCGCGGCCCTCGAGGGCGGCGCGAACCTGGTCGTACACGCCGTTCTTCTTGATCGACCCGCCGCCGTAGGCGAACAGAACCGTATCGCCCTGCGGGACGAGACGACGCAGCTCCGCGATCGTTCCTTTGCCGAACACGAGCTCCACGGGGTTGCGGTAGGTGAAGTTGTTCATGCGTTGACTCCTTGTGGCGAAGAGGTTACTTCAAGAGCCCGAGTCGCATCGGCCCCAGGCCCGGCGGAGCGAGGGCCTCTCCGCCGACCGAGGGGCGGGGGGAGGCCGGGCGGCGGCTCCCCCCTCCCGCCGGAAGCGTCCGCCCGTTTACGGGGCGGGCATCCACACGACCGAGCGCCCGCCGCGGTTCAGTCGCGCGTAGTTCGGCACGGCGACCGCGGGGCTGCCGTCCGCGAACCGGGTCCGCAGGGTCACGATTCCGCCGAGCAGTTCGGGCGTCCACACGGCCTCGATCGGGGCCGTGGGCGACAGCGGGCGATCCAGGGCCTGATCCACCGACTCGAAGTTGTAGACCAGCGGCCCGTACCGCAGCGCCACGCGGCCCACGTTGGCCTTGACCCGCGGGTCGCAGAACACCCTCTGCGGACGAAGCGGAACCGAGAACTCCACCGTGTCGCCCTTGCGCCAGACGCGCTCCACCACGCGGTAGCCCTTGGCCGCCTTGGTGCGCACGGCTTGGCCGTTCACCCGAATCGGGCCGAGGCCGGCGACCTCCGGCTGGTTCCGATAGAGCGCGCTGGTCTGCCGGTTCGGCTCCCTCAGCCACAGGACCAGGCGGACGGCCCTCTCCGGCTCGAGCGTGAGCTTCACCGAGCCCTTCCACGGGTAGTCCGTCTTCTGGGTCACGCGGGTCCGCACGCCGGCGACCTGGCCCAAGTCGGCCGATCCCTCGAAGTAGAGGTTCACGAACAGGCCGTCCGGCGCCATGGCGTAGGCCCACTGCGGAAGCTGGAGCAGAGTTCGCGGAACGTTGCCCACGCAGCAGGGGCAGATGTGCCACTTGTAGCGGCCGTGGCTGGAGTCGAGCGCGTCGGTGTAGGTGTAGTTCTCGCCCGCCAGGTCGATCGCCCCGAGCACGTTGTTCATCAGGGTCTCCTCGAACAGGTCCGCGTGCCTCGCTTCGCCGGTGGTGCGCAGGAGCGCGTACTCGAAGAACAGTTGGCCGCAACCGGCGCACGACTCGCAGTAGGAGTTGTTCGGCAGGGAGTAGTCGGCCCCGAAGCCCTCGGAGGTCTCGCCGCTGCCGATCCCGCCGGTCAGATAGTACTTGCGGTGGACGATGCTGTCCTCGAGGGACAGCGCGGCGCTGAGCAGATCGACGTCCCGCGCGTCCTGGAACGCCTCGACCATGCCTTGGTATTGGTAGACCGCGCGAACGGCGTGACCCACCGCCTCGTACTGCTTGCGGACTGGCAGGTGGCTCTGGTCGTACTCGCTCCCGCCGCCTCTCTCATCCAGGAAGTAGAGCGCCAGCTGGCGGTAGCGGCGCCCTTGGCCGGGGCCCTTCAGCTCGTCCACGAGCCGACCGAGGCGGATCAGCGCCTGCTCGAGGCACTGGTGCTCCACGTGGAAGTGCCGCTTCGGCGCGGGCCCGATGTTGCGGTCCCAGCAGTCGGCCGCACGGATCGCCGCGTCCAGGAGCCTCCGATCCTTGCGGCCGGTGGCCTCGAAGTGCGCCATGGCGGCCTCGATGAGGTGCCCCAGGTTGAACGCCTCATGGTTGTGGACGTTCGACCAGCGCGGGGAGCCGGAGTTCGTCTCGAAGTTCTGGATGTACCCGTCCGGGCTCTGGGCCGAGAGGATCTTGGGAATCCAGTCCTCGACGGTTCGGCTGAACAGCCGCTGGGCCGCCCGGATCTCCGGGTCTCCCTTCGGATCCAGCAGCAGAGCCAGGCACAGCGACTCCAGAGCGTCGTAGATGAACGCGTCGGCGAACGGCGGACCCATGTGGGGCTCGTGCGGCTGGCCGCGAAGCTTCTTGCCGACCTCCTCGAAGTTCCGGATGCCGCCCTCGGGCAGCTTCGGGTCGTTGTACTTCTCGATCAGGTACGGCAGCCAACGCGTGAGGATCGCGCGGTAGCGCGGTCCCCAGAAGGGGCCTCCCACGGACCATCCGGCCGCGCGCGGGCACTCCAGCCACGGGCCGGTGGGAGCCGGCACCACGTGGACCCGCACCGTGTCCGCGGCGCGCTCCTCGCCGTCGTCGGCCGTCAGGCGCAGCAGGTAGACGCCCGGCCGGTCGAAGGTGGCCGAGGTGTCCGCCTTGGCCACCGAGGCGAACGTGGCCTTGCCCGGCCCTGAGGCCTTCTCCCAGCGGACCGAAAGGCGGCCGGACGGCTTGCCGTCGTCCAGCACCTTGGGCGTGAGGTAGGTGCGCCCGCCCAGCACCACGGTGCGCTCGGGACCGGCCTCGACCTTCGGCGCGAAGTTGGGGGAGTTGCCGGAATCCAGCACGCGCCACTCCAGGATGCCGGTGGACGCCTCGCCGGAGGACCGGAACTCCAGGCGGAGTCGGTCCGTCCGAATCTCGGTGAACTCCACGACGTTGAAGCGGTCCCCGAGGACGCCGACGGACTCGGCCCTCGGCACGGGCCGCCACTCCCCGTCGATCCACGCCAGCAGCCGGCACGACGCGGGCAGGCGCACGCCTCCGCGGTCGTCGAACCAGTACACCTCGATGCGGTTCGTGGCGATCGGCTTGGGCCACCGGTACTCCACCCATTGCGTGCCGGTTCGGGGCCAGTTCCCGTAGGCCGCCGGCCCGCGGTCCCACGATCCCCGGGGCTCGTAGCCGTCGTTGACGGCGGAGAGCTTCTCGTGGGGCGACACGTAGCTGGTGGTCGTCTCCGCCGCGGCCGCGAGGTTGGTGGAAGAGGGGCCGCGCTGGGCCAGGGCGAATCCGATCGCTACAAGCAACGGCGCCGCACCGAACAGAAAGAGTTGTCTGAGGGCCATGGACGATGCTCCTTGACCGAACAGTATAACAAGAATGTTATGTGAATCGCGGTTCTGGAACGGGCTTTTCTCGGGGGGTAGAGTCGGAACGGAGGAGTTTCCATGGAGAAGCGACAGCTGGGACGAACCGGACGGATGGTGAGCCCGATGGGCTTCGGATGCTGGGCGATCGGCGGCCCCTTCTGGGCGGGCGAGACCCCGTTGGGCTGGGGGCAGGTGGACGACGAGGAGTCGATCCGGGCCATTCACGCCGCCCTCGACCTGGGAATCGACTTCTTCGACACGGCCAACGTTTACGGTTGCGGGCACAGCGAGCGGGTGCTGGGCCGCGCGCTCAAGGGTCGCTGGGACAAGGTCGTGGTCGCCACGAAGTTCAACGCGGTGTTCGACGAGTCCACGCGCCAGGTGACCGGGTCCGACGCCACGCCGGCCGGCATCCGAAAGGCATGCGAGGACTCGCTGCGGCGGCTGGGAACCGACGTGATCGACCTGTTCCAGTTCCACGACGGCGGATACCCGCTGGACAAGGCGCCGGAGGTCCGCAAGACCCTCGAGGAGCTGGTCCGCGAGGGCAAGATCCGCACCTACGGGTGGAGCACCGACTCGACGGAGCGCGCGGAGCTGTTCGCCCAGGGCGAGCATTGCGCCGCGATCCAGTTCCACCTGAACGTTCTGGACGACAACCCAGCCGTGATCGCGGTTTGCGAGAGGCACCGCCTGACGGGCATCAACCGGGGTCCGCTGGCCATGGGGGTGCTGACGGGCAAGTACGGGGCCGACACGAAGGTCGGCGCCGAAGACGTGCGCGGCGAAAAGGCTCCCGAGTGGATGCGGATCTTTCTAGGAGGAAAGCCGAATCCTGGATACATCGCCAAGAGGGAGGCGATCCGGGACATCCTGACGAGCAACGGCCGCACGGTGGCGCAGGGCGCGCTGGCCTGGATCTGGGCGAGGAGTCCGCAGACGCTCCCGATTCCTGGCATCCGCACCGTGCGGCAGGCGCAGGAGAACGCCGAGGCTATGCGCTTCGGTCCGCTCACTCCCGCGCAGATGGCCGAGATTGAGAAGATTCTGGGGCGCGGCTAGGCGTTCTCCAGCGCTTCGAGCTGCTCCGACGTGAGTCGTAGGCCTTCGGCGGCGAGGGCCTCGCGCAGGTGCGTCTCGCTGCCTGTGCCGAGGATCGGGATCGCCGTGGGCCTCTGGCTCAGAAGGTAGGCCAGAGCGACCTGGGTCGTCGTCGCGCCGGTTTCCGCCGCCACCCGTCGGGCAACCTCGAGGCGACGCCGGTTGCGCTCGGTGTCGTACGAACCGGAGGAGCCCCGCTCGAGCTCGGTGATGCCGCGGACCGGAGCCCACGCCGCGACCGGGATGCCCGCCTCGGCCAGTCGCTCCCGCTCCGAGTCCAGCACGTAGCGCACGTCGCCGGGAGCGTCGAGCGAGCTCCAATTCGGTTGCAGCAGGCTCCAGTGGTTCTGAAGGATCACGAACGGCCGGAGCCCTTTGCTCCGGGCAGAGCGGTTGGCCGCCAGCAGCCGCTCGGCCGACCAGTTGCTCGCGCCGAGGTGCCGCACGCGCCCGCTGTCGGCCAGGCGGTTGCAGGCGTCCACGATCTCGTCCACCGGCACGCGGGGATCGTCGCGGTGCAGGTAGTACAGGTCCACGCTGTCCATCTGGAGCCGTTCCAGGCTTTCCGAGAGGTCGCGTTCCACGACCTCCGGGGCGAGGAAGGCGTCCGGCCGCGGGTAGCCGTCGAAGGCGCAGTGGCCGCCCTTCGTGGCGATCGCCAGGCCCTGGCGGCCGAACCGGCGCACCGCCTCGGCGACCCAGCGCTCGCTCACGCCCAAGCCCTCGGGCACCCAAGCGGAGTAGCAGTGCGCCGTATCGATGAAGCTTCCTCCGGCAACCCTGTACGTTTCGAAGACGCGGAGGGCTTGGTCGGTCGGAATCCGCGTCCCGCAGTCGGCCGTCCCGAAGGCGAAGCGCGAGACGCTCAGGTCGGTGTTCGGAAGAGTCAGGATCTCCATGGCGATTCAGAAGGTCCGCCGGTGCGCCTCGTCGATGGCGGCGGCGAGATTGGACCAAGGGGTGTCCGCAGGTACGGTGCAGTCCGCTCCCAGGATCATGCCGGGGAACGCGCCCTCCAGCACTCGGCGCGCCTCGCTGCGGACCTCCTCCTCCGTGCCGGTGGCGATCACGCCGAGGCGGTCCATCCCGCCCAGCACGGGTCGGCCGAACTGGTGGTAGAGGGTCGAAAGGGAGACCTCGCGCCCGCCGATGTGCGGGCTGCAACTCAGCACCCGGCCGGGATAGTCAAGGAACGGCTCCATGCTCGCGTAGCCTCCCACCTTCGCCCGGTGGTAGTCGCACACGTGCAGGATGTTGAACGGGAACAGCGCGTCGATCTCGCGCATCACCTTGAGGTCTGAGGGCCGGATCACCTCGTCGAAGGACCGGCGGTCCGGGAAGCGTCGCTCCTCGCCGCCCTGGGTGGAGTGGTAGAACCCATCGAGGCCCGCCTGCTTGCAGGCGCGCACGAACTCCAGCAGGTCGTCCGCGATCCGGTTCAAGCCTGCCGCCACGGCCTCGGGGGCCTCCTGCAGGTCCGCGTCCAGCCGACCGTCGCGAACCAGGTGCGCGGCGATCATGTACGGCGAGTACAGCGTCAGCACGACCACGGCCTCGCCGCTCGCCTCGCGCACGAGCCCCTCCACGACCTCCAGCATCGGGCGATAGAAGTCCATGCCGAGTTTCGGCACCTCGGCCCACTGCCGGGCGTCGGTGATGCGGAGGTCGGGCCAGGGCATCTCGAACTGGATCTTGAGTAGGTCCATGCCCGTGGCACGGAGGAACTCCAGGTGCTTCTCCACCGCGGCGCGGCCGCGGTGGCAGGCGGGCGGGAAGTGCAGGAAGAACGCCGCAGGCACATAGGGCGGCACGAATCCGGGCTGGAAGAGGCTCAGCATCAGCTCGCGCTTGTTCGGTGCTTGGCTCATGCTCCCAGTTTGGCAGGTCCGAGGGCACGGATCGCCGGGTCAGCGGCCCACCCGGCTCAGCAGGTCCGCGGCGGCCTCGGCGATGTCCTCCTCGGTGGCCACCGAGCCGGGAGGCGCCGCCGCTCGGCCGTCGGCGAAGCCCGCGGCCAAGGGATCGATCTCGAGAGCGCCGGACAGGAGCAGACAGGGCACGCCGGCGGTGCGGCAGGCCCTCAGCACCTCGAACGGGAGCTTTCCCTGCAGGGTTTGGCGGTCGGTCTTGCCTTCGCCCGTGAAGCAGAGCGAGGCCCGGGCCAGCCGCTCGGGGAAGCCGACGGCCTCCAGGGCCAGGAGCGCGCCGGACTCCACGCGTCCACCGAGCGCCTGCAGGATGGCGTAGCCCAGCCCGCCCGCGGCTCCGGCTCCTGGCGTCGCGCTGTGGTCGTGCGGCGCGCGCTCGGCCAGCAGGCGGGCGAGGTTGCGGAGGCCGCGGTCCAGCAGGCGAACGCCGTCGCGGTCCGCTCCCTTCTGCGAGGCGAACACGTGCGCGGCTCCGTTGGGGCCGTACAGCGGGTTCCAGACGTCCGTCGCGGCAACCAGCTCCATCCCCAGGGGCGGGCCGGGCTCGATCGCGCGGATCTCGACCAGGCGTCCGCCCGCGGGGTGCACGGGCCGGCCCTCCGCGTCCAAGAACCGCCAGCCGAGGGCCGCGAGCATCCCGACGCCGCCGTCGCAGGTGGCCGTGCCGCCCAGGCCGACGATCGCTCGGCGGAGGCCCTCGTCGCGCAGGAATCGGAGCACCTCGCCGAGTCCGTACGACGTGGTGCGCAGCGGGTTTCTCTTCTCCGCAGGCAGGAGGGAGAGGCCGCAGACCTTGGCCGACTCCACGATGGCCTCCCCTTCCGCGCACGCCAGATACGGCACACGCCGGGGGACGAAGTCGGGGCCCGTCGCGCCGGGGTGCCAAGCCCGGGTTCGGAGCGGGGGACTCTCCAGGCAGTCCAAGAAGCCGTCCCCGCCGTCGGAAAGAGGACACAGGTCCAGCGAATCCCGTGGCACGCCCGCCTTCTGAAGGCCCTTGGCCGCTGCGGCGCAGACCGTCGGCGCGTCGTGCGTTCCCTTGAACTTATCGAACGCCAAGAGGATCATGGGCCCTTCTTGCGCTTCCTAGTCTGGGGTTGCTCGGTCGGGTCCTTCGGCTTGTGGCTGGACTTCACGACGAAGCGGATCGGCGTGCCGGGGAGCGGGAACTCGGCGCGGAGCCGGTTCTCCAGGTACCGCCGGTAGGAGAAGTGCAACAGGTCGGGGTCGTTCACGAACAGAGCGAACGTCGGCGGCCGGGTGGAAACCTGCGTGGCGTAGTAGATCTTCAGGGCCTTCCCCTTGGTGGTGTAGGGCCGCTCGTACACGGCGTCTTGGATCAGGCGGTTGATGCGGCCGGTGGAGATCCGGAAGCTGTAGCTCTCCAGAGCGGAGAGGACGGTGTCGAGCACCGGCTCGAGGCCGGCGGACTCGATCGCGCTGGTGAAGCAGGCCTGGGCGTAGTGCAGCTCGGGCAGCTCGTTGGAGAGGATCTTCAGGAAGTCCTTCTTCAGGAGGCTCTTGCGGCGGGGCTGGCCGTCCGGCGGCTCCTTCACGTCCCACTTGTTGATCGCGACGACCACGGCCCGCCCGGCGTCGTGGGCCATCTTGGCGATGCGCTTGTCCCCGTCGGTGAGGCCCTCGGACCCGTCGACGACGACCAGCGCGCAGTCGCAGCGCTCGATGGCGTGCGTGGCGCGGTTGGCCATGTAGTACTCCACCGAGCCCTGGATCTTGCCCTTGCGCCGCAGGCCGGCCGTGTCGATCAGGCGGAAGCGCTCGCCCTTGTACTCGAGCAGCGTGTCGATGGCGTCGCGGGTGGTGCCCGGCAGGTCCGACACGATGGCGCGCCTCTCGCCGGTGAAGGCGTTGAGAAGCGAGGACTTGCCCACGTTCGGCCGACCCACGATCGCCAGCCGGATCTCCTCCTCCCGCTCCTCGGCCGGCGGAGCCTCCGGCAGCAGCTCGACGATGTCGTCGAGGAGGTCGGCCACGTTGCGGCCGTGCAGCCCGGAAACTGGGCGGACCTCCTGGCCGATGCCGAGCGCGTAGAACTCGCTTGCCAGCGCGTCGTGGTTGGGGTGGTCGCTCTTGTTGGCCAGCAGGAGGATCGGCTTGTCCAGGCCCCTCAGGCGCTGGGCTAGGTCGCGGTCGGCCGGGTTCAGGCCCGAGGAGGCGTCGGTGAGGAACAGCACCAAGTCCGCCTCGGCCAGCGCGATCTCGGCCTGCACGCGGATCTGCTCCACCAAGGGGTCGTCGTCCTGGAACAGGATGCCCCCCGTGTCGACGATGGTGAAGCGCTTCCCGCGCCATTCGGCCTCGGCGTACAGCCGGTCTCTGGTCACGCCGGGCGTGTCCTCCACCACGGCGACGCGCTTCCGAACGATGCGGTTGAAGAGCGTGCTCTTTCCGACGTTCGGGCGTCCCACGATCACGACGACCGGCAGCGATCCCTTCATGCGGCAGAGGGATCGTACCCCTTCCGGCCGTCAGACGAACGGGCGGAGATCCGGGCGGCGCCGATGGTAGTCGGTGGCTCGTTGGACGACGTCGGCCGCCGCCACGGCCTTGGCCTCCTGATACGGGCGCGCGAGGAACGACACGGAGCGGCTCTTGCCGTCCGGATGCGTCCCGAACGGGATGATCGCCTGCGGCAGCCCGCACAGGTTCGCCGGGTAGATCGCCTCTCCGCCGGCGTCGGCCAGCACGAGGCAGTCGAAGGGGGCCATCGCCTCGTCCCACTGCGCGCAGAGCCTCGCCCTCGCCCGCTCGGCCTGGGCGTACTCGACGGCCGGCACGAAGCGCGAGGCACGGAAGTACAGCGGCCACTCGTTCTCCACGAGGTTCACACGGCCGCTGCGGGTGATCTCGTCGAACATCGCGGCGGACTCGACGCCGATGATGTTGCCCAGACCCGGCGGCGGCTCCGGCAGAGCGACCTCCCGCAGCTTGGCGCCAGCCTTCTCCAGCAGGTCCAGGGCCGAGCGCTCGGGCTTTCCGACCACGCCGATCGTCCAGCCCTCGAGGCTGTCCGGCGGAGAGTACTGGAAGGGACGGGAGACCGTCGCGAGGTCGCGGGGGTCGGGGCCGAGCAGCGCGGCGAGCACGACGGCGGCGTCCTCGATGGTTCGGCAGAGCGGCCCGATCTTGTCCATCGACCACGAGAGCGTCATGGCTCCGTGGCGACTGACCGACCCGAAGGTGCTGCGGAGCCCCGAAACGCGGCAACGGAGCGAAGGGCTGACGATGCTCCCGCTGGTCTCGGTGCCGATCGCGAACGGCAGCAGGCCGGCCGCCACCGCCGCGGCCGATCCCGCGCTGGAGCCGCTGGAGCCCTCCTTCGGGTTCCAAGGGTTGAGCGTCTCGCCGCCGAACCACTTGTTGTCCATCGCCAGCGCGCCGAGGCTGAGCCTGGCGACGATCACCGCGCCGGCGGCGTCGAGCCGCTCCACGACGGCCGCGTCGTAGTCCAGCGTCTGCCCGCGGAACGCCTCGGTGCCCCACTGGGTGGGGTAGCCCTTGGTAGCGAACAGGTCCTTCACGCCCGTCGGGATGCCGTGCAGCGGGCCGCGCACGCGCCCGGCGCGGAGCTCCTCGTCCGCGCGGCGGGCCATGCGCATCGCACGGTCCTCCATCAGGGTCACCAGGCACCTGAGGCGGGGACCGTAGCGGCGGAGGCGGGCGAGGGCCAGCTCGGTCAGCTCGACGCTCGACACCTGCCTGGATCGCACGAGGTGCGCCAGCTCGGTGAGGCTGAGAAAGGCCAGATCCTCTTCGGCGGAGGGCCGGCGCAGCCGGACGGCGCGGGTCCGGACCGAAACCCTGCCCGGCTGGAGCCGCTCCGCTCCGATCGGGCGGAACACGGTGCGCGGCACCAGCTCGTAGGACTCGACGGCCTTGCGCAGGCCGGCGTACTCGGCCACCCCCTCGGCGACTCCGGCGCGAAGGACATCCTGGATCTCCGCGTCGCTCATCCGGAGGTCGGCGAGCTTGAGGAACGCCTTCAGGTCCTCGGGCGTGAGCTCCGGCTTGGGCGCGTCCGCGGTTGCGGCGAGGCCCCGCCGCGCCAGGGCCAAAGAGGCCGCGCCCGCGGCCACCGCGCGGAGGAAGTCCGAACGGGTCAGGCCCTGCTCCGCCACCTCAGGGCTCCTTGGTGGAGGATTCCAGTTCGCGGAGCCTCCGCTCGGCCTCAGCCACCCGGCGATTCGTCTGGCTCAGGTAGACGAACAGCACGCACCACACGATCAGCGGCGTGACGCTGGCGAGAATCCAGTTCTGCATCGAGTTGCTCCAGTCGCTCTTCGAGAAGGATGGCGCGGACGCGCTGCCGATAGGCCCAAACCGTCGTCGCCATCAGACAGGCGAACACCAGCAGGATCGTGCGCCAGTAGATCGGGTCGAACCCGCCCTGCTTGCCGATCACTTCCGGGTGGAAGGTGCTGACCTGCGGCAGTCGGGGGAAAACGAAGATCAGAAACAGGTTCGGAAGCAGGCTGCCCACGGAGTAGGCCGCGGAGTTGCGCGCGCGCCTCTCCGGGTCTTGGAAGGCGGAACGGATCGCGAAGTACGCGCCCAGAATCAGCAGGACCAGCAGGAACGACGTCTGGCGCGGGTCGTTCTGCCACCACGCACCCCACTGCACCCGGCTGAACAGGATGCCGCTGAGCATCGTGGCGATCGCCATGGCGGCGGCCATCGCGTGCGCGGCCTCGGCCCGGGCGTCCCAGAGCAGGCGGTCTCCGGACAGCGAGCGGATCGCCGCGAAGGCTCCGTAGAACAGGAACGCGGTGGTCGCGAAGGCGCACGGCAGGTGGAAGAAGATGATGCGGGCCAGGTCGGGCTCCTGGAAGCCCTTCGCGGGCGGCACGAGGTAGCTGACCACCGTCGCGCCAGCCATCGCTGCGAGCAACAGAACGTTCGCGAGGTTCCTCATCGCCTCCAGACCGCGGCGAACAGGTGGGGTCCGCCGGAAAACGTTGCCACAGCATAGCACGCCAGCCCGACGCACCCCTGCCATCCGCCCGATGGCTCGCCCTGGCCGAAGGCGACCCTGACCGCCGTGATGCCCAGCGCCACCATCGGCAGAAGAAACGGCACGGACACGGCGACCGAGAGCGCGGCACGGTTCGGGGCCTGGGCCGCAAGGGCGCCACAGAGCGTGGTGCCGGCGGAGAGCGCCGTGCAACCCGCCGCCAGAGAAAGCGCCAGCAGCAGGGGGTGACGGATCTGCAGGTCGGTCAGCACCAAGAAGAGCACCGTCAGCGCGACGGCCGTCAGGATCATCTGGAGGCTGTTGAACAGCGCCTTGCCCCAGAACACCGCGTGCGGCCGCGCCCACTGCCGCAGCAGGTCGCCGGTGCCGTTCTCCTCCTCCGCCAGCAGCACGCGCGGCAGGGCGACGACCGCCGAGAAGAGCAGCGTCACCCAAAGCAGGCCGGCCGCGAGGCCTCCCGGCAGGCGGAAGCCGAACGAGGCGAACCACACGGCCACCACCGCAGAAACGGAGAAGAGACCGGCGGACAGAACGCCCGCGCGGCTCCGCGTCTCCGCCAGCCACTCCTTGCGCAGACAGGCCCACACCTCGCGGACCCAGCCGTCACCCGAGTCGGATCTCGAGATTGCCCAACCTCCTCTCTCTGGGGTCGTTGGTGGCCACGACGAGCACCCCCCTGTCGCGCTGCTCGGCGCACACGCTCTCCACCAGCTCGGTGCCGGCCTCGTCCAGGCCGGCGCCCGGTTCGTCCAGCAGCAGCACCAGCGGCCTGGTCTGGATGGCCAGGGCGAGCCGGAGGCGCGCGCGCATGCCCGTGGACAGCCTCGAGGCCCACCGGTCGGCCGCCGCCGTCAGACCGACCCGCTCGATCAGCTCGTCGGCCCTGGGATCCACCCCGCGCATCGCGCCGGCCAGCTCCAGGTGCTCGCGGACCGAGAGCGCCGCGTACAGCTGCTGGTCGATCGCAGAGATCGCCAAGACCCTGCGCGGGTCGCCTTCGGGCAGGCGCACGCTTCCCTCCGAGGGCGTGGCCAAGCCGGCGATCGTGCGCAGGAGGGTGGACTTGCCGGACCCGTTCGAGCCGGCCACCAGCAGGCCGTCTCCAGGCTCGAGCTGGAAGCTCAGGCGCCGAAACACCCACCGGCTGCCGAATCGGACTCCGAGGTTCTCGGCCGCCAACACGAAACCGATTATGGCGGACTCCAAGCGGCGGATCGTGCACTATACTGAGGTCATGGCGAGGTCGAGGGTCGCTGCCGGCGTGTTGCAGATCGTGTTGCCGGGCGTCGGAAGGATGTACGCGGGGTACTGGGCGCTGGGCGTGATCCAGCTCTTGGTTGCCCTCGCCACCGTGTGGATCGGCTCGGTGTGGTCGCTCGTGGACGGCATCCTGATCCTGACGGGCCAGATTCGGAACGACGCCGACGGCTTTCCGCTGGTCTGAGGCGTCCGCTACCACCGTGTCCCGGTTGCGTGTACACTGACTGGAGGTTCGCGGGAGGCTCCCGTTGGCGGAGTGGCACTACATCGGCAACTACGGTCAGATCGGCCCGATCGGCGACGCGCAGGTGCGCGAGCTGATCTCCGTCGGCGGCATCACTCCGGACACGCTCGTCTGGCGGCCGGGGCTGTCGGAGTGGGTTCGGGCCAAGGACCTGCCAGAGCTAGCCTCGCAGTTTCCCCAGCCCATCGTTCCGCCCGTTCCCTCCGTGCCACCCGGCTACTCGCCGGCCCCGAGGCCGGACCAAGCGCCCCTCGCCTACGGGCCGCGCAGGAGCCGCCTCGCCACCGGTGTTCTGCAGCTGTTTCTGCCGGGCGTGGGCAGGATGTACGCGGGCTACGTCGGACTCGGCGTCGCCCAGCTGATCGTGGCGGTCGCGACCTGCGGCTACGGGGCGCTCTGGTCGTTCATCGACGGCATTCTGATCCTGACCGGGAACGTCCAGACCGACGGCGAGGGGCGGCCCTTCCGCGATTGACGATGGGACAGGGGTCCCGACCGGTGGAGTTCAACCGCCGTTGAGCTGACGGGAGTGCCAAACTACGCCTTGTGCCGCTTGGGAAGGGGATCACGATCGTTCATACGGCCGATCTCCACGGATCGCTGGACTACGAGCTGGCGGACCGGCTCGCCTCGCTGAAGCCTGAGGACGGTCTGCATCTGAACTGCGGCGACTCCGTGAAGTCTGGGAACCTGGCTTTCCCGCTGAAGGCGGACCGAGCTTGGGCCCTCCTCTCCCGCGCCAAGTGCGACGTCGGCGTGCCCGGCAACCGGGAGATCCACATCACCGAGGCGGGTTTCCATGCCAAGCTGCGCGGCTGCCTGCACACGCTCGTGTGCGCCAACCTCTTCGACCGGGAGGGCAGGCTCGTGCTGCCCCCCAGCGCGCAGATCGAGGTCGGCGGGGTCCGTGTGGGAATCGTCGGCGCGATGGTCCCGTTCCTCACGCGGCACATGAAGATGTACCGGACGAGCAAGTACGTTTGGGAGCAGCCGATCGAGTGCGCGGTGCGGGAGGCGGAGTCCATCCGCGGCCAGGTGGACTGTCTGATCGCGCTCACGCACACGGGCCTGCACACGGATCGGGAGCTCGCGGCCGCGTACCCGCGATTCGACTTGATCGTGGGCGGTCACTCCCACACCAAGATGACGGAGCCTTTGCTGGTCTCCGGCGTCCCGATCCTGCACACGGGCGCCCACGGTCACCTCGCGGGCGTGTACCGCTGGGTTCCGGGCGAGGGCCTGACCGAGGCCCGGTGGGAGACTCTGAAGGAGCCGCTCCGCAAGAGCGGCTGAGGGAGCGGAGGCCCATCCGTCGGGAGAGGCCCCAGAAACCCATTGGGGAGTCGCGTCAGCGCTCCTCGATCGGAACGAAAGGCACCCCGCGCGGGGGACCCTCGTAGATCACCTTCGGGCGGATCAGGCGGTTGTTGTCGAGCTGCTCGATGGCGTGCGCGCTCCACCCCGCGACCCTGGCCATCACGAAGATCGGCGTGTAGAGGCTGATCGGGATGCCCAGCAGGTAGTAAAGGTAGGCGGCCGGGAAGTCCACGTTCGGGTACAGGCCCTTTTCCTCGAGCATGACCTTCTCGAGAATCTCTCCGATCTTCGACCAGATCGTGTAGCCCTTGGCCTTGCCGACCTTGTTGGCCACCTTCGTGAGAATCCTCGCCCGCGGGTCGCCGTGCTTGTACTCGCGGTGCCCGAAGCCCATCACCTTGCGCTTCGTCTCGATCGCGTGGCGCACCCACTTCTCGGCGTTGGCCGGGGTCCCGATCTCGAGGAGCATCTTCATGGCCTCCTCGTTGGCTCCGCCGTGCAGGGGGCCTTTGAGCGTGCCGATCCCCGTGACGATGCCGCTGTAGATGTCGCTGAGCGTGGACACGGTCACGCGGCAGGCGAAGGTGCTGGCGTTGAACCCGTGCTCGGCGTACAGGATCAGCGAGGTGTTGAACGCCCGGTCCGACAGCTCGTCGGGCTTCTCGCCGGTGAGCATGTACAGGAAGTTCGCGGACGTGCGCAGGTTGGGGTCCGGCGGAATCGGCTCCTTGCCCGACCGGAGGCGATAGGCCGCGGCGACGAGCACGGGCGCGCGCGCGATGATGTGGATCGCCTTGCGGACGTTGCCCCCGCGGGAGTCGTCCTCGTAGTCCGGGTCGAACGGCGCCGTCATCGCGAAGCCGGTCCGCACCATGTCCATCAGGTCCGTGGTCTTCGGCATCAGCCGCAGGCCCGCGACGACCTCCGCCGGCAGGTAGCGCGAGCGGTTCAGGACGTCCAGGAAGTTGGCCAGCTCCTCGCGGTTGGGCAGCTTCTCGTACAGCAGCAGGTAGGCCGTCTCCTCGTAGGAGGCTTGGGCGGCAAGGTCGTTCACGTCGATGCCGCGGTAGATCAGGTAGCTGGGGTCGTCGTGGACCTCGCTGATGGTCGTCACCCCGGCGTACACGCCTTCGAGGCCGGGGCTGTAGTTCGCGTAGGGATCGGTGCTCATGGGACGCCCTCTGTTCGGTAGGTGTGTTGGAATCTACTCCAAAGACTCAGCCGATATCAGCTTTTCTAGCCTCTTCAGCCCATTCGGCGTCCGATCGGACGGCCTGATCGTATCCCAACAGGCGGTAGAGCGCCCCTCTGCCGACCATGCCGTCGAGGAGCGGGGCCTGCGTGCCCTCGCTCAGCAGCGTCCGATAGGCCTCGCCGACGCACCGCAGCATCACCCGGAACGCGGTCATCGGGTAGATCACCGCCTGATACCCCAGCTCGCGGAAGCGGCGGAACGGGATCAGCGGGGTCACTCCGAACTCGGTCATGTTCGCCACGAGCGGCCCCGGCACCGCCCGTCGGAACTCCGCGAACTCCTCCTCGCTCCGCAGCCCCTCGGGGAAGATCGCGTCGGCGCCGGCGTCGAGGTAGACCCTGGCGCGCCCGATCGCGGCCTCCAGCCCCTCGGGTCCGCGCGCGTCGGTCCGCGCCACGATCACGAACGAGGGGTCGCGCCGGGCTTCCGCCGCCGCCCGGATCTTCGCGGCCATCTCCCCGGGCGGCACGAGCTCCTTGCCCTCCAGGTGCCCGCAGCGCTTGGGGTTCCGCTGGTCCTCCAGGTGCAGGCCCGCCAGTCTGGCCTCCTCGAACAGGCGCACCGTGCGGGCCACGCCCAAGGGCTCGCCGTAGCCGGTGTCGGCGTCGCTCAGCACCGGCAGACCGGCCGCCCGGACGACCCGCCGCGCCTGCTCGGCCATCTCGCCGCGGTCGACCAGCCCGATGTCGGGCAGGCCGAAGGCTCCGTTGGCCACGCCGGCCCCGCTCAGGTAGAGCGCGCTGGCGCCCGCATCCTGTGCCAGCAGCGCGCCGATCGGGTCGTAGACGCCGGGGAGCAGGACGCACCCCTCGGCCCAGAGCTCCCGCAACTTGGCGCCCATGGAGTCGGAAACCGCCATAGCGCGAGCGTACCTTGACGCTCTGACGCGACTTCTGGGATATCCTGAAAGGCATGGACACGGGCGCACTGGACATGGGAAGCCTGCTCGTCTTTCTCGCGATCGGGCTGGCGTTGGGCGCGGTCGGCACGTTCCTCGCCCTGAGGCTAAGGATCGGCGCGCTGAGGGACCAACTGTCGGTTACAGAGGCGGAGCGCAACCAAGCCCGCGCCGAGCTGCAGGCCGCGCACGCCGAGCGGGAGCGGCTCGCGGTGGAGGCCGCGGCGCTGCGAGCTCAGTTCGAGTCGCTCTCGGGGCAACTGCAAGCGATGGCGGAGGAGCGCGACCTGGCCCGGGAAGAGGCCCGCACGGCGCGGGAGCAGGGCGAGCGCGCCCTCGAGGAGGCCGCCTCCGCGCGCTCGCGGGCCACGGCCGCCGAGGAGCAGGCCCAGCGGATGCAGTCCGAGCTCGAGACGCTGCGCGAGGAGTTCCGCACGCTCACCGCCAAGCACCAGGCTCTCGAGGCCCAGATGGGCGAGCGCGAGCGGAGCCTCCAGGAGCAGATCGCGGAGTTCCAGAAGATCAGGGAGAAGTGGTCGCAGGAGTTCGCCAAGATCGCGCAGGAGGCGCTGGGCGAGAACTCCAAGCTCTTCCTGCAGCTGGCCAACGAGAACCTGCAGAAGCCCGTTCAGCAGGTCGGCGAGCTGGTCAAGCCGGTGCAGGAGCAGCTGAAGAAGCTGGAGGACCACAACCGCGAGCTGGAGACGCGGCGCACCGAGGCCTACGCCAAGCTCCACCAGCAGGTCGAGCAGCTCGCGAACCAGAACCAGATGCTGCAGAAGGAGGCCAGCAACCTAGTCAAGGCCCTGCGCGCCCCGCAGCAGCGCGGTCGGTGGGGCGAGATCCAGCTGCGCCGTGTGGTCGAGCTGGCCGGCATGGTGAACTACTGCGACTTCGAGGAGCAGTCCACCACCGGCGAGGGCCTGCGGCCGGACATGGTTGTGCACATGCCCAACGGCCGCAAGGTGGTGGTCGACAGCAAGGTGCCGCTCGCCGCCTATCTGGAGGCCATCGAGGCGCAGGACGAGGATTCGAAGGCGGAGAGGCTGAAGGCGCACGCCCGCCACGTGCGGGACCACATCCAGAAGCTCTCCGACAAGCGGTACTGGGAGCAGGTCGGCGCCGTGGACTTTGTGGTGCTGTTCCTGCCGAGCGAGCCGATCCTGGGCGCCGCCCTCGAGCAGGATCCGTCGCTGGTGGAGCTCGGCGTGGATCGCAAGGTCCTGCTGGCCACGCCGATGACGCTGATCAGTCTTCTGCGTGCGGTGAGCTTCGGGTGGCAGAGCCAGCAGCTCGCAGAGAACGCGCAGAAGATCGCCGAGGCCGGCAAGGAGCTCTACCAGCGCGTGGCCAAGCTCGGCGAGCACTTCTCCAAGCTGGGAAGGAGCCTGGATTCGGCCGTCGACCACTACAACGCGGCGGTGGGCACGCTCGAGACGCGGGTGCTGCCCTCGGCGCGCAAGATCCGGGAGCTTCGGGGCGACCAGGCCAAGGAGATCGAGATCCAGCCGCTGGAGCACCAGACGCGCCGTCTCTCGGCCCAGGAGTTCGACAAGCCGGCGCTGCCCACCTCGGACGCCTCCCTCGAATCTGAGGAGAATCTGCTGGACATCCGCAGCCTGGCCGATTTTGAGGTAGAGGACCCGGAGACGATGTGAGCGCCTGCCGCGCCGCGTTCCTTCAGGAGCGGCGGCGTCGCAGGAGCGCGGCGGCGAACGCGCCGAACGCCAGGACCAGCGCGGCCGGCTCCGGAACGGCCTCGGGCGGGAAGGACGTGCCTCCCTTTCCGCCGCCCCCACCGAGCAAAGGTGGAATCCCGAGGCCGGGCAACCAGCCGAGGCCCGGTCCTCCTGTCCCGAGCGGGACCACCGACGGGCCGCCACCGGGCACGGGAACCTCGGGCAGGATCACCGTGTCCGGCGTGTTCGTGGTCAACTCGCCCGAGTACTCGGGCAGGCCAGGCTCCGTGTAGTCGGCGAACGTCCACTCTGCGACCGGCTCCGCCGGATCTCCCTCTAGGGCGACGAGCTCCTCCTTGGGCGCGGACCACAGGCCGTCGGCCTGCGGGTTCAGGACCTCGGCGCGGTTGGGTCCGCGGGACAGCGGGTTCGCGCAGATCGCCACGAGCTGCGGCGTGCCCTGTGGGTCGACGTACACTCCGGTGCCCCTCTTCAGCGTCGCCAGCCGGCCCTTGATTCGGCCGTCGGGCGGTACGCTGTAGATCTCGAACAGACCGTCGGACTGCAGGCGCGCCGGCCTCAGCGTGCGCAGGAAGGCCACCACTTCTGGGACGCTCATCGCATAGTGCCGAACGAACCGGTCCCGCACGGCCGGGTCGGTCTGAACCTGCCGGATGACGTCCTGAATGGAGTCGGCGCGCCGGTTGAGGAAGGCGTTCCGATCCGGCCTGGCCTCCATCAAGGCCGCGACGAACAGGACGAGCAGGGCAACGACGATTCTGCTCATGCTTGAGAACTCTCCCTGCATGGGACAGACCGTCCGTGCCACTTGTTCGAAGAAACTCCCAAACCCCGCAAGGATGCGTGGGCCTTCAGTCCAACTCGAGGTCCTTCTCAGCGAACTCGCGGGCCCGCCTCGAACCCTCGATCAGCTCCAGCGCGTCCTTGGCGGCCTGCTGCTCGGCCTCCTTCTTGGAGCGTCCCCAGCCGTCGCCCAGGGCTTCCCTGCTGACGAAGACCTGCACGTGGAAGCGGCGATCGTGCGCCGTTCCCGACTCCGAGACCACCTTGTACACGGGGGTCTGCTGCCAGGTGGCCTGCACGACCTCCTGCAGCTTGGACTTGAAGTCGTAGGGGTTCACGTCGCCCGTGCTGACGTGGCTGAGGTAAGGGTCGAGCTGCTCCAGCACGAACCACCGGGCCACCTCGAGGCCCGACTCGAGGTAGATCGCTCCGATCACGGCCTCGAACACGTCGGCCAGGATCGACGGCCGGCGACGGCCGCCCGTGGCCTCCTCGCCGGGACTCAGCTCCAGCGTCCTGTCGAAGCCGAGGGCCAGCGCCCGCTCCGCCAGTGGAGCCTCCTGCACCACGCTCGACTTGGCCTTGCTGAGCATCCCCTGGTCCCAGTCCGGGTGGTTCTCGTAGAGGTACTGCGCCACGACCAGGCCGAGGACGGAATCGCCGAAGAACTCCAACCGCTCGTAGCTGTCCGCGACCGAATCCTCCGCCGCGGACCGGTGGCGCATCGCCAGCCGGAAGAGCCTCTCGTCGCGCAGCGGAACGGACTTGGGGATCATGGGGCGATCTTCGCCAGGGCCTCGGCGATGCGGGCCACGCCCTCCTCGATGTCTTTGCGTCCGGTCGCGTAGCTCAGCCGCAGGTGCCCCGGACCTTCGAACACCGAGCCGGGGACGGTCGCCACGCGCGCCTCCTCGAGCAGGAGCTCGCACAACGCGGCGTCGTTCGGGATGCGCCCTCCCAGGTAGGCGGTCACGTCGGGGAACGCGTAGAAGGCGCCGTCGGGCTTGGGCACCTTCAGGCCGGGAATCTGCCGCAACAGGCCCACGATCAGGTCCCGCCGCGCCTCGAACTCCGCGCGCATGGTCTCCACGGCCTCCTCCGGCAGGTTGAACGCCGCGACGGCGCCCTTCTGCGCGAACGACGTCGGGTTGCTGGTCACCTGGTCTTGGAAGTTCGACATCGCCGCCGCAACCGCCTTGGGCGCCGCGGCGAATCCGATCCGCCAGCCGGTCATCGCGTAGCTCTTGCTGCACCCGTTGATCGTGACCGTCCGGTCGTAGACCTCTTGGGAGAGCGAGGCGGGGCTGACCGCGCGCACGCCGTACACCAGGCGCTCGTAGATCTCGTCGCTCACGATCCACAGGTCGTGGCGCAGGGCGAGGTCGGCGAGCCCCTCGACGACGCGGCGGGGGAACACGGCGCCCGTCGGGTTGCTGGGGCTGTTGAGGAGGATCGCCCGGGTGCGGGGGGTGATCGCCGCGGCGACGGCCTCCAGGTCCGGCACGAAGCCCTCGTCGCCGCTGGTGCGGAACACCACGGGCACGCCTCCGGCCAGGGCGATCTGTTCGGCGTAGGTCATCCAGTAGGGAGCGAACAGCAGCACCTCGTCGCCGGGATCGAGCAGCACCATCAGCGCGTTGTAGAGCGAGTGCTTCGCGCCGCACGAGGCCACGATCTGCGCCGGCTCGTAGCGGAGCCCGTTCTCGCGGAGCAGCTTGGCGCAGATCGCCTCCTTCAGCTCGGGGGTTCCGCTGCTGGCGGTGTACTTGGTGAAACCGGCCTGCAGGGCCTCGGTGGCGGCGCGGCAGATCGGCTCGGGCGTGTTGAAATCCGGCTCGCCCGCCGCGAAGCTGAGCACGTCGATCCCCTGCGCCTTCATCGCGCGCGCCTTGGCCGTGATCGAGAGCGTGGGCGAAGGCTTCAGCGCCGCGGCACGGGCAGACAGGGACGATCGGTTCACGCCGGAAGGATACCCGCGAGGCTATAATCGGCGGAGTGGCAGACGCTCCGCCGTCGCCCCGACGCTTCCCCTGGCGGCCGCTGGCTTGGCTGACGCTGGCGCTCGCGCTGGCGCTGTTGGCGCACATCGGCCTGGGAAGTTCTATGCGCCTGGCCCCGTGGGACGTGCTGCGCGAGATCCTGAGCGGCGACCGGGGCGAGGGTGGCGCGAACGCCGTCGTGTGGCGCATCCGTCTTCCACGGGCGACGGGTTGCGCTTTGGTGGGCGCCCTGCTGGGGATGGTTGGCTCGGCGTTTCAGGCCCTGTTCCGCAACCCTCTGGCGGAGCCGTACATCGTGGGCGTGTCGAGCGGCGCCGCCGTCGGAGGGGCCTTCGCGCTGGTGCTCGGGTTCGGGGCCTGGGCCGCGGGCCTGGGGACGGTTCTGTCGGCGTTCGTCACCGGCCTGCTGGCGCTGGCGCTGGTGTTCGGCTTGGCCAAGCGCCGGGGCGTGGTGCAGGTGCAGACGCTGTTGCTCTCCGGGGTCGTGGTGGGCTCGCTGCTCTCGGCGGTGCTGTCGCTGGTGCTGCTGGCCGCGGGCGAGGACACCAACCAGGTTCTGCGCTGGCTGCTGGGAAGCACCACGCCGATGTATTGGAACCGGGTAGCCATCCTGGCCGTGCTGCTCGCCGTGGGTTCCGTGGTGCTGGTGGGCGAGAGCAAGCGGCTGAACGCCTTCGCGATCGGCGAGGAGACCGCCCAGCGGCTGGGGGTGCACACCGGCCGCCTGAAGCGGCGCGTGCTGGTGACGGGCACCGCCATGGCCGCAGGCGCCGTCGGGGCGACCGGGATCATCGGCTTTTTGGGCCTGGTCGCGCCGCACATCGGCCGGCGGCTGGTGGGGGTCGACTGGAGGTTCTCGCTGCCCGGCTCCGGACTGACGGGCGCGACCTTGCTTCTGCTGGCAGACATCGCGGCGCAGCGCGCGGTGCCGGGAGCCGAGATTCCGGTGGGCATCGTCACCGCGCTGCTTGGCGCGCCGTTCCTGCTGGTGCTGATGCGCAGGCGCGACTGACCGCCCGGGCATGAGTTAGACTGCGTCCATGCCGATGCTCGTCGCCGTCTTGGCGCTCGCGGCCGCTCCCGCGGGCTTGACCGTCGACAACCTGGAGCCGGGCCTGGTGTTGCGCAACCCGGTCGCCGTGATCCGGGGGGCCTCACCCGGGCAGGCGGTGCGCTACCGCAACGCCGATTCCAGCGATCCGGACGCCCTGGGCGAGGCCCCTGTGGCCCAGGGACGCTACGTCGCGCTCGTGCCTCTCCGCCCGGGAACCAACCGAATCCGGCTGGAGGCCGGCGGAGCCAGCCGGACGGTGGAGATCGCCTACCGCCCCGCAAAGACCCCCTACAAGGTGCGGGTGGTGTACGTCACCGGTCAGGAGGGCGACACGCGCTTCGAAACCCCCAACCCGCAGGACCAGGACTACCGCTCGAGGCTCGACGTGGCCGCAAGACTGATGCAGGCGTTCACGGCCGAGCAGATGCGCTCCCGCGGCTATGGGCCCAAGACCTTCGCGCTGGACCTCGACCGAAACGGCCGGGTCAAGGTCGAGACGCTCGCCTACCCTCTCCCAGCCGAAGAGCTGCGCAAGAAGGATGGCGGAGAGCTGTGGGGCCTCTTCTACGGCTGGCTGGACAAGCGCTTCCCGTTCTCGCGCAACAAGTGCCTGGTGATCTTGGGCTTCACGGGCTACGACCGCAAGGAGCGCAAGGCGCTGGCGCACACGGCGCTGGGCGGGGGCGGCGAGGCCCTGTTCGGCGGCGCGACCATCCACAGCTGGCCCCGGAGCCTGCGGGAGGTCTCCCGCGTGTTTCTGGACGCCACGCCGGTGGATCCGGCCCTCATGCTGGACGACTCGGCCTATCGCGGCACCCTGTGGGGCCTCGCCTCCACGACGATCGGCGCGTGTCTGCACGAGCTGGGACACACGTTCGGTCTGCCGCACATCGACGATCCGATGGACATCATGTCGCGGGGCTTCGACCGGATCAACCGGTTCTTCGCGCCGTACGAGCCGCCCAGCGGCCGCAACAAGGAGCCGATTTACTTCGGGCCGGAGGAGAAGGCGCACTGGTCGCCGTACTTTGCCGCTAAGCTGTCGGTGAGCCGATGGTTCCAGCCCGACGCCCGCGCCTTCCGCGACGCCGATCCGCCCAAGGTGGAGGCCAAGGACGGCAAGGTCGCGATCGAGGCGAAGAACGGCCTGGCTCTGGTCTGCGCCCAGCAGGGGGATCCCGTCGGGCCGAGGTGGTTCCGTGCGGTTTCGGGGGATCGGCTGGAGCTGCCAGTCCAGGGCCTGCGGGCGAAGATGGGGGCGAAGGACGGTCCGATCCGCGTGCTCGCCTTCGATCGGGAGGGCAACTCCGCGTCGGTCGAGATTCCTTAGCGGCGCTCGCCGTTCCGCCCTAGGGCCGCCACGGCACCGATCAGGGCCAATCCCGTGATGCCGAGGGGGGCGAGCGCGGGCGCCTCTTCTTCCTTCTCTTCGCTCTCCCGGCGCTCGGCCTCCCCTTTCTCGCCGTCGTCGGCGCGGGCCACGGTCGGCGAGGGCTCGAACAGCCGCAGAAAGGCCGAGGGCCGGAACTTCGTGTGGTAGTACACGCCGAGCAGCCCGGCCAGAGCCACGACGGCCAGCACCCCTCCGCCGATACGGCGCAGCCAGCCCTCGCCCAGAGCGACGAGCGCCGCTACGAGCGCGATGGCCGAGGAAACGGTCGGGATCCAAGCCACGGCGTACTCGCGCACCACGCCACGGTGCAGATACCGCACCTCGATCAGCGTCGTCAGGAACCCGGCCGCGACCAGGAGCAGGACCAGCCTCGATTGCCTCATCGGTGGGTCGATTGTGGATCGCAGGCTTGGGAGAAGGCCTGGGACCAGGCCCACCGGGCTTTGAGCTCGGTGGGGGCGGACGTCCGCAGGCGGGCAGCCCTCCGCCAGGCGGCTAGAACCTGCGGTCGGACTGGAACGGAACCACGTCCGCTGTCTCCAAGAACCAGGTCAGCAACCGCTCGCGCATCTGGGCGAGCACCTCCGAGTACGCGGCGTCGTCCACGACGTTGTGCAGCTTCTGCGGGTCCCGTTCCAGGTCGTACAGCTCGTCGCTCTCGTACAGGCGGCGGACGTACTTGAAGCGGGCCGTGCGGCACATGGCCGCCTTGCCGTGATAGGGTCCGTCGTCGCGGCTCTGCAGACTCAGGCGGGGCCAATAAAGGCCTTGGGGCGTCTGCTCCGATTTCGCCTCCAGCTCCATGGCGTGGCGCTCCCCCTTTAGCCGGCCTCCCTCGCAGAACACCGCGTCGCGGTGGTCGTCGCGTTCGCCCGCGACCATGGGCAGGAGGCTCTTGCCGAAGTGCGTGTGCGGCGACTCGATGCCCGCGAGGTCGAACACGGTGGCCGGCAGGTCGATCAGCTCCACGAGGGCGTCGCTCACGCGGGGTTGGACCGGCACGCCCTCTGGCGGCTTGAGCACCAGAGGCACGCGGGTCAGGCAGTCCTCGAGGGTGTTCTGCGTCTTCTCCACCAGGCCGTAGTCCCCCGTGAAGTCGCCGTGATCCGAGAAGACGAACAGCGCCGTGTCGTCGTACAAGCCCTTCTCCTTCAGGGCGTGGACGATCAGCCCGAGCTGGTGGTCGACCCTCGAGCACATCCCGCGGTACGTCGCCCGGAGCTCGGCCCAGCGGTCCTCCGTCCAGCCGTGGAGCCGCTGGTGCTCGGCGATGCCCTTCAGAATGGCCGGCTTGCCCTCCCACGACTCGGGCGCGGGCCTACGGGGCGGAAGAGCGGAGCGGTCGATCGCGCTGTGGAAGGGCTCCTCGACGCCGTAGGGCGGGTGCAGGTAGGAGAGGCAGAGGTACAGGCACAGGGGCTTGTCGCCGTCGTAGTTGCGGATCGCGTCGATCGCACCGAGGACGTTGGCCCAGTCGTGGTCGCAGTAGATCGGCTCGTCGCCCTTGTCCAAGCGGCCCGCGTAGAAGCTGTAGAAGTTGTCCCCGTCGGGAGAGCCGCGCCACTCGGGGCTCGAGTGCAGGTCCGGACGGGGGGTGAGGCCCCACCGGCGGTAGTCGTCGGGCGTCGCCTGGAAGCGAACGTCGCACTCCTCGGAGTAGCCGTTTTGGGCCGGCACGAGGTCGTTCTTGCCGCCCCACCACACGTGGTAGCCCGCCTGACGCAGCAGCCGAAGCAGGTTGGCTTCGCCACACTCGGCGCGCAGCATGTGGAACATCGTGCGGTGGCCGCGCGTGTGCGGATACCAGCCGGTCATGAAGCTGCAGCGGCTGGGGGTGCAGACCGGGTTCTGGCAGAAGGCGTGGCGGAACGACACGGCGTCGGTCGCGGCGAGGCGGTCGAGGTTGGGAGTGATCGCCGCCGGGTCGCCCAGGTGGCCCACCGCGTCGGCGCGCCACTGGTCGGGGTTGAGGAGGACGATGTGGGGCCGGGATGTTCGCTCGGGCATGCAGGAAGGCACCTCCCGATTGGTTCGCCAAGGGAGCGCCGGACCCCTGCCTCGGACGAGGAGACACGGAATCAGCAACGACGAGAGGCGGGGTCTAGGGATGAGTTGGCCCGAGCGGCCAGACTCCCAGCCCAGATCAGTGGGAGCGCGCCGTTTCGCCCCGCTTCGTTTCAACTCCTAGCCCCGGGGGGTTGCCCCGAGACGCGGCGCGATCGCGGCTTGGCCGTACCCCGAGCGAGTTTCAACTCATAGCCCCGGGGGGTTGCCCCGAGACCATCATCACCAATCCCGGGGGCGACCCGCTCGTCGTCAACCTGGAGTTTCAACTCATAGCCCCGGGGGGGTGCCCCGAGACCGGCGCACAGGAAGTGGTTCCTGGAGCTTCCGATCGGGAGGTTTCAACTCATAGCCCCGGGGGGTTGCCCCGAGACTCCAGGGGCAAGCAGATCCGCGCGCTGCTCCTGGACATGTTTCAACTCATAGCCCCGGGGGGTTGCCCCGAGACCTGCAACAGAACGTGCAGGGTCGTCGTGTCCGGCACGAGCGTTTCAACTCATAGCCCCGGGGGGTTGCCCCGAGACTACGTTTTGGAGTCCGAGGGCAGGCCGAGGCACATCGGGTCGTTTCAACTCATAGCCCCGGGGGGTTGCCCCGAGACATCCGGCCGATCCGTTTCTGGATGGCCCGTCCGAGCCTGTTCTGTTTCAACTCATAGCCCCGGGGGGTTGCCCCGAGACGTGAGAAACGGAGACATCATCAGACCCGGGGACAAAGTCAGGGTGTTTCAACTCATAGCCCCGGGGGGTTGCCCCGAGACCTGGAGATGCTCCGCGCGGGCAACACCCGGTCCTGCGTGCGTTTCAACTCATAGCCCCGGGGGGTTGCCCCGAGACCATCCGCCCGTGAAGATGCAACCTGCGACTGCAAGCAGTCGTTTCAACTCATAGCCCCGGGGGGTTGCCCCGAGACTCGAGCACTCGCCGGCGCTGGTGGTGGGCACCGTGCTGAGTTTCAACTCATAGCCCCGGGGGGTTGCCCCGAGACGCGCGCGGCACCCCGCCGTCCCCGCTGTGGAAGCGGCCCATGTTTCAACTCATAGCCCCGGGGGGTTGCCCCGAGACATGATTTAACGGAAGGGCATTACATCGTCACATTAGACCGTTTCAACTCATAGCCCCGGGGGGTTGCCCCGAGACTGGGCGTTCGTCGCGCGCGGCTCGCTGAACCTCAACCGCAAGTTTCAACTCATAGCCCCGGGGGGTTGCCCCGAGACGCGACCATCTGGTCGCGGGCGCGGTCACGATCGCGGGCGAGTTTCAACTCATAGCCCCGGGGGGTTGCCCCGAGACTTGGTGGCGCGGATGTAGGCGGCGTACCGTTTTGCGCCTTCGAGTTTCAACTCATAGCCCCGGGGGGTTGCCCCGAGACATCCGGCCGATCCGTTTCTGGATGGCCCGTCCGAGCCTGTTCTGTTTCAACTCATAGCCCCGGGGGGTTGCCCCGAGACATCAACGCCCAAACCGGGAGGCTGCGTGCGAGCGTGCGCGTGTTTCAACTCATAGCCCCGGGGGGTTGCCCCGAGACTGACCGCGCCCGCGACCAGGTGGTCGCCCGGCGTGGAGCTGTTTCAACTCATAGCCCCGGGGGGTTGCCCCGAGACTCGGGGCCCGGCTGGTGGTGGTGGACACGCTGCGACGGTGCTGTTTCAACTCATAGCCCCGGGGGGTTGCCCCGAGACCGCTGAGCGTTGGGACCAGGGTGATCGCGGAAGAGAGCCTGTTTCAACTCATAGCCCCGGGGGGTTGCCCCGAGACGCCGAAGACCCGGCGGGCAGGGGCTACGCGGGCAAAAGCGTTTCAACTCATAGCCCCGGGGGGTTGCCCCGAGACCGACCGCGACCTTCCGGCACGGCGGCAAGACCTGCCGCTTCTGTTTCAACTCATAGCCCCGGGGGGTTGCCCCGAGACTCGAATCCTGAGCGCCCCTGGAACGAGACCGGGGGGTGTTTCAACTCATAGCCCCGGGGGGTTGCCCCGAGACCACACAAACGAGTCTCGCGATCACCGTCCTCGACGATCTCGTTTCAACTCATAGCCCCGGGGGGTTGCCCCGAGACCCCGAACCCTCGAACGCCACCCTCAACGTCCAGGAGGCGGTTTCAACTCATAGCCCCGGGGGGTTGCCCCGAGACGCGGCCCGTGCCCGACCACCCGGCCTTGGAGCTGCTCGCGTTTCAACTCATAGCCCCGGGGGGTTGCCCCGAGACTAGTCGGTTTGGTCGGTTTTATCCGTTCCTTGCGCATACGCGTTTCAACTCATAGCCCCGGGGGGTTGCCCCGAGACGCCGAGCCTGCTCGGTCGCCCGTACATCGTGAGCGAGTTCGTTTCAACTCATAGCCCCGGGGGGTTGCCCCGAGACTCGGACCGTAGATAACTCCGGCTAACCGCGACCAGTTGGATGGTTTCAACTCATAGCCCCGGGGGGTTGCCCCGAGACAGACGCGGTGTACAACATTCGCGGGTTCGACGAGAGGTTTCAACTCATAGCCCCGGGGGGTTGCCCCGAGACTCCGCCTTGGGCACGATCCTGCCCACCATCAGGCTCAGCCGCGGTTTCAACTCATAGCCCCGGGGGGTTGCCCCGAGACCGCATCACCTCCCGGCGCCGCAGCAGCTCCTCCGCCGGCCGTTTCAACTCATAGCCCCGGGGGGTTGCCCCGAGACCGGCTCGGCGACTCGAACGGAACTCCTTGCACGCGCTGTTTCAACTCATAGCCCCGGGGGGTTGCCCCGAGACGACGCCGAGCAGTCGGGGTTGGACTGGCCCAGCCCGGTGCAGTTTCAACTCATAGCCCCGGGGGGTTGCCCCGAGACATTCCGCGCAATCCGTTCGTTGACGTCATCAGCGTGCACAAGTTTCAACTCATAGCCCCGGGGGGTTGCCCCGAGACCCGATCGGGAGCTCCCGGAACGATGAACGGGAGTTGGTCTTGTTTCAACTCATAGCCCCGGGGGGTTGCCCCGAGACATGGTCGCGTGGGCGGACTACATGCTCGCCAAAATCCCGTTTCAACTCATAGCCCCGGGGGGTTGCCCCGAGACTCCAGCCGATCGACGTCGCTGTCCGCGTCCTCGTCGTGTTTCAACTCATAGCCCCGGGGGGTTGCCCCGAGACAACTGGATAGCTTTGTGACGAAGAAGTACGTTCCACACAAGAGTTTCAACTCATAGCCCCGGGGGGTTGCCCCGAGACACCCAGTCGTACTCGATGACCAGCTCGTGCACGCACTCGGCGTTTCAACTCATAGCCCCGGGGGGTTGCCCCGAGACCGCCCGGAAGAGGCTGGTACTCGTACGCCTCCAGCTCCGCCGGTTTCAACTCATAGCCCCGGGGGGTTGCCCCGAGACCGGCGAGTCCATGGAGATCTTCCGCCGCTTCGGCCTGTTTCAACTCATAGCCCCGGGGGGTTGCCCCGAGACGTGATCCTCGCCCGCCGCCTCGCCGAGCGCGCCCGGGCGTTTCAACTCATAGCCCCGGGGGGTTGCCCCGAGACGCCAGGCCCAGGCGCCGGACCCGGGCCAGGCGCAGCCGCTGTTTCAACTCATAGCCCCGGGGGGTTGCCCCGAGACCGAGCGGGCGGCTTGGCCGGCGCCAGCTCCACGCCGGGGCCATCGCGTTTCAACTCATAGCCCCGGGGGGTTGCCCCGAGACAAGCGCCCAAGGGGTACGAGGCCCACGAGGTGGTGCAGCACGTTTCAACTCATAGCCCCGGGGGGTTGCCCCGAGACAACAGCAGCGAGGGAATCACTCCGCGCGAAGCGGTGGAAAGTTTCAACTCATAGCCCCGGGGGGTTGCCCCGAGACCGGCCAAGCTCAATGTGGGCGGGATCGCGGTCGAGAGTTTCAACTCATAGCCCCGGGGGGTTGCCCCGAGACCGAGCGTCGGACCGGCGGCGTCCTCGTCCTCCTGCACCAGGGTTTCAACTCATAGCCCCGGGGGGTTGCCCCGAGACCACGAGGGCCGCGAGCCTGACGGCGATCCGGCGGGCCTTCGTTTCAACTCATAGCCCCGGGGGGTTGCCCCGAGACACGGAGACCGCCGAGGAGGCCTCGCCCAGACCCGCGCCCGAGTTTCAACTCATAGCCCCGGGGGGTTGCCCCGAGACCGGCTCGGAAAAGCGGGGCGCCCCGGTGGCCGCCGTTTCAACTCATAGCCCCGGGGGGTTGCCCCGAGACACCTGCCGGGAGGAAGGAAGGAGGTTCGAGCGTGAGCGGGGTGGTTTCAACTCATAGCCCCGGGGGGTTGCCCCGAGACAAGAGGCCCGTGGCGTTGAAGTGATCATGGATAGCAAACTGGTTTCAACTCATAGCCCCGGGGGGTTGCCCCGAGACGAGGCTGACATGCCCGCCACGATCACCGACATCTACGAGGTGTTTCAACTCATAGCCCCGGGGG
>Ga0308419_1000030_pt1 | contig 116737 bp, 102 predicted proteins | sample HotsprSampleMS50_FD_203674 | JGI IMG/M metagenome (GOLD analysis project Ga0308419, IMG submission 203674) | Hot spring phototrophic mat microbial communities from Mushroom Spring, Yellowstone National Park, Wyoming, United States - 20090730_MS50 ... | reverse complement strand
TTGCCTTGCTTGGTGAGTACGCCAATGACTTGAGCTTGCGCATTACCAATCTGCACGGTTTTGCCAATCGGCGATATTCCCGGAAAGAGCGCATCGGCAATATCATACCCGATGATGCAGACTGGGCGCCCCGTCAGCGATTCTGCTGAACTAAAAAATCTGCCTTCCTGCAAATCAACTTGTGCGACCAGCGGATATTCATCTGTCGTGCCCATGATAAATGTGCCTTGTATTTGATTTTCACCAAACTTTGTTGTTTTGATGTGCACATTTTGCGGCACAGCTACCACGAGTTCGGTCGTGCGTGAAGACTCAATGATTTTATTTATCTGTTCAGCGTATTCGGTTTTGATACGTGGGCGATTGCGGTAAGTCCACCAGTCATCAACGTTTGCCCAAGGCCATTTCTGCACATAGAGCACATCGTAACCAATCATCGCCAAGCTATTTTCAAACCCTCGGTCAATGCCGTTAATCGCCGTGCCCATGAGCGTTACAGCTAAGATGCCGATAATGACGCCAAGTGCAGTCAGCACCGAGCGCATTTTATTTGCCATAATTTGGGCGTAGGCAATCCTGAAACTTTCTGAAAACTCATAAAAAAATCGGCGCAGTGCTATCATGAGTGAGTCTGGTTAGACTTTTACAAAATCCTCTTCGAGCATCATCTTGTCACTCTCGATTAAGCCATCGCGCAGGCGCACAATTCGGCGAGCGTGGCGTGCAATATCTTCCTCGTGCGTAACGACAATAATCGTATTGCCTTGCATGTAGAGTGACTCAAAGACATCCATAATATCGGCACTGGTTTTTGTATCCAAGTTGCCTGTAGGTTCATCGGCAAGAATGATGGAGGGATTATTGACCAATGCCCGCGCAATAGCTACACGCTGACGCTGACCGCCCGAGAGCTCGTTTGGTTTGTGGTTGATACGGTCGCCTAAGCCGACGCTCTCTAAAGCCGCTAAGGCTCTTTCTCGGCGCTCATCTGCTGGCACACCTGCATAAATCAGGGGCAATTCAACATTTTGCAAGGCTGTTGAGCGCGGCAGGAGATTGAAAGTTTGAAAGACAAAACCAATTTCTTTGTTGCGGATTTCGGCAAGTTCGTCATCTTCCATTGTCGCCACATCTTTACCATTGAACTCATACTTGCCTGAAGTTGGCGTATCCAAGCAACCGAGCAGATTCATCATGGTTGATTTACCGCTCCCAGAAGGTCCCATAATTGCCACATATTCATTGCGGTGAATAGAAAGTGAAACCCCTCGCAAGGCACGGACGATTTCTTCACCCATTTTGTATTCCTTCGTTACCCCTTCAATGCGAATGACCAGGTTACCTTTCGGTCTAAGTATCTGCCGTTCCATCTTCATCGTGATTTTTTCGTCATTTCAGATTCACTCATCACTCTGGAGCTATCTTTAAGTTCTCGGCTAATGGCACGATAGCTTCCCGAGACCACTTCATCACCAGCTTTGAGATTACCTTTTTTGATTTCAATGTAAGCGTTATCGGCAATGCCTGTCTCTACTGGCACCATTCTTACAATGTCGCCCTGTTTAACAAAGACGACGCGCACCAATTTTGCACGGTCTATTTTTTCTTGCTGCTGCTTGATTTTTTCATTCATCAACTCCACGTCGCCATCGGTTTGTTTGAGTTGTTGCGCGCGCTTTTGAGCCAGTTCATCGGTAGTCATGCCGCTCTCGGATGCTCGCACAGTTACACTCTGAATTGGCACGCTCAGCACATCTTTTGCCGTAAAAGTCTCTATGTCGGTGCTGCCGCTCATGCCCGGACGCAAGCGTCCATTATGGTCAAGAATGCGGATTTTGACTTCAAAGTTTGTGACTTCTTCTTGTGTGCCCAATCCTTTGGTTTTGGCGGCATTAGCAATTTCGCGCACGATACCCGTAAATTTTCGGTTTGGATAGGCGTCAATCGTGATGCGTGCCGTATCACCCAGCTTGACATTGACAATATCATTTTCATTGACATCGACACGCATTTCCATGACGCTTAGGTCAGCCACACGCAAAATTTCCGTGCCTGCCATTTGAATCGAGCCGACGACACGCTCGCCGAGTTTAGCCGATAGCACGGTTACCGTGCCGTTAATTGGCGATGTAACCACCGTGCGCGAAAGTTGCTCACGAGCTTGTTTGAGTTGGCTTTGCAGGCGCTCTACATCAAATAAGGCGGCTTCGGCATTTGCCTTGGCAACTTCTGCGTTAGTCTTTGCTGCCAAGTATTCCGTTTCGGATATTAACTTCTGTGCAAAGAGTTGCTCTGCCCGTCGATATTCTTCAGCTGTGCGCAATTGCTCGGCTTTGGCGCGCAGGCTTGCGGCTTTGGCTGCACTTAATGCCGACTGTGCTTGCTCGACCTGCGTGCGTGAAAGCTGCGGATTGATTTTGAAGAGCAACTGCCCTCGTCTTACCACATCGCCTTCTTTGACAGGTAATTCTACAATTTCACCGCTCACCTCTGGCGAGAGCTTGACTTCCGTTTCTGGATACACCTTTCCCGTAGCCGAAACAATTTGTGTGATGGTGCGAATTGCCGCTTTCTCAACCGTCACTGTGATGGGCTTTGCCCCTTTCTTAGACTGCACAACGACGACTATCATCAGTACTGCTAATACCGCACCAATTCCGACTGTCAGCCACAGCGTTCGGCGAGACTTTTTCTTGGGTTTTTGCGGTGCATTTTCAGGTACCGCTGTGCTGCGGGTTGATTTTTCCGAGGGCAGTGTCTCAATTGCCATAGTGCTTGAAGTTGAGGTTAAGTAAAAAATCAGAAGTCATCAATGTCGACGCTTCCCAAGAAATACTCCAAGATTTTTTTCTGAAAGGTAAAGTTGAACAAGGCTTGTGCTCGGTCAGATTGGGCACGCACCAGTGCGGCTTGTGCCGCCGCAACTTCTACGAATGTAGCTGACCCTACTTCGTAGCGCTTCTGTATGGTCTCGTAGGCTTGCTTTGCCGATAGAAGCCCTTTGCTTGTGCTTTCCAATTGCTTAAGCGCCGCTTGATAATCGCCAAGTGCCTGACGCACTTCTGCGACCACACGAATTTTCAAATCCTCGTATTGCAGTTCTTGGTTGCGATAGTTGATGAGCGATTGCTCCGCTCTCAAATTGGTGGTGAAGCGGTCAAAAATCGTCCAACTTAGCTGCAGACCGATGTTGAAGCTAATCTGTTTGTTTAACTGCTCTGCTACTGTCGGCAGCACGGGGTTCGGGATAGCGTTTCCGTCAATGCTTTGATTAAAGATGTTGAAGCCGTTTGTGAAGAGTGCAAAGTTCAGGTTCAGGGCAGGCATGAAGGTGCTACGTGCTTGCGCAATGCTCCATGAGGCTGCCGTGAGATTTTCTTGAGCGGCTTTGAGGTCAGCACGCTGCTCTTGTGCAGCTGCAATGAGCTTGGCTTCATCTTGATACTCTGCACCGAGCAATGCGGTATCAATCGGCGGGATTTCAAACTTGTATTCTTTTGCAGGGTCTAAACGAGCTTGACGAATGAGTGCCAGTTTGCTATTGCGCAAGGTGTTTTCGGCACGAATGACGGCTAATTCATCGGCGGCTTTTTGTGCTTCTTGCTGATAGAGATCTGCAATAGCGCGTGCTCCCAAGCGCGTCTGCTCTTGCAACTGGCGCAATCTTTCCTGCGAAGCTTTCAAATTCTCTTGGGCAATAGACAACAGCTCCTGATTGAGCAAAATTTGCAAATACGCTTGCGCCACACTGAAGGCAATATCTTGCTTTGCACGTTTGAGCGTGTAGCCTGCACCCTCTTTTGCATGAATCGCATTTTGCAGTGCCGCTTGGTCAGCTAATCCATTAAAGAGATTGAGCGATGAATTCAGGCTGAACCCAATTGATGTGGTTTGCTGACCGAATAGCGGGAAAATTACTTGACCGCCGGGTAAGGTTGTTGGGTTAATACGTTGATTAGAGTTCAGTGGGGTATAGGTTGCCGATATGGTCAGACTTGGCAAAAACTGCCCATATGCTTGCAATAGCTGCGCACCAGTTAGCTCGTAGTTGTTTTTCGCCTGCACTGTCGCCACGGCATTTTCGATAGCTATCTTGATGACTTTTTCAAGTGTGAGCGTCTCTATGGTGCTTGGTATGGCGGCATCTTGTGCAATTGCTAATCTGCAGATGATAAAAAGGTAAGCGGGAAAAGCCAGTAACCACTTTCTCATGGATAAAGGTTATCTTGTGTAGATGAAGAAGCTATATTTCCAAAAAGCTCAGATTAAATGTGCAATAAACGTGCGATTGCAGGATACTGTGACGAACAGCACACCTAAACGATACGGCGATATTGATGTTTCAAAAACGTTCCTATTCACCGAAATTTTCTCTACCTCATGTTTTGCTCCTGAAAGATGTAGCCTTGAACGAGTTACTTTATTTGCGCGCGCAAGCCATTGATGATAATGTTGAATAAAAAGGCATTGTGGGGCTCTTTCTCGGCCAGCGCTTCATAGACCTTAATTGCCTTTGCGTATGCACCTTGTGCCACAAAAATCTCCGCCAGTTGCCGTGTTGGCATTTTAATTTCTTCATCGTCATCGAAAGGTTTTCGTTGTTCGGCAATTGGCGTCGGGTCATTCGTCTCCTGCACAGGTGGCGCTTTGAAGTTAGCAAGTTGTGCCGCTAAGGATTCAATGTCATCAATTTCTTTTTCTTTTGATGTTGCTTCAGCTGTCTGTGCAGCTGATTCTCGTGCCGTCTCGTTTGCCGCACCGTGAGCTGGCACGTAGGTTGCACTCACGCCTCCTGCGTCAGAAACCTGTGCATATGCTCCGTGGTTGATGTCAGACTTTCCATTTTCATCTGGTCTCTTTTCAGCAGAAGTGGTTGAGGCTTGTGTGTCGCTTTGTGCCGGCTGTGCTGGTGGCGTACTGACTTCTCTTTCTTCTTTCAGAGAAAGACGCGACAGCACTTGGGAGAGTTTGGCACGGTCTAATGCAACTTTGGGCTCATTGAGTTCAACTGCTGGTGGCTCTTCTTTTGGTGCTGGAATTTGCGACAGGTCAAGGATGCTATCGTATTTCTGCAGTGGCTTTGACTCTGGCAAAAAAGAAATTTCTGGCATCTCTTTAGATGATTCTTCTGCTCCTATGGCAAATTCACCCAGCAGCATGCCCTTCTCATCAAAGATGTCGCTCTCTGTCAAAAGTTTTTCCTCTGGTTCTGGTGCTTTTGCTTCAGGTGACTTTGCTGTCAGGCTTTCAGTTTTTGGCTTATCTTCGCTTGGTGAGCGTACCACATTTTCTTTTTTGGTCAGCTGCTCTGTGGCAGATGGTAGAGGCAAATCTTGTGGCAATCTCACCTGTGTCGACTGTGCTTGCGGCAAGGGTTCAGTAACATGCTCCGCTCTGGGAATAGACTCTAATGGCGGCGATTTTGCTTGCTGCGCGCGTGATGCAAAATCTGACCGTGCCCATGTTGTGCTTTGCTTGCCAGCGCGTCGTGTTGCACTTGTTTCTGTGCTTTGTAGTAATGCAGGCGCATGGAGACGGATGAGCTCATGCAGTGCCACTTCATTTTGCGGCGCTAACTGGCATGCTTTAGCCAGCAGGGTTTTCGCCATGGTTGTGTTACCGATTGCACGATAAGCTCTTGCCAAGACGACATGGAACCGATAGGACTCGCGGTAGTCAGATTCAAGGGGACGCAATCGTGTAACCGCCTCTGCGGCTCTGCCTTGTCGAATGAGAAGTTCGGCAAGCCTCAGTGTCGCCGATGGAGATGTCTTTGAGCGTTCCAACAGCTGATGGATTTGTGCGGCAATATCGCTCTCTGATTTGGCTTTCATTTAATTAGCGCCTCGTTTATTCCTCGAACAGGAAAGATACAACCCGTTCTCTCGTTCGTCAATAGCTTCTCTGACCCTTACAGCATCTTGAGGTTTTTGCGTGCTTTCTTATCGCGCTTTTGTGGCGAACTCGCTCACATACACTTTCGCTGAATATGGCTTTTTCTCAATCAAGCGAAACACGGGAATGTGATTCACAAATTCATTTTCGTATCCAACCGCAGTCATAAAAAATTTCATTTTTTCATGTGCTCGCTCTTCTTCAGAGAGCGCTGGATTTTTTTCAATCAGCTTTTCATAAATCTCTCTCGTGCGCGGCAAATCAATGAGATTATACTCATATTCTGTGACAAAATCCTTCTCGAAACGAAGTTTGCCTGTAAGGTAGTTGTCAAAATAATTCCAGTGAGCCAGACTGTCATCTGAATCGGGTTCAAGCAGTCCAGCCAACACATTTGCCGCAGGTTGATTCATGGGCACGATAAAATCATCGACCTGAAAGGTTCGCTCTACTGGCACTCGCAAGACGCTAATCGTTACCTCACGATGACCTTGAAAGCACTGCTCGGAGAGTTTGATATCCTTGATGTCAAAATACTCTACGGTGGCACTGAAAGGTTTGAGCAACTGTTCAACGGCAATGCCATGCACCATAAGTTTTTCAATGATGCGGCGCTCCGACTTCGGCAAAAGATACGCCAAAGGACGCGGCACACTTCGCACCGGTGTAAACTTGCCAAAGTATGGCACATGATACACCTTTTTTGTCTTGGTGGGGAGGTAATACACAGTGCCATCACGATGCATTTTTTCTTTGACCACATAGCCAATGACGGCGTAGGGCTTATCGAAGGGCTGTTTAGCCACTTCAATCGCAATCAAATTTTTCTTTGGGTCATAACTTTCTCCCAGTGCGATGGTTTCTTTTACACACTCACGCACTAAGGTTTTGATGCGTGAAGCATTGCGCGCCGTGTATTCTAAATTTTCTCGCATGAAGTGATAGGCGGCTCTGATGCGGCGCTCAAACGACACATATGAGTAAGTTTCCATCAAGATGGCAATGCGGTTTTGTAGACCACCATATGATGCGCCAAATCGCGCATGATGCGAGTAAGTTGCCCAACCTTCTTCGGGCTTGCGGAAATTGACGAAATCGCCGTAGTAGAACATCTCAATGCCAGTGTCGCGCTTGATTTTTTGGGCAATGGCAGGAAGCATCACGTCGCGTGTAAAATCAATGAGCTTTTTTGGGGCATTCGGATGCTGTGGAAAGCCGAATGTGAGGTCGTAGCCATGGCGTGAGCCATCGGTGGTGTGTCCATCAATGATGACATCGGGCTGCCACGCCACATAGACATTTTTGATGAGGCATGCAGTTTCTTCGGCTTCCACTTTCATGTAGTCGCGGTTCAGGTCTAATCCGATTGCATTGGTTCGGATGCCTACGCCGTTTTCCGGTCCGAGTTGTGAGAGTCGGTTCGCTTCGCTTAGGCGTTCGTTGCCGTCGGCGTTGTAGATGGGAATAACGAGGATGATGAGTTTATCGAGCAGCGCATTTAGCTTGCCCAGCACAAGGTCGCGCATCAAAATCATTGAGGCTTCTTTCGGGCAGACTTCACCTGCGTGAATGTTGTTTTGCAGCAGCACCACTGGCTTTTCAGACTGCACTGCCTGAAGCGGCGAGAAAATTTGCGGTCGCGAAAACACGGCTAACCACAGGTCTCGCCCTTCGGTTGTTTTGCCAAAGGTGTGCAAGGTCATCTCTTGCGTGAGCGCCTTGAGCTCAAAGAGAAACTGCTTGACATCCTCATAAGTCGAAGTGGATTTGAAATTTGTTTTTTCCGCCACTGACCAGAGTGCAGGCGGCAGGTTCGCATGAACTTTTTGCGCTGAACCGATACGCGTAAAGTAGGATGCCGTCTTAGTTGATTGCTTTGCCATGTTTTGCACAGGAATAGTGTTCGTTCAACATGTGAAGATACGCCTTTCGGATTCACTACGAAATGAGGGAAGTGCAATACCTGCCTGACCTTTGCGCTTTCTTTGTATTGCTTATTTCTGACCGAGTTGTTATGTTTGCTTCCAATGCCATCATCTTCGGGGTGCTAATTGCACTTGCAATTGGCTGAGAACATACCCGAGGAACTTGACGCAGGTAATACTGACGCAAGGAAAGATGAGGCGAAGTGTGCAACGCTCCTCTAGCAACTTCCTCCTTTTTCTTTCATTGCGCCACCAATTTTCAAGCAACCTTAAGTCATTCTTTATCATGAACACTTACACACGTCTTCTGACCATTGCTGGCTCGGATTCTGGTGGCGGAGCTGGCATACAAGCCGACCTTAAAACTTTTGCCGCCTTAGGTGGCTATGGCATGAGCGCTATCACGGCTCTTACGGCACAAAATACGCTTGGTGTTAGTGCCATTCATAGCGTGCCACCCGAATTTGTTGCCCAGCAAATCGATGCTGTCGTGACCGACATTGGCGTCGACGCCGTCAAAATCGGGATGCTTTTTACTTCCGACATCATTGCGACCGTTGCCGAGCGCCTGCAGTTTTACAACCTGCGCCCCATTGTCTTAGACCCCGTGATGACCGCAAAAAGCGGCGACAAACTTTTGGAGGATAGCGCCATTGAGGCTCTGCGCCAACAGCTTCTGCGACTGGCAACGCTTATCACACCCAATCTGCCTGAAGCTCGCCTTCTACTTGGGCACCCAATTCAGACGCTCGACGAGATGCCAGATGCAGCAAAAGCCTTGCAACAGCTTGGTGCAAAACACGTTCTGCTCAAAGGCGGACATTTGGATACACTGCGCAGCATGGATTGCTTGCTTACCGCCGATGGTCAGATTCACTGGTTCGATGCGCCTCGCATTCCCACCCAAAATACACATGGCACAGGCTGCACGCTCTCTTCAGCCATTGCCGCTTACTTGGGAAAAGGTTTTTCCGTAACCGATGCCGTCAAACATGCTAAAGACTATCTGACTGGCGCAATTGAATACGGCGCTACTTACACACTCGGCAAAGGTCATGCTCCTGTACATCACTTCTATAAACTTTGGAGGGACTAACCATGTCATTTACTCGTGAACTCTGGCAGGCAATTGAGCCTATCTATGCGCAAATTCTGGCGCACCCATTTAATCAAGAACTGGCGTCAGGCACACTGGCACAAGAGAAATTTCAGTTCTACATCAAGCAAGATGCGCTCTACCTGATGGATTTTGCCAAGGCACTTGCTATGCTTGCCGCAAAAGCCCGAACTGCCGACGAAATTGTGCAATTCGTCAAGTTTTCACAGGAGGCTATCGTCGCCGAGCGCGCCTTGCATGAGTTTTATTTTTCGCTCTACAAGACGACTTTGGATGTCAGTTATTCCCCTTCATGCTTTTCTTACACGAACTATATGCTTGCTACTGCAGCACTACGCAGTTACGAAGAGGGAATTGCTGTGCTCCTTCCCTGCTTTTGGATTTACCGCGAGGTTGGACAGACTATCTACGACAGCGCTTGCAAGCGTGCAGACTATGCTCAACATCCTTACAAGAACTGGATTGACATGTATTCCAGCCCAGAATACAGCGCTCTCGTCGATAAAATGATTCATCTTACCGAAAGCGTTGCGGCTGACGCTGCACCACACACGAAAAAATTGATGACCGAAGCCTTCGTTTATTCTTCACGCTTGGAGTGGCTCTTTTGGGATAGCGCTTACCGCATGGAACAGTGGCTACCTGCACAAGTTGCTGCATAGTCTTCTACAGTATGTGGCTACCTGCTTCGTCCCCCACGCCCCTTTTGCTTATGTGCCATTGCGACTTTCTTTCACAACTGCGGCACTCTGCCAAGTCACATGGTACTGCACCTACACTGGCAAGCCGAAACTTGCTTTGCGCTAAAAACATGCGATAGGATTCTTATCTTTGCTGCTCAATTCTGAACTCAAAAATATGCTTGAAGCACGCAGCCTTAGTCTTACCATTGGCACAAAGGACCTTTTGATTGATAGCTCGTTTCGGATTGGTGACCGCGATAGAGTGGCACTTGTGGGCTTAAACGGTGCTGGCAAATCCACGCTGCTCAAATACCTTGCTGGCGTGATGCCTGAACAGACCCTACAGGTTAGCGGACAGATTCTTAAATCTTCGGATACGACCATCGGCTACCTGCCACAAGAAATTTCCTTCGATGGCGACCTTGAAAAAACCGCTCTCGAATACGCCATGCAGGCTAACGAGCGACTTTATGCACTCTCACGCGATATTGCCCGCATGGAAATTGAGCTCACTTTGCCCTTCAATCACGAAAGTGAGGCATACACCAAGCTAATTGAGAGATTCTCTGAAGCTACGCACGAATTTGAGCGTCTTGGCGGCTACAAAATGCGCGCCGATGCAGAAAAAATTTTGGTTGGACTTGGCTTCTCACAAGAAGATTTTCAGAAGAAGGTTAAAGAGTTTTCTGGCGGCTGGCAAATGCGCTTGCTGATTGCCAAACTTTTGCTGCAAGCCCCGACACTGCTTTTGCTCGATGAGCCCACCAACCATCTTGACATAGATTCCTTGCAGTGGCTGGAAAACTACCTTCTCAACTACGATGGCGCATACATCATTATCTCACACGACCGCTTTTTCCTTGATAAACTCACCACAAAGACCTTAGAAATCAGTTTCAAGCGGATTACTGAATACAAGGGCAACTACTCCTTCTACGAGCGCGAGAAAGCGCTACGCTATGAGCAGATGCAAGCCAAGTATGCTAATGACCTCAAAAAAATTGCCGAGTTGCGTCGGTTTATCGAGCGTTTCAAAGCCAAAGCCACGAAATCGTCGCAGGCGCAGAGTCGTGTGCGGATGCTTGAAAAACTTCAAGCGCAGTTAGAAGCTCCTGAACAAGACCTTTCGCAGATTTCTTTTCGGTTTCCGAAAGCAGCGCCGTCAGGCAAGATGGTTCTTACACTCGAAGGTGTCTCAAAATCATACACTCTGCCTGACCACAGTGTCAGGACTGTTCTTTCAAACATTGATTTGGAAGTGGAGCGCGGCGAACGCATTGCGCTGGTTGGTTCAAATGGTGCTGGCAAATCCACATTGTGCAAAATCATTGCCGGTGAAATTGACTTTCAAGGCGAGCGTAAACTTGGTCATCAGGTCCGTCTGGCTTTTTTTGGTCAGCATCAAACTGAAAATCTCAATGTGCATCACACGATTCTCGAGGAAATGCTGGCGCACGCGCCTGACTCAGAGGCACGCAAAAAAGTGCGCGACCTTTTAGGCTGTTTTCTTTTTTCAGGTGATGCCGTCAATAAGAAAATTGGAGTACTCTCCGGCGGTGAAAAGTCCCGTGTGGCACTTGCCAAACTGCTTCTTCAAGCCTCAAACTTTCTCATTCTCGATGAGCCGACCAATCACTTGGATATGCGCTCAAAAGATATGCTTATTGAGGCGCTCGAAAATTACGATGGCACGCTTATCATTGTCTCACACGACCGATATTTTCTGGATAGTCTGGTGAGTAAGGTCATTTATCTCAAAGACGGTAAGTTGCGTACTTATCTCGGCAGCTATGCCGATTTTGTAGAAAAGTTAGAACAAGACTTGGCACGAGAAACTGCTGCCAAAGCCACCGCTGTCTCTGCAACCAAATCGGAGATGCCCAAACCTTCTGCCAAAGCAAAACCGCCTGAGCCCAAAGTGCATAAGCGCAATTTGCATCAACTCGAGTCCCAGATTGAATCACTGGAGCATGAAAAGTCTATGCTTGAGACTGAAATGGCAAAAGCTGACTTTTTCAAGCATGCGCAATCCAAGTCAATCATCGAGAAATATGGTGCGGTGAGTGCGCAATTAGAGTTACTTTACCAAGAGTGGGAAAAAACTGTCTCGTAACACTATGCGACACATTCGTTTTGCAACTCCGCAGGACACGCCGCAGATTTTGGCTTTCATCAAAGCGTTAGCCGAATACGAGCATCTGTCTCATGAAGTGGAGGTTAGCGAAGCCCGTTTGCATCAAGCACTTTTTGGTACACCACCAGCCGCTGAAGTGCTTTTGGCTTACGAAGGCGATACCGCTGTAGGTTTTGCGCTCTTTTTTCACAACTACTCGACGTTTCTTGGCAAACGTGGGATTTACTTGGAAGATTTATTTGTCAAGCCAGAATATCGCGGCAGAGGTCATGGCAAAGCATTACTTGCTCGTCTTGCGGCGTTGGCACTCGAGCGTGAGTGCGGTCGGTTAGAATGGGCTGTGTTAGATTGGAACACTCCGTCCATTGAGTTTTACAAAAAACTTGGCGCAGTGCCCATGTCGGAGTGGACTATTTTCCGTATGACTGGCAAAGCACTTGCCGACCTTGCAAATTCATCTGCTTAACTTTGTTACTGACAGTCATTTCGGTAACTGCGGCGTGCATATCTCATTTGAACTATGCAAAAAACCACAGCAATGAGAATACTCTTACTTCTTCTGGGGTCATGCTACATCGCTCTGACGCTGCCGTTTTCCGAGCCGCTCTATGCACAGCCTCGCAAACGCAAAGTCATTGAACCTGCTGACCCTGCTCCAGCTTCTGTAACAAAGGGGTCTAAACCACTCGACGCCAAGCAACTTTACGCCAAAAAGCAACAGGAGCTTGCCAAAAGCCCAGACCAAATTTTGAACCTTGCCATATCGCAGTATCAGAGCAGCAATTATGCTTTAGCTGAAAGTTTGCTTGTGCGCTACATGTCTCTTTCCAGCGATGAACCCTTAGCACGGCGTGAGTTAGCACAACTGCTACAAGTTAAGACGCTGGTGAAAATGGACAGATTAGAGACTGCAAAGGAACGACTCTCGCAGTTACGATTAAACGCTGGCAGTGCTGAGATTCGGCAAGAAGCTGATTTTGATGCGGCAGCTCTTGACTACCAAGATGGTCAGTTCTTTAGTGCCGCGCGCCGGTTTATGGGTGTCGCTGGCACGGCATGGTCGCCTACCGATAGTAGTGCTCTTCGACGACGAGCAGCCATGTATGTCTTTACCCTTGCGCAGGTCTTTCTCAAGCGCCATGAACTCATTGACCTGCTGACCAGTACCGATAGCCCACATCTTGCCGTCTTGCTACTCAATGCCCTTTTGCACCGTGAATTGGTGCGCGCAAACCCTGCATTAGACAGCTTGAGCCTCTTTGCCTCCACGCTCGAGACACGATATGCTTCCGCACTTTCACCGGCTTACCGCACGATGCTCGAAGGTATGCACCAGCATATTGTGCAGGCACGCTCTGGCACAGTGCGCCGCTTTAAGCTCGGTGTGCTCTTGCCTTTCAGTATTGACATCTTCGACAGTTCAGAGCAACCGAGTCTCGGCGAGAAAATAATGCTGGGCATTCTTCAGGCTGTGGCGGCTCATCACCAGCTTGCCGTAGGCAGCCGCATTGATGTGTTGATTTATCCCTGCATGAGCGATGATTCTCTTGCCCTACGCTCCATGCTTAACGAGCTTATCGAGCGCGAATCAGTACATCTGATTCTTGGTCCAGTTTATAGTCGACAAGCCGTGCATGTCTCTCGTTTCTGTGCTGAAAAAGGTGTTCCTATGCTGACCCCTACTGCAACTGACGAAGAGATTACGCGTCACATTACGACCAGTTTTCAACTTAACCCCACATACGCAGTTCGCGGCAAGGCAATTGCCAGATTCCTTATTGACGTGCTTGGTGCAAAGACTTTTGGCGTTTTGGCTCGGGATAGCACATATGGCAAATTTATGGCTGAGGGCTTTCGGGAAGCGGTTTTGGCAGCTGGTGGAGAAATGAAATTTTATGGCATTTTGCCTACGCAGATTCGCGGCATTGCACAGGTTCTTGCGCCGCTCAAATTGAAAGCACATCCACAAAAAGGCTTTCCCGAAACGGCTATTGATGCCGTCTATATCCCTATGTCAGACTTTGAATCTATTGCCATTGCTGTCGAACAGCTCAAGTTCTACAACATCAAGACTCGTATTGTTGGCTCAGGGGATTGGCACGACCCGCTCTTGCTGAGTCAATATCGCAGCATTGGGGATAGCGTCATTTATGCTATTGATAGCCACATTTCTCCTGATGCTCCCGAAACCAAGCGTGTCTCTGAGGCTTTCAAAGCCGTCTGGGGAATGTTACCAGATTTGCAGTTTTGGTTCGGCTACGATGCTATGGATTTTGTTGTTGCTACGGCTGTAGAAAAAGGGCTCACCGACCGAGCCGATATTGCGCATGCTTTTCGCAATGCTCCACCCTACCATGGGCATCGTTCCGAGATTTTCTTCGGCGGCGGCAACATCAATCTTAAAATGCACATCATGAAATTTCAGAACGGCACACTTACCAAGTTGCAGTAATCCCCTCAAGCTGCGTAGTTCACAAAAAAAGGAAAGAGGGAACGACCCACACTGCATCGTTCCCTCTCGTGACAAAAAGAACATCAGAGGCGTTTTGCAAGCATTGCAAGCAGAGAATCCTTATATCAAAAGTTTTCTGTCATTGTATCGCAGAATACAGATGTTCTGCGCACTTCTTTTTGTCATTCCGGGCGCAAGCGAGGCATCTATTGCAAGTCGGATTCCTCACTTCGCTTGCGCATCGTTCAGCATGACAAACCACTGCATGCTTTTTGGTATCACTCCTGCGAAAAGTCAGTCAATCACCCAAGTTTCCTTGCCACGCAGGAGCTCATCCAAGTTGCCTTCGCCTTTGGCTTGTGCCACTCGCAGTTGCTCCAGCATCAGGTCTTCGTAGCAGGGACGCTCTTCACGATAGAAGACACCAAACGGGCGTGGCATGTAATGCTCGGAGCCCGGCTTATCGAAGAAGCGCGCCAAAATGCTGGCTTTGACACGGTCGGTTTCATCATGAATCCAGAGGTCGTTGACCGAGACATTCGGGTCGTTCAAATTCACCACAACGGGCTTGAAGCCATCGAGACGAATGCCTTTGTCCTGCTTTGCGCCAAAGATGAGCGGTTTGCCGTGCTCAAGGAACAGGTCATTTTCCGCTTTTGTGGCTTTTTCGGTGAAGGCTTCAAAGACACCATCATTGAAGATGACACAGTTTTGATAAATCTCTAAGAGTGACGTGCCCTTGTGTTGATGCGCACGCTTGAGCATCTCACGCAAGTGCTTGACATCTCTATCCATGGTCCGTGCCACAAAGGTGCCTTCTGCGCCCAACGCCAGTGCTACTGGGTTCATAGGGTGGTCAATCACGCCATAAGGCGACGACTTTGTAACAAGTCCTTCTTGAGAGGTTGGCGAGTATTGTCCTTTAGTGAGCCCATAGATTTCGTTGTTGAAGAGCAAAATCTGCAAGTTGATATTGCGCCGTAAGATGTGCAGGAAGTGATTGCCACCGATGGAGAGCAAATCGCCATCGCCCGTGGCGACCCACACATCTAAGTCTGGACGCGCCATCTTCAAGCCAGAGGCAATAGCTGCCGCTCTGCCGTGGATACCATGAATGCCAAAGGTTTCCATGTAGTATGGAAAGCGAGAAGAGCAGCCGATGCCTGAGACGAAGACGAACTTTTCGCGTGCAATACCGAGCTCTGGCAGAACGGTTTGCACTTGCTTCAAGATGGAATAGTCCCCGCAGCCCGGGCACCAGCGCACATCTTGTGCAGAAACGAAATCTTTTGCGGTGAGCACAGTTGGCATGGGTGTGCGGGTCGCCGCTGCTGCTCCAAGATCTAATGCTGACATAGTTACTTCTCCTTTTGGTTAAGAATTTCCAAAATTCGGGCTTTGAGTTCTGCCACCGAGAACGGCAGTCCTTGCACCTTGCTATAGCCTATGGCTGGCACAAGGAACTTATCGCGAATGAGCCGAATCAGCTGTCCAGAGTTGAGTTCTGGAATGAGAATCGTCTCGAAATTGTAGATGAGCTCACCCAAGTTTTTGGGGAATGGATTGAGATAGCGCAGGTGCGCATGCGAGACCACATAGCCTTCTTTGCGTAAGTCCCGCACGGCTGTCTTCACTGCACCGTAGGTAGAGCCCCAACTTAGCACGAGAAGTTTGCCTTGTGCTTCACCGTTATCAATCGTTTGGAGCGGTAGCGTGTCGGCAATGCGCTCAATTTTTTGAGCCCGCAATTGTACCATCAGTTCATGATTTTCGCCGTCGTAGGAGATGTAGCCTGTCTCATGTTGTTTTTCCAAGCCACCGACGCGATGCTCCAAGCCTTTTGTGCCCGGAATTGCCCATGAGCGTGCCAAGCGGTCATTGCGCTTGTAGGGCAAGTAGGGTGGGTCGTTGGCTTCACGCGCAGGCACAAATTGCACGGGAATTTCTGGCAAATCTACGGTCTGCGGGAATCGCCAAGGTTCAGAGCCATTGGCAATGTAGCCATCGGTCAAACAGATGACAGGCGTCATAAACTCAATAGCGAGCTTGCAGGCTTCAAATGCGGCATCGAAGCAATCGGCTGGCGATTGTGCGGCAATAATTGGGACGGGTGCTTCGCCATGGCGACCGAACATTGCCAGCATGAGGTCGGATTGCTCCGTCTTGGTTGGCAAACCTGTCGAGGGTCCGCCGCGTTGCACATCAATAATCACAAGCGGTAGCTCGAGCATCACCGCCAATCCCATAGCTTCAGCTTTGAGGTCCATGCCCGGACCGGAAGTGCTTGTTACCGCCAATTGCCCCCCATAACTTGCACCGATAGCGGCGCAGATGGCGGCAATTTCATCTTCGGCTTGGAAAGTACGCACCCCGAAGTTTTTATACTTTGCCAGCTCATGCAAAATATCTGATGCTGGCGTAATCGGATACGAGCCCAAGAACAGCGGCAAGCCTGATTTCTTTGAGGCGGCAATTAGCCCGAATGCTGTCGCTTGATTGCCCATGATATGCCGATAGGTGCCAGCTGGCAGCTTTGCCTTTTTGACCTCAAAGCGCGTAGTGAATTGTTCGGTCATTTCGCCGTAGTTATAGCCGGCTTTAATCGCACGCACATTGGCTTCGGCAATTTCAGGCTTTTTCTTAAACTTTTCTTGAATATTTTTAATCGTTGGGGCAATTGGTCGGCAGTAGAGCCAGTAAAGCAGCCCCAAGACAAACATATTTTTGCACCGCTCAATATCCTTGGTGCTTAGCCCCGAGTCTTTGAGTGCATCATGTGTCAGGCGTGCAATCTCGATTTTATAGACGTGATAATCATTCAGCGAGCCATCTTCGAGTGGATTGGTCTTGTAGCCTGCCAGTTCGAGGTTCTTTTCATCAAAGCCATCTGCATTTGCGATGATGAACTTTCCTTTTTTGAGATTTTTCAAGTTGGCTTTGAGTGCCGCCGCATTCATGGCGACCAGCACATCAATTTGGTCACCCGGCGTAAAAATTTCCTTGCTGCCAAACTGGACCTGAAACCCTGATACACCGGGAAGTGTGCCTGCGGGCGCACGAATTTCAGCAGGATAGTTGGGGAAGGTGTTGAGGTCGTTACCTAAGAGAGCGGCAGTTTCACTAAACTGCGTGCCTGTCAGCTGCATTCCATCGCCAGAATCACCAGCAAATAGAATTGTTACATCCTCTTTGGCTTCGAGGCGCACTGATTTTACCTCGCTCATAGTTGTTACTCCTTTTTCTTTTTCGTCATAAAAAGCACAGTCAGCTCATAAATGTATATGCAAAGAACCCTCTGACTGCACGGTTGTTCATTTTTCAAAAGTTGCTGTAAATGTATGCAAAAAAAAGGTCTCTTGCAATTTCATTTTTGCCTTCTTTCAAGCGTTCGAACTCTCGCCACAATTCTCCTGCTTTGACTATCTTCACCGTTCGTAGAGCTTTCATTCATGCGCTGGCTAAGCCTCTGGCTTGCCAACCCTAAGTCAATCATCTGACCATGCAACTTACCGACTCGGCACTCAAGCTCATTATCATTGGCGGCAAAGGTGGCGTTGGTAAAACCACTGTTGCTGCTGCCTTAGCCCTTGCCTTAGCTAAGCAATTCAAAACCATTGTGTTTTCTACCGACCCTGCTCACTCGCTTGCCGATAGTTTCGCTCAGCCTATTGGCGATTGCATTGTTCCCATTCACGGCATACCGCGCTGCTACGCATATGAACTTGATGCCGAACGAGCCTTCAAATCGTTCATGACCCAGCATATGCAGGAACTTCAGCTTATCATGGACACCGGCACATACTTCGACCAAGAAGACATTGATATGCTTCTGCAACTGACCCTGCCCGGCATGGATGAAGTTATGGGGCTGAAAGCCATCACCGACCTTATCGAGCAAGGCGAGTATGACAAGTATATCATCGACACTGCGCCTACTGGTCACGCGCTGCGCTTGCTTGCCATGCCTGATTTGTTGGACAGTTGGGTGAAAACTTTTGCCAAACTGCGTTGGAAATACCGTACGGTGGTCTCTACTTTCAAAGGTGAATACTCGCCCGATGCTGGTGATGACCTTTTGCTTTCGCTCAAAAAGGCGGTCAAGCGCATTGAAGCCTTGCTCAAAAATGCGCAGCAGTGTGAGTTTATTCCTGTTACCATTCCTGCCGAAATGGCAATTGCTGAAACCGAACGACTTGTTAAATCCTTGCGCCAATATGGCATTGCAGTGCGTCGCTTGATTTTGAATCAGGTCATTCTCAATCCCAGCAACGATGCGCTACTACGTGCCAAGCATGAGGAACATTGGCTTTTCAGGCGTCGCGTGCAGGATAGGTTTCCTGACCTTGAATTGATTACGATTGGGCTTCAGCCCACGGAGGTGCGTGGGAGGGAAAAGTTAGAGCAATTTTCGCAATTTATTTTTCCAGCTTCAGCGCCTTGACTTTGCTTGAGCTACGCTGCAGATAAATGCGTGTGTCTTTGTAGTTCTCATCACCGATTGCCATGAAGTTTTTGTATGCAGTCAGAAAGTCTTTTTTATCAAATGCCGCCTTACCTGCTTGATAGAGTCTTTCCTTTTCTTCTGCAGAGAGTTGCACAGGTTGGTCTTTGTCCTCTCTCTCTCGTTGTGCAGCGCGGCGACGACGTGCCATTTCTTCGGCGGCTCGGCGTGCGGCTTCTTCTGCTTCTATGCGCTTAGCCTCTTCGTATGCATTCGTGGCTACGGTTACGCCTTGCTTGGCTTCTTCAGATTCGGGATAAGCGCTCAGGACAGCATTGAACGATGCAATTGCTTTTTGAAAATTTTTTCCTGCCAATGCGCTTTTGCCTGCAGCCAAGTGCTGCTCGATTTGAGTTTGAATTTCGGTCTTGTTTTCAGTTAGGAATTTATTGGCTTCTGCGTCGTTGGGCAATAGGCGCTGGAGCTTACGGTATAAGCCAACCTGGGCTAAAAAATCGTTCTTTGCTTTCGCTTCTGCTATGCCTGCTTGCAAGGCTTGCCTTTTTTCGCGGTAAAATCGCTCGATTTCCAGCATCTGCTTTTTTGCTGGCTCATACTTGAAGGTTTCTACCAAAAACCCAAAATCTTCTTTGGCTTTTTGCAGCATTTGATGTTCGAGCGTCTCTTTGCCTTTTTCAAAATGACGCATGGCGCGCTCATAGATGACCTGAATCTTTTCCTCTTCTGTAAACCGACTCTCCCATCTTGAGACCGACGCACAGCCTATGGATAACACACTTAGGATGAGGATGGTGGTCATCCCTTTAATCGACGGTATCGTAGAGCACACGATAAATCGTGACGGCATAAAGTTTGTTTTTGAGCAAGAGTGTAAAAGGTTCGCTAAGGTTCACACTGCCTTTAGGCAAGGAGTTGATAACTTCTTCAGCTACCAAAATTTCATCTGCCTTGGCTACGCTGCACAGACGTGCGGCTGTATTGACCACATCACCAATAGCCGTAAAATCCATTCGTTCTGCACTACCGATATTTCCCATTACTGCCACTCCAGTGTTGATTCCAATTCCTATGCGCAGGCGGCTCTGTCCTTCTTCCGCTTTGAAGATGGGCTGCAATTTTTCTTGAATGGCAATGGCGGCAGCCACTGCACGCTGCTCTTTTGCACTGCCTCTGAAAATCGCCATCACTTCATCGCCTACAAACTTATCAATGTCGCCTCCGTATCGCTTGATAATTTCTACCTGCAGATTGAGCAGCCGATTGAGTCGTGCCACAACATGTTGCGGCTCATTGAGTTCAGCAAAAGCCGTAAAACCGCGCACATCAGAAAATAGTACACAAATTTCCTCTTTCATGCCCTCCTGCGCCATCTCATTTGCTCCGACTTTGCGAATCATGCCTAAGGTGGACTGCGAGACATATCGGCTCATCATCAAACGCTCTTTTACCGCAACCATCATTTTGTTGAAGGAGTCGGTCAGTTCGCTGATTTCATCACTGCCTCTGACTGGCAAAGGCTCAAAGATTCCTTGTATGACCTGCTTCGTCCCTTCATTGAGTATCTGAATGCGTTTGACAAACAGCGCTGTTACAATGCTTAACACAATCAGCGATACCAAAAAGCCTGTGGCACCAATCAGTAATGTTTGTTCCTGTTTGCGCTCAATGAGTTCATTGATATGGTCAATAGTGAAGAGTAGCCGACTATAGCCAACAAAAATGTTTTGCCCACTTGCTTCATAAAATAGTTTTTTGGTGAGGTAGATTTTATTACCAACTTCGACTTTGATGTTGCCTGATTGTGTCTCGAGAGCGTGCCACAAGCTGTCAGAGGCGACTACCGTATCGGCGATTTCTTCCCGATTTGCATTTTGATAGACGAAGAAACGCCGCTCGGCATCGAGGAAGAAAATTTCTTGTAGCCCTTCCAACTTAGAATTGAAGACCTCGCGCACAAAGGCACGTAACACTAACTTATCTTGGTCACCTGTCGATAGCGCTTCTGCGCCGATGCTATTCATCGTCTGAAACGTCGTCATGAAGTTTTTTTCCGAGAGACGAATGAGCTCTTCTTTTTCAGCGGCAAACAGCGCAAAGATGATATAAATCAGAATGATGAGAAAAATGGAGGAAAAGGTCAGCAGATATTTTTTTTGAAGTGTCCAGCGAATTAGAGACTCTCGCTGTCTGCGGAGTGCTTCGTTCAAATTATTTTGCCAAACCCGTAGCAGACCGATTTCAGCCTCTATCTGCTCTTCTTCGAGCCTCTGTTCTTTAGTTTCCAATTCAGACATAGACGCGGCGCAGATTAATAACGCGTTCTCAAGCTAATCAATAGCCACTTCTTGCCTTTTGCCTGTTTTTAATGGCTTCAAAGGCAAGAACACACTAGTACCACACTATTTTGCTCGGATTTTGTCAGTAGAATCTAAAATAGTGAATAAATTTGTCTATGCACAAAGTTGATTTTTGACATGTTTTAACCATGATTAGGCTATGCAATCCACCGACCTAACCATTTTTTTCAAAGTCAAAGAGGCGCTTGCAAAAGATGTCGGGCGCTCTATTGCTCGACTTGACCCAGAGGACATGAAACTTTTGGGTGTTGCAGGCGGCGATATTATTACGCTGTATGGCAAGCGCCCGGCGTTAGCCAAAGTTATGCCCTGCTATGCTGAAGACCGTGGCAAGAAAATTATTCAAATCGATGGACTACTACGGGAAAATGCACAGGTCGGACTTGATGAAAAAATTCGGGTCGAAAAGGTCTCTCCCACACCAGCCGCACGCGTCATTTTGCAACCGCTCTCCGGTCCGATGCGCACTGACAAAGATGCCCGCTATCTTGCCTCGCTTCTCGATGGCACTCCCGTCCTGAAAGGCGACCGCATTAGAACGGTTTTCTTCGGCATTAAGCCATCGGAATTCCGTGTGCTTGCTACCCAACCTGACGGTCCTGTGGTGCTTACACCCAACACCACGATTCGTTTAGAACAGGAGTCATCTGGCAAGGAGCCGTCGCTTGGTGTGTCATATGAGGATATTGGCGGTTTGGGTCATCAGATTCAGCGCATTCGCGAAATGATTGAGTTGCCATTGCGCTATCCTGAACTTTTCGAGCGTTTGGGCATTCGTGCGCCAAAGGGAGTTTTGCTGTTCGGACCGCCCGGCAGTGGCAAGACACTCATTGCTCGTGCCGTTGCCAATGAAACTGATGCTTACTTTACCAGCATTTCCGGTCCAGAAATCATGGGCAAACTTTATGGCGAATCTGAAGGGCGCTTGCGTGCCATTTTTGAAGAGGCATCGCGTAAAGCGCCTGCCATCATCTTCATTGATGAAATTGATGCCATTGCGCCCAAACGCGAAGACATTGGGAGTGAAAAACAGGTTGAAAAACGCGTAGTGGCACAGCTGCTTACGCTCATGGATGGACTTTCGGCACGCGGGCAAGTTATCGTGATTGGGGCAACGAATTTGCCGAATGCTATTGACCCTGCCTTGCGCCGTCCCGGACGCTTCGACCGCGAAATTTCCATTCCGATTCCAGACCAGCGCGGACGACTGGAGATTCTTGGTATTCACACGCGTGGCATGCCGCTTGCTGCCGATGTGTCGCTGGAAAAATTAGCTGAGCTGACGCATGGCTTTGTTGGTGCTGATTTGGAAGCCCTAGCACGTGAGGCGGCTATGTCTGCCATTCGCCGCATTTTACCAACCCTTGACTTGGAAAAATCCGAGATTCCATATGAGACCCTGATGTCGATAGAAGTAACTATGGAAAACTTCCGAGAAGCCTTGCGCGATGTGGAGCCCTCTGCTATTCGTGAAGTTTTTGTGGAAGTACCGAATGTACGCTGGGAAGATGTTGGCGGGTTAGAGACCATTAAGCAGGAACTCATTGAAGCCATTGAGTTTCCGCTTCGTTACCGAGAGATTTACGAACAGCTTCGCATCAAGCCGCCGAAGGGCATTTTGTTATACGGTCCGCCCGGCACGGGCAAAACTTTGCTTGCCAAAGCTGCTGCCTCGCAAACCAGCGTCAATTTTATCTCTGTCAAAGGTGCAGAGTTGCTCTCACGCTATGTTGGTGAATCGGAACGCGCTGTTCGCAACATTTTTAGAATTGCCAAACAGGCAGCACCGTCCATGATTTTCTTTGATGAACTCGATGCCTTAGCCCCACGTCGAAGTGGCAAAAACTCGGAAGTAGCTGACCGTGTGGTTAGTCAGTTACTGACCGAAATGGATGGCATTGAAGAGCTTAGCGGCGTCATTGTCCTTGCCGCCACTAACCGTATTGAACTCATTGATGCGGCACTGCTGCGGAGCGGTCGTTTTGAATTGCAGTTGCAAATGCCCATGCCTGACCAAGCCGCACGGCTTGCCATTTTTCAAATTCATCTCAAAGGCAAACCACTTGAGTCAGAGCATTTGCCCGTAGAACTATCTTTGAAAACAGAAGGCTGTTCTGGCGCAGATATTGAGTTCATCTGCCGTAAGGCAACCACATTTGCTGTGCGCGATTTTGTCTTGAATCCCCAGTCGTCAGCACCGATTATCACGGCAAACCATTTCGAGCGTGCGCTGCAAGCCTTGCGCTTGAGCGAACGCATAGAACACTGAGCAGAGTTAGCCTTTTTCTTTCTTTTTTATCTCTTCAATGATTTGTGCAATTTTTTCATCGGCTTGCGATACTGGCAATTGGCACGTCCCTGCTCCACGGTGTCCTCCGCCACCAAACCGTGCCATCAGAGCTCCCACATCGGTCTTGGATGTACGATTGAAAATGCTATGCCCTACGGCTACAACGACCGTCTCGCCTTGCTTACCATCCATAATTCGCACAGAGATGTTTGCCGTTGGAAATAGCGTATAGATGAGAAATCGGTTGCCTGCCGGTGCTACCACATTCCGAAAATCCGTAATTACCACACTCTCCTCCTGACGTGAATGTTTGAGCAACGCTTCCTTGAACATCTGTTCATCTTCTCTGTAGCGCTTGATACGCGCTTTTACATCTGGTGACTCCAATATCTGCTCGAGCGAATGCTTTTCTATTAAGTCGACCATTTTGAACATCAGTTCTTTGTTGCTAATCTCGTAATCGTGCTGTTTGCCTAAGCCTGTACGTGGGTCCATGATGTAGGCGAGCAACATCCAGCCTTGTGGATTTGACACATCTTCTGGCACCAACTGCGCCGAATCAAATTTGTCTACCTCTGTCAGCAATGGTTTGAAACGCTCTAATTTTTCGGCTTTGCCCTGATTGGCATAGTAATCATAAACTACACGTGCTGTACTGGGTGCAAGTTCATATCGACCTCTGAAACTTAACTCTTCATTACGCACTGCTTCACTGGCGTGATGGTCAAACCACATTGATGCGTCTGGATGATACGGCAGGTTCGTGATAATATCTTGATTAGTTACCTTGATTTTGCCATCCTGCATATCCTTAGGATGACAAAACTCTATGGAGTCTATCGGTTCAACTTGTTTGAGCAGAACCGCACAGACCAGACCATCAAAATCTGACCGAGTAAGAAGCCGCATAGGATTTAGCTTTTTGAGTTAAGAACACTGCTTTTAATAAGAGAAGTTACACACGCCTGTAAAGTTTTGAAAATTTCTCATTTGCGCTTGCGCTCTATTCGCACATGAACGCATGCGGGTTTGAGGCCAGCTTTGCTTGAAGTTTTCGGCTTGCACTCTTTAGCACTATGGGATGCGTATGGGCGCAGATGGCAAACTTTCATTGCCAAAGCGGTCAATTGTTGTGAGAAATAGTTCTTGTCCAGAGATTTTTTCTATCTCCACCGATGGGGCAGAAAGATTTTGCCGAATGAGTTTTTGGCTATTTCCTTGCTGTTCATAGAGATTGTACCACCGAGCGTCTGGCTGCGCTTTCCATGTCAGTTGAAGCATGCCGTTATGTGCTGTAGCATGAATGTGCTTCGGCGCTTCGGGCAATGTGCTTTGTTTCCATGTCATCGGTGGAATGCGTGCGTAGTTTTGGAAGGCAGTTACACCTGCTGTGGCACTGTATGGATAGAAGATGAAGCCTTCTGCTCCAGCCTGACGCACCAGAGCCAGTTGCTGCCGCCACTCCTTTTTGACGCTTTCCTTATAGATGCCAATCCCGACATAGAGGTGCCGAAAATTTTTGTGTGTGCTCCAATCTGCGACCAATGCGGCAAAATCTGGGTTGAATTGACGTGATGCGGTTTCTTCAGCGGTAGTTTTCCCAATGTGGAAGTAAATTTGCGGTGCCAAGTAGTCGCAGGCTTTACGGCGTGTCCACTCACGCGAATCTTGATAGAGCGCATAGCCTTCCATCACTGGCTCGTCATTTAGGCGGCGATATACTCCAACTGGCGTAACGCCAAACTTGAGATAGGGTTTTATTTGCATGAGGCTATCATAGAGAGCTTCAACGAAGCGTGTCAAGGTTGCTCGTCGCCACTCATCTATGGGAAGCCGATGCGGGTTATAGCGTTGAAATTCAGCGGAGTCGGGGAAAGACGGAGTTGGATAGCGCAAGTAGTCGTCAAGCTGGATGCCATCAACATCATAGCGACGTGCAAAATCGGTGATGAGTTTAATCAGATGCGCTTGCACATTTGGGTTTGCTGGATTCAGGTAGGCTGTTGGCTCATTGGGGTTTTGCACTGCACGAGCATCAATCCACTCTGGATGCCGTTCCCACAGTGAGGGCACCCCGACTGATTTTTTTGTGGCATTTTTCCCACGCAAAATCATAGTGTTGAACCACGCATGGAACTCGAGTCCGTATCGGCGCGAAAGCTCCAAAGCATATTGCACCACATCGTAAGCTGGTGCTTTGCCATAGACGCCAGTGAGGTATTCATGATATGGCTCGAGCTCTGTTTCAAAGACCACATCAGCACGAATTCGCACCTGAAAAAAGACCGCATTGAACTTGCGCGTTTTGAGGTCTTTGAAAATGGAGTCGAGATGACGCTTTTGCTCGTCAGGGTTTGTGCTTTTTGGGAAGTCAATTCCGAATGCGGTGGCAATCCACACGCCGCGCAGTTCATAGAGCGGCTCTACATTCGTGGTATCTTGCGCCGATGCGCACAGTGCAGGGCTTAGCCACAGTAGCCACTGTTTGATGTAGGTTAGCCATCTTTGCGATGCGCTCATGTTTCTATGCAAGACCTTCGTCTGGCGGCTCACATCGCTAACTGGTTGTGAAGCGTAAGGCGTCGTCTTAAAATGTTTTCTGCTTCCTGAAGCTGTTCAGGTGTATTGACTCCGCAAATTTCTTCAAACGACTCTGTTACAAACGCTGTAATCGGCAAGCCTTGCTCAAGAAAAACATTGAAGACATCTGGCAAGTAATACTCCTTTTGAGCATTGTCGTTTCGGATGCACCGAAGCGCACTGAACAGCTCACGCTTTTTGAAAACATAAATGCCTGAATTGATTTCACTCACCAGACGCTCCTCTGGCGAAGCATCTTTGTGCTCGACCATCTTTATGATGCGTTTGCCATCCGCACTGCGAATAATTCGTCCGTATCCCGTAGGATTTTCAAGATGCGCGCTCAGCACGGTGGCGACAACTTGTTCTTTTTCATGGTGTCCCATCAGCTTTTGCAGCGTGGCAGTGGTTACCAGTGGAGTGTCGCCCGATAGCACCAGCACATCGCCTTCAAAATCGGCAAGGGCTTTTTCAGCTTGCATCACGGCATGTCCTGTGCCTAACTGCACCTCTTGCATAGCGTATTCTACGCGCACATGACGCGTTTTTTCTTTTACCGCTTCGGCTTGATGACCGACAATGAGCACAATTTTTTTGGGCTGTAGCGACTGTGCTGTCTCCAGCACATAGTCAATCATCGGACGAGAGAGCAGGGGATGCAATACTTTTGCAAGGTCAGATTTCATCCGTGTGCCTTTGCCTGCCGCCATGACGACGACGGCAAGCGTATGCATTTGTGCAGCGTCTTGCGGTGGCGTTGGGGCGTGCCCGTTAGCTAACATTACAGTATGGTTCAGAGGTTGGTTCTCCAATAAAATATCGATGAGTCAGCCGATTTTCTTTATCGACCAGCACCACTACGGGTTTGTAATGGCGCGCTTCTTCAGGCTCCATATCTGCGTAGGTCATGATGATGACTTCATCGCCGACTGCGGCAAGGCGTGCGCAGGCACCATTGAGCTGCACCATGCCAGAGCCACGCTGACCAGCAATGATGTAAGTTTCAAATCGTGCTCCATTGCTATTGTTGACCACTTGCACTTTTTCGTTTGGCATCATGTTTGCCGCATCAACCAAATCCATATCAATCGTAATGCTACCTTCGTAGTGCAGGTCGGTGTGTGTGACGGTTGCACGATGAATTTTGGATTTCAGCAGAAATATCCTCATTGCTCATGGTATTGGAATTTGCCTGTAAGTGTAAAGTTAACAACGTTTTTTTGACAAACAACCTCCTATTTTGTCAAAAGAATTGCGGTAACATGTCTATCGTGGGCTTGAGCGGTATACGGTTTTTTGCAGTTGCAAAAACCCAGCAATTGGGCTATGTTTCGCCAAAAATTTGATGATGCATGCGTAAGACGTTGCACACATTTTTTCTTGCAATATGGCTTTTTGGCTACGCCGATTACGCTTACTCACAAAAAACTACACCAGAAAAAAACATGTCGGCTGTCGAACAGAAACTCCAATCGTTAGGCATCACCCTTCCAGCCGTCACCAAGCCGTTGGCGGCATATACCCCTGCGGTGCAATCGGGAAACATGGTCTATGTATCGGGTCAGTTACCGCTTGTCAGCGGGGCGCTGGTCACGCCGGGTGGCAAAGGCAAAGTTGGCGCAACGGTTAGCAAAGACGATGCAAAAGCGGCGGCACGAGTGTGTGCCATCAATTCGCTTGCCGCACTCAAGTCGCTCATCGGTGACTTAGATAGGGTTGTGCGTGTGGTGAAGCTTACGGTGTTTGTTGCCAGTGCGCCTGATTTTACCGAGCAGCCGTTCGTTGGCAACGGTGCGTCAGAGTTTTTCAAAGAAGTCTTTGGCGAAAAAGGCGAGCATGCGCGCAGTGCCGTTGGCGTAGCCGAGTTACCGTTAGGCGCAAGTGTAGAAGTCGAGGCAATTTACGAGGTGAAATAATGTCTATGCGCTCTGCGCCTTGGCTGTCAGGCTTGCCCGATTGCCAAATTTTCAGTTGCATGATTGGCATCGCTGTTGTGCAGGCTGCGTCGGTGGCAGTGTTTTTTTGACGCATTTTGAACCATGATTGCATGATTTTTGTTTGTCCAGTAACTTTTGTTTTTACCTTCAACTCAACCTAATGCGCTGCTTATGAAGACCGCTGTCTCTACATCGACAACGAAATCGGCTAAGAAGAAGGCACCGACTGCGCCGCAGCCTGAGTCTAACACGCAGCTACAAACTGCACAGCAACTTTCACACACACAAGCTCTAACTAAGACGGCTGAGCAAATTTTCCGTGAATTCTTGCGCAAGAAGGGCTACCGTGCCACCCCTGAACGCGATGCTGTGCTGCGCGAAATCTACTCCGATGCTGGGCACTTCGATGCCGACGAGCTTTTTATCCGATTGAAGCAAAAAAAGTATGCCATCTCACGCGCCACAGTCTACAACACACTTGAGTTGCTGGTAGAGTGCAATTTGGTCAGCCAAAACAGTTTTGGTCATAAGCACTTGCACTATGAGCGCACATATGGCTATGAACATCATGACCATATTGTCTGCAATCAGTGTGGCGAAGTCTTTGAGTTTACCAATCCGCAGATTGAAGAGCAGCAACAAGCCGTTTGCCGCCACCTTGGCTTTGAAATTCGCCAACACACACTGCAAATTTTTGCTGACTGCACCAAGCCAGACTGCGAGCATAAAAAACGCATGGGGCTGGGAACACAGCCGTAACGCCTGCATGCTTATGCTTGCGGCTGTGCGCGTTTTACTCCTTTGCGCCTTGTCTCTTGCAGGGTTTTCATCGCTCCTTCTTGCACAACCCACTTTGCGAGGTGGTTCCCTGCGCGGTACTGTGTATGAATCTTACGCTCTGTCTAAACGTATTTCCTCATCTGATTCGCTGAGTCATTCTGATACGCTCATGCGCCCTGCCCGCACAGCTATACCGATAATTGGCGCACGCATTCAGCTACGTGGTACATCGCTCGGGGCAATTAGCGACATCAACGGCTTTTACCAAATCTCTAACATTCCGCGTGGCACTTACGACATCATCTACTCTGCTGCCGGCTACCGAACCTTTATCTTCAAATCTATCTCCATCAAAAACGATACGATTACCGAAATTGACATGATGCTCGAGCCTGTTCTTTCCGAAGCCCATGAAATTGTCGTTAGCGCCAACCGATACGAAACTAAACTTCAAGAACTTTCGCTTTCGGTCTCGATTCTCAAGCCAGACTTTATCGTAGAGCGCAATAGCAATACGCTCGACGATGCTCTGCGACATATCTCTGGCGTGAGCTTTACCAATCAAACGCCTAACATCCGTGCTTCCAGCGGCGTGAGTTTTGGCGTGGGCAATCGCGTTCAAGTCTTGATAGACAATATCTTGTTTCTTGCCCCTGATGATGGGTCGGCACGGTGGGATATGTTTCCTGTCGATTTCATTGAGCGGGTTGAAGTCATTAAGGGGGCTTCATCGGCACTCTATGGGTCAGCAGGCTTAGGCGGCACAATTAACATCGTCACCAAAAATGACTTTCAGACACGCACTTCGCTGCTGACTTACGCAGGGATTTTTGACAATCCTGCCTTCGACATTTGGCGCTGGTCAGAGCGAGCGCGCCTGCAATCTGGCTTTGAACTTTCACATGCGCAGAATTTCGGCCACTTTTCAGTCTATGGCTCACTGACGCGCCGCATCAACGACAACTACCGAGAAAATTCCGATTTCCGTCGCTGGCGATTCTTCACGAAAGCCACTTACCAATTTTCCGACATGGCTTCGTTGTCTGTGATTAGCACATATGCTGAAGAGCAGCGCGGCAATGGTTTCTTCTGGCGCAATATCGATGCCGCTTTGCTCGATGGCTCACCGACCAGACCGCGCATTGCTTCCGACAACCTCGTCATTGCACCAACACTCAATGTCAAACTCTCTCGTTTCACCGAGCTTATCGTACGCAGTCGGCACTACCGCTCTCGTTTTGAAGATACTGACGGCTTGAACTCGCTTTCCTCGCAATCGGGCATTGAAACGCAGTGGTTGGCTGATTTTGGCAAAGGTCTCGTTCTCAGTGGCGGACTTGAAGGTTTCTATACTGATGTGCGCTCCAACTTGTATGGCAATCACTCGGCAGTTGGCGCCGCACTTTACTTCCAGAGCGATTTACCTCTGCTGAAGAGTTTTATTACCAGTTTTGGCGTACGTGCTGATGGGCTTTCTGTCAATCGCGAACCTATTGTAGGGCGCTTCAATCCGCGCTTTGGGCTCAACTGGACGATTGGTTCGTATCACTCGCTTCGTGGCAATTTTGGCACGGCGTTCCGCAACCCCACCATCAGTGAGCGATTTGTCGCCACACAAACTGGTTTTATCCAAGTCCAACCTAATCCCGGACTGCAGCCCGAAAGCAGTTTGAGCTTTGAGTTGGGCTATCTTTTTAGTTACAGCCGCCCAATTGAACTCTTGTCCGATTTTTCACTGACCAATCTTTCTCTTGACGTGTCAGCGTTTTCAAATACCTACGAAAATCTGATTGAGGTTCGTCCGACACCTGCTGGCTCATTCTCATTTCAGAACATTACATCGGCTAATATCATGGGCTATGAAATTTCCACCACATTGGCTTTCAACCAGCGCCTGTTGTTGCTTACGCTCTCTTACACCCACACGAACCCTGTGGACTACACCGACGCCTCGAACATCCGCTGGCTCCGATACCGGAACCGTCGCCTGTTTTATGTCAATGCCGAAGCCAACATCAGTGTTTTTACTCTCGAGTGGAATTACCGTTTTCTTAGCCGCTTCGATGCTATTGACCCTGAACTGTCGTTGATTGTGCCCGACGGCAATCGCTTGGTTGATGCTCATGTTTCTGATGTTCGGCTGGGCGCGCACTTTGCGCTTGGCACCGTAGGCTTTGCGGTCAATTTTATGGTGCGCAACCTTTTCAATTACAACTATGTTGAACAGCCCGGTAGCCTTGCGCCGATTCGACATTTCATTTTACAACTTCGCACCACCATGTAGTGTGCTGGACATCTGCAATAAAAAATTTCTTCTATGCGAACGCTTACTTTAGCTTGTTTATTTCTAACTTCGTGCCTTGCTCACGAGAAGACTAAACCAGAACTGGAGGGAACACATTCAATGACACCTGTAACAAATGGACCTACGGAACAGATGACCGTTGGCGGTGGCTGTTTTTGGTGCGTGGAAGCCGTTTTTCAGCGCATAGACGGCGTGCTGAAAGTAGAGTCAGGATATGCTGGCGGGCACATTCCTAACCCAACATACGAACAAGTTTGCAGTGGCACTACCGGACATGCTGAAGTGGTGCAGATTACCTTTGACCCTCAAAAAATTTCATACAAAGCTCTTCTTGAAATTTTCTTCCGCACACATGACCCTACCACACTGAACCGTCAAGGCAATGATGTCGGCACACAGTATCGCTCTATCATTCTTTATCACAGCCCAGAGCAAAAACGCATTGCTGAAGAAGTTATCCGAGAAACCAACGAGGCAAAAATTTGGGCTAATCCAATTGTAACGGAAGTTGTTCCGCTCACGGTGTTCTACAAAGCTGAAGCCTATCATCAGAATTACTACAATCAGAATCGCACCAAAAATCCTTACTGCATTTTCGTCATTGACCCTAAGGTGCAGAAGTTGCAGAAAGAGTATAAACACAAACTCAAGAAAGAATATGCGCCTTCACAAGGAGGATAACTTTTGCACGAGCCGGAATTTCTTCGTTTGTCAGCACCATAACCTTGTGCACCTTGCGGCGCATTTTCTCGGTTGATTACAACTTTTGTCTTTAGGTATCATTGCCTATCTTTTTTTGGCTGAAGGTTTTTTGCATGCAGTCAGCCTGCAAAAGGTCTGGTAGTTAAGCAGGGTTATTCCAGTCTTTCTCACTTTTTCCTCTTGTGCGTGCCGATATGTTACGATTTGCGATTTTTTCTTTGCTGTTTTTGCCTGTGCATGCTACTGTGGCTCAAAATGTTCCTGATACGGCTGTCATTGTCAGCGAGGTCATGTATGACCCACCTTCTGATGCCAATTCCGCTGATGAATTTGTGGAAGTGTTCAATACAAGTTTTACACAGTCGTTTAATTTGCGGGGCTGGCGTGTTGGAGATGCTGTAGCTCTTCGCACGATTGCCGATACGACCGCCAACAACGATGGCAATGCCACACTTGCACCGCGCCGTTTCGCTGTCATCTTTACGGGCACTGATTTTCGTCGCGCCTTTGCTTACTATCGCTCGCGGATTCCTGCCGGCACACTTATTTTGCGCACGGTAGGCAGTCTTGCATTCAACAACACGGGCGCTGAAACCGTCCGTTTGCTCAATGCTGGTAGCGATACGCTCGAGAGCTTTACCTACACTGGCGTTTCAGCCAATCGTGGTCGTTCGCTTGAGAAAATCGTGCTGAACCGCAATAGCACAGCAGCAAACTTTGCGCCCAGTCTCAACATCGGAGGCACGCCTGGTAGCTTAAATTCCGTCTCGCCCCTTCGCTTTGACTTGCGCAATGCGCGGCTTTCTTTCTTACCCGCTGATTCCGTCTTGCAAGGCACTCGTGTTACGCTTCAATCTGTTTTTCAAAATGCAGGCACTGAACCTCTCTCGAATTTTTCAGTGGAATTTTATGAAGACCTCGATAGCAATCAAGTTCTTTCTCCTAACGAGCGTTTGGAGACACGCGCATTTTCTGGTACGCTTTCACCTAACGACTCCACTCGATTTGAGCTTTCAATTTCTACACCAAATGCTGGCTTGCGCCGTTTTGCTACGGTAGCCGCTCTAACCAATGATGAACGCCGGGGCAATGACACCTTGCGTCGCGCATTGCGTATCAGCGCTCCTCCAACACTCACGCCCTCGGATACGTCCATCATCATCAGTGAAATCATGTATGACCCGCCTGCCGAAGCTAACCCTACTGCTGATGAATTTCTTGAAGTCTATAATACCAGTTCTTCGCTTTCTATCAACCTTCGTGGGTGGCGCATTGGTGGCACCGTGAATCTGACACTTACAGATTCTGGTGCTACGGGCACAGGCAATACCATTCTTGCGCCGCGCAGTTTTGCCGTAATTTTCAGCCCAAGCTATTTTGCTTCAGGTCAATTTTACCGCAACCGCATTCCGCGCGGGGCTTTGGTCTTGCGTGCCTCTGGCTCACTAAGTTTTTCCAACACCAGCGATACCATCACCCTTATTGCGCCTAATGGAATTGAAGTGGCTCGTACTTTCTACACCGGCAACAACCGCAACAAAGGGTTTTCACTGGAAAAAATTTTGCTCAATCGCAATGATGCGCCCGCCAACTTTGCGCCGAGTTTGGTTCAAGGCGGCACACCCGGTTTCATCAATTCCGTTACGCCGAAAGACCGTGACCTTGCTTTGCGCATTGACGCACAGTTTTCTACGCCGCCTCAAACGGCAATTACCATTCCCTATTTTATTCAGAATCGTGGTACACAGACCTTTGGCAACGGGGCAATCACACGTGTTTTTGAAGACCGAAACCGCAATAACATGGGTGAGACCGATGAACAAATCAGCACCTTTACACTCACGCGCAACCTTGCCGCTGGGGATTCCTTACGCGGAAGTTTTACTTACACGCCTCGCACATCTGAACCGGTTGATTTTATCCTCACGCTCACCATCGCTGGCGATGAAGACACTTCGAACAACACGGCACGCACACGTCTGCTTTCTGGCACGCCGCGCAATACAATTGTAATCAACGAGATTATGTATGCACCTATTCAAGACCCAAATGATTTCGTGCCTGACCAACCTGAATACGTTGAACTTTTCAATCGTGGCAATACCCCTGTTGATTTGCGCGGGTGGTTTCTTACTGATGCGCCAAATGAACGCGGGGAGTTCAACCGTTTCTTTTTCGCTCAAGACTCTTTAGAAAATTATGTTCTTCAGCCCAATGAATATGCCGTCGTGGCACCTGACCGCGCCACCACACGCGATAGCACCCGATTGGTTCAATTTTTCACATACTTGCGCAGTGACCGCAATGCCAAGCTCTTCACTTCTGTGCGTTCCAGTCTCACCAGCCGTACCAATCTTTCTGACCTTAGTCTCAACAATGACGGCGACCTTGTACAACTGCATGACCGCACAGGCTTCGTCGTTGATTCCGTTCGTTATCAGCCTAATTGGCATAATCCGTTCTTCTCTTCTACACGCGGACTTTCGCTCGAGCGCATCACTCCCAGTGGCGGTAGCAACGACCGCCGCAATTGGACCACTTCCACAAATCGTGAGTTTGGCGGCACACCAGCACGAAAAAATAGCGTCTTTACATCCTCACCTGAACCATCTGGCTCTGCTTCCACTATGGCGGTTTCACCAAATCCTTTCTCACCTGATGGCGATGGCAAAGAGGATTTCTTAGTCATTCGCTACCAGTTGCAGGGCACAGCAAACCGTATTCGTGTTAAAATTTTTGATGCACGCGGTCGCTTGGTACGCACACTTGCCAATAGTGAGCCCGCTGGGGCGCAAGGTGAACTCATCTGGGATGGTTTAGATGACAGTCGTCAGGCACTGCGCATCGGAATCTATGTCATTTATCTTGAAGCCCTTAATGCCGACTCTGCTGTTATTGAGACGCTAAAACAGACGATCGTCTTAGCTCGACCAATGTGAGGCGTAAACTTTTGGAAAGTGAAACGGGGTTTGCTATATTAGCGCACTCGAAGTACATTATTCGGCTATCATCAACTCTTTTACTCTAACTGCTACTTTTGTTTTTTCAAAAAACCAGCGAGAGAGGCGTATGCCAAAGAATAAATACTTCTATTACTCGGAGGAAGAGTGCCGATACGTGGAAATCCAACGTAGCTATACAGCTCTTCTCGGACAAGCGGCTTTAGTGTTATTGCTTGCGGTTTTATTCACGATTGGGTTCATACATTTTTATGGGAGTCAGATGATTAAAGATGCACAGCAGCAGCAACTTGAAGCAGAAGTAGTTCATCTTTCCGCTAAGCTCAATCATGCCATGGCGCTATTAGAAAAGCTTGCAGAGAGCGATAATTCCCTGCGCCGCGTGGTGAATTTGCCTTTGGTTAGCACCGAAGAAAAAGCGCTTGGTATCGGGGGCACACGCGAACGCATTCACGAAACGAATACGGTAGCCTCCTTGATTTCCGTCTCTGGGCAGATGATTGATCGTCTTATGCGTCAAGTTGAACTGCAGAGTGCAAGCTATGCCGACATCTTACAGAAGTATGAAGAAAACCGACGTTTCTTTGCATCTGTACCAGCCGTTAAGCCGATTGATGGGGTAAGAACCAGCGGTTTTGGTATGCGGTTTCATCCGATTTACCGCATTATGAAATTTCATTCTGGTCAAGATTTTCATGCGCCAATTGGCACGCCAGTCTATGCAACAGGTGATGGTACTGTAGAAAGCGCGCAGTATAATGATGGTTATGGAAACTGCATCATCATTGACCATGGGTTTGGCTTGAAGACGCTGTACGCTCATCTGTCAAAGTTTTTAGTTAAGCCAGGGCAAGTCGTTCGGCGTGGTGAAAACATTGCACTCTCTGGCAATAGTGGCATTTCAGACGGTCCGCACTTGCACTACGAAGTCATTAAAGATGGTGTAAAAGTTAATCCTATGACCTATATCCTTGATGAGATTTCACCAAGTGAGCTTCAAGAGGCAACTGTAGCCAAGCCAGACGCACCAGAGCTCTCGCAAAATTGAACGATTTAGAGTTGCTATTTGTATCATTTCCCTGAATGCAATTTTAGTCTCTGAATTAACCCTTAAACATCTCGGTAGTTAACCATGTACTGGAACCTTGAACTTGCTCGGTATCTCGTTGATGCGCCATGGCCAGCAACTAAAGAGGAACTTATAGACTATGCTAATCGTGTGGGCGCACCACAAGAGGTCATTGATAACCTCAATGAGCTCGATAGCGAAGAGCCCTACGAAAGCATTGAGGAAATTTGGCCTGACTTTCCGACCAACGAGGACTTTTACTACAACGACGACGACTCCGACAACTACTAAAGTATCGCATCGCTCTTGCTTGTATTTTTTGCTGGTTGTGCGCATTCTTTTCTTAGAGAGCAGAGCACGTTTGCAAGCAAGCGTGCTCTCTTTTCTTTTTTTAAGCATCTTTTCTACCCATACCCATTCTACGCTACTTTTTGCACAAGTCATACCTACTTCGCCGCCTAAAGTTACTTTCATCGACCGCCTTTTTATCAGTGGCAACAAAGCGCTCAAAGAGAAGGACCTTATTGCCGAGATGAAAACACGTGAGAACACCGTGTATTTTTCATTTTTTCGTCCGTGGGTTGGACTTTATCAGTTCGGCAAAATTTTTCCTGACTCTTCCAGCCTGCGCAATTTCTTTCAAAATACTTTAGGTGAAGCACCCATTGAGTACAACCCTCTTACCTTTCAAGATGACCTTGCACGCCTTTCGGAACTCTATGCTGCCAATGGCTACCTTTCCGCCACGTTTCAATCTGTGCTTGAATACAACATGGACAGCTCATTAGTCACGATTCGTCTTATGATTGATGAGGGCGAACCGACAGTAATTCGCTCCATTGATTATGTTGGTATAGAGTCGCTTGATACAAATGAGCGCGAGTTATTTGAGCGTGAAGCCTTTATCCACACAGGTGAAGTGTATGCTATTCGTGATATGCTACGAGAGCGTTCACGTATCGTTACATTTTTTCAAGAGCGCGGCTATGCGTTCATGTCGCCAGATAGCATCCGCGCTGAAGTGCGACTTTCGGATAAAAATCGTAGTGCGGCAATCTGCTTTTTCATAAAACTGCCTCAGCAACTGCGCTTTGGCGAGATTGCCGCCGTGGTGCATAATCCTGTTCAAGCTGATACAGCAAGCACCTTGCGGCGTAGCATACAGGATGGCATTCAAGTCGATGTGTATAGTGAGCAGCATATTGAGCCCTACTTGATTCGTCGTTCTATTGCTTATCGCCCTGACTACCTTGCCAGCCTTACTGCCAAGCGAGAAACTCTTCAGCAGTTAGGGTTACTTGGCATTTTTGAGGGTGCAACTATACGTGATGATTCCATCCGTGATGGTCGGCTATACACGACAATTGATTTGCAACTCTTGCCACGTCATCAAATCAAACCTGAACTTCGCATTGACAACCGTAATAATGCGCCGAATTTTTCACCTGCTATTAGCTATTTGAACCGCAACTTGTTTGGCAGTGCCGAATCGTTCACGTTTGCCGTCTCAGGTGGGTTTCAACCCAATCTTGGTGCCAGAACCCAAGTTTTTTCCGGTGAAGAAATTGCGCTCGACCCAATTGTCTACAACTTTGATGCCCGCCTTGAATATAGCGTACCATATTTTTTCAGTCCTCGCAATCGGTTGATTGCACTGCTTCAATACAGCATTTTACAAGATGCACCACGCCGCCAGCAGTCTGCTCTGTTACGATTTCGTAGCCAGATTTTTCCGAATGCTTTTCAGCAAATCACGTTGGACTTCTTGGAAGTAGAGTTTGTAGACATTCAGCTGCCCAATGTCAGTGATGTGGTCAGAGAAGACTTGTTTAATCGTGGCGTGCCGCGCACATTTCCGCGCAACATTTCCAATCGCATTGACTTTTTCTTCTCGAATCTGCCCGAAGCCCGACGCACCCTTGATGCCCGTCTGAATGCTACATTTGAACTTTCAGGGGCGTTGCCTTATCTCTTTGGGGCTGGCTTCGGCGAAGGGGAAGCACAACTCTTGGGACTGCGCTACAATCAGTTCATTCGCTTAAGTGCATTGGGCAGCTTGGGCATTCCTGTCAGCGGCAACAGTCAGATAGCGTTCAAGATATTTGTCGGCTATCTTTTTCCTTATGCGAAAAGTGCTGGCAATCCAACACCGCTCGAGCGACGCTTTTACGCTGGCGGTCCAAACAGCTTGCGTGGTTGGGGCTTTAACCTTCTTGGGCCGGGCAATAATCCCGCCGATTCTGCTTTAGCCGTCTCACGACTCGGCTCTGACATTAAACTTGAGTTTAGTTTAGAGCAGCGCATTTCATTTTTTAGAACATTCGGATATCCATCTGGCATTGTTATCTTCTTTGATGTAGGCAATATCTGGGCTCGCCAAGGTGAAAATGCCCTTGCGGCTGCCACCTTCTTTGAGCAAATTGGCTTCAACACAGGCCTTGGCTTCCGATTCGGCACACCGATTGGACCACTTCGCCTCGACTTTGCGTATCGTATCTACGACCCTTCGCTTCCGCTGGTAGATCGATGGCAAATTCAGAAGTGGCAACTCGGCAGTTTTCAATTTAATTTTGGAATCGGTGAAGCATTCTAATAACCCGTTTCAGGTCTTATGTCCAAATTGCGTCCAAATATCGTTGCCCCTTCTATTCTCTCTGCAGATTTCACCCGCCTTGCTGAACAACTTCAACAGATTGAGCAAGCTGGTGCAGATTGGGTTCATTGCGACGTGATGGACGGGCGATACGTGCCGAACATTACATTCGGACCGCTTATCGTTGAAGCTGTTCGCCGCTGTACATCACTGCCAATTGATACACATCTTATGATTGTTGAGCCTGAAAAGTATATCAAAGCATTCATTGAGGCTGGTTCAACTCATATCACTGTGCATCAAGAAACCTGCACACATCTGCATCGTATAGTGGAATTAATTCATTCTCTTGGCGCAAAAGCTGGAGTGTCGCTGAATCCTGCCACCCCAGTCTCTTTGCTCGAGGAAATTTTACCCTTTTTAGACCTTGTGCTCATTATGTCAGTTAATCCCGGTTTTGGAGGACAAAAATTTATTTCCTCTTCAGTTGAAAAAGTGCGTAAATTACACCTTCTAAGAGAGTCGCTTAATCCCGAGCTCATCATTGCGATTGACGGCGGCATTACATTTGAGAACGCACCACGCATACGCTCAGCTGGCGCAGATGCCCTGATTGCTGGCTCTGCTGTGTTCAACGCCCCAAATATATCCAAAGCGATTCTTCAACTTAGGCAAACCGATTAGTTTTTGCTTTGAGATATGCTCGAATCTTCTACCTTTATGATGCTATCCTTTCAATACTTAGCTATGCAGATACGATAATGCCTCCTATCGATGTGCGAACTATGAAATTTGCTGTGTTGCTGCTGTTTGCATTTCCATCTCTTCTTTATGGCTCTACACGAGAGCGTGCAGGTCAGGATTTCACTATGCCTACCATGCATCGTTTTGAATTTGCACTTGGTTATTCACTTAGTGAATTTGTTACTGGCGATTTTAATGGAGACCGTATCGGTGACTTCGCACTGATTGAGCCGTTGCTCAATCGCCTGCTCATTTTGTATGGCAGTGGGTCTTTAGAAGAGTTTACTCCAAAGTTTTTCATGCTCCCTGCACCCATGCAAGACCTTCAAGCTGCCGATGTCAATCATGACGGTATCAGCGATTTAATTTTTCTGACTAAATCGCCAGCACGGCTTATCTGCTACTATGGGCATAGTTCGGGACGACTCTTGCCCAAAGCTGAACTTGAGGTAGATGCTGGTGCCGAAAAACTCATGCTTTTCCCAATGTCTCATCATACCTCTATATTCTTCTATGGTCAAATGCGCGGTATTGGCTATGTAGAATACTCACCTTCCTTAGGATTTGTAAGAAAGTCGACTTTGGCTCATGAGAGTATTTTCTCGAAAATTGCGCTCTTGGAATCACCCAGCAAGGATAATTTGCCCTCTCTTTTAGCATATAGTAGCACAGAGCACACGGTAAAGCTTATTCGCACTGGTCCTGATTCGTTACTTGGTTCTGTTTCTATTCGTCTTGAGCGTCCGCTTTTAAGTCTATGTGCAGCAGATTTTAATCAGAATGGTTTAGTTGATGCTGTCCTTGGCTTTGGGTCATCACGCCCTGCATCCCATGAACTGCGCGTGATATACGACATTGGTATTCATACAGGCTATGCACCTGCACAACTTTTGCTTGATGCTTCACCTACTCATCTGCTTGCACAAGATTTGAATAACGATGGATACACCGATATTCTCGCCCTGAATTCAGGCGCCCAGCAGCTTTTTATCTTTTTCGGAAAAGCTAACGGCGAATTTTTAGACTGCTATACACTTGGCATCGATGGGGCTATGCAGTTTAGAGTTGCAGACCTCAACGGTGATAAATTGCCTGAAATCGTGTTTATTCAACCTACTGAAAAGCGCTTGGTGATTTTCTCCACCACTTCCATGCGTGAAAACAAAAAACCCTCTTTACTTCACGAGCGCTTGGTGATTTGTCCGCATCCCACTTCTATAGCCACTTTGCCAAGCAAATCACAAATGCTGGTTGCGGCATTGGGACGAGCACAATCATCAGTTTTTCTTATGGCGGCTGGCAAAACTTGGCAGGCGTATAAACCTCTCTCACTTGGTAGTAAGACGAAGTTCATTCGTCAATTTGCTAACGCTCCAAACATTGTGGCTGTTTCGGAGTCATCTGACCGATTTTCTATTTTCACACTCAAATCTGTTTCTACGCTTGAGAAACTTGCTGAACTCCCTGTTCTTGCCTTGAGTATCAATGGTTTAGAGCACTGGTGTCTCACCCCAACCTCTTCACTGTTTTTTCTTATTGACCGTAGCAATCATGAGATTTTGCCACAGTTGATTTCCTATCGGACTGCGCACTCTGGGCGGCATCAACTTAGCGAAGTTACTTTTGCGCCGTTCGTCTCTGTTGACAATCTTCTGTTTCTGAATTCTGCTCAGGTCTATCGTCAGCCTTTGATTTCAGCCATTGAGCGAGATAAAACTCATACTATTAGAGCGCGGCTCTATGCTTTTGGTAAGCCGAGCAATCATCATGTTAACCTGATTGAGAAAAGGCTTGTCCGTTTATTCAGCAGCGATGTGCCTTTGCATACTTGTCTTTGTGAAGATTTTGATGGCGACCGCAAGCCAGACTGGCTTTTGTCTTCAGCTACTCATACATGGCTCTTTCTTTCCCGTAACTCTTATAAAGAAGAATCCATAGACAGATTATTTACCCTTTCTTCTTCTGACTTTGTAAAAGCTATGGACATTAATAACGATGGGCACTTGGATATTCTCATCGGCAAATCAGATAAGCAACAGCTTTGCGTTGCCTTTGGCAGTGACTATGGGAAGTTTCATACCCTTAGAGTCTTAGCCAACGATGTGCTGGCTACTGATGCCAAACTTCTCAAACTTGAAGCCGAGACCTTACTCTTGGTTGCAAATGCTAAGCTGCATACGCTGGACATTCTCAAATTAGATTATCTCAATACCACGACCACTGCCCGAAAATAGTGCATGCCGCTTGAAAGAATAAGAATGAAGGTTCTACCGTATCGTCATTATATGGCAGAACACAGATGTTTCTGCACACTTTATTGGTCATTGCGAGCAAAGCGAGGAATCCAGCACATGGATGCTTCGCTTCGCTCAGCATGACAAATTGGTGGATGCTTCGCTTCGTTCAGCATGACAAACCCCAGCACCCTGACTCTACTGTGTCGCCTAACATCTTCTTTGCTTCCTACCATCTCCATTTTTCATACGTGAATACAAAAGCAAAGCGACGCATGGCTGCGTCGCTTTTGTAGTGTAGATATTTCCAAGATTCTCAGTTGAACGAGCGTGTAGTTTCGTAGCGAGTTTTCTCTTGGGTTTTCTTCTTACCGTCGTGCTCGTGCTCATCCTTGAATTCAGGATTGAAGGTTACTAAACCATCTTTATCCATCATCACGCGGTCGTAGTCATAGCAGCCCCAGAGCATGCGTGGATTGCCGACGAAGTTTTCAGTTGGTGGCGGGGAAGCTGTGGTCCACTCCAAGCTCAAGGAATACCATGGGTTTTTCGGTGCAGGCTTACCAGCAAAGAGCGAGTGAATCAGGTAGATTGCCATCACAATAAAGCCCAGCGCCAGTATCCATGTACCGAATGTGGAGAGCATGTGCATGGTTTGATACTGGTCTAAGTAGGCGTAGTATCGGCGTGGCATCCCTTGCAAGCCCATGATGAACTGTGGGAAGAAGGTTACATTAAACCCGATGAAAATCAGTGCCGCTGAAATAGCTGCCCAGAATTCATCATACATCTTGCCCCACATCTTTGGCCACCAATAATGCAACCCGCCCAAGAACGCCATCACGGCGCCTCCCATCATGACATAGTGGAAGTGCGCCACCACGAAGTAGGTATCATGCAGATGCACATCCACGGATAGCGCGCCCAAGAAAATACCGGTCAAACCGCCGATGGTGAAAAGGCAAAGAAACGCATGAGTATAAAGCATCGGGGCTTGGAAGGTTAGCGAGCCTCGATACATTGTTGCCACCCAGTTGAAGACTTTGATGCCTGACGGAATGCCAACCAGAAAGGTTAGGAAGGAAAACAGTGTGGAAGCCAGTTCAGATTGTCCGCTGGTGAACATATGATGCCCCCACACGAGGAAGCTCACCAATGCAATGGCGACGCTTGAAAAGGCGATTGGTTTATAGCCGAAAATTTTCTTGTGCGAAAATGTTGCGATAAGTTCAGAGATGATAGCCATGGCTGGCAGAATCATTACATAGACAGCAGGATGTGAGTAAAACCAGAAGAAGTGTTGATATAGCACAGGGTCTCCGCCCAGTGCTGGGTCAAAGATGCCGATGCCGAAAGCACGCTCAAAGACCAGCAGCAGCAGCGTGATACCTAAGACAGGCGTTGCCATAACTTGAATGAGAGAGGTGGCATACATGCCCCATACAAATAGCGGCATATTGAACCATGTCATTCCCGGTGCGCGCATTTTGTGAATGGTTACAATGAAATTGATGCCCGTAAAAATTGATGAGAAGCCAAGAATAAATGCACCGAGTGTCATGGAAATCACTGACCCCTTGGTCTCTACACTGTACGGTGTATAGAAGGTCCAGCCTGTATCGACCCCACCTGTTACCAATGAATAAATGCAAAAGAGTGAGCCCAACACATACACATAAAAACTGGCGAGATTCATCTTTGGAAATGCCAAATCTTTTGCGCCCAGCATCAATGGCAGTACGAAATTACCAATGATGGCGGGGATTGCTGGGATAATGAACAAAAATACCATGATGGCGCCGTGCAAGGTAAAGAGCTGGTTATAGGTGTCTGGTCCTACTAATCCTCGCTTCATCACTTCGTTTTGCAAGCCTGCACCATGATACCACAGTTCAAAGCGCAGGGCTAATGCAAAGACGCCACCGATAAAGAAAAAGGTCATCACCGTAAAAAGATACAGTAGGGCAATACGCTTGTGATCGAGCGTATAAATCCACGACCATATTCCCTTCGGTGAATTGAGGTAGCTCGGCGACGATTGCTCTACAGTCGAGTGTGTTGCCGTTGCCATGCCTGTTTCAGTGAGTGCAGCCATTGTTTCTCTCCTTTGGTATGTTTAGAGCTTCAAAGAATTCCTTTAGAAGATTTACTTCAGTGTTTTGATGTATTCTATCAAGGCATCAATTTGTTTGTCCTTAAGTAAGCCTTGATAGGTTGGCATCACGGGTTGATACCCTGCCACCACTCTTGCATTTGGCTCAAGAATAGATTGGCGGATGTAGTTTTCATCAACCAAGACTTCTGAGCCATCCGCCATTTTATGTTTTGTACCGAAGATGCCTTTCCATGTCGGTCCTGTATTGGCACTGCCATCAATGCTATGGCAAGTGGCACAGGCTTTGGAGACATAGAGTTTTGCCCCAAACTCTGCGGGTGCCATTTTTCCACCGCTTTCGGCTTCTTCCAGCCATTTCTTGTATTCGGCTTCGGTCTTGACATGCACTTTACCAATCATTCCCGAATGGCTTGTGCCACAGTATTCAGCACAGAATACATCAAATGTACCAGTTTGCGTTGGTGTGAAAGAAATCGTGGTATAGCGGTTTGGCACAGCATCCATCTTGATACGAAATGCAGGGATGTAGAAACTGTGAATCACATCCGTAGAAGAAATTAGTGCCTTAATCGGCTTGCCAACTGGCACGACCAGCTCATTGACACTGTTCGTCCCATTCGGATAATCGAACGCCCAGAACCACTTTTTCCCCGTTACCTTGATTTGCATAGAGTTTGCAGGCACAACACGCATATCCATATACGAACGAAATCCCCAGAAAAAAATCATAATCACCAATACCGTTGGAATTAGTGTCCATGTAATCTCCAAGCGGTTGTTGTGTGAAATAGGGGACGTGAATGTCGGTTTTTCGCCTGTGCGTCTGTATTTCCAGAGATAATAGAGTGACACCAGTGTTACCGCAACGAAAAGAATTGCGGCTGCATTAGCAATAAAGATGATGAGACTATCTACATCACGCGCAATAGTCGAGGCTTCGGGTGGTACCCAGCTGCTTGCAGTTTTCGGGTTCATACAACTTCTTCAGTTTAATTTGTTGGAATATCAACACTTGAGTTTCCTTTATACTTATGCTTGCGACTCTCTCGCATCCACAGGGAGCCAAGGATAGCTGTTAGCACGACCAGCGTTATGACTCCCCCCAAACGCATGATATTCATAGCCATCGGCACATAGCTACCAGCCTTTGGGTCGTAGTGGAAACATGAGAGAATTAGTCTATCTATCGTTGTGCCTACCTTTCCCTGTGAGGCTTCAATTAAGCTTAATTTCAAGTCGAACTGCTTGTAACTGATGCCGTAGATGTAGCGTGTGATTTTCCCTTCCGGTGATAGCAGCACAATCACTGCTGGATGTGCATATTCATCACGCTTTTTGTCATAGAAATACTTGAATCCGATAGCTTCAGCCAGCACTTTTGCATTCCCAGATGGGTCTGCCAGAAAAACCCATCCCTGTTCAACTTCGCTTTTGCCAAATGCTTCTTTGTAGCGCGTTTTCTTTGCTGCCGCCATTTCCCATGTCTCTCGGCTATCGATGCTAACGGTCAAGATGTTGTAATCCTTGCCTAACGATAGGTCTAACCCTTTGGCTGATTCGCAGACGCCGTTCAAAACCAAGTTGCATAGCATTGGGCATCGGTAGTATGCCATGACCAAGATGAGCGGCTTGCCTTGATGAAGATAGTCGCCCAGTTTTACTGTCTTGCCCGTTTCATCTTGGAACGTGAGCGTTTCTGGAATCATCTCTCCCAAGCGCTCGACGACATCAATACCCTGCAAGGCTTGTGGCTTTTCCAAAACCACTTGAGCTTGCACCGTTGTAGTTGCAATAGACAAGGCTAGAACAAGGTATCTTTTCAAAACAGTCATTCTTTGCATCAAAAATTGGTCATTCATCTGCTTGTTAGTATCAGTTTCTTTACTTTCCTTTTAATCGCTACTGCCACCGCTGTCACCTCCGCTATCCGAATCACCTCCGCTGCTGTCGCTGCTTGAATCGCTTCCGCCACTGAAGAAACTGCTCCAAAATCCGCCACCACTTTTTTCATCGTTGCCATCGCTGCTGGTGTCAGGTGCGCCGTAGTCTCCCAAGAATCCTGTACTGTTACTGTCAGCTTGCGGCTCTTTCTCTTTTCCATGTCGTCGTCCCGCTAATGCGAATGCGAAGGTGGCGCCTGCCGCTGCCGCAAGTCCGCTGAAGAGGAACAGTTCGCCTCCACAGCCCGTGAGAACCAGCATTGCTACTATCGCCAATACCATTTTTCGCATTGCACTCATCCGTTAATCCCCTTCCTCATTTTCTGGCTTTATGAACTTTCTTACCATCGTGATACCCATGAGCCCTAATCCTAACACCAGTGCGGTGAGCACGACCATAAAGAACAGTGTAAAGAGCATGAGTGGACTTCTACGCTTACCGTTGACCTGATTTCTTCAGTTCGGTCGGGCGCAGTTCCGTTTTGCGCATTTCATTGTCTTTTGCTATGGCAGATTCTTTCATCTGCTCTTCAAGTGCCGATTTCTTTTTCTGATAGGCTTCATCGGCAATAATTTTCATGGCTTCACTTATCGGGATTTGATAGATGCCTTTCTTTTCATCAATCACCTTATAACTATTGAGTGCGCCTTCTTCGCGCTGCCGCACATCGCGCAAGAGATTATTTTCAGGCTTCAGCGCACTCTCGAGCATTTCATGCTCACGGCTAATGATGAAATACTGTGATATGGCAAACATCACAATTGCTACGACAATGGTCCCGATGATAAATGAGCCAATGATTCTTACTCCATTTACATCTTCATGCTCGTAGTCGATTTCAGCTTGCTTGAAGATGTCTTCAGGGCGAAGCGGTTGCGTGCTCTGCGACTCATTTACAGGGGCAGTTTCCAGCGTTTTCTTTTGTTCCTTTGTTTCCGTCATGCTTCAATTCTCCTTTGCCGAAAAATTTTCAAACTGGTTGTCTGTTCTTTGCACTTCACTGATGAAATTCTAGTGATAGTTTCAATCGAGCATCGCCAATTGGCAATAGTGGTGCTGAACTTAAGCGTTGCCAGAAGAACCAGAGGAAAATGCCCCCGATTCCTAAGAAGGTCGTCAGATGCATCCATGAAACATGTATGCCGTGTGCCGCATGCTGGTTGCCATGTGCGCCCAAGTTTGGCATAATCAGCCAGAAGAGGTCGACAAACTGCATGAAGAGCATCCACGCTGAAATGATGCGCATGAAGGTCAGGTTTCGCTTTGCCGCTCGGAAGAGCAGAGAGAAAAAGGGAATGGCAAAATGCCCGATAACAAGAAATACAGAGACATACTCCCAGCCATGTTCCCAGCGGTGCTTATAGAAAATGGTTTCTTCCTCGATATTGCCATACCAGATGAGCATAAACTGTGAGAAGGCAATGTAGGTCCAGAAGACCGTAAAGCCGAACATCAGCTTGCCCATGTCGTGGTAGTGGTCGACCTTAATTTCATTTGCTAATACACCCTTTGCACGCAAATACAGCGAGAAGAAGACGATAAAGGCTAAGGTCGACCACCAAGCTCCAGCAAACATATAGACACCGAAAATGGTAGAATACCAGTGTGGGTCTAAGGACATCACCCAATCCCATGCGGCAAAGGTTAGCGAGAGTGCAAACAGCAGAATGCCTGGTGCGCTGATTGCCTTGAAGGTCGGTCGATGTTTTTCACTGTAACCCTTGTCTTGGTCAAGTGATGTTTTATAGAGTGCATACGCTAATGCAGTCCAGATTGCAAAGTAGATGAACGCTCGTGTAAGGAAAAATCCTGTATTGAGCCAACCTGCTTTGTGCTGCAAGGTTTTGTCGACAGCTACGGCTTCCGCATGCGACCAGTGATAGAGGTCATGAATGCCCAGTCCAATTGGAATAAAGAGAATCGCCATCACCGGCATCGTTATCATCAGTGACTCGGAGATACGGCGAAACACCGTGCTCCAATCGGCACTGACAATGTGATGCAGCATGGTAAAGAAGAGGCTACCAAGCGAAATGCCAAGCCAGAAGCAGTATGCCACCAAGTAGGCATGGAAAAATTCTGCACGGTTTATCATAAAACCAGCCACCGAGGCAGCTAATGCCGCAAGCCCTACACCTAAGGCGATTTTCCCGAAACCGTTATCTTTGGTAATCTGAAGTTCTTGAACGCTCATAGTTTCTCCTTACTGCTTGATAAGTTCTTTGCGAATGTTTTCAGGCACATCTGCAAGAGAAGCGTGCTGTGCCCGTTGCAAGGCACGTACATACGCCACGATAGCCCAGCGGTCTGCAACGGAGATTTGATGCTTGTAGCCCGACATGTTTCTGATGCCATTTGAAATCACGGTGTAGAGGTGTCCGTCTGGCACATTGAGCAGTCTGGGCTCATGCAAGTTTGTGGCTGGTACAATGTAGCCGCCTTGCACGCCCTTTTCTACCACAGTACCTTTTCCATCTCCCACTCGGCTATGGCATGGTGCGCAGTAGATGTTATAGCGCTGCTGACCGCGTTGCAACAGTTCCATCGTAATATCGACGGGCATGACTTTTACGGTGTCGCCAGTTTTGCTAATGCCTGTGTAGTAGATGCTATTTTCACGTAATCCGCCACGTGCTACGGTGCCAGCTACGGGAATACGCATAGCCAAGCCGTCTGCAAAAAATTCACTTTTGCGAAATGGTTTCATTTTCTCCTGCGTATCCATGTTCGGATTCGGGTGAATCGGTGGATTTTCGCTTGGCAATCCGCGCACGCCGCATCCACCGAGAATAATGATGACCAAAGCAACAATCAGTGCGGGCCATACAGATGTTTTGACATTCATTTTACAACCTCCATTTTTTGACTGCTCACCAGTTGCTCAATTTCTGCGTCGTCAATTGGACGATGCACCACTTCAATGTTTTTTCCACCGATGCTTTCGAAGAAGGCACGAATTTCCTTGACATTGAATTTTTTATCCCACATAAAAATCGCAATGAAGAATCCATCGTCTGTCGCTTTTGCTGTAAAACGGTCGGAGTGAAACATGGGATGATAAAATCGCGGCATTTTGTTGAGATAGAACATTCCAATGATAGCCGTAAACGCCGAGGTCAGTACCATAAGCTCAAACATGACAGGGACAAAGGCTGGCAGACTGAAGTATGGCTTACCTGAAAACACCAGCGGGTAATCGACGACATTAGTCCACCATTGCAACCAAATCGCAAAGAGAAATCCGCAGAAGCCCACCGTGAAAACGATGTATCCGAGCGGCGATGGGCGCAGTCCCATGGCTTCATCCATTCCGTGAATTGGGAAGGGCGAATAGCACTCGAAGCGGTCATAGCCTGCTTCCCGCACCTTTTTGGCGGCACGTAGCAGTTCAGCAGGGTTATCAAATTCTGCCACTACCGCTTCGGCTTCGGCTTCAATTAGAATTTGACGTGCTTGATTCTTGACAGCTTCAGCATTCCGCTTGAGTTCTTCCAGCGCCTGCACACCACCGTTTTGCGTAGATTGATTTTGCAGCTCGTTCATAGCTTAGTGTCCTCCTTTTGCAGAAAGTTCGGATTCTTGCTTGTGTTCCTCATGAGCATGGGCATGTGCCTCATGATGCCCGTTTGTGTGATGTCCATACCCTTCCCAATGGGGATTGGCTTGTGGCAAGACGCCTTTGACTTCAAACATGGCGACCATTGGCACAAAGCGCAGGAAGAGCAGAAACAGTGTCATGAATACCCCCAACGACCCGACAAACGTCATGACATCAAAGATGGTTGGATTGTAATACTTCCAACTTGAGGGCAAAAAGTCTGTCGAGAGCGATGTGACGGTAATGACGAACCGCTCAAACCACATGCCCACATTGATAAGAATGGAGGCAACAAACATCACAGGGATATTTTGGCGCAATTTCTTGAACCAAAACACTTGCGGCACCACCACATTGCAGAAAATCATCGACCAGTAAGCCCAAGCGTAAGGACCTGTTGCGCGCTTGATAAAAATTGAGGCTTCGTATTCATTGCCGCTATACCATGCAATGAAAAATTCACAGCCGTATGCATACCCCACCATCATTCCCGTTACCAGCATGATGATGTTCATCTTCTCAAGGTGCTGCATGTTGATGATGGCTTGCATTTTTGGATAGACGATTCTGGCCAAGACTGCCAGCGTCATCACCATTGCAAAGCCTGAGAAGATGGCGCCTGCCACGAAGTATGGCGGGAAAATTGTGGTATGCCAGCCTGGCAAAATGCTGGTAGCGAAGTCGAACGACACAATGCTATGCACCGAGAGCACCAGCGGCGTTGAAAGACCGGCTAAAATCAGGTAGGCTTTTTCATAGTGTTTCCACTGTCGGTTGCCGCCGCGCCAACCCATGGCGAAAAAGCCCAGAATGTATTTGCGTAGCCCGGGCTTGGCTCGGTCGCGCAGCGCTGCTAAGTCTGGAATCAGTCCCACATACCAGAACAGCAGTGAAACGGTAAAGTAGGTCGAGACAGCAAACACGTCCCACATCAAAGGTGAGCGGAAGTTTGTCCACATTTGCATCTGGTTTGGCACGGGGAATAGCCAATAATCTAACCACTGACGGCCTGTGTGAAAAGTGACAAATGTTGCCGCACAAATCACCGCAAAAATGGTCATGGCTTCAGAGAAGCGGTTGATGGAGGTACGCCATTTTTGGCGAAAGAGAAAGAGCACTGCTGAAATCAGCGTACCAGCATGACCAATACCGACCCACCACACAAAGTTGGTGATGTCCCATGCCCAGCCGACTGTTGTGTGATTACCCCAGATGCCAATGCCTTTGAAAATCAGGTAGGTAATAGTGCCTACCCACATCAGCGCGGCGGCAAACGAAATCCCAAACGCAATCCACCACGCTTTTGGCGCTGGGTTTTCCGTCACTTCTCCCACATCTTGCGTAATCGTGTGGAAAGTGGGATTATTCTCAATGAGAGGCTTGTCTATAGCTTCCTGCCGCTTTTTTTCTTCCACTGCTGCAACTGTTGCTTCCATAATTCTTATCGGTTTGAACGGTTCAATTTCTTAAAGGCTTCCCTTTGGTGATTGTCAAATGTTTGAGATGTTTGCCTTGCACATGTTGATGTCCTGCTCCGAATCGTTTCGCTTAGTACTCATCTTTTCCAACCTTGACCGAGCGAGGCGGCTTGGAGTTTGATGCCGGCAGTTTATCGCTCATGTTCTCTGGCTTTGGATTGTCGTGCATGCGCTTGAATTCCAGAAGCGAAAAGGCAATTCCCCCCACCAATAGCACGGTGATGATTGTGCCGAAAATAATCAGTGCGCTATCGCTCATACTGCCGCCTCCTTTAGCTCCTTTAGTTTAATCTTGATTCACTGGTGTTCGTGTCACAATACTTCGGAAGTAAAGTCCCAGTGAAATACTTCCTACCACCCAGATGCCCACAATCTGTCCGGCATCATGGTTATTTTCAATAAACCATAGGTAATTGCCGAACGCATATGCGATGATGACTGCACCAAGGAAGAAGTAATCGAAGGTGCGAATGCTCTTTGGATTCATCTCCTGCAAGGCGAAGAAAATGCCCGTGCATGCCAAGAGCGTTACCACAATTCCCGCAATCAGGATGAGGTTGTTGTCCATAGTTCTTACTCCTTTGGTGCCGTGGTTGCAATGTTGCGAAAGTAGATGCCCATCACTAAGTTGGTAGGCACCCACAGGCTCACGAAGAGTGCTTCATTGAGCTTGCCGCCAAGCAGCAAGACATTTGCCAGCACAAACGCTACCAAGGCAGATAGCATGAAAAAGATGTCAGAACGCTTCAGCATACGTCTTCTCCTTTACGCTTTTCGTTCTTCAAGTTCAGGGTTCGGATTGCGCAGTTTTGCCAAGTATGTCGTTCTTGGCTTGATATTAAGCTCGCCCAGCAAAGCATAATTGCGGTTCTGCGCCTTAATTTGAGACACCTTACTGTTGGGGTCTCGGATATCGCCAAAGACAATCGCTTGCGTTGGACAGGCTTGCTGGCAGGCGGTCATAATTTCGCCATCGACCACATCTCGTCCTTCATTCTTTGCCATGATTTTCGTGGTCTGAATGCGATGCACACAGTAGGTGCATTTTTCCATCACACCGCGTGAGCGTACGGTAACCTCTGGGTTCATCGCCATTTTGGTGATTTCTGGAATTTCTCGGTTCCAGACCACATTGTCATTTTGATAGTTGAAGTAATTGAAGCGTCGCACTTTGTAGGGACAGTTGTTGGCGCAATAGCGTGTGCCGATACAACGGTTATAGACCATGGTATTCAATCCTTCTTGGTCATGCACAGTTGCCACGACTGGGCAGACCTGTTCGCATGGCGCATTTTCACAGTGCTGACATGCCACAGGTTGATAGACCATTTCGGGCATATCTCCTTCACCAGAGAAGTAGCGATCGATGCGAATCCAGTGCATATGCCGCCCTTTTGCTGTCTGCTCTTTGCCTACCACAGGCACATTATTTTCGCTCTGACAAGCGACCACGCACGCATTGCAACCAATACAGGCGTTGAGGTCAACTGTCATTCCCCATTGATGCCCTTCATCGAATTTGTAGGGCGATTCATAGAGCTTGGATGGCGGATACTTTGTCAGATGCGATTCTACAAAATCTGGTTTCTGTTGATATTCTTTCAGTGTGCCTTCAATAACAATGGCACGCCCGTCCATGTAGCCATAGTACTGCGTGGAGGCAACCAGCATTGTTTTGCCAGTCTTGCTGACTTCTACGCCAGAGCAGAAATCCATAGCATCCGTAGTGCGTAGAGCATAGACATTGGCGCCCACACCATTGCCGACCCGCCCTACCTTTTCGCGACCGTAGCCCAATGCCACCGTAATTGTGCCATCAGCCTGTCCGGGCACTACCCAGACTGGCAACTCAACTTCTCGCCCTTTCAGGCGAAGTGTAACAACCTCGCGCTCGGTTTCACTCAAATTGAATTTCCATTTCAAGCCAAGCTGACGCGCCGTGCCCTGACTCATTAAGGCGGCGTTATCCCAGCAGATTTTTGTGACAGCTTCTGGCGTTTCTTGTAGCCAAGCGTTGTTGGCGTATCGCCCGTCAAATGTTGCCGTCGATGGCTGGAAGCATAGCTCAAGTCCTTTCTCATTAGCCGTGTTAAATGGCTTTTGTGCAAAGACCTGTGCCAGCTCCGCTGTTTTGAGCGCTGGGCTTGTCCGCTGTGACGCACTATTTTCAATGACGCCATCGTGCAAGGCTTTGCGCCAAAAATCATCGAAGGCAATACCTGCAAGACCTGTCTGCTGCCGCCAAGTCTCTTGAGTGAGCGCATGACCTTTTGCATCAATGCCTGTGGTAATAAGGCTCAGCACTTCCAGTGTAGAACGCGCATCGAAGAGCGGGGCAATGAGTGGCTGAATCAGGCTTGCAGTGCCATCGGCAGCACGTGCATCGCCCCACGACTCCAAGAAGTGTGTTCTCGGCAAATGCCATGTGGATAGTGCAGAAGTCTCGTCGTTGTGGTAGCTCAGATGAATAGAGGTTTTAACCTTCTTCAACGCGCCTTTGAAATCCAAGTCCGCTGGTGCATTGTAGGCAGGATTACCGCCCAACATCACCAGTGTCTCAACCTTGCCCTCGTGCATCGCTCTGACCAATTTCTCGAACTCGCCACGGCTTGGCAACACCGCATCTTTGAATGGCACAAAAGTCAAGGTCTTACCCAAGTTCTCTAACCCAGCATTCACTGCGATAGCTAAGGCATGCACAGCGGCTGGCTGCTCTCGCCCCACCACGATGAGCGATTTGCCTCTGTTTTCAAGCAGGTCTTTGGCTAAAGCACTCATCCATTTTTTATCAAAGTCTATCTCTGGCTCACCAAGTGCATTTGCGCCAGCAATGGCAACACCTTGACGTTTCAGTTCTAAAGCCAAAGCCGCAAGAAAAGCTCCGATGTGCCTTGATTGCACGCGCAAGCGATGGTCAGCCATGGCACCTGTTGCACTGAAGGCGCTTTCGACCACATAGAGTCGGTTCATGGGGTCTTTTTCAGACGCCACACGCCTGCCATCAATAAAGCCGCGTGCATTCACTACACTCTCTGACTCTTTGAGCAGGAAATCAGCATCGAGCGACAGGACAACTTTGGCGGCACGGAAGTCATAGAGTGGTCGCAGCATTTCGCCCGTGGCAAGGCGCACACCTTCGAAGATGTTTTCGTCGCTGATGGGCTCGTAGGCAACGAGTTTTGCATTTGGAAATTCTTGCAGGAAGACGCTTATCAATCTGGCTTGCGTAGGCGATGCAAAAGACTCTGTCAGAAGTGCCAAGCCTTCACCTTTGCGCTCTTTGTAACGCAACACTTCATTGCGCCAAAATTCCGTAAAGGCTTGCCACGACTGCTTTTCGCCGGCTTTGAGCACATTTTGAGAACGGTCGGGGTCATACAAATTCAGGATTTCCGCTTGGGCAAAGGCATTTGTTGCACCCATGCTTGATGGATGCTTTTCGTTGCCCTCAATTTTATTGGGTCTGCCTTCGTGGCTACGCACCAACACCCCATATGCGGATAAGCCAAACGGCATTGTGGTAGCATAGTACTGTGCAATGCCCGGCGTAATATCTTCTGGGGCTTTAACATATGGCACAATTTTTTCCACAGGGCGGCGGCAACTTGCTAACCCTGCCAGTAGAAAGGATGCGCCCATGATGGTCAGAAATTTCCGTCGAGAGATTGGGTCGCTCATCTCTACCGTGCCTTCGGGGAACTCCCGCTCTACCCATTCTTGGAATTCAGGAGAATCGAGCTCTTCTTCAAGACTGCGCCAGTACTTTTTGCCAGTTAGTGGCTCTTCGGGCTTTGGTCGTGGTGCACGTTTCATACTTCAGACAACTTGAGTTTAACAGAATTTTTATCTATGACATGCCGAACATTCGGTCGGCGGGTTGACCTTGCGCTTGGCTTTTAGCTGCTCTACAAATTCGGTATGGTTGGCTGGCACTACCCAATTCATATTGGTAACCTCTTCTACTGGTCTTAGATGTGGGTCTGGATTACGATGACAATCCAAGCACCAGCCCATAGAGAGTGCCTCAACCTGCATGACACCGCGCTCATCCATTTGAGCGACGTTTCCATGACAACTCTGGCAGCCTATCCCTACATTGACATGTACACTGTGATTGAAGTAGGCATAGTCTGGTACTTTATGCACCTTAATCCACTCGACTGGCTTGCCTGTTGTCCAACTCTCGCGTAGCAGCAGTAGCTTTTCACTCTGCGGCAAGACATGCTTTTCATGACAATTCATGCATGTTTGTGTAGGCGGGACGCTGGCATTGGCGGCTTTTTCGACAGTGGTATGACAATATCGGCAATCCATGCCTAAGTCGCCAGCATGCAGCTTATGGCTATACGGAATAGGCTGTTTAGGTCTATACCCAACATCCAAAGCCTTAGGCGACCAGTAATACCAAATTAGTAGCACGGTTAACGTTAGACCGCCAACGAACCCAATTGCAAAGACTGTCGGGAATTTGTTAGTCCATCGTGGGAATAGCTGCGCCATATTTTTACTCCTTGAGTTTTAATAAAGCTTAAAAATCTCTTACACATTTAACCTCTTACACATTTAACTAAGGCCCCGAAGCACCACGCTCTCTGCAATGAGAGCCGTAAATAGCCCGAAGAGATAGACAATAGAGTAGCCAAAGAGACCACGCATCATTTCTTTGCTACCACTTTTCTGCGCCTTAAATGTTTTCTGGATGTAAATCAGACCAAGTATCAATGCGATTGCACCGAAGAAATAGCTGTTAATCACCACTGCCAGTACAATCGTTACGCTTACGGTGATAGCTGTATAAATCAGAATCTGCCGCAGGGTTTCACTATCGCCTTTGACAACGGGCATCATCGGGTAATTGACTTTCATGTAGTCCTCTTTGCATAGCATCGCCAGTGCCCAGAAATGCGGTGGAGTCCAGAAAAAGATGATGGAAAAGAGTAAATAGGCTTCCAGCGCCACATTGTCGGTTACGGCCGCCCATACGCCGATGGGCGCCATTGCCCCAGCCGCCCCGCCGATAACGATATTCTGCGGCGTGTTAGGTTTTAGCCAAAGCGTGTAGAAAAATCCGTAGAAAATGATTGTTGCTAAGGTAATCAGTGCACTGAGCCAGTTGAAGGCTACTGCAAATATGCCTACGCCTACCGTTGCAATGATGACGATAAATGCAAGGGCTTGATTAGGGGTAAGTTTACCTTGTGGCAGTGGGCGGCGCAGCTTGGTGCGAGCCATTTGTGCATCTACTTCCCGCTCAAAGTATTGGTTGAGTGCATTTGCCGCTCCGCCTGTCAGATACACCGCAAACAGGATTAGTCCCAGCCGTATGGGCTCATGTAGCAAACTTCCTTCCAAGCAGAGCGCTACAGCCGCCGAAAACACCACCAGTAGCATAATCGTTGGCTTGGTGAGCAAAAAGAGATTTCTTATGAACTCACTCCTGTGTCGCCCTTTTTGGCATCTTTCTTCAAGCGCAACATCGTTTTGCATACTTCACTACAACGTTATTTAGTCATGCAGTAGAGTGCTTGCCGAGCAAGCCTCTTCGTGCTTTTATTTCTTATGAGCAACCCGTGTATCGCCTGTCAGGCACATCTCATACACTGGCTGTAAAGTGCATTTGGAAAAAAGGTACGTCGATAAGGTTCTGGCAGGGATATTTTGCAGCATTGCAAGCGTCAGGAATACCCCTTGAACGCGGCGCATGGTGGAGTCTGCCAAGCCACATTCTCCAATATGCAAGGCAGATATAACGAGAGCGTTTTGGAGAGGCATCACACTACTTACTACTACTTGTTCATTTTTAGTTTTGCGCCTTCACTGAGCCGCATTGCGGCTTTTGCACCTGCTTGCGAAAGCGCCCGTTCATTTTTGAGCTTTACAATGATACTAAAAAGCTACTTTCCTTGCAAGTAAAAATGCACACGGCGATTATTCCTCATCATCCAATTCATCAAGTCGGAGCTTTTCACGATGCTTGCGTAGTTCCATACGGCGCAATCGTGCTTTTGTCCAGCTCTGCGTTCTAACAAAGCGGTAGATGCCATAGAGTGCCAGCACTGCAGACAGAGTGATGCCGTATTGCTCTGTGATAGGATTGCGTCCAAGCTGGAAATACACGCCCACGGCAAGTGCAAAGAAGAGCAATGCAAAGCCGTAGCCTGTTACTTCAGTGAAAGTTAGACCACCAAAGATGGTGCGGCTTTGGTTGCGTGCGCGGATTTTTGCACCAATGCTACCCTTTTCAGGCAGGGAGATTTTTTCGTCGTTAGTGTCGGCGGCACTCGTTTTATGGGTGCTCCCATTTTGTGGGTATTCTTCCTCTTCCTTATTCATGGTCATCTTTAGTTTCTTTGATTTTAGCGCTTGATAGCAAAGTTAGCGCATTCTGTGGCAAATTCTACCTTGTCTGCATGGATTTGCTTCGGGGTGTGCTCTGACATGCAACTGAATGTATTGAGCGTGGTTTTGCATCATGGTCTCACTCATGCTTTGTAGGAGAGTTGCAAAACGTATATTTCGCATAGCCCTGTTTTATTCACATTAGCAGCAAGGTAGTAAGTTCTATGAGTATGAGTACCAACTTTATCACACTTTCCGGTTACAAGCATCGCTATGTGGAAGCTGGCACTGGCGATACACTTTTTTTGATGCATGGGTTTTCTTCCTCGCTTGATGTGTTTGAAAAAGTTATTCCAGCGTTTGCCCAGCGCTATCGTGTTTTAGCGCTCGATCTTTTAGGCTTCGGCAAATCAGACAAACCGATTCATGTACGCTATTCGCTTTCTTTCTATGCCAAGTTGGCTATGGAATTTTTGGAGAAAACTCATGCACTTGATGCTAAGAACGTCTATGCAGTCGGGCATTCTATGGGCGGTAAATATCTCTTGGCGCTCTCGGTGCTTTACCCAAGCGTGCTCACCAAACTTGTCATCAGCAACACTGACGGATTTTTGAATGTGCCTTCGTTTGTGCGTGCCGCCAGCCTATGGGGGATTCGGCATCTTGTGCGGCGCATTGTCTCATCACCGACCTTTGTTCGCCAGACCATGCGCAGTGTCTATTACGACCCTTCTCACATTACCGATGAGCATTTTCGGCGCAATGTTGAGATGGTGCGCAACCGAGAACATTTTGAAGCCATGATGGCGCTCAATCGTGATTATCGTCATCTGGATTTACGCCGCACCGGGATTCGCAACCGCCTCAAAGAATTACGCCTGCCGATTTTGATTCTCTGGGGTGAAAATGACCGTTTTATTCCGACCAAATATGCTGAAATTGCTCACCGCGAACTGCCGGGCAGTTTTCTAAAGATGATTCCAAATTGCGGACATGTACCTATGGTTGAAAAACCAAATGAGTTTGTCGAAATCGTCTGCAAATTTCTTAGCGACTAAGATTTGCGCTAATTTTGCAAGCCTTTTTAGCGCCTAAACTTCTCAATTGCACATGCGCAAGTTTTGGATTGTACTTTTTCTTCTGCTGTCTCTTCCTCTTTCTGCCCAGTCACAAGGCTCACCGTTTCTTGTGGCATGGTGGAATGTCGAAGTGCTCTTTGATACCAAGCAGGATACCACCACAGATGTTGATTTTACACCGAGCGGCAAGTATCAATGGACGCAAGAGAGGCTCAATCTGAAATTCAAGCGTCTGGCTCAAACCATTCAAGACCTTGCACGCTCACGCGGCTTTACTCTGCCAGACATTATGGGCTTCTGTAACATAGAGCATCAGTGGCTGTTAGACACGCTGTTTCAGAAGCACTTGCGGACCAATGATTTTCAAACTGTGTTCTTTCCATCATCGGCGGCGGCTGGTCGGCATCTTGGGCTTGTGTTTAATCGTCGCAAGTTTAGCTTGAACTTTGCCAGTACTTATCCCATCACGCTCGATACAGGCAAACCTTCTATGCCCGATATTATGCTGGTCAAGTTAGATTATCGTGGTCGGTTGCTCAACATCATTTTGAATCACTGGCCTGAACCCAAACTCTTTGACCCGCTAGCAGAATCCTCGCGCTCGCAAGCTGCGCGGCTTTTGCGTAGCATTATCTCCAGCCTGCGTGAAGGGGAAAAAGAACCCGACATCCTTATTCTTGGCGACTTCAACACAGCCTCGACCAATAAGGCATTTAGCGAGAGCATTCGTGCAAGTGACGATTCATCCTTCGTGCGTTTTACCGCTCCAGAACTGCTACTCAATCTTTCGCTGGTCTCGCCGAGTAGCGGTACCGTTCGTATGCGTGCCAAGTGGCATGCTTACGACCAAGCCCTTGTCTCGTCGAGTATGCTTGACAACAAAAACTTTTATGTTTTTGCAAATTCGCTTGAGTCGTTTTCAGCGCCTTATCTTTTTCAGCCTTCGCGCCGCAGCGACCCTGTCGGTCCACTTTTCAGCACTTTCTACAACGAGCGCTATCTTGGCGGGTACAGCAACCACTTACCAATTTCCGTTGTAGTCTATTTCAAATGAGTACGGTGATTTCTGTCTCGCACTTGCGCAAAGAATATCGCTCTTTGAAAAAAGAAACTGGCTTGCGCGGTGCTATCAAAAGTCTTTTTAAGCGCGAGTACTTGACGCACGTGGCCGTCAATGATATTTCTTTTGAACTTGCCAAAGGTGAGCTTGTCGGTTTCTTGGGTGCCAATGGTGCTGGGAAAACCACGACATTAAAAATTCTTTCGGGATTGCTTTACCCCACTTCGGGTCAGGTTAGGGTATTAGGCTATATTCCCTTTGAGCGTAAGAATGCTTTTCGTCGTCAGTTCTCAATTGTTTTGGGACAGAAAAACCAACTTTTATGGGATTTGCCGGCTGAAGATTCGTTTCTTCTGCTTAAAGAAATCTATGAGATTCCTAACAAGGACTATGAGCGGCAATTGCATAGACTTGCCTCTTTGCTTGATGTTAAAGATAAGTTGCGCATCCAACTGCGTCGGCTCTCTTTGGGAGAAAGAATGAAAATGGAGCTTATTGGTGCGCTGTTACATTCTCCTAAGGTTATCTTTCTTGATGAGCCTACTATTGGGCTGGATGTCATTGCACAAAAATCCATTCGTGAATTCATTAAGTGCTACAATGCCGAGGAGCAAACTACCATCATTCTCACCAGTCACTACATGCAAGATATTGAAACACTCTGCCAGCGCGTGATTATCATTGACTCGGGAAGAATCTTTTTTGACGGTAACTTGGATACGATTATCGGGCGGTTTTCATCGGAGAAGTTGCTCTCGCTTGAGTTTGCAGCCCCAGTCGAGCGCTCAACTTTGGAGCAGTTTGGAACAGTCGAGACTTATTCGCCACTTTTTGCAAAACTGCGCGTACCTCGGCAGATGATTTCCAAAACATCAGCAGAGATTCTTTCTTTATTACCAGTTACCGATTTGAACATTGAAGAGATTCCAATTGAGGATATTATCCGCACCATTTTTGCACCAAAGAAAGTATCTTGATGCGCTACGTGCCTCTTAGGAAACGAATCATACCGAAAAAGGATTTACAGCAAAAACTCTGCTTTACAGCCATTAGCCTAATAGCTTAGGAAAAAACTTAACATCAATCATGCAAATCTCGGCTTCTCTGAAGCACGACGTCTGGCACGACCTCACTGAATCTGGCTCCTACGAGTGGTGGTATTTTGATGCTCTCGATGAAAACCACATTTACTCGTTTGTAGCCATATGGTACTCTGGTTTTCCTTTCTCTCCGTATTATTTGCAGCAGTATTTCAAGTCGCAGCGCTCGCGTTCTGCTCTTTCAGCCAATCCGCTTGAGCATGTTGCGTTTAGTTTCAATCTCTATGAGCGTGGCAGGGAAGTTATCAATTTCATCAAAGAAGGTAACTCATCTTTGTTTTCCGCCTCACGCAACGAGCCATATGTACGCTTTGAGCATAATGAGTTCCGCTTTGATGAAGCGCGCCAAACATACGTGTTGAACCTGCATTTCGAGATGCCTTCTCGGCGCAAAAAAGTACGCGCCACATTAGAGTTCAAGGTGCGACCGTTACACGGTCATAAGCAACTCTCACGCTACTCCTCCAGCACGCATATCCATTCTTGGATATTGGCTTCACCCTCCAATGACGTAAGTGGCGAACTGGAGATTTACGATAGCGGTGAGCGCCGCACGATTCCTTTCAAAGGCAAAGGCTATCATGACCACAACTATGGGCGCGCTCCGATGAATGCCGATATTAAACATTGGTACTGGGGCAGAGCACATTCTAATGACCTTGACTTGGTTTATTACATTACAACCTATAAACACGCTTGGCAGGAGCCGTTCAGTTTCCTATTGCTTACACAGGGCGACCGTGTGCTTACTGTTACCAACCACTTGAAGACTGTGGAGCATGAACATCACAGAGGTCTTTTTTCGCCCTCGTACGGCAAGCGTTTTTCTCTGACGAATTCACGTGTTACTTTTAACATAGAGCACCTTAATGCCTTAGACACCGGTCCGTTTTATTTGCGTTTCAATTCCAAGTTTAGCCTCCTGCGTGAAGATGGCACATCAGTAGACATGATGGGCATTTCAGAATCTCTGCATCCGCAGAATCTTAACTCTGGCATCGTACGGCATTTGATTAAAAGCAAAATTTGGCGTGCTGGCAAACTTTCGCTGATGTACACGCTCTATAACTTTTTTGCTCAACTTCTTGATTTCGGAACGAAAAAAATTGGGCTTGTTGTTCCTGAAGCGATTGGGGAAAAGTAACCCACTCTGTACATCTGTATTCTGTATGTCTATGCGTTCATTTAGCGCTGAAGTTTGTAACTCTGAGTTCCCTTTGCTTGGAACATATCTAACTCTTTCAACTGTAACTTTAGAGGAGACTCCAAATCATGGCGCAAATTGTCAGGGGTGAATATGACCGTTCAAAGCGTCTGGCCGTTATTTCTGAAACCGACCAAGAACGCCGCGAAGCCGTTGAAAAAGCCCAAAAAGCGGTTCAAGAAGGCGAGGCTGTCATGGGGACAGGTCGCCGCGACGTGCTGAATATTATTGTCGGCGTGCTGGGCACCATCTTTGTCTTGCCTGTTCTCTATGTTGTTGGACGTTTTGTTATCCCACCTGAAAAGAAGAAAAAAGAGGAAACTTCCGTTGTCGTCGCCAAAGTCTCTGATGTTCCACCGAACTCTGGAAAGATTGTTGTCTTCAATGGGCAAAAACTTCTGCTTACCAATGTCAATGGTGAATACAAAGCGATTTCAGCCATCTGTACGCACCTTCAGTGTATTGTGCAGTGGAAAAAAGACGAGCAAGTGGTTTGGTGTGCGTGCCACAATGCCAAATACACCACCGACGGTGAGAAAATCTCCGGTCCTCAACCTGCTGGTCTTGCCAAGTACGCTGTGAAAGTCAAGGATGATAACATTGTCGTGGAAAAAGCATAAACTTTTAATTTAACATACGAAAGGAGTACATAACTCATATGGCAGATCTCGTTCAAACTCAGGCAACTGCCTCACCAGCCCGCCAAGGCACCGCTGGCAACGGCACTGTAGCCAGCAATGGCACCACCGAAAAATTCAATCTCCAAGATTGGATCAATGTTCGGATTGGGTCTATGACCTACGCTATTGACTACCTTAGCAAGAAAACCGTTCCGATACACCGCCAATCTATTTGGTATTACTTCGGTGGTCTCACGCTCTTTTTCTTTGTCATTCAAATCATCACAGGATTGCTTCTTTTGCTTTATTACAAACCGACTGAAGCCGAAGCCTTTGATTCTTTCGTCTATATTCAAAAAGAAGTCGCCTTCGGTTGGCTTATTCGTCAGGTGCACAGCTGGTCAGCCAACCTGATGACACTGATGATGTTTATACACATGTTCAGTGCCTACTTCATGAAAGCCTACCGTAAGCCTCGTGAGCTGATGTGGCTGACAGGTTTTGTGCTTTGCCTGCTCACGCTTGGGCTTGGCTTTACTGGCTACCTGCTTCCTTGGAATGAGCTGGCTTTCTTTGCCACACAAATTGGTATCTCTATTCCGGGCTCGATTGGCGGCATGCCCTTGATTGGCGAGCTCATTGGTCCCTCCATCATTGAGATTACCGCAAAGATTCTCGGCGCCGACATTTTGATGATTGATGGCAAGCCTGTTCCTCAAGTTACTGGAGAAACGCTTACACGCATGTTCGGCTTCCATGTTGTGTTGCTTCCCGGTATCACCTTGCTGGTGCTTTCTGCGCACCTGATGCTCATGCAAACCTTGGGTAACTCTGTGCCCATCGGCTACCGCGAGCGCGGTCTTCTCAAAGGCGAAGAGCCCTTCTTCCCTAACTTTTTGATGAAGGATTTCATTGGCTGGATGATTGGCTTTGCGGTGCTCATTTTTCTTGCCGTCATGTTCCCATGGGAAATTGGTGTGAAGTTAGACCCTGTTAATTCTGCACCGAGCCCTGAGATTAAGCCAGAGTGGTATTTCTGGGCACAGTTCCAATTCCTCAAGCAAGTACCGGGGTGGGTTGCGGCGATTCTCTTAGGCGCAGCCGTATTGGTTTGGGCACTCGTGCCATTCCTTGACAAGAAAGCCTCTCGTGAAGAAAAAAGCCCAGCTTTCACGATTTTCGGTATTCTCACCTTAGCCTTCTTTCTCTTTGAATCATTCCTTGTCTATTACAACTATTCGTTGACACATAAGCACGGACCCTGGTTCTAAATTATGCTGAAGATTCAGTGTTTAGGCGGCTACACAAGCCGCCTTTTTGTTTTGTGCTTATGGATGTCTGGATGATGACCATTCTCTCCAGAAACCCTTTAGCGCTGGCAACTGATACAAAAAAGGTAGCCAAGACATGGCTACCTTTTCTCTGTATGACCTTACGCTTTTGCGGTTTAGTAACGGTAATGCTCTGGCTTGAAGGGTCCTTTCGGATTAACGCCGATATACTCGGCTTGTTCTGGCGTAAGCTCTTCAAGTTCTACGCCCAGTTTTTCAAGGTGGAGTCTTGCGACCATCTCATCAAGATGCTTAGGCAGAACATAGACTTTATTTTCATACTTGTCTGCATTTTGCCATAGCTCCATCTGCGCCAGCACTTGATTGGTAAAGGACATAGACATCACAAAAGAGGGATGTCCCATGGCGACACCCAGATTTACCAATCGACCTTCTGCCAGCACAATAATATCCTTGCCGTCTATGTTGTAGAGGTCAACCTGCGGTTTGATTTCTACTTTGGTATGCCCGTAGTGCTTATTCAGCCACGCCATATCGATTTCAATATCGAAGTGCCCGATGTTGCACACCACGGTTTTGTCTTTCATGAGCTTAAAGTGCTTAGCTGTTACAATGTCTCGATTGCCTGTTGCTGTTACAACAATATCAGCTTGGGGAATAGCGTTTTCCATTTTTTTGACTTCGTAGCCGTCTATGGCTGCTTGCAGTGCGCAGATGGGGTCGACTTCGGTTACAATCACGCGTACGCCTGCACTGCGGAGCGACTCGGCAGACCCTTTGCCCACATCACCATACCCAGCGACCACGGCAACTTTTCCTGCCAGCATCAAATCTGTGCCACGACGAATGGCATCAACGAGTGATTCTCGGCAGCCATACTTGTTATCAAACTTTGACTTTGTAACGCTGTCATTGACATTAATGGCAGGCAGAGGCAGTTTGCCATTTTTCATCCTTTCGTAGAGACGATGCACGCCTGTAGTTGTCTCTTCAGAAATGCCTTTGATGTTGGGCACCAGTTCAGGGTATTTATCCAAGACCATGTTTGTAAGGTCGCCCCCGTCATCTAAAATCATGTTGAGTGGTTGCCCGTCTGGGAAGAATAGGGTTTGTTCAATGCACCAATCAAATTCTTCTGGTGTCATGCCTTTCCATGCATAGACGGGAATGCCTGCGGCAGCAATGGCAGCAGCGGCATGGTCTTGGGTGGAAAAGATATTGCAGCTCGACCATGTTACTTCTGCACCAAGTTCTCTAAGTGTTTCAATCAGCACGGCGGTTTGAATGGTCATGTGCAAGCAGCCGGCAATGCGTGCGCCCTTGAGCGGTTTTTTCGGACCGTATTCTTTACGCAGTTGCATTAAGCCGGGCATTTCTGCTTCAGCCAGACGAATTTCTTTGCGTCCCCATTCTGCAAGCGATATGTCTTTGACTTTGTAGGGCAGTTTCTTGGTTTCTGTTGTCGCCATAGTTGTGATTTAGGTTTGAGTTATTTGGAGAAGCTATTGTCAATCAAGTCTGTCCTGTATGATGATTTCTTTTCAGATTATTTGAATGCGCGTTGTAAGTCTTTGACCCTATCCAATTTTTCCCAAGGGAAGATGTCGCGACCAAAGTGTCCATAGGCAGCGGTGTCTTGGTAGCGCCAACCTTTTGGTCTATCGAGTTTAAATCGCTCAATAATAGCCAGTGGGCGTAGGTCAAAGAGCTTTTCTACTTTTTCTTGTAACTCCCCATCGCTGATGCCGTTGATGCCCGTGCCATGTGTATTGACATAAATCGACACTGGTCGCGCAATGCCGATAGCGTAAGAGACCTGTATGGTGCATTTTTCAGCCAGTCCGGCGGCTACTACATTTTTGGCAATGTGGCGCGCGGCATATGCGGCACTGCGGTCAACTTTGGTTGGGTCTTTGCCGCTAAATGCGCCGCCGCCATGTGGCGCAGCACCGCCATATGTATCGACAATAATTTTTCTACCTGTCAAGCCAGTGTCGCCATGCGGACCACCGATTTCAAATTTCCCCGTTGGATTAACGAAGAATTTGGTATTTCTATCTATCAATTCTTTTGGTATCACTTTATTGATGGCACAGGCAATTACATCTTCTTTGATTTTGGCTTGCCATTGTTTGTCGGTCATGCCATCTGGCTTGGGGTCGTGCTGTGTAGAAATGACGATGGTATCTACTCGCACGACTGTATGACCGTCGTATTCGAGTGTCACTTGGCTTTTCGCATCAGGTCGCAAGTATGTCATTTCTTTACCTTCTTTGCGAATGTCCGCCAAGCGCTTCACTAATCGATGTGCGAACATAATCGGTGCTGGCATCAGCTCTGGTGTTTCTTTACATGCGTAGCCAAACATTATGCCTTGGTCGCCAGCACCGATACCATCAAAGCGGTCTTTGTATTTTTCATATTTATGTCTGTCGACACCCATGTTAATGTCAGGCGATTGTGCATGAATCGCTGAAAGAATGCCACAAGACCTTGCCTCGAACATATACTCGCCTCGTGTGTAGCCAATTTCTTCAATGACTTGCCGAACCAAATCTGGCACTTCCACATATGCCTTGGTGGTTACTTCGCCCCCTACAATCACCTGCCCTGTGGTTACAAAGGTCTCACAAGCCACACGCGAGTGCCTGTCCTGCTCCAAAAATGCATCGAGCAGCGCATCAGAAATTTGGTCTGCTATTTTATCGGGATGACCTGCCGACACGGATTCTGAGGTAAAAAGGTATTTTGCCATTGGTAGAGTTGTTAATTTGCTTGATTAAAGCTCTGCTTTTAACAATTAAGTACCATTTCGGCTGCAGCTGAAGCCAAGGCAGGGTCGCGCTGATGTGGAGTAAAGCGGACACGGCTATTCACCGCGAGCACTGCATGCGCTTCGGCCTGCAGCATCGACACCGCGTCCATAGATAATGGGATGTCAGAAGCGTTGCAAATATACGATAGCCAGTAGCTTTCACAAAAAGAAGTTGACGGCAGTTCGGGCGGTTGCGGTTTTGCATTATTCATTTTGCAGGGCATTGGCGCCACTGACAATTTCAATAATTTCTTTGGTAATGGCAGCCTGACGGGCACGGTTGTAAGTAAGACTTAAGGTGCGAATCAATTCTTTTGCATTGTTTGATGCCGACTCCATAGCGGTCATCCGAGCGGCTTGTTCAGCAGCATCGGATTCTAGCAGCATGCGCCAGATTTGGTTAGATAAATACAGTGGCAAAAGTTGCCCAATAATCTGTGAAGGTTCGGGCTCAAAGATGTACTCTCCTTCCACTTTGGCTTGAGATGTCGGCAACTGAATTGGTAAGAAAACCTCTTTGCGCAACAGGGGCGAGAGCACCGTCTTGAATTCATTGTAGATGAGAATGACGCGGTCGACTTCACCCTTTGCATACAGTTCTGTGGCTTTATTGGCAATGGCTTTTGCGGTCTCAAACGCCAATTTTTGGAATACTCCGGGGAAGCGTTCTACAACAGGGTAGTTTTGCTTTGCAAAGTAATCTACACTGCGGCGCCCCACAGGCATCACTAGCAGGTTGTTTTTTTCTGTCCACTTCTTGTACTCATCATTGAAAGTTTCACGCGCTGATTTGAGCACATTTGCATTAAATGCGCCACAAAGCCCTCTATCGGCTGACACTACAATAGCAAGCACTTTCTTAGTATCCTTGCGTGGCGCTAATAACGGATGTTCAGAGGTATCAATTCTCTCGACCACAGAGGTCATAATTTTTCTCAGTGCATTGCTATACGGACGTGATGCAATTGCACGGTCTTGTGAGCGACGCAGTTTAGCAGCCGCCACCATTTTCATTGCCTTCGTGATTTGTTGCGTATTTTTGATACCACGAATGCGCGTGCGTAATTCCCTTAGTGTTGCCATATTACAGACAAATACCGATTGGTAGTGTTGAAAAATGAATGTGTAAGTTTTGCTGCACTGTTCCGCACTTGTCTTTTGTTTTATGTGCAAAACATAGATGTTCTTCGCACTGTTGTTATCATTCCGAGCGCAAGCGAGAAACCTATTGCGAATGAATATTGGTAATTTAGCAACGAAGATTGAAAAAAGGCTTTGCTACTCATTACTCATTCGGTGGATGCTTCACTCTGCTACGCTCCGTTCAGCATGACATCTGCAAGACACTGGGGTATATCAGTTCAATTCGTATCCTTTCAATTTTAATTATCAGCGCCACTTAGAAAGATTTAGACTTTTATGCCCTGCCTTCGCTACTTTTGTTTTTTTGCCTTGAAGACCTCTACATATGTTGCCGCCAGTTCCTTTAACTGCTTAGCAACTTCATCGGTCATTTCTTTCTTTTCTGCAATAGATTTCAGAATCTCGGGATTTTTGTCACGCAAGCTCTGCAAGAACTCGGCTTCGAACTTACGCACTTGAGACACTGGTAAGCTATCGAGAAAGCCAGATGTACCGATAAAGATTGAGACCACTTGCTCCTCGACGGGCACAGGCGCATATTGTTCTTGCTTTAGGATTTCGACTAGTCGTGCGCCGCGTGTCAATTGGGCTTGTGTCGCCTTATCGAGGTCAGAGCCGAACTTTGCAAAGGCTTCTAATGAGCGATATTGTGCAAGGTCTAAGCGCAGGGTTCCTGAAATTTTCTTCATGGCTTTGATTTGCGCATTGCCACCGACGCGCGAGACAGAAATCCCGACGTTGATAGCTGGACGCACTCCAGCATTGAAGAGGTTAGACTCCAGATAGATCTGTCCATCTGTGATGGAAATCACGTTAGTAGGAATGTATGCCGATACATCGCCAGCCTGAGTTTCAATGACTGGCAATGCAGTCAGAGAGCCGCCACCTTTGACCATAGGTTTAATTTGCTCGGGCAGGTCGTTCATGGCACGGGCGATATTATCATCACGATGGATTTTTGCGGCACGCTCCAGTAGCCGTGAGTGCAGATAGAAGACATCTCCGGGATACGCCTCTCTTCCGGGCGGACGGCGCAGGAGCAGTGAGACTTGCCGGTATGCTACCGCTTGCTTAGAGAGGTCATCGAAAATGACAAGTGCATGCCGACCTGTATCCCTGAAAAATTCTCCTAATGCTGCGCCTGCAAACGGTGCAATAAATTGCATCGGTGCTGGGTCTGACGCTGTTGCAGAAATTACCGTCGTGTATGGCATGGCACCGTACTTTTCTAATACGCCCACGACTTGCGCCACAGATGAGCCTTTTTGACCAATAGCCACATAGATACAATACATGGTCTCATTCTTGCGTTCAGGCGGCAGGCTACGGTTGATATTGGCTTGATTGATGATGGTATCAATGGCTACTGCAGTTTTGCCTGTCTGTCTATCACCGATAATCAACTCGCGCTGACCACGCCCAATAGGAATCATGGCGTCAATTGCTTTGATACCTGTCTGCAAAGGCTCTTTGACAGGCTCGCGATAAATCACACCCGGCGCACGTCGCTCCAGTGGCAAACGGAGTTTGGTTTCAATCGGTCCTTTGCCATCGATTGGTTCGCCTAAGGGATTGATTACTCGCCCCAGCATGGCTTCGCCTACTGGCACAGATGCCAAAATGCCTGTGCGCTTGACCATATCGCCTTCGCGCACGGCTTCAGAGTCGCCGAACAGCACGGCACCGACATTATCTTCTTCAAGGTTCAAAACCATACCCATGATGTTGTTTGGGAACTCAATCAGTTCACCAGCCATGACTTTTGCCAGTCCATAAATGCGTGCAATGCCATCACCCACTTGCAATACCGTACCGACCTCGTACGTATCGGCTTCGGCTTCGAAGCCAGAGAGTTGTTTGCGGAGAATTGCCGACACTTCGTCGGGTCTGACTGCTGTGCTCATTAGGCTAAGATGTTTGAGAGTTGATTAAGTTTGCTATTCTTTTACTGCTTGCCTTTGCGTGCATGCGAAAAATAAAGTTATGATAAATTTTGATGACTTGAAAATATCTCAGCTTTTGCATTTGCTCTTCGTTGCCGCACACTTTTTGGATAACTTGTTTTCTTTGAACATGCGCTATTTCTTCAAAGCGCGAGTTTGTGCGTCTTATCTTGCTTGATAGGTTAATTAGCCAAGCAGTGTTTAAGCAACCATCATTCATGCAGTATCTTATTTCTCTTCTCCGCAAAAAAGAGCGTTTTGCTATTGGCGTGCTCTCTGGCACGTCGGTCGATGGCATTGATGTCGGCTATGTGCGCCTCACTGGCGCTGGCGAAGGCACGAAGCTCGAACTGCTTGGCTTTCATACCTATCCGCTTGCGCCCGCGTTACGGCGCAAGATTTTAGAGAATTTCTCGCCTGAATCTGCACGCTTGCCGATGCTTTCGTCTATGAATTTTCTTATCGGGGAGATGTTTGCCGATGCCATTTTGGCATTTCAAAAGGAGTTCAAAGTCAAATACTTAGATTTTGTTGCATCGCATGGTCAAACATTCTGGCATCAACCTCAGCCCCTGCGTATTGGTCGATACAAGATTCGCTCCACACTCCAACTGGGTGAAAGTGCTGTCATTGCTAACCGTGTTGGCGTGCCTGTCGTCTCTGACTTTCGCGTGGCTGACATTGCATTAGGCGGAGAGGGTGCACCGCTTGCCCCGTATCTTGATTGGTTGCTTTTTCGGCACCGCACCCGCTCACGCGTGCTCATTAACATTGGTGGCATTAGCAATCTGACTGCACTGAAAGCTAACGCTAAGCTCTCCGAGGTCGTCTATTTCGACTGCGGTCCCGGTAATGTGATGATAGACATGGCGGCACAACTTTTTTTCCATCAGCCTTTTGATAAAAATGGCGCTCTGGCAGCACAAGGGACACCTTCACAAGCGATGCTTCGTACATGGCTTCGTGAGCCATACTACCGACGCAAGCCACCAAAGTCGACAGGGCGAGAACTCTTCAGTGCTGATTACTTCAAGCGCCTGATTGACCAGTGCCGCAAGTTGAATCTTAGCGCACATGATATTCTTGCTACGCTAACCGCTCTGACTGCAGAGAGTATTGCCATGCAACTTCGCACTTTTGTGTTAAGTCGGTTTCAAGTCGATGAAGTGTTTGTGGCAGGTGGTGGGGCGGAGAATCTGACCCTAATGCGTGACTTGCGTTCCTTGCTTGAAAAGCTATCGGTGCATAAAGTCAGCAAACAAAGCGAGCTTGAGACGTGCGCCATTCCTGCAAAAGCCAAGGAAGCCGTGCTTTTTGCCACGCTTGGTCATGAATTTCTTTCAGGGAGAAGTGCCTCACTTGCTACACCTGCTATCTTGGGCAAACTTTCTCTGCCTGCCGAACAGCATTTGAGACCTCGCTATAGCTCATAGCTTGGATTGCCAAAATAATTTTTGCGTGATATGCTCTTAAAAATTCAGTAAGTGTTATTTTTACACCGTCCCACTTTCGCATTCTGATTGTTCTTACTATTTTCAATCAACTTTGAATATTTGTAGAAGTATGAAAAAAAGAATTATCACTACCTGCATTATTGTTGGCGCTGGGATTTGCGGGTTAATTGCTGCAGATGCCTTACAACGTGCTGGCGTGAAGGTTACCGTTCTTGACAAAGGACGTGGTGTGGGTGGGCGTTTGGCAACTCGCCGCATTCAAAACGGCACATTCGACCATGGCGCACAGTATTTTACGGTCAGAGATAGCCGATTCTTCTCCATCGTGGAAGAATGGCTGGCTGCCGGTATTGTTGAAGAGTGGAGTAGAAGTTTTCTTACCTCTGCTGGACCTTGCAGCGATGAGTCTGAACCGCGTTACTATGGCATTGGCGGCATGACGGGTATTGCCAAATATCTTGCCCGCAATATTGATGTTCGACTGAATGAACAAGTCGTGTTGCTCTCTGCTCGTCAGAACCTTTGGTATGTGGAGACCGAAAGTGGCAACACTTATCAGGCTGAATCTCTCATTCTGACGCCGCCAGTTCCACAGTCACTTGAATTGGTCAAGCATTCAGGCATCCCTATCCCTATCAGAGAAAAACGCTTGCTGGAAGCTGTTACTTACTTGCCTTGCTTAGGGGTCTTAGCCTTGCTTGATAGCGCAAGTAAAATTCCCTCCCCCGGTGGGCTGTGGTTCTATGACAGTCCTGTGCTGTGGATTGGTGATAATCAGCAAAAAGGGGTTTCTAAGGCACCTGCGGTTACGATTCATGCCAATCCTGCTTTTAGTCGGGCCTATTGGACTGCTGACGACCAAGCCATCATGCATGAACTGCTAACACATGCTTCACCATGGCTGGGAGCATCTGTTGTCAGTGCCGAGATTAAACGCTGGCGATATAGTGCGCCTGACTCCTTTGTGCCCGAACCTTGCATCTTTCTTGCCGAACCTCTGCCACTTCTTTTCGCCGGTGATGCATTTGTCTCACCGTGTGTGGAAGGCGCAGTGCTGTCTGGCTTAGCTGCTGCCGAACACTTACTTGCAGAGATTCGTGCTGCACGGGTTTAGGGGGGCACAAGCCATTTGCTTTTCAGTGGTGATACTGTCTCAGTCGCCGTTCTGCTTCGTGATAGATGCGCATTAACTCTGCTGGAATTGGCACTGGGCGCATGGTGGATAGGTTGATGAAAATGCCTATTTGCTCGGCATGTGCCACGGCTTTCCCTTCAACCAGAAATTCTGCAGACGCTGTCCAGCGGAGTTGTGTGGCATGGCTAATCCACATCTTGCCGATGAGCTTATCCAAAAAAGTTACCGCTTTTTTGTAGTGAATTTCTGTCTTCAGCAGCACGGGTGAGATGCCCATCTTCAACTGCGTCTCCACAGAAAGGTAAGACTCTATCATCTTGACGCGCAGGACTTCTAACCAACGCACATAGGTGATATTGCTCACGACTCCTGCATAATCAATATCATGTGGCATGATGTCTATTGGCATGGAAAACTCGAAGGCTTTGACCTTGGGCTTGTGCTGAGCAGCCTGTGTCGAGTGGCTATGGTGATGCGACATAAATTTTGCTTTTTGAGTTAATCAAATACGAAGGCGTTCCCAATGCCACTTTATTCTTCTCCCTGCGCTCTCAAGAGGTTGAACACTTTAGAGAAATGGAATATCTATATCATCACTCTTTGTGCGGCGGTCTGGACCTTTGGTTTGGCTAGCAGTACGGTTAGCTTTGCGGCGCTCGACTGCCACTGGGATATTTACTTTTCGCCGTTCTTCACGCTCACGCCGTGGTCCTTTGCGGCGGTCTAATACAGCACCGTTTTCCTTGTATTTTTTCTCGAGCTCAATGTAGGATTCTAATGAGAGTAGCGGTGCCGTAGACAGCTTGATGGTCTTCTCACCTGTTGCTACCGCCAGCCCACTTCCATCGGGACTAAGCGTAACCGCATAGAACCGTCCCTCGCTTTGGTCAATCTGCGCACCCGTTTTGACATCCCAGAGTTTAATTTGGCACTGTTTTGAAATTCGGTTATAAGATGTGCTGGTCAGGGAGTTTCCTTCCTTGGCAAAACACACCGATTCTACACCGCTTTCATGCCCAATAAGCACATTCATTTCCTTTCCTGACGGCATCTCCCAGAGGCGCACGGTTTTATCCCAACTGCCTGATGCCAGCATTGTGCCTGACGGATTGTATTCTACCCATGTTACGCTATGTGTGTGTCCAGTGAGTGTTTTCGGTTTTGCACTTGTCTTCACACTCCAGATTTTGATGGTCTTATCCGCACTTGCTGATGCCAACTGTTTGCCGTCGGGACTGAACACGACTTTATTGACGGTATGCTTGTGCCCTTTGAATGTTTTTATTTCCTTGCCCTTTGCGACATCCCAAATCTTCACTGTTTTGTCGCTACTGCCAGACGCCAGCAATTTCCCATCGGGGCTAAAGGCTAAGGAATTGACGGCTTGCGCATGTCCCTCCAAGCGTTTGATTTCTTGTCCTGTTTCAGGATTCCAGAGCGTGATGACGTGGTCATTACCGCCCGTAGCGAGTATTTTGCCATCGGGGCTATACGCAACGGCGTAGATATAAGTGCGTGCCGAGCCTTCCATGAGGGTTTGCAGTTGCTCTCCTGTTCGAGTGTCGGTGATAATCGTTCGCCAGCTGGCAGAAGCCAGTTGTCGTCCATCTGGGCTGAAGACCATAGCGTTAATGCGGAGGGCATGTCCAGCCAGTGTCTTCTGCAAGCGAAAGCTTGTGGGGAGCAATCGCCACCGGCGCTCTCGTTTTATCTCGTCTTCGATATTGCGTAGGTTGAAAAAGTTTTTGTCTTCCAGTTGTCGTTCCAATTCTTCCACAATGGTTTGCGCCTCGCTATCGCTGACCATCATGTCGCGGCACTTTTTCAGCATGTCGGTTACCTTTGTCAGTTCGTTGTCGCGTACGGTTGCAAGAAATTCCACAATCGCTTCCCGTGCGACCAATTCGTAATCCAGCAGTACTTTTACGGCATAGAATTTTTCGACTTCAATGAGGCGGCGGAGCAGGTCTATGGCGTCAGCATCTTTTTGACACAAAGCATACCCTTTTGCCGCAAGAAAGCCAGCTTCTAAAAACTTCGGGGAAAGCTGATAGGCTTTTAGGGCAAGTTCCGCAACACTTTCAGGCTTGTCTAACACATATGAGGCTACGGCAGCATGGAAATAGGCATCTGCGGTGGCGCTTTTTACGACCTCCTGAAAATCACGATTTTCGCCATAGAACACACGTAGTAGGGGAAGCGCTAAGGCATCTTCTTCTTTTTCAGCCAGTTCTGCCGCTTTGCGTAGGGCTTGTTCTGCTCTTTCAGGATCGAAAAGACTTGGTACATAGAGCACAATCAGCCCTATGCGGTGCAAGAGTGAGTACTCATTGGGTTTCTTTGCCAGCACATCCTCAAAACGCTTCAATGCCAATTCATAGAGGTCGTAGTCTGTTACACCCTTTGCATAGTGCTGGAAAGCTTGTTCAAGCCGCTTGCTTAGACTTTCCTCATCGACTGACAGTCGATAAAGAATCTGCATATCACGTGCTTCGAAGCGTTCGCAATTTTTTTGGTCTGTATTGAAGGCATAGACCCAATCCAGCACCGTAGTAGATTCTGTCCATAAGTCGGTATGATGTCCGATTGTATTGACACTCTTCCATAGTTTCTCGTTCGGCTCGCCAACAATCAAGTCCTTTGCTTGCATCATTCTCTGCGCCAATCTTTGCTCATCTTGATTGCTACTACTGCCCAGTTTCTCTATCTGCTGAAGCCACTGCTTGATGCTATCCATGAATGCGGCTTGCGCCTGCTCAAGCGTTTTTACTTCCGACATTGCTCTCAGATAAGCCTTAAATTGCTCGGCTCGGGTTTCACGCGACACTGGATTGAACGAGAAGGTTGGCATAGGTTACATCTACTTTATGGGTTTTAAGCGAAGACCATAACAACATAAGATGCTATTTTTTCATGAAATTTCATGCTCAATTGTCCAGCAGGTTACTAAAAATAGCCCTCGACCAGCAGTGTATTATCAAGCACTTTGAGCAACACATCATGCAGTTCAATGCTGTCGTCTAAGTGTCTTAAGTTCAGTTCTCCTATGCTTGAGAGCGCATCGGCGCCCAGAATTTTTGGTGCGATAAACAGATGGAGCTTATCACACAGCTCGGCGCGAAGAAAGCCCGACATGAGTTTTGCCCCACCTTCGACCAGTACTGAAAGTAACTTTTTCTCATACAGCACTTCGAGCACTTCGCTAAGGATTAATTCGTCATTTTTTTCTGTCACAAAGCATGTTTCCACATCTTGTCGAGCTAAGGCTTTTAGTTTGGGATGTTTGCGATTCACTTTAGAGGTAATCGTGATGGTCTTGGCATCTTTGTTGAAGAGATTGGCATGCAGTGGCACGCGCAGCTTTCGATCGAGCAAGACTCGAACAGGGTTTCTGCCTTTGACATGACGCACGGTTAGCAAGGGGTTATCGGCAAGTGCCGTGCCTGTACCGACCATCACGGCATCGTATAGCGCCCGCAATTGATGCGTATATGCACGCGCCGATTCACCTGTAATCCATTTTGATTCTTTCGTCTTCGTGGCGCTTTTGCCATCGAGTGTCTGTGCCAGTTTGAGTGCCACGAATGGCCGACCTGCCGTGTGGTAAGTGATAAAGGCTTCGTTGAGTCTTTTGGCTTCTTCTTCTAAGACGCCAACGGTAACTTTCACTCCAGCTTCGCGCAACTTCCTAATCCCTCGTCCCGCCACTTTTTTGAACGGGTCTTTACAGCCAATTACGACGCGGGGAATTTTTTTTTCTACGATGAGGTCTGCACAAGGTGGAGTTTTGCCAAAGTGAGCACACGGTTCAAGATTGACATAGAGCGTTGATTCTTTGAGCAGTGCTGGATTCTTGACGGATGCAATCGCATGAACTTCGGCGTGCGGACCTCCATACTGCTTGTGGTAACCTCGCCCGATGATTTTGCCCTCGTGCACAATCACTGCACCGACCATTGGATTCGGACTTACTGCACCTGCACCTCGATAAGCTAAGCGCAGCGCTTGTCTCATGTATTTTTCATCTTGTGTAATGCGTTCTTGTTTAGAGAGGTGCTCCATGGTCATGGCGCTTAGCCAGTTTGGTTTTTTAGGTATAGCCTCTGCCCTTTCTCACACCTGCAAACGCAGTTCTTTCGGCAGTTTACTAATGGATTTGAGTATCAAGTTGTTGATTTGTTCTTTTGGTAAGGTTACAAAGAAATCTTCGCTCGACAGGTCTAACAGCCGATAAGAGTATGTAATCAGCGGTTGTGGGTTTGCCTTCGTGATGACCTCTGTGCAAAAACTGTAGATATTTCGGTCAATCTCCGTCGTAATAAATGGTGAGAGCTGGTGTATCAAGTAGCATACTTCAAGCGCGACATCAAGCAACTTGCCACATCGTTCCAAATAACTTATCGCTCTTTGTGAGCCCGGCGGTTCTTCGTAGTAGAGTATGTATTGCATGGCTGCATCATGCAAATACCTACTCATAACTTTGAGCGCAAGCGTGCAGTAAGTTTCCCAAAAATCAGGCTCCGCCGCCAGAAAAAAACGCTTGTAGATAGGCATCAAGGCTTTCTCATAGATTGCCCAGAGCAAAATGAAACTGGCATCTGCCGGAAGGTCTTTAAGGCGAGAGAGCAAGATGACAGTATCAATCATTGTTTCCATCACCGTTGTATCGAACGGTGCATGCAGAAGTAACGCTGCTGCACGCAAACTCTCATACTTTAGTTCATCTGGTTTATTAGATGGGTTACTTAGCTTTTGCAGGATAGCTTCTACTTCATCTAAAATTTTTTCTCGGTCAGCTGATAGCACAAGCTGCTCGCCAGCTTTAATGAGCTCTGTTTTGGCTTGAATGTCTAAGCGTTCCTCTTTAGCCACGCCTGACTCATGCAAAAAGAGTAGCACTGCTCTGGCTGCAAACCGTTTTTCAGGCAGGATTGCCGCTTGCAGGTCTAAAATCGCTGACCGAGTCAGCGCGTATGGATCGAGATGATAAAGTTCGTTCCAAAGTTGAAAATTTGGTCTCACAGTCTACTATGATTTTGTTGTTTTAGGGACAACTTGGAAAGATATGTGGATGCTCAATATGCACCTGAATCATGCGCACGCCCGATAGTCGCAAGAGTTCAGAGATGTTTTCAATTTTGTAAGGCTTATCATAGTAAATCGTCTTGATTCCCACATTGATAAGTGCCTTCAGGCAGTTAATGCAGGGACTTGCGGTAACATATATCTCCGCATCCTTAATGCACACACCATGTTTGGCGGCTTGAATGATGGCGTTCATTTCTGCATGAATCGTGCGCATGCAATTTTCTTCGACTGTACCATCGGGGTGGATGGACTTGTAAATCAAGCAATTTGGTCCATCGCAGTGTGGCAAGCCCGACGGAGAACCATTGTAGCCCGTTGCCAGAATGTTGTTATCACGTACGATAACAGCACCAACATGTGCTCGCTCGCATGTTGCACGCAGTGAAATCAAATGCGCCACACGCATAAAGTATTCTTGCCAGCCAATCCGTTTTGGTTTTTCAGATAGCTCCATAAACCCATTTTTTTCTGCAAATCCCTGCATAGCTCTGTCGGTTATTTTGTCTCGTTCAAATTCCAGTTGTAGTCTAAGAATTTGATGGTGATGTTGCCTTTTTCTAAGCGCTCGCGCTCTTCACCTGAAAAGTATTGTGCAATATACTTAAGTAGTGAGCCTTTCTTGCTCTCAAAGTCGTTCCGATACCACTCAAAAATTTTGGAAAGATATAGCGTATTGCCCTCTAACTTGATATGATTACGCGTGCTATCGCGTAGAAAACTCTCCGCTTGCTCTCTAAGCTGCGCACTCAACGTCGCCCCTGTGTAGGCTTCTGGGCGCAGCACTGGACAAGATTCAGACGCGCAATTGACCGCAAAATGAATTTGCTCTTCACCAAACTCACCGCGCAAAATATCGTGTTCAATCTCATCGAGCGAATAGGTCTTTCCGCCAACTTTGCAGAATTTACGTTTCCATGGACTATCAAACGGTAGCGATAGATAGCCCAATGCGCTAAGATCAGTGATGCTTTTAATCGGGTAATTATCTACGACTAACTTGAGCGTATAGGCATTGTAGGCATTTATCCAGAAAGCAATTTTTTCTTCGCGTGTTGGTAACGCTTCGGGGTTAGCTTCGCTAAGCTGTTGCAGATATTCATCTAAGCGTTTATCCTGTTTGAGCGCCGCATAATTGACTTTGCTGCCTTGAACATATGTTTTCAGCAGCGCATCAAATTTACTATGGTCAAATGCTGCACCCTCTTGTGCTGGACTTTGCGAGCTATGCACTATGGTGAGTATCAACACTTTAATTGCAAAATATGCCTTTTTCACGACTTAGCCAGATTTAGAGATGATAAAAAGTTACTTTACACTCTACGCCCTTACGCTCGAGATGAAATCGCGCTTTGAAGGCGGTTACATCTTCGAGGCGTTTTCGCAAGAAAAAAATGAATTGCGCCTTTGCATCATTGCCCCTGATAAAGAGCGCTTTACGCTGTTTGCGACTGCAAATACTCCTCAATTCTCACTTTACTTTTCAGAGACTTTCCAGCGTCAGAAGCGCAACAGTATTAGCCTCATGAGCAAAGCAAATGACAAACAAATTCAAGCCATAAGAATTTCCGACTGCGAACGCATCATTTATTTTGAACTTGAAGACGCCTTTACACTTGCTTTTCAGTTTTTCAGTGCAGAAACTAATTTCTTCCTGCTTGAGCATGGCACCGTTCAAGAAAGTTTTAAGAAACAGCCTTCTCTGCTCAATCAGCCTTTTGTTGAAGACTCCCAGATTCCTATCCTCTCGACCCTTGAGCAACTAACCAACGACCTTGACGCATTTTTACACACGCTTGACTATCAATCCTTCATAGCGCTTTCAGCCAAAGAGCAAGAACGCCAAATTCCAAAGAAACTCATCGGCTTTGATACATACCTTGCTCGTGAAATGCTCTTTCGCACGCGCTCCAGCTCACCGATGCTTGAACCTGATGCGCTGCATCAAGCCTTTCAAGAGATGTTTTATGAACTTATCTCGCCTGAACCCAAAGTTTATTTTTCAGATAATGAGATTTGGCTCTCGCTTATCCCGCCAACTCATCTGCCATATCTGCGTGCCGAATCTTTTAACTCTGTGAATGAGGCAATACAGTTTTACGCTCAGCAACTCCATCAGCGCGAGCACTTTACCAAGCAGCTTTTCTCATTAAAGAAATCGCTCGAGCGCCTAATAGAGAAAACGGATGCGCAAATTCGCACCATGAGTGCACAGCAAACGATTGATCGCGCCGAAATGTACGAGACCTTCGGCAAACTGCTTTTGCTTCACCGCAACTCTACCAAAGGACTTACAGAGATTGAGTTAGAGAATATCTTTTCTCAAGGTGAACGCATTAAAATCCCGCTCGATGCTGCCAAATCCATACAGGAAAATGCAGAAAGTTATTTTGAGCGCGCTAAGAAATCTCGCCAGCAACGCAAAGTTGCAGAAAAGCGTCTTCAGGACATTTCACTGAAATTTGCCGAGCAAAAGCGTCTGTTAGCTGAACTCTCTGCCGTAACTTCTCCCAAGTTGTTCAAAGCTTGGAAAGAGAAAAATCTGCAGTGGCTCAAACAGTTTGGGCTGCTTTCCGTCTCGGAAGCGGAAAAAGAGCAGCGTTTTCGTCGATTCAAAATTAGTCCACAGGTTGAGCTCTGGGTTGGAAAGAATGCACAGAGCAACGATTTACTGACGTTCAAGTATGCACGTCCAAATGATTTGTGGCTACATGCACGTGGCGTTTCAGGGTCGCACTGCGTTTTGAAATCGCCCTCGAAGCCGAGCAAGGACGACATGCTACGCGCCGCAGAAATCGCCGCCTACTACTCTTCGGCACGCACCAGTGAGCTTGTGCCTGTCATTTGCACCGAGAAAAAATATGTGCGTAAGCCCAAAGGCGCACCAGTGGGCAGTGTGGTGGTCGAGCGCGAAAATGTGCTCATGGTTACCCCTCGCTTGCTTTTGGAGGAAGATTAAGCGCCGTCTCTTTTTGCAGCAGAAACTGCATTTGCAAGTGCGTCTCGCTTTTTGACAGCACGGAAAGTTTCATCTCCTCAAATAGTGTCAGCAACTCACTTTCTTTTCTCAAGAAAAGTGGATGCAGGTAAAGGTAGCGCGGCACATTCAGCCACGAGCGTGTGGAAGCCGTGATGAGCAGGAAACCTTTTTGCCCCAACACTCGCGCCAACTCTTTGAGTAGCAACGCAATATTTTGCACATACTCCGACACACCGACACACAGAATCACTTCAAAAGTTTCATCGGCAAAAGGTAAATGCGTAGCATGCGCCCGCACCACTTTTGCTACTGGAATTTTCTTTTGCAAGCGCTGCAACATTTTTTCTGAATAATCCACCGCATAGATTTCAGTGCATTTCAAGCCAGAGCGATTCCACACACCAAGTGCGTTGCCTTCACCGGCGCCGACATCCAGAAGTTTTCCTATCTGTTTTTTTGGAATCTTATGCATCAGTTGCATCAAGGCTTGATTTTCTTCTTGTAGGATTTGCTGGGAGATTGGATTGGCGCGCAGTGCCCCGTAAAAACGAGCTTGCACATTCCACAGGTATTCTGACATAAGCAAGGGGACGATTTTCAGTAGCCTAATTCCTTCAGGCGCGCTTCGGTCAATGGCGCTGAAAAGCGTGCGCCCTGCATAAAGGCTTGAACTTGCTTTGCCACGTATTTTCCCAGAATATCAAACTCGAGATTGACTTTATCACCAACTTTGCGCTCTTTCAAAGTTGTGTGTTCGTAGGTGTAAGGAATGATGGCCACTGTGAATACATTGCGCTGCAAGTCTGCCACAGTCAGGCTAATGCCATCGACGGCAATTGAGCCCACTGGCACGATGTAAGGCTCGAACTGCTCATCAAACCTTATTTTGCATAGCCAACTTGCCGAGAGCTGGCGCAACTCGGTAATTTCTCCCACGCAATCCACATGCCCTTGCACATAGTGTCCGCCCATGCGGTCGCTGGCACGCATGGCGCGCTCCAGATTAACTTTTGTGCCTACCTGCCAGCTGCCTAATGTAGTTTTCTTCAAGGTCTCTTCAACCGTATCGACTTCAAATGTTTTGCCATGCACCGACACAACAGTCTGACACGCTCCACTTAGGGAGATACTTTCATCGACCGAGAGGTCATCAAACTGTTCGCTTTGAAATTCAATGGTCAACCGCAGACCGTTGCCACGGCGTGCCACATTCTTTACTGTGCCCACATCTTTGATAATGCCCGTAAACATGCGCTCTCACTGATGGTTTTCAGGTTCAGATTTTGGTTTATCAGGTTTTGGTTCATCGGATTTTGGTTTGTCAGGTGGGGTTTCTTCAGGCGGCGGCACATAGCCTTTACGCCGAAAACTTTCTTGGTCGAGCTCCAACTGCAAGGAAATGCGGTGTGAGTTTCCCAGTTGCTCAATGCTATCGAAGCGTGCAAAGCTGTAATCGATGTTGAGTTTAGCGATTCGCAATCCTGCGCCTAACGTAAGTCTGCCAATATCGTCAAGACCTGCTCGCACAGCTACGATGTTTTTGTAGCTATACTCGAGCCCACCACGAAAGTTCAGGCTGACTGCACCCAGCGCCAGATGCGCGGTGCTTTTACGTCCTTCAAAACGCACATCGGTATCGATACCAATTGTAAAGCGTCCATAGAGCGCATCGAGCAGATAGCCACCGCCCAGTTTTGCTGTCGGTGTAATGAGCTCGTTGCGTCCCGTTGTCCAAGAGATAAATGTCGTGGTAATATCTTGCACCGATATGCCCAGTGTGAAGCCACTTCCCACATCGTAAATGACGCCCGCATCGACGCCAATACCCCATGCGTTTGCAAAGTTGCCAATATGGCGCAGAATGAACTTTGCATTTAGACCGTATGAGAACTTGTAGGGAGTTGTAACGGCATACGAGACCAAAAATGCCCAGTCTGCGGCATTAAAGCGGGTGATGAGATTTTCGGCATTATCAATCGGACGGTTGCGCGCTTCATCCCATGCGCCGCGTGTGTCGGGAATGTCAGAGACACCTAACCGCATGACACTGATTCCTAAACTTTTGGTTTCTTCAAACGGGATAGCCAGTGCGCCGTAGTTGTAGTTGATCACATTGCCGAAGCTTTGTGCATGCATTAGCGCCACTTGCGGGTAGTTGATTTTAGAAAGTCCTGCAGGATTCCAGTATCCAGCGGTTACATCTTGCACCAGTGCGCTTGCTACGCCACCCATGCCCAGCGGACGCGCCCCTACGCCAAATGCTAAAAATTCACCAGCGTATTTGCCTAAGACCACCTGCGCCTGCCCTTCTTTGGCAATGCACAGCAGCAATAGGATGAGCCTGCAACTGACAATCGCAATGGCTTTGAGTTTAGGCATGGACTGTTGCGGGAAAAATTGAAACCCCTTTTGCAAATGTAGCAAAAGAGGTTTCGATATAGATGTTTTCGGACAGACTTCAAAGCCCGCCACTTGTCTCACTTGGCAGACGCCACTTTAGTTGTCGGTTGCCATGATGTCGTCGTAGCCAGCGGTGCGGACGGTATCGGGCATTTTCTTTTCCTTTTTGATAACGGTCTTTTTGACCTCGCCAGATGTTTTGGGCTTATTTAGCACGGTGCCCATGTCGGTTTCCCGAATCGTCTCTGACCCTGCCGTGCGAACCGTGTCTGGCATTGGGCGCACTTCGGTACGGTTTGCATTTTTTTGTTCTGACATTTGATTTGCTCCTTTCGTTTATTATGACCTTTCCTGCACTTTTCTCACACTTCTTTACAACTACACCTTTTTCTCTGCTTCTCTGGCAGAAGATGGGTTTGCACGTGCTGTTCTTGCCGCTTCTCGTCCTTTGTGCGGCGTTGGGTCTTTCACAAGACCGTAGATTTGCCGCCCTTCGTGGTTTTCGGGCAGGTATTCGGTAATTGGCAATCCTTCCGGCGTAACGAACAGCAGGCAATGACAGTATTTATACGTTTTCATTTCGTCGCAGGCACAAATCCACTCGCGTCTTTGTGCTTCGGCTTTCTTGTCTGGATAGAAATTGCATGGACAAAGTGGTTTGCCCAGCTCATCGATGTGCTGCGCCAATCCATTGACAACGGCTTCCGTAATGCCGCGGTCAGGGTGCGGAAATGTGCCTGACTTTTCAAAGTAATGCTCTACATACTTCCAGACTTTTTTGAGTGAGCTTTCAGAAGGCTGCGTCATTGCCATATTTTCTTCGATCTCTTTGTTTTTCGAGGCATTCGCCTGTTGCCTCTGCTATATAGGGCTCAACGCCCGTTTCAGCCAAATCGTTGAGTCGGAGAAAATTTCAGTAGCGCACCAGATTTCTGCCGGCTCGTTTGGCTTCGTAGAGTTTTCTATCGGCTTCGGAGATAACTTTTTCATGGCTCGGCATTTTGGTGTTTTCTGCTAAGCCGATGCTTATTGTAACCTGCAAATTTGGTCGGACCACTACCCAGTTAAATTCCTCGACGGCACGACGCAGCTTTTCTGCAACAGGTATGGCTCTCATCAGTGAGGTTTCCAGCAATCCGACCACAAATTCCTCGCCACCGTATCGCCCCACCAAATCCATAGAGCGCAGATTGTTCTTGAAAATCTGTGCCACCGTTCTAATGACCTCATCGCCAACTTGATGCGAGAATGTGTCATTAATTTTTTTGAAGTAGTCAATATCAATGAGGGCGATGCTAAAGGGATGATTAAAGCGCTTGCTGCGCTCGAATTCTTGTGCCAGTAGCGTGTCAATATAGCGGCGGTTGTAGAGCTTGGTTAGCCCATCTTCACGGCTTTGTTGTTCGAAGGCTTGTTTTTGTTTTTCTAACTCAGCCATCAGCCGAGTTTTTTCTTTGTCCATATACTGCAGGACTTCATTCGCCAATTGCAGTTCTGTGCGGGCTTCTTCGAGGGCTAAAATGAGGGTTTGAACTTCTTCATTACTTTTTTCTGCCTCTCGACCTGTGAGCATGTCGTGGTATTCTAACAATGCTTTCAAATCAGCTCGATGCCGCTCCAGCAGCGCAATGGCTTCCGACGACATTAGGGCTTTTCTTCTAAGGGCATCGCAGTCTTCAATCAATCTTTTGAGCCGTTCTTGCGGTATCACATTATCTGATGGGACTGGCATACAGATTTTTTGACTCATCGTTTTTAGCACATCCTTTCTTTGTGATGGTTCTTTCAAGCTTTTAATGGCACAGGCATGGGCTTAATCCTCGTATGAGACTTGCGCCCCGACTTTAATGCCGCGCTTGGCGAACCATCCTTGATTAAGCTCTATTGCAAAGACCACTGGCACGGAGGATTCATAGCGTGGCTCCTCATCCAGCGGTTTCATCTGATGAATATCGGTAATCCTACCCTTTGCATCAATAAATGCAATATCTAAAGGAATGTAAGTATTACGCATCCAAAACGACTGGATGGCTGGGCGTTCGAAGATAAACAGCATCCCTTCGTCTTCTGGTAGCTCGGTGCGAAACATTAGTCCCTTCTGGCGCAGGTCTTCTCGGTCTGCAACATCTACCCATACGATGGCAGTATCGATTCTTACCTTGCGCTTGCCTGCACGCACATTCTTTGACTTGCTGGTGTCTGTCTCTGGATTTTTGAATCTCTCACAGCCTACAAGTAAACCTGCTATCACTGCTAATGCAAGTATTAGCCTTACCATCTTCTGCAGCAAAGAAATTTGTTGCATTACCCGTTTGTGTTTTACACTCTTCTCTGTTTTCTACGCCGTGTGAGTTTACATTTATTCGCTGTCTTCAGATTCACTTTGTTCGCCAAGCCCCAGTTGGCGTCTACTATAGTGAATATTCCAGAGAAAAAGCCCATTTGGTTTAGCAGATGCACCTGCCAGCCGCACATCTTTAGCCGCAAAGATACGCTTAAAATCGCTAACTGTGAGCGTGCCTCTGCCAACTTCGAGCATGGTTCCCACAAGCAGCCGCACCATGCTGTGTAGAAATCGATTGGCGGTAATTTCAAACTTAAATGTCGTGCCAATTTTTTGCCACTGCGCTTTTTGCACCGTGCAGATTTTACTTTTCAGAGGTGCACTGGCCTTACAAAACGATGTAAAATCGTGCTGTCCGACGATAAGGTCTGCACAGCGCTGCATGGCTTCTTGCGATAAATTGGGGTAAGGATAAAACGCTTTGTAGCGATGCTCCAAAGCCGTCTTTTTCGTGGTCAGAAAGTAGCGATAGGTGCGTGCGGTTGCCGAAAAGCGGGCATGAAATTCTTTGCTGGCTTCATCAATGCGTTCTATGGAAATTTCCTTTGGCAACAAGCGATTGAGCACGTAGTGCAGTTTCTCTCGGCTTATTTTGCTGTTTGTCCAGAAATTTGCAACTTGTTTTTTTGCATGTACGCCTGTGTCAGTTCTGCCTGCACCGATAACCTCGATTGACTCTTGCAGCACTTGACACAAGATTTTCTCGAGTTCGCCTTGTACTGTGATTTGATGCCGATTCTGCGGTTGACGCTGCCATCCCGCAAACGGTGTTCCATCGTATTGAAGCACCAGTTTGAGATTTCGAGTTTTACCAACCAGCTGCATTTCAGATGTATTCATTGAGCGAAATACCTTTGGGGTTCATCTTTAACCCATGCGCTCTTAAGGTACCTCAGCGAACAAATAGCGGGTTGAATGTGAATAGTGTTCATGCTTCAAAATTAGTGCTCCTTCAGCATTCTTTTGCTATTCTAATGACTCACTCGAGCATGTGCAAGCAGAGAATCATGCCGTATTCTAACATGAACCATGATTAATGTATCACGCAAATCTGTTCTTTTCTCTCATGAGCAGCTCTTGCTTCTGATTTTGGCAATGGTGCAACTGACCAATGTGTTAGACTTTGTGGTCATGATGCCGCTCGGACCGCAGTTTATGCGATATTTTTCCATTTCGCCGCAAGCTTTTGGCATGATGGTGTCTTCCTACACATTCAGTGCGGCTGTTTTTGGATTTCTCGGCGCATTTTTTATTGACCGTCTTGATAGAAGAGTTGCGCTACTCCTGCTTTATGCGGGCTTCACACTTGGCACGTTTTGTTGCGCGCTGGCACCGACATATGAATTTCTGATACTGGCTCGCTCAATAGCCGGTGCATTTGGTGGCATTATGGGTGCTGTGGTCATGGCTACTGTTGGCGATGTTTTTCCCGAAGCACGGCGCGGTGCCGCCACAGGTGTGATTATGTCGTCTTTTTCAGTAGCCTCCATCATTGGCGTACCCTTTGGACTTTACCTTGCTCATTTGCTTTCGTGGCAAGCTCCATTTTTTATGCTTGCCGTACTGAGCGCCGTGACTTGGCTTGGCGCTTTTCACCTTGTGCCACCGCTACGGCAACACTTACTCTGCGCAACGCCGGCTTCACCGATTGCTGATATGCGCGTTGTGATCTCCTCGCCCAATACTCTGCGGGCTTTTGCCTTCATGAGTGCCTTGATGCTTGCTGGCTTTTCTGTGATTCCTTTTATCAGTCCTTACATGGTAGGCAATGTAGGGCTTTCAGAGTCGGACTTGCCTTACATTTACCTCTTTGGTGGGCTTGCCACGTTCTTTACCTCGCGATACGTTGGCGTCCTGTCAGACCGATATGGCAAGAAACTCACCTTTCAGGTAGTTGCGCTCTGCTCAATTGTGCCAATTATCTTAGTAACCTCCTTGCCTCGAGTTCCCCTCTCTCTTGCGTTAGCAGTTACCACGCTCTTCATGGTTTTGATTTCAGGTCGGTTTGTACCTGCTGTTGCATTAGTTACCTCGAGCGTTATCTCGCGTTATCGTGGCAGTTTCATGAGCTTGACCACTTCGGTGCAACAGCTTTCATCAGGTTTAGCTTCATTTCTTGCTGGTTTACTCATCGGCAAAGGTGATGGTCAAGCTCTGACCAATTACTGGATTGTTGGCATTATTGCAAGTCTAATGACTTTGTTCTGTGTTTGGCTTGTTGAGCGGGTGCAGCCAGCAGATGCACTTACCCAGACTACTGAACCTGCTGTCACACCTTTTTCAGAAAGTACATAAGTTGCCTATCCATGCACTTAGCATTTTGTTAATGCAGAAAGCATTTTTTTACAACCCTGCTGTATTGTATATTTTTCAAAAGCCTGCTTAACGTGCAATCGCAATTTTAGACGAAACACAACTTACTTAACGGATGAAGGTAATCGTTACTAAGATATTTTTCTTTTTTCTGCTGCTTGCTGCATCTTCTCCGCCTACCTTTGCACAATCCCCAGTTACGGCAGATGGGAGAATTTTTCATACCCAGAAAGCTCTGCTGCCTCGTATTGGTACGCTTAGTGCAGGACTTAGCGGATCATTTTTCATCCGTCCCGTGGATTACATTGCTGGCGGTGGCGTGCCCGACGATATTCTTCAGACCAATGCTGATATCAATGTGGATTATGTCATGACGCGCAATTTGGCGATTGCTCTCACCGTCAACACGCTTCGCATTGAAAACCGCTTGGATAAACTGCCCACAGAGACGCTCTTTTTCAGTGGAGTGCGACTTGCGCTCAAAGTTGGCTCACTTGCTGTTGCCAACAATCGCATTCATTTAGGGGGCTGGGTTGAGGTCTTCGCCCCATTTTCACGAGAGCCGAATCCGCCATTGATGCCCTTTACTACGAATGAGTTTGGCATTGGCTTAAACTTTGCGGGTTCATACTTTTTTGACTATATCTTCCCTGAAACTTCAGGCGGTATTCATCTTAATCTCGGACTGCGTAACTATGCTTCGGCTCAGACTGTCGTTACACGCGGCGTCAACCCGCCCACTCGCATCGGGAACGACATCATCACGCTTCGCTTTGCCCTTGGCTACGACACTCCGCTGCCTATCCGTGGTCAAAATATCTTTGCATTTGCGGAAGTCTCTGGCGAGCTTTACATCACCCCTTCTTTACAGGAGTATATCTACGGACGAGAAAATTTCACTTATATCGGTGCTGGTGCAAAGTATCAAGTTCTTGATTGGCTGTGGGTAGAAGCTATGGGACAGCTCCTCATTCTTGGCGGTACTGATCAAACCAGCTACCTTACTAATTTCGGTACTCGACCTGTGTCTTTGGTTGGCTTAAACTATGCGCCTTGGCGTGTTACAGGTGGTGCCAAAATTGAGCTTGGTCGCCGCATGAGAATTCCATATGTTATTGATGAAGCATTAGGTTTGTATGACCCGCTGACTTACTCTAAGAGTGAGCGTACTCGCCATAGGAAAATCATGGATGTCTTGGATGAGCGCTCACAAGAGCTTGCTGATATTCTCAAAGAGGCTCGCAAACAAGACTCCACACTTAGTGGGAAGATTTACTACGAACTTGTTATCGGCACTCGCGGCACAGTAGAAAAAATTCGCTCCCTTGTCTCCACGCTTGATGAAAATGCCTATTCAGAGTTTTTGGAAGAACAATTTGCTGAAGCCATTCGCAGCTGGCGCTTTCCACCCGGCAGCCGAGAAGTTATCTTTGATGTCTTTAAAATTGAGGTCTCCAAAGACGGCAGATTGAGCATCATCTCTGCACCCTTCATGCAAGAATCTATCAAGCAGGCTCAGGCACGATAGCGCGGTAAGTATCGCGAGCAATAATGAGTTCTTCATTGGTGGGAATGACCCATGCCGCAAGCCGACTCTCGGGCGTAGAAATTCTTCCTTCTTTGCCCCCTACTATTTCACTGTTCTTGTTTGCATCCAATTCCAAGCCCAACCATTCCATGTTGGCACAGATTTTTGCTCGGATGTAATCTGAATTTTCACCGATGCCACCTGTGAATGTGATAGCCTGTGCTCCGCCTAACACGGTTAAGTATGCGCCGATATACTTGCGCACACGGTAGCAGTAAATTTCAATTGCCAGCTTTGCGCGTCGGTCATCATTTTCTCTGGCTTCTTCAATTAAATCACGCATATCATTGGTCAAACCTGAAATGCCTAACAGTCCAGACTGGCGATTGAGCAAGGCATCAACGGCATCTGAAGAGTAGTTTTCCTTATGCTCCAAATAGTTGATGATGGCAGGGTCAATATCGCCAGAGCGTGTGCCCATCACCAAGCCTTCCAGCGGGGTCATTCCCATAGAGGTATCAACCGAGCAACCGCCACGAATTGCACACGCAGAACTGCCGTTGCCTAAGTGCAAAGAAATGATTTTCACAGCGCTGCGCTCTATGTTCATCAGCGTTCGATAGCGAAAACTTACATACCGATGTGAAATGCCGTGAAACCCATACCGACGAATTTTATGCCGACGATAGAACTGATAGGGAATAGCGTATAGATACGCCACCTCTGGCATGGTATGATGAAAAGCGGTATCAAAGACAGCCACTTGTGGAACACTGTTGCCAAAGAGTTGATGTGCGGCGTAGATGCCTTTGAGATTTTGAGGGTTGTGGAGCGGTGCCAGTTCAATACAATCTTCAATTTTGCTGATGACTTGGTCGTCAATCACTGTGGAAGCCGTGAGTTTTTCGCCTCCATGTACCACGCGATGTCCAACGGCATGAATATCTGCCAGTGACGATAGCCCTTCGAGCTGCACTTCGCCCGATGTCAGCCACTGAATGATTTTTGCAATTGCCGCTTGGTGGTCGCGTATTGGCGCAGTTGAGCGCAACAGTTTATCCATCTTGCCACGCACATAGGTGCGAAATGTTAGCAAGGCTTCCGAACCGATGCGTTCAATCATACCTGCCGCTAAGGGATAGTCAGTGTTGTGGTGAATCATCTCCCAGTCTGTGCAAAAGACCTGAAACTTGACGCTTGAACTTCCGCAATTGAGTACAAGGATATTCATCGTGCACGAACAAATAATTTTAATGATTTACATAACTGGCGTAATCGCTCGTATGGTCATGGTAACTGGGGTCAGAGGATTGTCTCGTGCATCTTTCGGCACCATTGAAATTTTATCTGCCACATCCATTCCACTAATGACTTTGCCAAACACGGTATAGCCAGCTCGCACTGGGTCGTCTAAGAACAGATTATCTTTGACATTGATGTAGAACTGACTGCCTGACGAGGCTTTCTGTGGGTTGCCGTCTCGTGCCGCCGCCAGCGTGCCGCGTTTGTTTGGGTGTTTGATTTCAGCGGGGATACGATAGTTTGGACCGCCTGTGCCGTGTAGCATACGCTTACTTTCATCACGCGAGAGCGGGTCGCCGCCCTGAATCATAAAATCTTTGATGACGCGATGAAACCTTAAGCCATCATAGTATTTCTCGGCAACCAATTTGGCAAAATTATCTCGGTGCAACGGCGTATCATCAAACAATTCTATAGTGATGTCGCCCAGTGTGGTTTCAATCAAGAACTGAAGTGGCATACGCATGATTTTTATGTTATGATAAAATAGGGCGTTTCTGCAATGTGCTTATTTTTCAGCATAAGGATAAATTTTTATCCAGATGCGCTCTAAGGGGACATTGTAGACATCGCGCTCAACCTTTGCAATTTTGTCAAGGGTTTCTATTCCTGCAACCACACGCCCAAAGACGGTATAACTGCCGTCGTAGAAACGGTTGTCATTGAGGTTAATATAAAACTGTGAAGCCGAAGATGCACGTTGCGGATTTTCTTTGTCATCTTTGCGTGCAGCAGCAACCGTGCCTCGAAAGTGTGAGTGCTTGATTTCAGCAGGCAGCGTTCGGTTGTCGAGCGAATCTAAACTTGGATTTGGTGTGGAGCGAAAGCGTGAGTCGCCGGCTTGCACAATCAGTTCTGGCACCACGCGATGAAAGGCAAGGTCGTTGTAGTAACCGCGCTCGACCAGCATTTCAAAATTGCGCTTGTGTGTCGGTGTGTCATCAAAGAGTTCAATGATGAAATTTCCTTTAGGTGTCTCGACAAGGAATTTTGAACGGGTTGAGACTCTGAGAGAGTCCGTCTGTGCCCCATCGGGTATTCCTCGCTTTACACAGCCCAGTAAGCCCCACACCTGAAACAGAAGTATCAGATAGGCAAGGCATCGCATGGCTCCGCAGGGGTAGAAATTGGTTTCAGAGTTTCAACCGCGCAATGGCTTTGTCCGCCTCTCGCCCTTCGAGTGAGAGTGGGAACTTCTTTTTGATTTGCTCAAAGATTTCGAGAGCTTCTTTCTTTTCACCGGCAAGTTCGTAGGCACGCCCAGCATCACTGAGGTAGAAGACTTCGAAGGCTCGGTTCTGCACGGTTGCTGCGGCTTTGCGATAAAGTTCAGCGGCTTGTTTATACTGCTTCTTTTGTTCATAGCATGCCGCTTCTCCCGCCATAGCTGCAGCTTTGAGAAGTGGGGCTTTTGTAGAGACACTCTTGTAGAAAGTTATAGCTGAATCTATTGCATTACGCTGATAAAGCGCATTGCCTAAGTAAAACTTAGCTAACTCTCCTGATGCTGTGCCCGAGTAACGCTGCACCAACTTTTGCAGCCCTATATGTGTGCTATCTTCTTGAATAGCGGCACTCCAATCGCCATCCTTGTATGCGCTCATCACTTGTGCCAACTTTTCGGTTGCCTCTATTTCAAGAGCCGCATTGCGCTGACTCCAAAATAGCAGCCCTCCAATCAGTAGCACTATGGCAATACCGATGCCAATCACCAAGTTTTGGTTCTGCTCATAAAAACCAACAATTTGGTAGTACCACAACTCTAAGTTTGCTATATCGTCTGAGCCCTTGCGTTTTGTAGCTGTGGATTTGGTTTGTTTTTGCAACGTGTCTTCTGCCATTTTTATGTTAAATTTTTTGAGCCTCAAATTTAGAAGAGAGCTCCTGAACTCAAAAACTCTTAGCAAGACCTTCAATTTAGCGGATAGAATGCTAATTAGCAAAAGGCTGTATGCGCAGTGCCCTTGTTCCCGCAGGTTTTTGTGTTTCTTCTGGCAAGGTACAACTGCGCAATAGGGAAGAGTTCAGCCTTCGGGCTTTGTGTTTTTGCGCAAGTTCACTGTAGAAATGTGTTTACGGTGGTGTGGTCTTTTACATTTCTTTCAGAATTGCAAAACTCTCCGATAGAACAACGATACAGCAATGCCTGAACTTAATACAAATAACGGTCTCGATATCGCACTCTCGGACGAGATCTCCATAGAAGAGCTTGCTGAGCTTCAACCTGTCGATATTGCTGAATATCTTGCAGAGCTCCCTGTAGCGAAAGCAGCAAAAGTGCTTACCGAACTACCGATTGATGTTGCGCAAGCGACGGTTGCTACACGACTTTTCCCCAACTTGCCAGACCTTTTTTTGGCACTGCCGAACGAGCGCGCTGTGGAAATCATCCGCAATCTGCGCACTGATGAGCGCGTCTATCTCTTTCGCCAGCTCTACTTGGCGAAAGGCGAGAAAGCCGAACAGCTCAACAAGAAGCTTTTCTCGCAATTGCCGGAGGATATGCAAACGGAGTTGCAAAATTTCCTGCGCTATCCGCTCACGAGCATTGCGTCCCTGATGACCACGGAGTTCACAGCTGTCTATGCCGATATGACCGTCGAAATGGCAAAAAAGCTGGTGCTACGACAGCAAAGATTGAGTCGGAAGCGTGAAATTTACGACATCTATGTTTTAGAGCGAGATGATGGGGAAAAGCGTCTGGTTGGCGTCGTCAGCCTCCGCGACCTCTTGCTCGCCGATGACCTCGACACCGTTGAAGACATCATGCAGCGTGACCCGATTAGCATTTTACCGACCGAAGAACGCTGGGAAGCGGCGGTTTTGGTCTCAAAGTATAACCTCTTGTCTCTGCCTGTGGTCACGCATGACAATCGCATGCTTGGCATTGTAACCGTAGATGACATTATTGACGTCATTGTCCAAGAAGAAACTCGAGATTACCTCAAATTAGGCGGCGTGCAAACCAGCGCAACGGACAAACCCTATTTCGAGACCCCGATTTGGACCAATGTGCGCAAGCGTCTCACATGGCTCCTGCTGCTCTTCGTCGGCGGCACACTCACCGCCAACGTGCTCGAGGGCTTCAAAGCTGAAATTGAAAAAGTGGTCGTGCTGACCATTTTCATTCCACTGCTCATCGGCACTGGTGGGAATGCCGGTTCGCAGACGGTATCGACGGTAATTCGTAGCCTTACTATCAGCGAAATCAAGCCTCAAGATTGGTTGAAAGTGCTTTTCAAAGAGCTCTCCACGGGATTGGCGTTAGGACTTCTGCTTTGCGGTATTGCAAGTATCTTTGCCATGTTTCGCATTGGGAATTGGCATTTAGCCATTACGGTTGGGCTCAGTGTGGTTGCTATCTGTACTTGGGCAAATATCATCGGAGCGCTTATCCCAATTGCCGCCGAATCTTTAGGTCATGATCCAACGGTGCTCTCTGCGCCGCTTATCACCACGCTTGTCGATGCCACTGGTCTTATCATCTATTTTACCGTGGCTAAGTTAGTCTTAGGGCTCTAACCTGCACTGGCGTAGCTTTTTCGTATATTTGCAGGGCTTTCTTGGCATGCAACTTACGCCTCTTTTTCAGCGTAAGGCGCAACGCTTTGCCTCTGTGGCATGGTGTTTATTTGTTAATCAAAAAAATGCTCAAAACTCGCCGAAAATTATGAAGCTCTACGTTTCCAACAAGAATGAATCTCCACGCATGTTTGAAAACGACTTTGTCGACGCTTGCTCGCGTTGGCATTGGACTTCACCGCTCTGGGCATACGTGCCGTTCGTTGCATTTTTGATGTATCTCTCGCTTGTCAGTTTTGAAGTCAGCATCGGCGTGACAGTAGCTTTGTTTATTGCGGGCATGTTTGCTTGGACATTTGCTGAATATGTTTTGCATCGTTTTGTCTTCCACTATCATCCGAGAAGTGCTTGGGGCAAGCGCTTGATTTGGATTTTGCACGGCGTTCATCACGATTATCCCAGCGATGCGTGGCGTTTGGTGATGCCGCTACCGATTAGCCTGCCGCTGGCAGTGGTTTTCTACACGCTTTTCTACCTTGTCATTGGCGAAAGCCATACGCCTGCCTTCATGGCTGGATTCGTTACTGGTTACCTCATCTATGATATTGGGCATTATGCCGTGCATCACTTTCCCATCAAGGGCGGCATTTGGGGATACCTGCGCGAACACCATATGCGGCATCACTTCAAATCGCCACATCAAGGATATGGCGTAAGTTCGCCACTGTGGGATTATGTTTTTGGGACAATGTTTACGGCACGCTCTTCTGCACATGACAAAAGTCCAGCACCGCGTCTTTCACGCCGCACTGCTGACCACCGTGCAGATTGTTAGTTGCCCGAGGCAGAAGCGTGTCTTCTGCCTCTTCTGACCGCAGTATTGCGGCAGCCAAGAGAGCTATGAAATTCAACAACACTGCTCATGCAGCCAACCAGAACACTTCTTTTTCTCATCAGTGTTTTTCTGATTCTTGGTGTGGTTGCACTTCTATTCCCAGAACAAGGTGTTCGTCTCTCGGATAATTTCTCGTTACGCTTTTTCACCATACGCGCTCTGATTGGAGTTGATGAGATTGACCCGCCTGAACTTGCCAGTGTTTCAGCTGCTCCACTTCCGCAAACCAGCACAGCCGTTGCGAATCGCCTTAAATACCATATCGATCCTCACGATTCTTCACGCCTGATTTACCCCAACGACGACAAGAGCGTTCTCTATCCACTCTTTGAGGAACTTGCGCGTGCGTCGCAAGCCCTAATGCCTATTCGCATTCTGCACTATGGCGATTCACAAATCGAGGAAGACCGTATGACCAGTACCATTCGTAGAGAGTTGCAACGCCACTTTGGCGGCGCTGGTGTGGGACTCATTTCAGCTAAACCTCTCACCAATTCGCTTTCTCTTTCGCATAGCTGGTCAGATAACTGGCAGCGCTATGCCGTATTTGGCGATAGCTCCAAGCCGACGCATAATCGTTTTGGCATTATGGCGGCTTACTGCAATTACCAAGACACTCAAGCCTCACTTTCCTTTCAGAGAAAAAAATCGGCTTCCCCAGCGCTTGACATCACCCGTGTCAGTGTGCTGTATGGTGGGGCAAAAAGTTCTGCTAAGGTTAGTCTTAGCGGGCGTGCCTTTCATGGCGAAAAAGCTCTTCAAAAAGGCAAACGGTTTGGGAAAGTCGAGTGGGAGCTTTCTCACGCGGAAGAACCTTTGCGCTTGAAGTTTACAGGAAGTAGTCCAGACATTTATGCCATTACTCTTGATGGCAAAAATGGTGTTGCTGTTGACAATATCCCGATTCGCGGCTCTTCAGGCGTAGAGTTTATCAAGATTGATTCTGCACTTTTTGCTGAAAGTATCAAAGCCATGGGCGTCAAGGCGGTGATTTTCCAATTTGGCGGCAATGTTGTGCCATACATCAAAAGTCAGCAAGACCTTGAGTGGTATGAAACCCAACTGATTAAGCAATTTCGATTATTCAAATCTCTTGGGCTGCACTTGATTGTAATCGGTCCGTCGGATATGTCAACCAAAGTGAAAGAAAAATTTGTAACTTATGCTTATCTGCCTGATGTGCGCGACATGATGCTACGCACAACGCATTACTTTGGCGGCGTCTATTGGGATATGTATGCCGCCATGGGTGGCAGAAATTCTATGCCCAAATGGGTCAAGCAAAACCTAGCAATTGAGGATTATACCCACTTCACCCGCGAAGGTGCAGAAAAAATCGCACGAATGTTCATCACATCTTTTATGAAGGATTATAGCGAGTACCAGCACGTCAAATCACAAAAAATTCATCCTGCCCATGCTAAAACAGGTTACTCGGTCTCTTCATCGCACTAAATTTTGGTTATTTGCTCTTAGTCTTCTGCTCATGCCTATTGCAGGACTTCGTGCTGCTGACAGGCTTGTTAGTCTTTCTCCCACTTCCTACACGAAGCGAAAGCCTTCGCTCAAAAAAGAGCCCTCTCACAAGCGATATGATTTTATTCGATATAGCTCAAACCGTTTATTTTTCCCTAATCAAGCCTCTGGTCTTGCCTCGTTTCACCGTTTTTTTGAAAAGGTCAATAGCCTTCAGCATCATGCTACTGGGAAAGTGCGCATTGTGCATTTTGGCGGGTCGCATGTTCAAGCCGATGTGTGGACTGGTCAAGTTCGCCGACGGCTTCGTGAGTGGAAGCCAGAATGCGAGGGCGAGCGCGGCTTTATTTTTCCACAAAAACTTGCACGCTCGAATGGCTCGCCTAACTTTAGGGTAAATTATACCGGGCACTGGCGTGCACATCGCCATACCAAACATACTGCTCATGTACCCGTTGGCGTCTCTGGCGTAGCGGTAAGCACAACGGATAGTCTCGCTGAATTAGAAATTATCCTCACTGGCAATGGTTGGCTCGATTATCCGTATCCGCAGTATGTGTTCAAGCAGGTCAAGGTTTTTCATAACGCAGAAGATACCTCTTACATCGTGCGACTTGCTGACACCACGCTTCATCACCAATGTTTTATCAATCGTGCCGCCGGATATACTGCCTTCACATTTGACGAACCGCTTAGCAGTGTGCGGCTCGAGTTTGTCAGGCAGCACCATCTTGCCAGCGAATTTGTTTTGCGTGGTCTTCTGCTCGAGCATGACCGACCCGGGTTCTCATACAGCGCTATTGGCGTTAATGGGGCAACGGTGCGCTCATACCTTCACTGCACGCTGCTTGGCAAAGAGCTTGCGCTGCTCAACCCCGACTTGATTGTGTTTTCCATTGGCGTCAATGACACGCGTGGCAAATACTTCAATGCCAAAAAGTTTGAAGAGGAATATGAGCAACTCTTGCAAGTTGTAAAATCGGCTGCGCCTCATGCGGCTATCATTTTCATTACCAACAGTGATAACCTGACTCGCCGTAGTGCACCGAATGTCAATACACTCTCTGCTAGAGATGCAATTCTGCGTTTGGCGCAAAGGCACAATGCGGCGGTGTGGGATATGTTTGAAGTGATGGGCGGACTGCGCTCTTTTGCCTATTGGCAACAAGCTAAACTTGCTAAGCGCGATAGAGTGCACTTCAATCGCGATGGCTATCTCTTGCTTGGCAATCTTTTCTTTGATGCTCTCCTTAGCGCCTACGACAGCTACCGCGACACAGAGTTTGCCGTAACCAAGCATTGACCCAGATGCAAAACTGGCTTGAACTCATATTTGGGTATAATCCTGACATGCCCATGATTTTCACGCGCGGGGCGTTCTGGTGGTTCTTTGTGGCTGTACTGGCTGGCTACGCCCTCATCTACGAGCGACAAAGTTGGCGCAACGCCTATCTTTTCCTCGTCAGTCTCTTTTTCTACTACAAGACTGCTGGACTATTTTTTCTACTTTTGCTTTTTTCCACAGCGGCAGATTATAGCCTTGGGCGACTTATCCACCGCAGTCAAGGTCGATGGCGTGAGGCATATCTCTGGATTAGTGTTGCACTCAATCTGGGCATACTGGCGTATTTCAAATACGCATACTTCTTCACAGAATCCTACAATGCGCTCTTTCACACCGCGCTTAAGCCTTTCAACGTCCTTGCCTACTGGGCAAATGGCTTTGCTGGCACACACTTTGATATAGACACCATTGTTCTACCGATAGGCATTTCTTTCTACACTTTTCAAAAAATGAGCTACATCATTGATGTCTATCGCAAAGAGCTTGAGCCTGTAACCAATTTCCTCGACTTTGGTTTTTTCGTGAGTTTTTTCCCGCAATTGGTTGCTGGTCCTATTGTGCGTGCTTCACATTTCATTCCGCAGATGTATAAGCCCTATCAACTAAGTGAGGCAGAGTTTGGCACGGCACTTTTCTTGGTTCTCAAAGGGTTACTCAAAAAAATGCTCATTTCGGATTACATCTCGGTCAATTTCGTCGATCGTGTTTTTGCGCATCCGAGTGCCTACACTGGTTTTGAAGCCTTGATGGCTTGCTATGGCTATTCGCTTCAGGTCTATTGCGATTTTTCTGGCTACACGGATATTGCTATTGGGCTTTCGTTAGTGATGGGCTTTAGACTGCCGCCCAACTTCAATGAACCTCACAAAGCGGAAAATGTTGCCGAGTTTTGGCGCCGCTGGCACATTTCGCTTTCTAACTGGCTACGCGATTACCTCTACATTCCACTCGGTGGCAACCGCCTCGGTGAATGGCGCACCAACTTCAACATCATGGCTACGATGCTCTTAGGCGGCTTATGGCATGGCGCAAGCTGGAATTTTGTCATTTGGGGCGGGCTCAACGGATTGGCACTGCTGTTTTATCGCTATTGGCGACGCATTAGTCCGTTCAAAGATGACCAACGCTGGTGGGTGATGCTTGCTTCGGTATTTGTTACGTTTTCTTTTATCACATTTACGCGCATTTTTTTCCGTGCATCCTCTTTTGAGCTTGCACTCGAGATGATAGAAAAACTCTCAAGCGGCATTGAGCTTACACTGATTCCCAAAATTGTTGCCAGTTATCTTGGCGTGTTTGCAATTCTGCTGTTAGGCTTTTTCTGGCAGTGGATGCCCGGCACTTGGAAAGAGTATGGAAAAGCTACATTTGTTGCTGCGCCCATCTATGCCAAAGCGGCTTTTGCGGCTTTCGTAGTCTTTGTTGTCTATCAAGCTATTTCAGCGGATATGCAGCCGTTCATTTACTTCCAATTTTGAGCTGGCTTTCAAGAGTCTGACAACTTCGGCTGTGCGCCATTTTTTGCCTCTCGTGCTTCTTGTGCTTCTTTGATGCGTGCATTGGTTTCGTTGATGCTCTTCATCGTGTCAGAGATTTGGGCGCTCATTTCACGAATACGTGAAATTTTTCCTTGAATCTCACGCAATGTTTCTGAAACCTGCTTTAGGTTGCGCGATTTCTCATACACCAAGAAATACTCAATAGCTCGCCGCAATGCCGCATGCAAATCCCCGTTATACTTTTCTCGAACTATGGCAAAAAACTCTTGCTCTTTTTGCGGGTCTAATTTCAGATGCATATCACCGAAGGGGGAATCATCGTTTGGCGCATTCGTTGAAGTCATAACATGGTTGAGTAAGTTGACAAAATTTTTTCAAGATAGAGCCTTTTTGCATATCCTCAAACCTCACACATGCTTTCGTCTGAAGCGCCTTTATCGATGGGTTACTGTCCAAATCTGCTTGAAGGGTTCTGGCATTTTTAGTAGGCACGTTTGCAAGACACTGTGCTGGCGCATATCTTGAAGTATGCCTATACACAAACACATCCTTCTCAAGAAGTATGGCCAGCACAGACACCTTGCAGAAATTTTTGCTTCCGTTCTCTGAAGATGATGAAAAGCGGCTTGCATCTCTTGCCGGCAATTCAAAACTTTTACTTGGCGCCATCAAGTCACTTTTATTGACCAATACCGTCAGCTACGACGAGCTTGCCAGTGAACTGCAAGCAGGTGCTGCGCAGAATGAACTTGAGGTGCAATTGCTTCGGCGCGCGCTGGGTAGCCTTAGCGTCGGGGAATATGTGCCACTCTATGCCTTGTGCGTTGTGCTTTCTCAAGCCACAGAACCGCTCTCTGAAAAAGAACTTGATGCCGTTTGGAAGTCTATTCCTTTTCCCGAGCCCTATCCTGATGGCGAAGATTTGCTTCTGATGCTGCTGCGCCTAAATTTCGTAGAGCTTAGCACAAAGAGCAGTGCCCCAAAATTTCAACTTTATTCGGCTGTGAAAGCCGAGATTTTGCGTCGCCTTTCTCAAGAAGACTGCACCAGCGCCAACCTTGCCTTTGCACAGTTTTATTCCAATCAAACTGGCAACGATGACACACGTGTGCCCAAATGGCAACATCACTTGATTGCGGCTGGCTTGCATAAAGAAGCTGTGCAACTTGCGGCTGCCTACTCACCTGCTCTCATGAAGGCAGACAAAACCGAAGCCGCATTAACCTTACTTAGCGCGGCGATTCCTTTAGCGGCATCTCTCAACGAAGAAGTCGAGCTTTTTTTGAGGCACCAACTTGCCACTGGCTCGGCAAAACTCACGCGTTTTGACACCGCAATTGCCGAGCTGAATGTTATCGTCGAAAAATTGCAAAAGGCTGGGAACACGGCTGCCGAGTTTGCTGCTCGCCACCAACTTAATAGCGCTTTAGCTGCAAAAGGAGATTATGCCGGTGCGTTAGCGGGCTTTCAAGACCTGATGCAAAAGCAGTATGCTCATCGCAATCCATCGGGTGTGGCTACGGCCGCCGCTCAAATTGGATTGGTTGCGCTTGCTATGCAAAACCGCAAACTTGCCGTCGAACACTTCTATATTGCCAAATGCCTTTCAGAAAAATTGACCGAGTTTGAGCAGAAGATTAACGACCAAAATTGGGAATTTCTCAAAGAGCAAATCGGTGAGGCTGAATTTTCACAGTACTTTTCAGCTATTCAACTTTCGGTCGAAAAATACTGCGAGGCTTTGCTGGCACAAGCCAACTCAGCCAACTGACTCTTGCCACCCGATGTTTGCTGTGCTGGACTTCCAGCGATAATTTTCCTTCGGTGATAAACGCACCTCGTTTAAAATTTGTATATTTTTCTGAAGTCTACTTAGAGATGATTTGTTTGCATGTTTCTTCATCCGTCTCCTCATTATTCCGTTTTTAACTTTGCGGTTCTATCATGCTACACTGTAAACTTTGGCGACAATATGTTCAGGTAAAATTTGCACGGGTTAGGGTTGCGCTTTTTGTTCTGCTTTCTCTATGGCTTCACCTTTGGCATGCTACATCGCTTTTTGCATTAGACCCTCAAAAGAGTTTCACACAATACATTCATGATGTTTGGCAACGCGAGCACGGCTTACCTTCCAATGCAATTCTCAGCATTTTTCAAGCCTCTGATGGCTACATCTGGCTTGGCACATTTGACGGCATTGCCCGTTTTGATGGCGTGTCATTTACAATTTTCAGAACTGCCAATACACCAGAGCTAAAAAGCAACGGGGTTTGGTCTATACGTCAAAGCACCGACGGCAGTATGTGGTTTGGCACGAATGGCGGCGGGGTGATGCAATTAAAAGACGGGCGCTTCAAAACATATACCACTCAAGATGGGTTGCCGAGCAACGTGGTTCATCACATGTGTTCCGATAGGGCGGGCGGCATGTGGTTTGCTACTCGCAATGGCATTGCGCATTACGCGGATGGTAGAATTACGGCGTATCATCTTCCGGGCGACGTGCAGCAAAATGCCGTCAATCATGTACTGCTCGACCGCGAAGGTACACTTTGGGTTGGTTCAGTAGGCGGGCTGTGGAGTTTCAAAGACGGTGTGTTCAAGCAATTTACTGAAGCGGACGGGTTTATTCCGGGCTCTATCTGGACGATTACCGAAGACAGCCTTACCAATTCACTTTGGCTTGGCACAGGCGACCGAGGACTTTTTCGTTATCAAAATGGCAAATTCACCCTATACACCACTGCCGATGGGCTACCGCATCATCGTGTGCTTTCTATCTTGGTCGACCAGAATGGCATCTTGTGGATTGGCACCTACAATGGTGGTGTCTGCCGCCTTCGCTTAGACTATGGTAAAGGCGAATTTGACTCGTTTTCTAAGAAAGATGGGCTAACTGACAACCAAATCCAAAGCCTTGCTCTTGACCGTGAAGGCAGTCTCTGGGTTGGCACTTATCGCGGCGGGCTGAATCGTTTCAAGGATGGGAAGTTTTCAATTTACACCAGTAAGCAAGGTCTCGTAGATGATATTGTCTATGGCACATATGAAGACCGAGATGGCTCGCACTGGATTGCCACGGCTGGTGGCGTAAGTCATCTGGTGAATGGCAAGTTTATTAACTACACGCCTGCAGAGGGATTTCCTGACGACTTGGTGCGCGGCATTACCCGCACGCGTTCTAATCAGCTTTACTTTGCGACCTATTCTGGGCTCTGCCGATATGAAAATGGTCGTTTCAAAATTTTCTCAACCGGCGGTGGTTCCGGCGACCGCTTGCGCACCGTCTATGAAGATTCACGAGGGCGGCTTTGGGCGGGTGGTGTAGGTGGGCTGTATCGTCTTATCAACGACTCTCTCTATCCCTATCAACCCTTGAACGCTTCGGATTTCACTCGACACTCTCTCACCTTTGTCTATGAATCCCGAGACCATTGTATATGGTTTGGTACAGATGGCAATGGCGTGGGGTGCCTCATCGGCGATTCTTTAGTTACCTACACGACCAAAGATGGTTTGTCTGCTGGCGTGGTTTTCTGCGCACTTGAACAACCCGATAGCTCCATGCTTTTTGGCACAAATGCCGGTATTTCACGCCTCAAACATGGCAAAATTGCGAATCTTTCCACACTGCGCGAGCTTTTCACACAATCGGCATTTTTCCTTGCTTTAGACTCACTTGGCAACCTTTGGACGGGTAGCAATAACGGGGTCTATGCGTTTCCGCTTCAAGACCTCAATGATCTCCTTGATGACAAGCGTACCACACTTGACATCAAAAAATTTGACCGCTCCGATGGCATGAGAACCAGTGAGGTTACAGGTGCATGTATGCCCGTTCGTGTCAATACACGAGGCGAGCTGTGGATACCGACGGGAAAAGGGCTCGTCGTGATAAATCCATACAACATCAAGTACAACACACTTGTGCCAACGGTTAAAATTGAACAAGTTCGTGCCGACCAAACCCTCATCTCAAACCCTGCAGAGCACACTGCATTCCCACCAGATGTGCAACGGTTTGATTTCCACTACACGGCGCTCTCCTTTCTCGCTCCTGAAAAAATGCAGTTCAAAATCAAACTCGATGGCTTCGACCACGACTGGATTGATATGGGCAATGTTCGTGAGATTACTTATACCAACCTTCCACCTAAGGTCTATACTTTTCATGTCAAAGCATGCAACAACGATGGGGTTTGGAATGAAGCTGGCGCAAGTTTAACCTTCAAAGTTGAGCCGCGTTTTTACCAAACGCCTTGGTTTATTGGTCTCTTTGCGGTGAGCCTTGCAGTGGCTGGTTTTGGGATATGGTCGTGGCGCGTCAGGCAGTTGAGCCTCAAACAAGAGGAGCTTCGCAAATTAGTTGCTGAACGCACACGCGACTTGCAACTTGAAAAAGAAAATTCAGAACGCCAGCGTCAGATTGCTGAAGAAGCCAGTGAATTCAAGACAGAACTCATCGGTGTTGCCGCCAATGAACTGCGCACACCGCTCAAAAGCATTTATGACCTTACAACAATGCTGCTCAATGGAGAAGTCCCCTTGCACTTGCAAATTCAATACCTCAACATCATTCGTGACCTTACCAACCGCATGACGGTTACCGTCGATAAGTTACTTGACTCTAACTTGATTGGCGTCGATAGTCTTCTGCTACGCAAGCGCGATATTTCTCTCAAAGGGTTAGCTGAACTTGCCGTATTGCGTCATCAAGACCTTGCGGCAAAGAAAATGCAGCACATTGAGCTTCATATCGAGAGTAATGCCACAGTCTATGGCGATGAAGACCGCCTTACGGAAATGGTTGGTCAGCTTATTTCTAACGCAATTAAGTACTCGCCTTTTGGCGCACGTATTTGGGTTGATGTGCGTCAAGACAATCGTGTTGGGCGCATTGAAGTGCGAGATGAAGGACAAGGGCTTAGTGAAGAAGATAAATTTTTGATGTTCCGTAAGTTTCAGCGGTTGTCTGCACAGCCCACAGGTGGCGAAACTTCGGTTGGGCTTGGGTTGGCACTCGTCAAGCGTATTGTCGATTTGCACAATGGCAAGGTGTGGGCAGAATCTGAGGGGAAAGGCAAAGGCGCTACATTTATTGTTGAACTGCCTCTTGTTGAAGTGCCTGCGACCGCGCCACAGACTAATTCTTAGCCAACCATGTTTCGGGATTATGTTTTTCTTTGCCCTGCCACACTTCAAAATGCACTATCGCATTACCATTTTGATTCGATAGTGCCGTGCCAATCTGTTGGCGTGCATGCACCACGTCGCCTTTTGCAACCCGCACATCTTTAAGGCTCGCATAGACGGTAATAAACCCATCAATGTGGCGAATGATGATAATGTTGCCAAATGTAGGAAGGTAGCTGACTTGTGTGACTTTACCCGGTGCTACGGCAAACACTTCTGCATCTTTGGTTACTGAAATATCTACCCCATTGTTGAAGGTTACGATTTTCAGCGTTTTGTTGACATTTTCTCCAAATGCCCGCACAATAACCCCACTGCGCACTGGCCACGGTAATCTTCCGCGATAGTCCTCGAAAGTTTTGGCTTCACCAGTAAGTGCGGGCAGGTTCTCATATAGCGGGGCTGTCGGGTTGGTCTCGCTTTCAGATTTTGCCTTTGGCTTTGCTTTTTCCGCAAGTTGTTTTTGCCGTTCAGCTTGAATGGCTTTTTCTTCAAGTGCCAGTAGCCGCCGAATCTCTTGCGTCAAAGTTTTTACTCTGCTTTGACGCATGTCGATTTCTTCCTTGAGCTTCTTCTTATTTTTTTGCAACTCCGCCAGCAACTGCTCTCGGTTTTTTTTTCGCTGCTCAAAGGCGGCGGTCTGACGCAGTTTTTCTTCCATCAGTCGGCGATTTTCTTGATAGCGGGCGGAGAGTGTATCGTGCAGTGCCAAAATTTGACTTTTCTTCTTGGTAATGTCCAAAATTTTGAGCTTGCCAGCTTGTTCAAAACGCTTGATATACTCTAAACGCACAATCGCCTGATTGAGCGAAGCCGAGGAGAAGAGAATTTCTTCATTTCGCCGTACACCAAACTTGTAGATACCGACTGCATATCTTGCAAAGTCTTCTTTCATTTTCTTCAAGTCTTTTTCAGCCGATGCCAGCGCACGCTCTGTGAAGGCAATTTCTTGCAAGAGTTTCTCTTGATTTTTTCCTAATCCCTTGAGCATCACTTGATAGACGCTTAACTGTTTTTCAAGGGTTTCTAAGGCTTGGAGGGAGAGTTTTTCTTTTTCGGAGATTTTTTTGAGCGCTGTTTCATATTGCTCAATTTGTTCTGCGAGCAGTTTCAGTTCAGCTTGAGTGCTGCGCCGCTCTTCGCGGAGCATATCTAACTCGGACTTTTTTTTGTTCTGCGCAAAGGAGAAAGAGCATGTAGAGAAAAAAATGGCTATCACTATCCAACCTACTTGTTGTATCTTTGAGTATCTTTTCATTCGAAAGTCAGTTTGCCGAATGTATATGCTTTGGTGTAAAAATTCAAACTTTCGCTGTCTCCTTTCTGCGCTTTGTCTGATTGCCTGCGCAACCAGTGCTTGCCAAACTCCAGAGTCTAAAGAAACCCGAGTTTTCTCTCAATCTATTGCTCATTCTGATTCATTCAAACTTGCCAAGACCATGACCGAGAAAATCAGTAAAACGCCTGAGGAGTGGAAAGCCATTTTGCCGCCAGATGTGTATCGCATCACGCGTGAAAAGGGCACGGAATTTCCATTTGTCAATAAGTATTGGAACAACAAGAAACCGGGCATTTACAAGTGTGCATGCTGCGGGCAAGCACTTTTCAGTTCTGACACGAAGTTTGATTCTGGCACGGGCTGGCCAAGTTTTTATGCCCCTATTCGCCCCGATTGTATCACCATAGAAAAAGATTACAGCTATGGCATGGTGCGTGAGGAGGTTTTATGCAGCCGTTGTGATGCACATTTAGGTCATGTATTCGACGACGCTCCACAAACTCCGACGGGCTTGCGCTATTGCATGAACTCTGCTTCATTAGTCTTCGAGCCTAAAAGCAATGATTAAGCCTCTACAGATTTTTTCGTGATTCAAAACTGATTTTTACGAGAAGCAATATGGAAGGTAGAATGGAAGTTATTCTCGGTGATATTACACGCCTTTATGTGGATGCTATCGTCAATGCGGCAAATCATACCCTATTGGGCGGTGGTGGTGTAGATGGCGCCATTCATCGTGCAGCTGGCGACGCCCTACGTGAAGCATGCGCTAAACTCAATGGATGTCAGACGGGAGAAGCTAAGCTTACGCTCGGCTACAATCTGCCTGCAAAATATGTCATTCACACCGTTGGTCCTGTTTGGAAAGGCGGCACGTTCGGCGAAGATGAACTTTTGGTAGCATGCTACGCTAACTCTTGCAAACTCGCTGAAGAGCATGGGATAGAAACTTTGGCGTTCCCAGCTATTAGCACAGGTGCATATGGGTTTCCGATTGAGCGAGCGGCAAAAATTGCCATACAAACTGTCGATGACTTTTTGCTGCATAGCAATTTCCTTGCAAAAGTCTACTTTGTTTGCTTCAGCCAGCGCGATTACGATGTCTATCAAGTTGTCTTAGATGAACTCCTTCGTCAGAAGGAAATCGATTAGTTTGGCACTCTCGCGCTATCTCTTAGCGCACAAAGCAAAAGAGGCTGATACCTTTCAGCCTCTTGGTTTGCGGTTTCAGTTTGTGGTGCTACGGCAAGAGTATTCCGCAGGCAATCACAGATGTCCACAGTCCAGCTTTTCCTTCGGCAGACTGCGTGATGTTGAAGGTTTTGACAATTTTGCCACTCATCTTGTAGATGTCCTCGCGTTCGTCCCAAGCTGTATTAGGGTCAAATTCAATACCAAGTGTGGTGGCTAACATGGTGGCGGCGAGGTCTTCGGCATACTCGCCAGCTTGCTTTTCACGTTCACCATATGGGTGATGTTCGGAGAGATACCCATACTGTGTGTTAATATCCTGCGGAATCGCCACGCCAATTGCGGCAGCAATCAGACGATTGTGCTCATTTGTTGATGCCCGTGCCATCACACAGAAGGTGATTTGTCCGGGTTGCAGCAACTTCAAGCCCTCCTCAAGTGGAATACGCTTGCAGCCTGCTGGGAAAATACTTGATACAGTAACGAGATTGCACTTTTCAATTTTGGCGTCACGCAGCGCGAGCTCAAATGATGAGAGATATTCTTTGTGTCTACCGACGCCCTTGGTAAAGAAAATTTTAGTTGGAACGAATGACAATTTTGTCTCCCCCTCTACTTTTTGATGTTAAACCGAGCTGATTTAGAATTGGCGCAAAAATAGAAAAAGCAATTGAAAACTTTTCAAGTTTTTTGAGTTAGGTTGCTGAACGCTCTGCACGTATGTTGTTTTTTAGGTGATGTCATTGCGTTTGTGGGAGTGCACTTTACTCTCATGTGCCCAGATAGCTCAGTTTTTCTGCAACGCATTGGTTTCATTGACGCGCATGATGAAAATTTCTTTTAGTGAGGGTTCTGCGAGTTCAAAGCGCGTGATATCTGCACTTGTGCTTATGCTTGCAAGGATTTCTCTTGGCGTTGTTCCATTGAGCAGTTTAAGCTCAACCGACTTTGGCGAACGGGAAGATATTTCAGCTTTTCTTTGTTCCAGCAATGCTTGAAGAAAACTATCATCACCCTCGAAATCCAGATGCATACGGTCTTTTCCATATGACTTTTTGACCTCACGCACCTTACCACTTAAAATAGCTTCACCATTATTGATGAGCACAATAGAGTCGCAGATTTTTTCGACTTGCTCCATACGGTGAGTTGAAAAGAGAATGGTCTTACCAGCCGCTTTGAACTCCAGAATGATATCCATGATGAGTTCAGAGTTGATGGGGTCTAAACCAGAAAAGGGCTCATCGAGAATGAGCAATTCTGGCTCATGCAATACGACTGAAATAAACTGCACTTTTTGTTGCATGCCTTTGGAGAGCTCATCGACTTTCTTTTTGAGCCATGCTTCTGCCTCAAAGCGTTTTGTCCAATGCTCAATGCGTGCTTTTGCTTCTCTATGCGAAAGACCTTTGAGCTGTGCAAAATACAGCAGCACATCACCAACCTTCATTTTCTTGTATAGACCACGCTCTTCAGGCAGGTAGCCGATTTTGCTTTGCAACTCTTCGCTCATCGGCTTACCCAAAAATTCAATCGTGCCGCTATCGGGAAATGTGATACCACAAATCATGCGAATTGTCGAAGTCTTCCCTGCCCCATTTGGACCTAAAATGCCGAAGATTTCCCCGCGCTGCACTTCAAATGAGAGATTCTTGACGGCAATTTTATCGGCGTAGGATTTTGTAACAGACTGCAGCTTTAGCATGTCGCAAGAATGTTAAGGATTACCTGAATTATTTGGCGCCTTTACGGCGGGGGAAGATACTTATTTTCTTGTTGCTCGGAGAATATCGCCGGGAAACTGCCGCCAAATCAAGTTCTGTGCCCATGTCCAAAATTTGTAGAGCGCCGGGGTTACAAAAGAATCGAGTCGGGCTTTTACTTCTGTGCCATTGGGCACTTCACGCACCCAGAACTGCAGACGCGTAGGGCGAATCCAGCGCAGACTACCCACATAACTCCCGTAGAAGTATTGCAAGTCGCGATACTCCTTGTCGCGAATCTCGGTCAGCACGCCTGAAAACATCATCATCGGTCCATGATGCACACACAAGACGCCCTCATGAAAATCTGCTGGAATGTTCTCATCAGGTGAGACAAACTCCACACGCCACGGGAAAATTTGGCTATCTGTAAAGGTCTTTGGGTCATTGAGCCAGTTCCAGACTTTTTCAAGCGGGCGCTCGACCACAAATACATATTCGTTGGTGTGTCGCACGAAACCTTTCGGTGCCGCTTGCACGGCTACGGTGTTCTCGCAGCGGATGTCATCAGATTTTTGCATGGCAGGCTCTTTTTGTTGCATAGAACGCCAAATCTCATCTTGAGATTCCAAACGCTTTGCCCACACTATGTTTTTTCACCAAGTGCAGAGAGTTTGAAGGCGTTGCGGTGAATTTCGCATCGCCCGTATTTGCGAATGGCTTCAATGTGTTCAGGCGTAGGATAACCGAAGTGCCTTGCAAATCCATACTGCGGGAACTTTGTATCTAACTCGCTCATGAGCTTATCACGATACACTTTTGCCACAATCGATGCGGCAGCAATAGAGAAGACTTTGCTATCGCCTTTGACAACTGTTTCAAATGCAATGCGCTGCATGGTGCGATACCGATTGCCATCGATGAGCAAAAATTCAGGTTGCGGCCTCAGTTGCTCAATCGCTTTGGTCATTGCCAAAAATGTGGCGTTCAAGATGTTGAGGCGGTCAATGGTTGCAGCATCTACTTCGCCGATACCGACAGCCACAGCAGTATGGTGAATCAGTTGAGCCAGCTCGGTGCGTGCTTGTGGCGAGAGTTTCTTGGAATCGGCTACGCGCTGGAGTTTTTCATCAGGTGTAAAACCCTTTTCAAACATGACAGCGGCGGCAACGACTGGTCCTGCCAATGGTCCGCGCCCGACTTCATCTACGCCGCATACCCAGCGGTATTTGGTCCAAAATCTCTGCTCGAATGCAGTCGTCATTTTGGCTACTTTTGATACGGTTTGCCGATGTCACTGGGCGGTGTGGACTTGCCGATGAAGCCCACCAATACTGCCAGTGTAATCAAATACGGCAAGGCTTGCACGACTTGCGTAGGGATGGTTTCACTTTGCAAGTTCAGTTGTGCCGCTTCGGTAAAAGCAAAGAACAGGCTTGCGGCGGCGGCGCCTATCGGTGTCCATCTGCCGATAATCATAGCGGCTAAGGCAATGTAGCCGCGCCCTGCCGTCATCCCATCTGTGAAACTGTGTTGCTCAAAAGCCAGAAATGCTCCAGCCAGAGCCGCCAGTACGCCCGAAATCATGACACCTGTGTAGCGCATTGCATGAACATTGATGCCAAGCGAATCGGCAGTTTGCGCACTTTCGCCCACAGCTCGCAAGCGTAAGCCAAACGGCGTGTGGTAGAAAATAAAGTGCGAAAGCGGCACCAGCACCACTGCCAAAAGAAAAATTGGATTGAGCAGAATGTTTGGCACATCCATCCCAGCAATGCGTTCCGAGTTAGATGAACTGCCAAAGAGCGGCTTGAGAAAAAATTTGGTTATACCTACTGCCAAGATGTTCAGGGCAATTCCACTGACAATTTGATTGGCTTTTATCGTAATGGTTACAAAGCCGTGCAGGCTTGCTACACTTAACCCCAGCAGTATAGCCAGCATGAGCCCCAACCATGCCGAGCCTGTAAAGTACTGCCCAATCACGGCACCAAAGGCGCCAAATATCATCAATCCTTCCAGAGCAAGGTTAATTACACCGCTGCGTTCAGAGTATGTTGCACCCAGCGCCGCTAAAAGATAAGGCATGGCAATACGCAAGACTTGCAGGGAAAACGTGATAGTGCATTCAAGCATTCAAATTTATCTGAGTTGAGTTGCTCTATGGTGAAGTGCTATTGGTTTTTGCTACTTCAAAAGAATTGCCATGCCAGCCCCAGTCATGCCGCAGATAAAATTCACCAAGTCGTTATCCATCCAGCGGTATCCTTTTTGCAGTTCATTTTCAATGAGCGAACCATCTTCTTTGAGGCTGTGCGTGCGCTCGGTGATTTTCTGCCGAATTGGGTCGTAGTATTGGGCTTGCAGTGTTGCTCCCAGAAAACTATCCACCAAACTTGCTAAGAGTCCCGAACCACCGATTAGTGCAAATGAATACAGCGCGCCGAGTTCTGCCATCTTTTCCCAATTTGAGAGCCACGCACTTGCACAAATGACACACGCACCAAGTAGTGCGCCTATTGTGCCGATGAAGGTGATACCGCCCGATGTTCCTGCCGGCACCGGCTTAAAGTTGACAATAGAAATTGGTTTTGGATTGCGGACCATCGTGCCGATTTCTGTTGCCCATGTATCGGCTTGCACGGCAGCAATCGTACCCAAGTATCCAATGTAAATGAGGTCGCGCAGGGTGCTATCGGTAACGAAGGAATACCAAATCATGAGGAGCCAGCCGATTCCACCGTTTGCGAAGACTTGTCCCATATCGCGCTGCGAGCCTTTTTCGAAGATGAGGTCATATTTCTTCTTCTGCGCCTTGCCGATTTTGGAGAGAATCGAGGACAGCACAAAGAAGGTCATAATGGGCACAGTCCATACGATGCCGCCCATACTGAAGATGTTTGATGCCAGCAGAAAAGTTGCCGTTGCACCGCTTGCGCTAAGGAATTTCAGACTCAGTGATGCTCGAGCTACTACGCCTGAAATCGCCACGCCCAAAATGACATTCTGCACCGTCTCAATGCCTTGAATCTGCATAATGCCCAAGGGGTAGGCAATCGCCAGAGGGACAAACAGATTATCGGCGCCACCTGAGAGCAAGGCTTCTACGGCAGTTGCAATCAGTGCCAGTGCAATTGCAAACCCTAACACCATTGCGCCATCGAGCACTTGCAATTTTGGCACGCTCGGCATGAAATAGAGAAAGCACAGGTAAATCGTTACAAAACTCACGATGAACATGGTCAGCGAGCCCTCCAACGACTTGACCGTCGAGAATTTGTATTGATGTGGATGCTTGAGATTTTCCCCGACAATCGCCGCCGCAGAATCAGCAAGCCCCAACACTATCATAGCGGTTTGCATAATCCAGACCTGATCGCCCCAGCACAGCAGTGTCAGCACAAGGAAGGCTATCGGAAAATACACCGTGCCATAGTTTAGGGTGCTCTCGGTGCGCGCTTCTATGCCGTGTAGAGACTGCAGCCAGCCAAATCGCACTGCCAGCAGGTTGAAGGGGATAAACACGATGGGAATTAGCGCAGGATAGAAATTAGACCTGAAGAAATACGGTGCAAAGAACACGAAAATTCCCGTTCCAATGTGCACAATCTTGCGCGTTACCTTTGCCTGTACGCCGAGCCCTTTCTTCAAGACTTCACAGATGGCAATAAGACCGAGGATGAGACCAAATGCAATAAGAAACGACGGCACATCTTCGGCCAGCGGCGCACCCAGTGTCATAACTCAAATAACCGTGGAAAATGTCTGTTGTAAAATGGTTTTTACAAAGTTACGCACTCTTTTTCTGCATGCAAATTTCTGCATAGATACGGTTAAATGCCTCTACGGAACTTGGCGAGTGCCCCGCATAGTGATTGTTGAAATACCCAAACCCCACCTCGAAATCAAGGCTGGCGATGAATTTTGCCCAAGCGGTCATGTCGGCGGTTTTATCAAAGACAAGATGCGTGAAGGGCTCGGAGAGCAATTTGCGATTGCCCAACCAGCGAATGTAGATGAACGGTGCGGTCTGCACCCCAACGCCTCTCATGGCTGGCTGGTCAGTGAAAACCAAAGCAATCTGATGCTGATGCAAGAGCGCAAAGAACTGGTCTTTTAGCCATGAGCGATGCCGCACTTCCACAGCCATGCGACAGAGGCGCGTAGGCAACGACGCTAAAAATCGTTCCATGGCCTCAACATGCTCTGGTGTCGCCGCATAATCAGGCGGAAACTGCAAGACCAAACATCCCAACTTTTCTTTGAGTAGCATCATGGTATCTAAAAATTGCTTGAGCTCTTCTGTTGCGTTGTGCAGTTTTTTTTCATGTGTGATACTTTGAGGAAATTTTGCGCTAAAGATGAATTCCGCTGGCGTTTTCTCATACCATGCTTCGACCACGCTCTTTCGTGGAATAGCATAAAATGTGGAATCAATTTCCACGGTTGGGAAGCGTTTGGCATACTCAACGAGAAAATCTTGAGGCTTCGTTTGCGGCGGGTAAAAATTTCCTAACCAATCTTTTTGCGACCATGTCGATGTGCCAATGTGTAACTTTTTGAGCATATCCTGTGATGTTATCGCCAGAGTTCTCTTGCGCGATGGCTTGGCTATTGCGGGGCGTTTTGCTGTGCCTCAACATGACGCAGTCAAAAGAAATACGCTACTACAAAAATCCCCACCATAACGCACTGCAAGGCAACTTTGGCGGCGGCGCCGAGAAGTATTCCTATCCATGTCCCTATGCCTGCCTTTGCAGACTGTTGCAGGTTACGTTTGGCAATATACTCACCGAGCATCGCCCCAATAAAAGGCGCAACCAATATGCCTAAGAAGCCAAAGAAAAGTCCGACCAGCGTTCCCAGCATGGCGCCAGCGATTGCCCATGGACTTGCTCCCACGCGCTTTGCACCAAGTGAGGTTGCCAGCACATCCGTCACCAGCGTTAGCGCGCCTGTCAGACCTATCATCATCAACGGCAGCCAGCCGACTTTCTGAAAGTCATCAATCCATGCTGCACCCAACAGCCCTAAGAATACTAACGGCGCTCCGGGAATACCGGGCACAACGATTCCCACAAACCCTAAGAGCACTAACATCAGACAGAGTATCCAGTAGACAATTTCCATCGCCGTCGCTTTTACCGAACGCATCACTTATGTGCAGTGCAAAGCAAGTTTACAATTCAGATTTTTTGCCTAAGGCTTCGAGAATGACACTCATTGCATCGCTGATAGAGAGATTGAAAACGCCTGCTTCACCTGCAAAGAATGCCTCACGCCACACTTGATAGGCTTCCAGTTCATCAGCATGGACTTCTTGATAGCCGATATGCACGCACCCGGATTTGGCAGTTGCGGATTCGAAGAGTGGCAAGTGTGCAATAAACGGTTTCGCTTCCGCCAAGTAAGCCAGATTGGGCGGAAAGATATTGCGAATAGAATAGATAAGCAGATGCAACACAGGCTCTGGCGTTGGCAAATCTTCAAGCGTATCTACTCTTAGAACTTTTGCCATACCAAATGTTGCGTCAGGTGCAGTGAAGGAGAGGATGTCGCCAGCCTTGAAGGTCATTGTCACAGATTTTTGCTTTTTGCCCTAATTTTCTAAGCTACTTTCTTGATACTTCATTCTATTGTTGTCGGTCAATGCTTTTTCAGAACTATGAAACTATTTGTCTATGGCACCCTGATGCGCGGTATGAGTCGGCATCGCTATCTCAAGCATAGCCGCTACTTGGGTGCGGCGCGCCTTCAAGCGGAACTCTACGATTTGGGTCGTTATCCGGGTATCAAAGCTGGCTCGCTGTCCGTGCTGGGCGAACTATACGAGATTGATGCGCAGACTTTGGCACAGATTGACACTGTAGAAGACTACAAGCCAGATGACGAAATGAACAGTCTTTATGTGCGCCGCCTTGTAGAGGTCACTTGCCTGAGCGATGCCAGCACCACGATGGCATTTGCTTACTTTTACAATGGTTCTGTTCATGAGCATCGGCGCATTGCTCATGGCGATTATCGTCAGTATTACTCTTCTATGCGCGAAAGCTCTAAGAAGCTCTGATAGCGGTCAGTAATCTCCAGTAGGCTAAGCTCGAACAGGCGTGCCGCACCGAATCGCTCCACGCAGAAACTTGCCATGGTGCTGCCGTATAGCACGGCTTTGCGGAGTGTTGTCTCATTGATTTCGCCTACTTTGGCAAGGTAGCCTGTAAAGCCACCTGCAAATGTGTCGCCTGCACCTGTTGGGTCGTAGATAAACTCCAGTGGATAAGCTGGTGCAGAAAATACCCCGTTGTCGGTAAAGAGCAATGCACCATGTTCGCCTTTCTTGATGATGAGTGTTTTCGGTCCCATTTCACGAATCAGACGAGCGCACTTAATCAAATTGGGTTCTTTAGCCAGCAGGCGCGCTTCACTATCGTTGATGATAAAGACATCGACCAATTGCAGTGTCTCTTGCAGTTCTTTAGGTTTGCCTTCAATCCAGAAGTTCATTGTGTCGCAGACGACTAACTTTGGGCGAGAGACCTGCGAGAGCACCTTTCTTTGCAAGACAGGGTCGATATTTCCCAAGCAAACGTATTTGGCTTGCTGATATTGATGTGGAATAACGGCGTCAAAATCAGCCAGCACATTGAGTTGGGTTTCTATGGTATCGCGAGTGTTCATGTCGTAGTGGTATCGACCTGCCCAGCGGAAGGTTTTACCATTTGGCACCACTTTTACTCCATCCAAGTCAATGTTTCGTTCTCTAAACAGATTGAGATTGTCTTCACCAAAATCTTCACCGACTACACCTACCATGTGAATCTCATCAGTGAAGAAACTTGCGGACAGCGCAATGTATGTGGCAGACCCGCCTAGCGTATTTGGTGAAGTGCCAAATGGAGTTTCAAGATCGTCAAAAGCCAGCGAACCCACTACAAGTAATGACATAACTTTATGCTTTTAGTTGAAGTTAAGAAATCTCGAAGAGTGCACTTTCGCCTGCAGCAAGCTCAACGTTGAGAAGGTTTCCTTCCATGTTTAGCTTTTTTCCTGAAAACAAATCCTCGAGCACAGTTTTTGAAGTCGAGAGCGGAATTTTAATTCGCTCCTGCGCCTCTACATTTGCATTACCCACATAGAGCAGTTTCTTCTTGCCCGCTTGCCGTGTTAGCACCAGCATTGATGATGACAGTCCATCACTGAACACCGTCATGGAACTTGCTGAATGATTAGCTATGACCTCAAGGTATTTTTGGCGTACGCACATCACTTTTGTAATAAACTCGTTGAGTGGCACTTGCCCATTAGTTTTTTCCCAATCAAACGCAAAGGCACTGAATAGTGGCAACTGATGCGAAGGGAAATGTTGCAACTCATCGGATGAAAACCCTAAGCCTGTGTTAATCGGATAGTATTCACAAATTTCCACACCATTGTGAATAAACGGCATAGCTGGTAAGACGGCGCTCAAGCCAAAGACAAACTTTGAAAATGCTCGCCCAGATGCACCGCCACCAAAACGTGCGGCGGCACGCGGCGTATTGTGGCTTTCAGCGGTTGCAAAACATGGAATTGCCACACCGTCTCTTGCCCATTCAGCAAGCATCTTCGTTAAACTCCTTATCTCATGTGCCACAAATGGCATAGAGCCAATAACGGCATTGTAGCCTTCGACTCGGCTTTTGGCTGTGGCGGCAAAGTTTTCATCCCAGAATGCGAAGTTTGGATTTTTCTCACGCGCCGCTGCCACCATAGATTGTTTGAGTAAAGTTGGCAGGGCATGTCCCATATCAATCATCACACCATCAATTTCAAATGCGTCTTGATAGTAGGGAATGATACCAATGATTTTTTCCCACAGTGGTCGGTTGATATGCTCCGGCTTTGCCAAGTTAATCTCATACATCCTCACGGTGTTGTAGGCAATGTAATTGTAGTGCGGATGTGTGTAGAGCTTTAGGTATGTAACATCATTCCAAGGTGGCTGTGTGTCTTGCGGTGGCCAATCTGCAAATGCTCCGGGAATGCGGCATTCCTGTCCTGACTTTGTGCGACCAATGTATCGCCCGTTTTGCAACTCTACGGTCTGTGGCACTTCCGTAAAAAATGAGCGATACACTGCGTGGGGTTCTGGTAGGTTATGAAAATCATGCCTTTCAACTTTTCCCAAAATCTGCGACAGTTCTTCTGCTGTAAAAATTGGATTGCCGTATTTGTCCTCATCTAATGCGCCTTGTGGGCGGTCTGGAATGTGGCTCTTAATCCAATAAAACCACTCGGGATGCTCTTTTATCCAATCGCTATCTTTTGCTGCTGTGCGAAATACGAACTCTACCACGACCCGTATGCCCAAGTGATGTGCCGCTTCCACAAAGGCACGGAATTCTTCCTCCACCGTTAGCCCGAGTATCGGCTCCGACAGACGCTCATCGAGCTTGTATGGATTTTTAATTGCATATGGTGAGCCTAAGTTGCCCTTGTTCCCATCACTTCCGATAGATGTGATGGGCAAGAGATGCACGGTATTTGCACCCAAGTTTTTGATGTAAGGCAGCAGCGCAATAGACTTCAGAAATGTGCCCGTCTCACGAAAGCCTTTCGGTGTGTCTAAGTCTAACCGACGATTCTGATTGTGGTCAAATGCTGTTGCAGTGCGCACAAAAAGATTATAGACTACCGCAAAGCGAGACCACTCGCCTCCGCTCAGATAGATAGACTCTTGCTCATTTTCTCTCTCATCTGTCTCTTCTCCAATGAGTGCGGTTCTTGGCTTGTCTAAAATGCTTTCAATGATAGATAGGTAGTATTGGGCAGGGTCAACGGCTTCTATGCCTATTGTGCCTTTGTGCCACAGTGTGGGAACATAGTAGGGCTGTTCATAGTGCTTGAGCGACTGCAGTGCTGCTCGCAGGTTTTCAAGAGACATTTGCTTTCGGTGTTTGTACTTCTTTAGGAAATGACAAATTTATTTCAAATTCTCCAAACTGAAAACCTTTTGCTCTGCACTTTGCCCTGTGAAAAGTATGTGGAAATCCACTTGCAAGTAAGGAAAATCCTCAAAGCAAATAACACACGGATTATCTGTGCGCTTCGTGAGCGTCTTTGTGTGCTTGTGGGTTGCTTACCTCACCCTAACCCTCTCCTACAAGGAG